>Ga0194059_1000015_pt1 | contig 110037 bp, 97 predicted proteins | sample SepL6211m_MetaG_FD_163426 | JGI IMG/M metagenome (GOLD analysis project Ga0194059, IMG submission 163426) | Anoxic zone freshwater microbial communities from boreal shield lake in IISD Experimental Lakes Area, Ontario, Canada - Sep2016-L626-11m | ecosystem: Environmental > Aquatic > Freshwater...
GGATGAGTACCTACACACCGGGTGGTGTATTCTAGCTTCCTGGTAAATTATGTCCGTATGTATCAAGCCCCGCCTGAAAAGGCGGGGCTTTTTTTAGTAACTAACTTTTTCAGCCTCACGATTACTTCACGATTTAAAACCACGATCTTCTGTCTTAACGCTTATAATCGAAGCTTTTTCGTGAGGTTAAAACCACTTGTCCTGTTTATCAGGGTTAGGTGATTAATAATTTATGGGAGAATTATTATGTGTATTACGGGATCACTAAAAAATATCATTCCGGCCTGTATCTGCCTTTCGGTACTTTTCATGTTGTCCGGCTGCACTAAGGAAAAACAAAGTGTTCCGGAAGCAGCACCATCGGTAAAAAAAGAGGTAGTCGCACTATCCCGAGTACTGGCGACAATCGCCGATAATGAAAAGCAGGATGCTCCACCGAGCCACGAATACGCTGAATCTTCTGTGAAACCATCTTCTGATATGATCATTGAAATCAATAAATACGGTAATGGGGTTGCTTATATTGCTAAAATCGGAGAGCGTTACTGTGTTGTGCATAATGGAAAAGTTGGCAAGCTTTATGATTCAATCGAAGGTTATACCTTGATACTCAGCCCGGATGGCCAGAGGGTTGCGTATGGTGCAAAAAGTGGTGAAACAAGTTATGTCGTCGTTGACGGCGTAGAAAAGGGGCCTTTCACCGATAGGGGTAGAATTGCCTTCAGCCCTGATAGCAAGCATGTCGGCTATGACGCAAAAATCGGTAATAATTGGTATATGTATGTCGATAATATTAAAAATGATGGTGCGCTCCAGTATTTCGATCGGTCGGTATTCAGCCATGATTCAAGTAAGGTGACATACCTTGAAGTTACTGATGTGTCCGGTGTTTATCGTCTTATTACCAGTGACCTGAAATTTAAACAAAATATGGCTCTGACCATTGCGGATACTGCCTATGCGGTAAATGCCGAAAAAACAACAGTGGCTGCTGTTGAGAAAAAACAGACAAAGTGGAATGTTGTTTCTTTTGATTATGATCATCCTGATAAATTAAAAACCGGAGAGTCGTATGATGATATCAAGCAGCTGACATTCAGTGAAAAGGGGAAGTCACTTGCCTACATCGCGGTTAAAGAGGGAAAATCATACATAGTACTTGATGACAAGGAAGAACTGCTCCCGGAAGGTGAATATCCGTGGCCTTTCGTTGTGCGTCCTGAAAACAGAGGGGTTGGTATTTTCATCGTTCACTCGAAGGGAAAACTAACGAGTGCATATCTGCACCATGCTTTTGCACCTGCTTCCCAGCAGAATAAAACCTATAAGGAAGGCGCTCATTTAACGTATAGCAGGGACGGTAAGCATCATGCATATGTGGCTATTCTCAATGAAAAATTTACCATTGTTGTTGACGGCAAGGAGGGGCCTTTTTTTGATCGAGTGGTCTATCCGCATTTCAGCCCGGATGGCAAATTTCTAGTATACCGGGCACGTCAGGATAACAGACGCTTTGTCGTGGTTGCTGATATTAACGGCAAGATTATCAAACGACTGCCGCCGTATGAGCGGATTTTCGATACGACTTTTACTGAAGACGGAAAATCTGTGGCTTATGGCGTGAAAGATGGTAATCAAGTCGCCTGGAAGGTAGAAGCTTTGCAATGAGGTGCATTTCAGTGAGGTTGAAACAGGAATCTGATAATTTATAACTGTATATACTGTTTGCTATCTATACAGATTCTATGCTATTACGTTCAAACCGTGCTCCGGTACTGTCTGTAGAGGAGGAATTTATGACAAAAAGATTATTGGTTGCAGTTGCGGTTATTGTTTTTTCAGCTAACCTTGCTTATTCTGCTGAGAACAACACTAAGAAGAAAGCTGCTTCAGTTCAGCCGAAGACCGACAAGGTGGTCGCTTCTCCTGTTCCACCCAAACCTTTCAGTGACAACGTAACCGGTTTGGAAATGGTAAATGTTAAAGGTGGATGTTATCAGATGGGCGATTTCGCCGGCATGGGTAGGCAGGAAGAAAAACCTGCTCATGAAGTTTGTGTGGATGATTTTTACATGGGCAAATATGAGGTAACCCAGGACCAATGGAAAAAAATCATGGGGTCCAGTCCATCTGTTAATAAGAACTGCGGCAAAAACGGCTGCCCCGTCGATACTGTAAGCTGGAATGATGTGCAGGAATATATCAGCAGATTGAACAGCAGATTTAATGAGGAAAATAAAATAGCAGGCAAGTACAGGCTGCCGACGGAAGCTGAATGGGAATATGCTGCCCGTAGCGGTGGCAAATCTGAACAATATTCGGGCAGTGACATATTAGTTGATGTTGCATGCTTTTTTGAGTGGAATGGCGATCTTGATTATCGCTGGAGTCCTAAACCAGTGGGAACAAAACGTCCGAATGGACTTGGTATATATGACATGACCGGCAACGTGTGGGAGTGGACAAGTGACTGGTACGGAAGTGATTACTATGCAGTCAGCCCGAAAAACAACCCTGCGGGGCCAGTTTCTGGGGACCGCCGTGTGCTGCGGGGCGGAGGTTGGCGTAACGGTGCTTTTGATCTGAGAACATCCTATCGCAATTTTCTCCCGCCTCTTTACCGGAGCGATTCCATCGGTTTTCGCCTTGTATGGGATTTAAGCAAGAAATTACCGCTTCAGGATCAGCCTGGCAAAAAATAGAGTGCGTTGATTCGGTCAGTTATTTGTTCTTTTCTGAATCAGGTTAGAAATATGCAGAAGATGGTGATCTGCGATAAGGATCTTGAGGAGGTAGTATGGCTAAAATGTTTTTTGTCTCATGTGCGATCATACTCTTATCGGTTATTCAAGGCTATGCTGTAGAAGGCAACACCACAGTCAATATATCATCCGCCCCTTTATACAAGGAAACCGCTACCGGGATGGAGTTTGTCTTTGTTAAAGGTGGTTGTTATCATATGGGTGACATGTCTGGTGATGGCACAGATGCGGGTGGTGGTGGGGACTCAAATGAAAGGCCGATCCATGAAGTGTGTGTGGATGACTTTTACATGGGGAAATATGAAGTAACACACCGGCAGTGGCAGAATATCATGGCAAAGACCCCGGGTGAATATTCACGTGATCAGGATTGTCCGCCGATGGCGGGAGACAGTGCTCCTGTCGATTGTATAAATTGGGACGATATTCAAAAATTTATAGTCTTAATTAACAAAGAGAGCGGTGGCAGTAAATTCAGACTGCCAACCGAAGCCGAATGGGAATACGCTGCCCGAAGCGGCGGCAAGAGTGAGCGATATGCTGGTGGAAATGATGTCGACAGCGTTGCATGGTTCAATGGCAACTCGGGAGAAAAACCACACTCTGTAGGCACAAAACTTCCGAACGGGCTTGGCCTTTATGATATGAGCGGCAATGCCTGGGAAGTTACAAACGACTGGTACGAAAAAGATTACTATTCAAAGAGCCCGCGAAATAATCCTGCAGGCCCAGGTTCAGGCGAAGAACGTGTGAAAAGGGGGGGGTGTGTGACCGGTACTTTCTTAAATCAGCGGACCTCCCGTCGCGGAACACAAAATCCTGTTATTCGAGGCACCGACGGTTTTCGTCTCTTGATGGTTCCGTAGTTTAGAGCTGTTTGTGGTTACGTGTATGTAATTTTCTGATACGCAAGGCGTACACCGAGAATGCCGTCCCGATAGCTGACGCCACGTCCACCACGGTGGGCCGATGCTGCAAAGCCTGCTACGCCTCGCCAACAGCCGCCTCGAAAGACGCGGACAGGCATGTTACTGAATGGTGGGCCTTGCGGATCAGTTACCGATTCCGCACTATAGTCGTCATACCAGTCCTGGCACCATTCCCATACGTTACCATGCATATCGTGGATACCCCACGCATTGGGTTTCTTCTTGCCAACGGGTTGGGTCTGATTATCCGAGTTTGCGTTATACCAGGCATAGTCGCATAACTGGTTTTCGAGATCACCAAAACAGAACACGCCCGTTGATCCGGCGCGACAGGCATATTCCCATTCCGCTTCAGTTGGCAAGCGAAAGATTCCCTTTCCGGTTGCGTTAAGGCGCTTGATAAATTCCTGACAATCATCCCACGAAACCTGTTCTACAGGGCGATCAGCGCCATTGAATTTGCAGGGACTGCTTCCCATTACAGCTTTCCATTGCGTTTGAGTCACCGGATATTTCGCGATATAGAAATCATGGCTGATGGTAACTTGGTGAACCGGCCCATCTTTTTCACTACCCATAAGAAATGTACCCGCCGGTACGGGACAGAATTCAAAACACGTTGATATTGTTTTTATTACGTTTTGTTTTTTAGTCACCGTTCGTGTTCTGGGCTGCATTTCAGTGATTGCCTTACTGAACCAGCCAGCCTCTTTCACAACAACTTCCTCCTGATATGATTCCTGCTCCTGCAAGGATTCTTCAAGCGTAAGTTGCAAATCCAGCATGACCTCTATCGGAAGACCAATGAATGATGTGCCCATATTTTCCCTCCCCCGGTTCCTATTCTAGAGAAGGACGATACAATCCAAAATGGGTGCCCGTCAATCATATTTTCAGAAAATCGAGAGCGGGTTAGAGTGCCGGAGATGATACATCTGGAAAAGGATAATGGCTTGACAACAATGCATACTATGATTAGCATCCAACGCATAGAGCCTTTTGCACAGTAATCTGTCAAATGGGGGTTAGGCTATGGCTAATTTAGTGTTTTTTTTATGTGCAGTCATTACCATGTCGGTACATTTTGTATATGCTGACGATGGCGGCATATTATTGAGAACATCTTCTTCATCGTTTCACACTGAACCTGACAGTGGTATTGAAATGGTATTTGTCAAAGGCGGGTGTTATCAGATGGGCGTCGCTGATGATGACGGTGATGCATACCAGGAAGAGTTTCCTGCGCATGAAGTCTGTGTCGATAATTTTTACATGGGCAGATATGAGGTAACACAGGGGCAATGGAAATCAATTATGGGAAGCAGCGCAGCCAGTTCAGGTACCTGTGCTGAAGATAATTGTCCAGTCGATACGGTTAGTTGGGTTAATGTGCAGGCTTTTATTAGCAATTTGAACAGAAGGAGCGGTGGAGGCAAATTCAGACTTCCAAGCGAAGCTGAATGGGAATACGCTGCCAGAAGCGGGGGGAAGCGTGAAAAATATTCAGGCGGGAATACTTTAGACAGTGTCGCCTGGTATTCTGAGAACTCCGGTAGAAAAAATCATCCGGTCGGTACTAAAACTCCGAATGGCCTTGGTATATATGACATGAGTGGCAACGTATGGGAATGGACAAACGACTGGTATGGAAGTGCTTACTATAAGCATAGTCTCCGAAACAATCCTTCAGGCCCCTTAGCTGGCGTTGACCGAGTGGTGCGTGGCGGTTGCAGTACCGGCGAAGCCGCTAATCAGCGGGTGTCTCGTCGTACCGGCTATGCTCCTGATTTCCGTAAGTCCGCTTTAGGCTTCCGTATTCTAAAGATACTGTAATTAAACAAAAATCTTGCAATATTTAAGTATAATAAATCGATTGACAATTGATTGCTATCGGACTTATTGTTACCCCACAAATATCCCCAAGGAGGACACACTACAATGCACAAATTCATTTCAACAACTCTCACACTGATCATCGCAGTAACCTTTTGTACGTTATCTTTTGCAGCAGAGACTAATGCCAAACGTGTCGACATCAATAGTGCGACAGAAGAACAGCTGAAAGTGTTACCGGGTGTAGGGAATGAAGCTGCTAAAAAGATAGTGGCCGGTCGTCCGTATTATAAAAAAGACGATTTGAAAACTAAAAACATTATTTCTGCTGATTCTTTCGAAAAAATCAAAAAACTGATTGATTCAGTCTGTTAATTTATATGATAAGGTCGTTGTACTTTTAGGCATCAAACAATCCAGAAAATAGAAATTATTTTTAAAAGCCCCGACTCGCATAGATGGGGCTTTTTGCTTTATCTTTATTCTGGTAAAGGGGAAATGAGTATATGACTAAAATGTTTTGCGTTGCAGGTGCGATGATGCTTATTTCTGTAAATATTGCATATGGTATTGACGGTAACTCCAGGGCGAGAATTGATCCCGCTGCTGTTTTCAAAGACCCTTTTATCGGTGTGGAAATGATATTTGTCAAAGGTGGATGCTATCAGATGGGCGCTACTGATGATGATTGTGATGCAAGCCCCGAAGAAAGGCCACTACATGAGGCATGCGTGGATGATTTTTACATTGGAAAGTATGAGGTGACACAAGGGCAGTGGAAAACAATCATGGGAAGCGATACTACAGCGCTCAGTACCTGTGGCGGGAATAATTGTCCTATTGATAACGTGAGTTGGGACGATGTAAACAATTTTGTAAAAAAGCTGAACAGCAAAGCCGTCAGAAAATATCGGCTTCCAACCGAAGCCGAATGGGAATACGCAGCCAGAAGCGGGGGCAAGAGTGAAAAATATTCAGGTGGAAAGGATGTCAATAGTGTCTCCTGGAACGCTGATAACTCAGGGAAAATAAATCATCCCGTAGGCACCAAAGCTCCTAATGGTCTTGGCATATATGATATGAGCGGCAATGTGTGGGAAATGACAAGCGACTGGTACGGAGAACAATACTATAAACACAGTCCTCGTAAAAACCCTTCAGGTCCAGATTCTGGTGCAGATCACGTGGTACGGGGGGGCTGCAGGACCGGTGGGGCTGTTAACCAGAGGACGTCTCGACGCACCTACATAGCTGACCGCACCAAGGGCAAGGGCTCTGGTGGTAACGTGGGTTTTCGTCTCGTGATGGTTCCTTGATTTACCTCGCTAAAGTGGTTAAGGGTGTGTGATTGACATACCAGAAAGGTAAAGCTGAGTCAGCAATTAAATTACAGAAAAATAATTACGATGATGGGTTATACTATTGACATCCCAATGAAAAGGATACATCTCACCCAAATCAGTCGTAACGTGATAGTCAATCAAACTTTTCCGAGTGAACGCAAATGACGTACATGTCTGCAAGGCGCCGAACATGGTTTTTCTGGTTCCTGACTTTTCTGATCGTTGTTGGCGGAATCGAACTAGGCGCATGGATCATCGAGCGGGTCGAGAACACCGTTGCCCGACATAAAAACCCCTTTGTTGAGTCAATCAACCCGGTTCCGGCATTCAAGATTGTGGATGGTGGTGGCATCAAGGTGGTGGTGCGATCCGGTTTTCATCCGCTGATGAATCCGGAACTGCGCCCGTTTCCTCTGGAACGTCCGCAAGGTGGCCTGCGCATCTTCGTGCTTGGCGGCTCGGCTGCAGCCGGGTGGCCGTACCACATGGGCGATACCAATATCAGCGCCCTGCTCGAACGGAAGCTGCGGTTGCTATATCCGGGGCGACCGATTGAGGTAATCAATGTCGCAGCGGGAACCTATGCGAGCCATCGTGTCAAGCTGATCCTTGAGGAAGTCCTTCAGTACAATCCGGACTTCCTCTTCCTCTACAACGGCAATAACGAGTTCCTTGAGAACCTTGTCTATCGCCCCCGCAATCCGCCAGCCCCATGGGACCGTTCTGCTGCTGCCCGTCTCACCTATCGTCTCACGGTGCCGCTCCCGCATGTCGACGTGAAGGGTTTCGACCTCACTGCCCAGATTCCGAATACACTCTCCTTCGCGTTCTCCAGGACTTCACTCTACCGTGATGATCCCCGACAGTTCCGGATGCTGCTTGACCATTATCGCTTCAACATTGATGAGATGGTTTCCGCCGCAGGTGCGGCCAAAGTTCCGCTCTTTCTGCTCACCTGTCCGGTTAACCTGAAGGATTGGGTGCCGAACGTCTCGCGCCACCGCAAAGATCTGACTCCCGCTGATAAAGTCCGTTGGACCGGTTTTTTTCGTGACGGCTATCTTGCCGTTGAACGGCGAGATTTCGCTGCGGCGATCGCTCCGCTCAAAGCCGCTCTAGCCATTGATGACGAATATGCTGAGGCTCACTATCGCCTCGCTGAGGCGCTGAGGCGCACCGGACAGCGGCAGGAGGCAAAGGCCGAGTATATTCTCGCACTTCAGCGTGACGCTTTTCCTTTTCGTGAATTACCGGAGTTCCAAAATGTCCTGCGGGAAGTTGCGGCGAAGCGAGTGGTTCCACTGGTCGATATTGTGGCTCCGCTCGAGGCGGTTGCCGGGGATGGTATCATCGGGCTTGACGTCCTTACGGACTACGTCCACCTGACCGAGCAGAGCCAGGAAATTGTCGCCCAGGAAATGCTGAGAGCACTTCTGAAACAGGGACTGCTGCAGGGAAAATCTGAATCTGACGTCGAACTTGTCCGAATTACGATTCCAAAGAAATTCTGGGCTCTTCGCGACGTTGCAGCAGCTGATCTCAATTACAACATGGCGATGGTTATGCACCAGTACGAACGGCTCGACTCGCTGTATGAGGTGGCTATCAACACCTTCAATCGTGCGGCACAGGAAGAGCCATCAATGGCTGCGGATTGTCGCAACCGTTATTACCTGTTTCGCGAGATTCACCCGGTTGTGCGCGCCTATCGAGACCTCCTCCGCTTTGATAAGTTGGGGCTCCGTGAGAAGAACCATACTCCTCAAGAAGCTGAGCGGATCTTCTCAATGTACCGGGAAATGATCCGCCAGGTGAAAACCCCGACTCTATCAAGTGAGGAGTTCTCAAAGAAAGCACCCATGACTCCATTCCAATAGGAGAATATTGCACTAATTCTTCAACGTTTCTGTGGCAGGTTGCCGAGTAACAAGAGAGCTTTTTCATTTCCCGGTTCAATTTGTAATGCCTGAGTTAATACGACAACAGCCTCATCAGGCCGATTTTTTACGGCCAACATTGCCCCTAGGTTTATCAGGGCAACAGTGTAAGACGGTTTTACCTTGACCGATTCTTGAAAGCACCAGAGCGCATCATCAATCCTGCCTGCATCGAGATATGCCTTCCCAAGATTATTCAGCGCCATCCAGTTGTTTTCTGTCACCTTTAACGCATGCTCAAACAGGACAATACTGTTTTTCCATAGGGCAATCTGGCGCCAGGTGATTGCGGTTGACATGAGGAGTACACCGGATGCAAGCAGCGCAAGAATTAACTTCTGCTGCTTCAAGCGCTTTGTAGCATCCGCGGCCCCCCATGCTATCATAATGAACAGGCCAACGTGCGGCATATAGCTGAAGCGGTCGGCCATAGATTGAAAACCTGCCTGAGTAAGGCCGATAACGGGGAAAATGGTTATGGTAAACCAGAACCAGCCGACGGCAAGGTACGGGTATTTGCCTCTGCCTCTGACGACAGTAACAGTTAAGATAACCAGAGTGAGGAGTGAACCGGCAACCTGCCAGAACGGCAATGAAGCCGGCATCGGATAATAGACCGCAAGGTCGAGCGGGTAGAGCGTTTTAAGGAGGTATTTTACGTAGGTAATAAGCGCATTTTCAATGCGAAGAGACACAGGAAAGGTGTCAAGAGTGGGCATTGCTCCGGCGTTGTTTTGTCCATAGATGGTAATAACTGATGAGGCTGTGGAGAGAACAAGGAAGGGGGCTTTTTCGATTAAAAGCGAGCGCATGACTCTGGCAGAGGAAGTGGTGCGGGGATAAGAAAACAGCCAGTAATCCACCAGCAGCATGATAACCGGGAGTGTTACAAGCATCGGTTTGGACATGAGGCCGAGCATGAAGCAGAGCAGTGACAGGAGATAGAACTTCAAGCTCCCGCTTGTGAGGGAAGGAGGGTGGGCGGACTTGTATTCGACATACCATAGCAGTGATAAAAAACCGAAGAACGCACTCAGTACATCCTTGCGCTCTGCCGCCCATGCCACAGATTCTACGTGCATGGGATGAAGAGCAAACAGTGCCGCAACAAAGGCACTCTGCCAGAACAGGCCGGTTAAACGGACAAGAAAAAACAATAGAAGAAGAGTGGCGCCAGTGTGGATAAAAACGCTTGAAAGATGATGCCCTCCCGGATTCATGCCAAAAAGCTCAACATCGAGCATATGTGACAGCCAGGTAAGCGGCTGCCAGTAGAAGTAGTCAACAGAAGTAAACGCCCAGACAACACTGCTGCCGGTTAAGCCTCCCATTACACGCGGGTTTTCGTAAATGTAGGCCTGATCATCAAGATTAATGAATGCGTGGTCGCTGACCTGCCAGTAAGTAGCCAGAGTTATGACAGTTAATACGATGGACGTTATAAGTAATTTCCGCTTCATAATCAGGCCCGCCAGCGATCAATCAAGTACAAAAGCATTTATATAATCCTTCATAAATTGAGGATTCTGTTGTGACTTCTCGAGATAGCAGTTTCCGATAGCCAGTGACTCAATATCAGTGCCCATGAAACAGCGAAATGCATCCTCCGGAGTACAGACAATTGGCTCCCCCCGCACATTAAAACTGGTATTCACCACAACGGGGCAGCCGGTTCTCTCTTTAAAACGGGTAATAAGTTCATGATAGCGAGGATTTGTTTCTTTGTGAACGGTCTGAATCCTGGCTGAATAATCGACATGCGTCACCGCCGGGATTTCTGACCGGACACTATTCAGCTTGTCAATGCCGAATAATTTCTGCTCTTCATCGGTCATGATGCGCCGCTTATCCTTGACCACGTCCGCGCAGAGCAGCATATACGGGCTGTCGGCTGAAAGTTCAAACCATGTGCCGGCATCTTCACATAATACAGACGGAGCAAATGGCCGGAATGATTCTCTGAATTTAACTTTATGGTTCAGTTGTGACTGCATGGCTGCGGAGCGAGGATCAGCGAGAATCGACCGTGAGCCGAGCGCCCTCGGGCCATACTCCATGCGGCCCTGAAACAGGCCAACCGCCTTCCCGGCAACAAGATCATCAACACATTTGCGCAGAACTACTTCGTCAGCTTCTACATCAAAAACAGCGCCTAGAGCGTGTAGACGCTCTTCAATATCATCCTGCGAGAAAGCCGGGCCGAGATATGCCCCCTTCATTCGATCGGATCTACCATCAGAATGGGTGCGTTCATTGCCGAAATTGAGATGATATGCTGCCAACGCAGCCCCGAGGGCCCCTCCGGCATCACCTGAAGCCGGCTGTATCCAGATCTTCTCAAACGCTCCATCGCGGAGAATTCTGCCATTTGCGACACAATTGAGCGCAACACCTCCCGCGAGGCAGAGATTTTTTTGTCCGGTTGTTGCGGCAATATTTCTCGCCATACGTACGATAATATCTTCAGTAACGGTCTGAATGGATGCCGCGATGTCCATATGGCGTGGGGTAAGCGGTTCATCTGCTCTGCGAGCCGGCCCACCGAAAAGGTCATTGAATCTGCTATTGGTCATGGTAAAACCGGTACAATAGTCAAAATAATCCATGTTCAGCCGAAACGAGCCATCACTCTTCACATCCACCAGATGTTCCCTGATCGTGCCGGCATACCGGGGTGTCCCATACGGTGCCAGCCCCATCAGCTTATACTCACCGGAATTGACCTTGAAGCCGGTGTAATAAGTAAACGCCGAATACAGCAGGCCGAGTGAATGGGGAAAGTGGATCTCCCGCAGAATTTCGATCTCTTTGCCCCTGCCTGCGGCAACGGACGTGGTTGCCCACTCCCCGACGCCATCCATGGTCAGAATCGCCGCTTCGTTAAAGGGAGATGGGTAAAAGGCACTGGCGGCATGACTCAGGTGGTGTTCTGAAAACAGCAAAACCCGTGCAAGGTCACCTCTCTCGCCATGAAGCGCAAGCTCGCGCAGCAGGGTGTCTTTAAGAAAAAGCTTGTCTTTCAGCCAGACCAGCATTGAGGTAGAGAACGATTTGAAGCCTTTCGGGGCAAAGGCGAGATATGTTTCCAGCAGTCGCTCGAACTTAAGAAACGGTTTGTCATAGAAGACAATATGGTCGAGGTCGGCAAAGGTAATACCGGCTTCACTCAGGCAGTAATCCAAAGCATAATGGGGAAAACGCGGATCATGTTTAATGCGGGTAAACCGCTCCTCCTGGGCAGCAGCAACGATGTCACCATCGTTGGTAAGCGCACAGGCACTGTCGTGGTAATATGCGGAAATGCCGAGTATTAACATTCGCTCCCTCTAAAACAGCGTGTATATAAAGGGGGCGACCACGGAATTCTGCGCGGTAATTAACAGAATGCCAAACAGGACCATGATTACGATGATCGGCAGAAGCCAGAACTTTTTACGCTGCCTGAGAAATTCAATAAATTCTCTGATAAATTCCATGTGTTACCTCACTAATATTGTTTGCGGAATGACTCCAGCCAGGCTTTACCGTCGCTGCGATCCTGCCAGTATGAAGCGGTGTTATTGTTGTAGCGCAGGTGCAGAATCTCTTTCCCGCATAGTTTGAGGACAAGTGCGGTCGGGACCACTGCGACCACATATATCAGGCCGAAAAGCAGCGGGTTGGTCAGCTTGTGCATGAAATTTCCAAAGCCGATCAATAAATCGACAGTTTTACGTAGAGGCCACGCTTCAAACTTAGACAATACAGCCAGCAGAGTTGCTGCTACAGCCAGATATGGCTGATTCTTTCCGCGCATGAGGAGGAGTGTGTAGAGTAGCGCTGCAATACCCGCCAGCAAAAAAACTGATTTCCGGTAATTGATATTCTGAGCGCTGTTCAAATGGTGGTAGTCCATACTATTCTCCATGATGACAGGCGCATCTTACGTGTATTTATAGCGTATCGCAACAATCAATAAGCCAATTTGTGTGGTCTTCAGAGGCGGTTTTTGTGGTTTTTTTAGTTCAATATCAGATACCGGTTGTGATATAAACGTGTACCCTCATGGAGAGGGGACTTTTTGGACGCCAAGCGGCGAATTAGAACGAAGCAGGTCCATTTATTGGTGTCTGGCATTTTGAGTTGTAAGTTTGCGCCATTAGGACTAAACCTAACCAACTTGGTTAAACTAGTTAGGAAGGAGAAATAGTATGCAAACAATTAATATACATGAAGCTAAAACACATCTTTCACGCCTTGTTGAAGACGCCGCTCTCGGAAACGTATTTATTATTGCGAAGGCCGGTAAACCGATGGTGAAAGTATCGCCGTTGGCTGTGGATGAGAATCAAAAAATATTGAAATTAGGTTTTATGCCAGGGGAAATTATGGTGCCTGATGACTTTGATACCTTGGAGTCGGGGGTACTTTCTGACCTTTTTGAAGGCCGACTTTCATGAAGTTACTACTTGATACGCACGTTATCTTGTGGGCGGCCGGTCAGCCTGACAGATTATCTGACACGGCTCGCACAATGTTGTTAGATTCCGGGAATGCTCTTTATTTTGTGCAGCGAGTATATGGGAAATTGTAATTAAGCGTAATCTTGGTAGGGATGATTTTAAAGTAGACCCGTTACGTTTACGAAAGCTACTGGTAATGAACGGTTATTCCGAGCTGGTGGTAAACACGGAGCATGTTTTAAGGGTCGATACCTTGCCGTTGATTCACAAAGATCCTTTTGACCGTATTTTGATTGCACAGGCTCGTAGCGAGGGGATGGTGCTTCTCACGGTAGATGCTGCTGTAATACAGTATCACGAAGCTGTAATGGCGGTGTAACCGGCACCACTTTGTTATGGGGGTTTGCCTTAAAAAATAATGGTGGACACAGCATATCGTGCTTGCACCGTAAAATGAGTCTATGTGTGGAATTCTCGCGATGGGCATAATTCAGCCATCCTGAAACTTATAGAAGGTAGATATGACCGAACAAAAACCGTTTACTGAGTCCGATTCCGCGACCGAGCCTGAAGATGATATTTTTCCCGTTGAGCCCCGCTATCACCCGATTCACAAAATTCCCCGAAAAATTTATGATTTTCTGGCATCAGCGAAGCTTGCCATGGTGCTGCTGGTCGTTATTTTAGCCTGCTGTGTCTCCGGTGTTACCGTTGTGCGTGATAAACGGGCTTGGGACACCATCTTCTCTACCCTTTGGTTTAACGGCTTGCTGGTGCTGCTGATTGTCAATGTGGCCTGTTGCTTTTTCGGCAGGATATGGGGACGTCGGATCACGTTGATATCACTGGGGATGATTCTGTTTCATCTCTGTTTTGTGACGATGTTTGCCGGAATTATCTACAACAGTCTGTTCTATTTCAGGGGATCGATCCGGTTAACTGAGGGGGAAACACTACCAAACGGCGATCCTCAGAGTTATGATACCATTAACATGGGGCGTTTTTTCAGTTTTGCCAAATTGAAAGGGGATACTACACTCATTAAGCTGCATACCGGATACAAGGTTGATGGTGACAATAAGCGTGCAGCGTACGAAGTATCAGTCGGTTCCGGGCCGATGAGAAATACGGGTATCATCTATTTGACAAAACATCTAGAATATCGTGGGTTTAGCTATTATCCGGAAAAAGAAGGGTATTCTGCACTTGCCGTGCTATCGGATAATCAGGGGCGCGAAATGTATGGAGGTTTTTTAGCATTGCAGAGCTTGAAAGTAAAAGAGGATGGCTCTTATATCTATACGGTTGGCACCAAGGATGGTGCATCGGTGATCAATTTTCCTCCGGATCCGAATACTCCGTTAGTGGCGTTCAACGTGGCGTATCGCCCCGACAAAAAAACTGAAAGAACGGGGGATATCTATTTTGATATCTATCCGATTTCCCAAAAAGATGTAAAAATGCCGGAAAAGCCGCTAGTTGCCGGCAAGGTTGGCGTCGGTGAAAGTTTTGATGCCGGTTCAGTTAAACTTGCGGTTAAGGAGATTCGTTACTGGACTGCGATGACGGTGCGCTACGAACCGGGCAAGCCAATTGTTCTCACAAGCTTGTGGGTGGGTCTGTTCGGGATAACTCTGACAACTCTGGCGCGGATGTCTAAGAAACAGAAGCCAAAAGCAGTGAGAGCAGAGTGAATACTTTTTTTCAAGAACAGTAATTATTTTGAATTATATGAACTTGAATAGTACGAAATATGAGAAGTGGCTGCTTCCTGCCATTATGTTGATCACTCTGCTTGTCTTCAGCCCGGTGGTGTGGCACGATTTTATCTCTTTTGATGATGATATCTTTGTCTATGCAAACTCGAATATCGCTTCGGGGATTACCTTTGAAGTCATGCGCTGGGCGTTTACAACCGGTTATGAAGCAAACTGGGTTCCTTTATCGATACTATCCCATGCTTTAGATGTTCAGCTCTTCGGCTTGAACCCTGCCGGTCACCATGGTGCCAATCTGCTGCTGCATGTCGCGAACAGTGGTCTGCTGTTTCTCTTTCTCAAGCGGGCAACCGGATTGCCCTGGCAGAGCGCTGCAGTCGCTGTCCTGTTTGCGCTGCATCCGCTCCACGTAGAATCTGTTGCCTGGGTGGCGGAACGGCGGGATGTGCTGAGCACGTTTTTTATGATGCTCACGCTCTACTGGTATACGCGCTACGCAGAACATAAAAGCGTCAGGCTCTATTGTCTGTCACTGCTTTTTTTTGTTCTCGGACTGCTCTCCAAGCCGATGCTGGTATCTCTCCCGATTCTGCTGCTGCTGCTGGATTGGTGGCCACTAAACCGGACCGCCTGTTCTGAACGTTCCGGTCAGTGGAAAATTCTTTTACAACTGGTTGCCGAGAAGATCCCTTTCTACCTGTTGTCTCTCTGCTCCAGTGTCATTACCTACCGTGTCCAGCAGGCCGTTGGAGAACTGCCGCAAGGGTATACTTTAATATCGCGCCTGGGAAAATCGTGCATCGCCTACACTACCTATCTGTATAAAATGATCTGGCCGGCCGATTTGGCCATTCTGTACCCATTTTCCAAATATCCCCCTTCAAACATAAAAATTATGTTGTCTGCCATCATCCTGGTAACTTTTACCGCTTTAGCGTTCCTGTTGTATAAACACTATCCGTTCCTGATAACCGGTTGGCTCTGGTTTCTTATTACGCTGCTGCCGGTGATCGGCCTGATTCAGATTGGTCAGCATTCGGTGGCGGACCGGTACACGTATATCCCGCTTACCGGACTGTTTATCATGGTGGTATGGGGTTTGTCCCGGTTGCTTGAACAATGGCGTTACCGGGATGTGTGTCTGGGTAGCGTTGCTGTCTGCGCTATCGCCGGCATGAGTTGGCTGACCGTGGCTCAGCTTCACTACTGGAAAAACAGCGAAACGTTATTTACTCATACGCTGGATGTGACGGAAGGAAACTGGGTTATTCACAATAATCTTGGCCTGGAGTATCTCAATCTGGGGCGGGTTGATGATGCTTTTCGGCATTTTAACCTGTCAATACAGGCAAAGCCATCATACAGCCTGGCGTATCTGAATCTGGGAGCCGCTTATTTGACCACCAAGGAGTATGAGAAAGCGGTGGACGCCTTCAAGTGGTCGCTCCAGTTTGATCGAAACAGCCCCAAAGCACGTGGAGGTCTTGTGGTCGCGTATCTGGCCCTTGGGAAGCGGGAACTTGCTGTGGCGGAGTATAAAGTGCTGGAAGAGTCTGGTGCGCTAAATGCTATGTCGTTGTCGGACATACTGAATGCAGCCACTGTCGTCAAAGCGAAACCGTAAACAGTGAATGCATACGAGAATATCCAATGAATGAACCGAACAATACCATCCGTAACAGACTAATCCCTCTGGTCCTATTTGCACTTGGAGTCGTTGCCGGATTTGCTGCACGCGACGCGATGGTAAAAGTCGGCAAGAAACAGGACCATTCCGGGTATATCGAACGACATGAAGGGCAGAACAGGTACATTAACCCGCTCCTGGCATGTGATGTTGCCGAGGATGTCATCAGCAATCCGGAGCTGATCCCTTTTAAAGAAAAAATCGAGCAGTTTCTCAGCAGCCGTATGGATAAACGTTGGGCCACAAAGGTTGGTGTGTACTACCGTGAACTCAATGACGGATACTGGTTCAGTATCGGCGAATCTGAAAAATTCATACCGGCAAGCATGCGGAAAGTTCCTCTGATGATTGCGCTCCTGAAGCAGGCAGAGAGTGACCCAGCACTGCTCGAACGTTTGGTACCATTCGATTTGACAAACGACTATAACGTGAACCAGAACATCAAGCCATCACAGACACTGGCATTCGGTAAGAAGTATACAGTCAGAGATTTAGTCTACAGAATGATCGCGTACTCCGACAATAATGCCTTTACCTACCTAACGAAAATTGTTGATCCCGGGCAATTTGACAAAGTCTATGCCAACCTGAGATTGCAGAATCCTCGAGAGGGCAAAGATGACGAATTTCTCTCAGTGCAGACGTATGAGTCCTTTTTCAGAATACTCTACAACGCCTCGTACCTGACACGGGAGGCCTCTCAATGGGCACTGGACGTGCTGTCAAAATCGGAGTTCAAAACAGGACTTGTTGCCGGAGTGCCTCAGGAAGTGAGGGTGTCACATAAATTCGGTGAGAAGTCGGAAGGTCCAGGCACTGTGCAGTTACACGATTGTGGAATCGTGTACTACCCGCAGCACCCCTACTTGCTCTGTGTCATGTCGAAAGGGCCGAACTTTGAATTGCTGGACGATGTGATTGCAAATATTTCACAGATTACTTTTACGGAAGTCGATCATCAGCACAAAAACCATTAGAATTTGAATCTACCGTGATATCTCTCGTATTCTTTGCTCGGCATGCAGGCGACCGCCAGGGATGTTGTCGGTTTTATCGGGTGAAGTCAGGTAGAAGAGGTAATCTGTCAGCGCCTCTTTCGGTCTGCCAAGTTTTTCAAGGGTTATCCCTCGGTTGAGCCGGGCCTCTTTGTCATACGGATAGACTTCAATTGCCTTGCTGTAGTTGTACAGAGCGCCCTTCAGATCCTCTCTGTTCAGCTTGATATTCCCCAGGAAGGTGAAAATCATAGGGAAGTTGGGATCCATAGAAACTGCCTTTTCAAATTCATGTTCCGCCATCTCGATGTTTTGCAGTTTCCCCTTGTCGTAATACGCTTTTCCCAGGCCGACTCGGGCATGAACATTCTCCGGATATTGTGCCACGAAGCGGGTGTAGAGCGTGAGGTTACTCCGCCAGTCGAGATTGCGTCTGACCGTCAAACCGGCCATGACGAGCAGAATAAGGGTAATAATAATTGATGCGTATCTGCTGGCGGCCGGCTTTTCAAAAGGGAACGCTCGTGTAATCTGATCGACGATGATTATCCAGAACCCTATTGCCGGAATGTAGATAAAGCGGTCAGCCTGCTGCGCGCCAGGTACAAAGACAATGCCGCTGACCGGCAGCCAGAAAAGTACAAGCCAGGCCGCTCCGAAGAGTGAAGCGCTGCTGCGACCTTTTGTGCAGAGCCAGACCATTCCGCCAAGTATGCAGAACCACGCGCCGGACAGCGGCAGGGCAAGCAGGTTCAGGTCGTCAGGAACCATGTAGCGGTTAGCCAGCGCAGTGGGATTGATGGCGGACCAAAGATAGGCGGGAATGATATAGAGATTATTCAGCATCCGAGTGCTGAGATCTGTGGTGACATACATTGCTTCGAGAGCATTTGTGCCGATACCGGGGATAATGCTGGTCTGGATGCCGAGCTTGGACAGGGTCATCCAGCGCATGATGATGTAGATTGTTGCTGCGGCAAAGTACGGTATGAGGCGTATGATGGATTGTAACCTGGCACCAGTTGCAGAGGAGCGAAACGGTGCGATTTCGAGAGCCAGAATAAATGGCAGGATCATCAACGCAGACTCTTTGGAAAAAAGTGCGGCCAAGAACATGGCTGCTCCTGCAACGGCACTATACGCTTTTTGCTGGAGAATGCTTCTGCTGTGGAGAAGATATGAGGTGATGGAGAAAAAACAGGTAAGCATGGTGTTGCGGCCACCGGCATTAAAATCGACCCCTTCACTCTGGAGTGGATGGAGTGCGAAGAGCAGGGCTACAAAAATGGGAGTGTAGGTGGTGCCTTTGAACAGAGAGCGGGCAAGCCGATATACGAGAAATGTGTTTGCTGAATGGAGTAGGACATTACACAGCCGAATGAAAAACGGATTAAATCCATGCAATTGTCCTTCGATGAAAAAGGTAAGATAGGTAACCGGTCGGTAGAAGGGGAGTAACTGGGTTTCGTTTGTCGTGTCAATACTGTTGAAGAGAGAAATAATGCCGTTCTTCAGTGCAGGATTATTGAGAATAACGCTGTCATCGTCCAAAGCAAAGCCATTGCCAAGAGAATTGGCGTAGACGAGAAAGGCAACTGCCGCTACAAAAAGTCCGAAATATAATTCCCGAGATTCTTCTTTGAACATGTAAAGTCCTGAATTGTTGATGCTGACCCAATTGCGTAAAAACACTACCAAATATAAAGTCACGGATACAAGTAAAATAACCGTAAAATTGGACTTTAAATATGAAACTGTCTATCGTAATCCCCTGCTATAACGAGCGTGCCACGATTCAAGCGGTAGTTGCCGCTGTTAAAAGCTCGGTTTATCCCGATAAGGAAATCATCGTTGTCGATGACTGTTCCACTGATGGTACCCGCGAACTGCTCAAATCAGATATTGAACCGCATGTGGATCACGTGATCTATCATGCCGGCAATATGGGCAAGGGCGCGGCGTTGCGCAGCGGCTTCGAGAGGGCTAAGGGGGATATCGTCCTTATTCAGGATGCCGATCTGGAGTATGATCCGAGTGAGTATCCCAAGCTGCTGGAGCCGATTTTACAGGGGAAGGCGGATGTGGTCTATGGCTCACGTTTTGTGGGTGGGGAGGCGCATCGGGTTGTTTATTTCTGGCACATGGTTGGCAATCGAATTCTCACGCTGCTGTCGAACGTCATGACAAATATCAATCTCAGCGATGTTGAAACCGGCTTTAAAGTTTTTAAGCGGTCGGTGCTTCAATCGATTGTCATAGAGGAAAATCGCTTTGGTTTTGAACCTGAAATCACTGCAAAACTGGCCAGAATGAAATACGTGATGTATGAAGTCGGCATTTCCTATAACGGCAGGACCTATCAGCAGGGCAAAAAGATCTGCTGGAAAGATGGTTTTTCGGCTATTCGCTGTATTATTAAATATAATTTGTTTCGATAGTTGAGTTGATGGCCAATTTACTGGAAAACCATAAGTACGACCTTATTTTCGGGCTGTCAATCTGTATCATTACGTTTTTGGTGTATGCCAACTCCCTTGGCAACGGCTTTGTCTGGGATGATGATATCGTTATACTGGCAAATCCGCTTTTAAAAGGCTCTCCCGTTACGCTCTTCAGCGAGATTGACCGTGGTCATGCCACCGGTGTCACTCCCTACTATCGTCCTTTCACATTGCTCTCTTTTCTGCTTGATGGAAAATTCCATGGTTTCGACGCGCTATATGTCAGACTTGTCAATGTGTTGCTCCATGCAGCAACGGCGTTTCTCGTCTATCGCCTTGCAGTTTCGTTAAAAATAGACCGGATTGCTGCGATTCTCGCCGGGTTGTTATTTGCGGTTCACCCTCTCCAGTCGGAAGCGGTAGATTTCAATTCTGCCCGTAACACCTTGCTGGCGACGTTTTTTGTTGTCGCTGCATATCTTGTTCATCAGTGGAGCCATACACATAAGAGTTTTGCCGGCTCTCTCGCCGGCGCATCCCTGTTTCTTTCCGGTCTCTTTTCCAAGGAGATAGCTGTCGGAATCCTGCCCTTCATAGCGGCAATCGAACTCGAGAACACGCAGAGTGAAAACCGGAATTCACTGCAAAAGGGTTTTGTCCGCTTGCTCCCTTACCTGGCGGGTCTGGCTTTTTACCTGATACTGCGCAATAATGCCCTGTCCCGCGCGGGGGCTTCTCTCGATATTTTTCCTGGATTGATGGGACGCCAGCTGGATAATGTCTATATCCTCCCTCGCTATCTGCTTAACGTGGTCTGGCCACGGTTCCTCAGTCCGCGATACTTTCTGCCGGATGATTTTAACCTGTATGCCCTGCCGCTGGTGTTAGCCTGGGTCTGTATAGTCGGAATGTTCTGGTGGTTTGTTACCGGCGGACGCAGTCGGGTCACGCTTTTTGGATTGGCGTGGCTCATTGCCTTCTGGCTGCCGGTGAGCGGCATTATCCCCATTCCCAGTGCTCACCTTGCGGATCGCTACCTCTATACTCCGGCAATTGGAATCTGGTTGATAGTTGCCGATCAATTCAGCATGCTCATCCTTTGCCGTGCTCAGTTGAGGCGGTGGGGAATCATCGCCGCTGCGGTGATAGTGGTTGCACTGGCTGTAGTGACGGTGAAGCGGAATCAGATCTGGAAAAATGACATCACCCTTTTTACCGATATCGTCGAGATGTATCCTGATCAGGCTCTTGGCTATGACAGTCTCGGCTGCGCTTATCTTGATACGGAACATGATATCGATCGGGCTGAAAAGCTGTTCGAACGTGCTTATACGCTCAATCCAGCTTTTCCGAGACTGAGCACACAGATGGGTTATGTCAGATTTTTGCGCGGCGATTTGCAAGGGGCGCTCGAGCATTATAATCAGGCCATTTACCGGAACTCCCTCGATGCTGAAGCATTGTTGAACAGGGGTGTTGTCTTGGAACGGCTGGGAAGATATAGTGACGCAGTTGATTCGTATCGCCGTTTTCTGACAACGCCGGGGAATGAGTTGCCCGAGGCGCGTCGCGTAATGCCAGCGAAAATTGTTGAGCTGTCCAGGAAATCCTGAAGTGATGCATCGGAGGAGCATGAGATGATGAATGCGGGATGTACTGATTCTTCCTGTTCAATGTGTGGTCGTCCGGTTGTCGTCTTTGCTGCGCATACCGGGGCGGGAGAAAAAAAGTATTCGGTATGCTATTGTGAAGCGTGCGTACTGGGAAAAACTGTGCCGTCTCCCGATGATGCCACGCTGCACGAACTGCACTCAACGCAATATTATCGAAATGGCGAAGGTGTCCGCTTTGCCACCCCTTTTGAGTGGCTGGTTGAGGGGATGCGCCGCTGGCGGGTCTACCGGCTCTCGCACTTTGTGCGTAATGGACGGGCATTGGATATCGGCTGCGGCAGCGGCCGCTTTCTGCGCGCTCTGCGACATTCCGGGTGGGAAGTCGCTGGGCTGGAACTGAATGATGACACTGCAACTGCTGCCCGTACCGTTCATGGACTGATGGTTGAAACGGCTCTTGGGGCCTTTACCGATGAATCCTTTGATTTGATATCAATTACTCACGTGCTGGAACATATTCGCGACCCCCGGCAGATGCTGGCCGATTGCGGCCGACTGCTTAAGCCGGGCGGCGTCATTGCGGTGGCGGTTCCCAATATTGACAGCTGGCAGGCACGCTGGACTCGCGACGGCTGGTTTCATCTTGACCTGCCGCGCCATCTCTGGCATTTCAGTGAGGGGTGGCTGTCAGCCACGTTGAATGAGTGTGGCTTTGAAGTTCTGAAGGCCAGGCGACTGGATCTTGCCCATAATATATTCGGCTGGTTGCAATCATTGCTGAACAGTCTGGGGCTGCGCTATAACCGCTTTTATTCTTTTTTAAGCAGCGACGATCTTGATACGGATAATTTGACTCATTATTTCAGCCTGGTTGTGTCGTTACTGCTGCTGCCGCTGTTCATACCCCTTTCTCTGCTGCTTGCCGTATTGGAAGCCCTTTTTCATGCGGGTGGAACGGTGGAAATTATAGCCAGGCGGACAGCCATCGAACACAGATCGGAAGGCAATTAGAGATGACGCGACTCCGCGAGTACGTTAAAAAATTCGATCTCGATATAGCGGGCGGTTTGGTCCTTTTGACACTTGGAGTCTATGCTCGGGTCGCCTGGCATGATTTTGTCAATTATGACGATCCGTTCATTGTCACGATGAACGAAAACATCAGGGATGGCCTGACGCTGCACGGTTTGCGCTGGGCCTTTACCACGCCCGGCGAGGGGAACTGGATCCCGTTGTCATGGCTGTCGCATATGCTGGACATTCAGCTCTTCGGGCTGAACCCGGCGGGGCATCATTTCGTCAGTGTTCTGTGGCATACCGCCTCGACAGTGCTGCTGTTCCTGTTTCTCAATAAAACAACCGGCGAGCGGTGGAAGAGCGCCATGGTGGCGCTCCTTTTTGCACTCCATCCGCTGCATGTGGAGTCGGTCGCCTGGGTGGCTGAAAGGAAGGATGTGCTCAGCGGTTTTTTCTGGATGCTGACACTCTGCCTCTACGCCTCTTATGTCCGGTGTGCCGGCATTTACCGCTACTGCGCCTGTCTTGTCAGCTTTCTCCTCGGACTTCTGGCCAAGCCGATGCTCGTGTCACTGCCGTTGGTTCTGCTGCTCATCGATTTCTGGCCATTGGGGCGTTTAGAGCACACTGGTGGAGGGACAGAGTTCGGAAAGCTGCCACGGTTACTCCTTGAGAAGATTCCGTTTGCACTCTTGACGATTGTCGTCAGCGTTATTACCTACATGACCCAGAAAGCTGACGGCAGCGTATCTGAAAACTATACGTTTGTCTCCCGTGCCGGCAAGGCCCTGACCTACTATGTCACTTATCTTGGTAAAATGGTATGGCCGGTGGGGCTGTCAGTGTTCTATCCGAGGCCGTTTTTTGCTCCGCCGTTAATCACTGTTGCAGGTTCGGCTCTGCTGCTTGCTGCGGTAACGCTGGGTGCGATTGTGTTGGGAAAACGCTACGGCTCTGTTCTTACGGGGTGGATGTGGTACCTTGTCACGCTGCTGCCGGTGATTGGACTGGTGCAGATAGGCTCGCATTCAATAGCTGACCGGTATACCTACATTCCGCTCGTGGGTATATTTGTCATGCTGGTCTGGGGTGTCTCAGCCCTTTTGTATGAATGGCAAGATGGTGCGTTGGCTCTCCGTATGGTGTCATGTGCAGTCGTGGCTGTTATGGTCGCTCTTACCTCGCTCCAGTTGGCATATTGGAAAAACAGTATCACCCTGTTCCGTCATGCATCGGAAGTAACGGAAAATAATCATGTGGCCCACACCAACCTTGGAAATGCATTGCTCCAGGCCGGGAGATACACGGAATCTCTTCAGTATCTTGAGATGGCGGTTGCGGAACGGCCTGCGGATACTTTTGCCTTGATGAATTTGGGAAACGCATATAGAAGTTTGAATGAGCATGAAAAAGCCCTTGCGGCATACTCCCGGGTCCTGCTCATTGACCCGCGCAGCGACAAGGGGCACTATGAGCTTGGAGTTGAGCATCTCGTGGTCGGTCGGGAACAAAGTGCCATTGAAGAATATATTTTTCTTCGCCAGGCAGGTTCCGGGCTGGCGCCAAAATTATTGAAACAGATAATGCTCAGGCAGCAGGCAGTACCGCCTGCCAATTAGTTGAGGAAAGTATGTTGCTCGGGAAAAAACTTGTTGTCGTTATGCCGGCATATAATGCCGAAAAAACCTTACGGCAGACGTATTCAGAACTGCCCCTGGAATACGTCGATGATGTTGTGCTGGTTGATGATGCCTCGCGTGATAATACGGCCAGAGTGGCTGAGGAACTCGGCATCAGGACGATTATTCATCCGGTTAACGGCGGTTATGGTGCCAATCAGAAAACCTGTTACCGCGTTGCACTGGAACTGGGGGCGGACATTGTCGTCATGGTCCACCCTGATTATCAGTATTCGCCGCGCCTGGTAACCGCTATGGCTTCAATGATCACCTCCGGCCACTATGATGTTGTGCTGGGATCGCGCATTTTAGGTGGTGGAGCGCTGAAAGGGGGCATGCCGCAATATAAGTATGTTGCCAACCGACTGCTGACCGCGTTTGAAAACTTAATCCTTGGTGCGAAGCTCTCCGAATATCACTCCGGGTATCGCGCCTTTAGTCGAAAAGTACTGGAAACACTGCCTTTAGCAGCTAATTCTGACGACTTTGTCTTTGATAATGAGATGCTGGTGCAGGTGGTTGCCTTCGGCTTTCATATTGGTGAAATCAGTTGCCCGACAAAGTATTTCCCTGAGGCATCATCTATCAGCTTTTGGCCGAGTGTCCGCTATGGGGTAGGGGTGCTTGTAACGGTAGGTAAATATGTTCTGCATCGTTACCATTTATGGCGCTTTCCATTGTTTGGGAAATAGAATGAATAGAATTAGCACATTTAAATGCAATTGACAGAATGAAGATATCGAGGCATAAAGGCAGAGAACTTTTTTTAAGGAGATCCTATGAAACCAGCACTTATGTTTTTCTGGACGGCCGTTTCTTTGTATGGTGTCAGTACTTTCAGCTACATCTTCGGCATGATTGCCAAACAGGACAAGCTGTTTACGATCGGCCTTTACTCGGCGCTGCTCGGTTTTATCCCGCATGTTGTAACTATTGCCCTGCGCTGGTCGGCTACCGGTATTACACCCTTCATTGATATTTCCGAGTCTCTTACCCTCGGCTCGTTCATGGCCGTCCTGATTTTTCTGATTTTCCAGTTTTCAACCAAGCGGATTCGCCCGCTCGGTGTCCTGGTGGTACCGGTTGTTTTTGTGCTGATGGGATGGGCAGGCACCATTATGAAAGAGGTCGCTGCTACTATCGCTCCCGCCCTGCAGAGCGGCTGGATCTGGGTACATATCGTCGGCGCCTCGGCAGGATTTGCTTCGGTATTAGTTGCGGCCGGTCTTGGCCTGCTCTTTCTGCTTAAAGAAAAGAAATCAGGTGGCATCTATGAAAAATTACCTGATCTGGCAACTATTGATATGTACTCATATCGATTTATTGCGGGCGGCTTTATCATGTATGGCCTGATGATTGTGTCCGGCTGCTTCTGGTCGAACCAGGTAAAGGGGAGCTACTGGGGGTGGGATCCGGTGGAGGTATGGTCACTCGTCTCATGGCTGATGTATGGAATTTATCTGCATTTACGGGTAACCTTTGGATGGCGCGGCAAGCGGTTGGCCTGGTACGCCCTGATTGCACTGATTGTTATGATAGTCAGTTACTGGGGCATACCGTTTTCTGTAGAGACGTTCCATAGCGGATTCAGGATTGATCATAACTGATCCCAATCAATAATTAATTCGGAAGGATATTGATTTTGAAGATAATTTTATTTGCAGTCATCGCTATTATGGTAGTGAGCATTTCAGCCTGCTCCCAGAGCACGAAAGATGCCCCGCCGTCATCAACAACATCGAAGGTGGAAAGACGAGACAAAGATACATTTAAAATGGTGCAGTTTCATGGGGATATGAAGACTGACGCTCCTGCTCTCGGCATTGAAGCGCTGAAGAAGAATCATCTGGAGGTAAGTGCGACAAAAACCATTGGCGAGGCATTTGACGCCTACCAGTATGCAATTACGAAAGAATGGCGGGAGACACCTTCTGAAAATGGCCCGCACTACATAGATTATATCTGCTGGTTCAATATTAGTCCGGTCTCTATTGCTGCTCTTAAGGAAGGTGTCGTAAAACGTGGACTGGAGATCAAGTTTGTGGTGCGCGGGGATGGAGAAACGTATATTGCCATGGCGAGCCGAATTGACATCAAGAGTAACGGTATGCGCTACAACTCTATTATAGACGCTCCTGAAATAAAAAAAATCGTCACGGCTATATATGAAAATCGGGAGATTACCTTTTAGATGAAACTTGCGATTATCTTTCCTCCTCTGCCGTTTGGCTGGACTCCGGTTGCTCCTCCAATTCTGGAATACCTGGCCGCGCTTACCCGCCGGGAAGATCCGACCATTGAAATTGAGGTCTACAGTGCCAGTGCCACGCCGGATGTGTTTGATACGCTTGATTGCGACCTGGCTGCGATCAGCCTTCTGACGCCGACGTCAGTGCCTGGATACAAAATTGCGGCCAAATTACGGGCACGGGGTGCGAAGGTTGTTTTCGGCGGAATTCATGCGTCACTTCTTCCTGATGAGGCTATTCAGTATGGTGATGCGGTTGTTTCCGGCGAAGCAGAAAGCGCCTGGCCTCAGGTTTTACGCGACTTCAAGACCGGTACTCTGAAAAAGTTTTACGAGGGTCAACGCCTGCCGCTTGAAGACCTGCCGACGCCACTGTACGGGATGCTCAAGCATGGTCACCAGTTTCGTATCGTCAACACCTCCCGTGGCTGTCCGTACAACTGTACCTTCTGTTCGGTAAAGCCGTTTATGGGGGCTGAAATCAGGTTTCGCCCGATTGACGATGTTGTCAGGGATGTACACGCGATTCCGGAAAAGATGTACATAAACGGTGATGAAAACATCTGGTGGCAGGGCTTTGAACAGCGGGCCACCGATATGTTTACGGCGCTCAAGGGGAGCAAGAAAAAGTGGATGGGTTTCGGCAGTTTGCGCCCGGTACTGACAGCGGCCGGTTCCCGGATGCTCAATGCGGCGCGTGAGAGCGGCATGCTGACGGTGTGGGTCGGTTGGGACGCCATTTCCGATGACGCCCTGACCGCGTATCGTGCCAACGGCAAAATCGGTATTGACCGGGAACGTGCGGTCAAAACTCTGCGCGATCATGGCATAGATGTGTCTCTTTTTTATATGCTTGGCGGACGAAACGATTCTATTGATGATTATAAGCGCTCTGTGGAGTTGGCAGACCGCCTTGGTGTGAGTATGCATCCGTCATTGCTGGTGCCATATCCCGGCACGGAGCTGCGGCGCCAGTACGAACCGTATCTCTACAAAGATCTGGGCTGGGAGTACTACACCGGCGCGTACGCCCTGTTCGAGCATCCGGATCCGGCGATGACTCCTGAAGTCAGGGAGGAATTATTTTATAAAAGCTCTCTTGAATTATTAAGTACCTGGCGGGTGGTTAGCCATATGCGCCATGTACCGCTGTCCGGCTTTCCCTATGCGCATATTCTTTCCCTGATGAATCAGCTTCCGGTACGTACCGGGATGAAAATTGCCTACGAGAAGTGGAAGATCGATAAGGGCGAGGTGCGCAAGAAGCAGGTCGTCGGGTAACTGTTGTGAAAGGGGGACAGCGCTATGCAGCAGTATGAGATGACTTTTTTCTGGACGGCAGTTGCATGCTACGGTATCGCTTCTTTTTGCTACATTTTTGGTCTGCTGGCGCGCAAGGAAGCGCTCTTCAATTGCGCGCTCTCTTTTGTCGTCGTCGGAGCCTGCGGAAACTCCATTGCGATTGGTGTGCGCTGGTTTTTCGGGGTGTCTCCGCCATTTATTACAATTTCTGAGTCTCTTGCCGCCGGCGTGTTGATAGCGGTGATTATTTTTCTGATTTCCCAATATTTTGCCCGAAACCTTGAAGCGTCCGGCGTATTGGTGCTGCCGGTCTGTTTTGTTCTATTAGGGTGGTCCGGGAGCATGATGAAAGGGTTGGCAGGAACGCTGCCGGCCGCTCTGCAGAGTACCTGGCTATGGACACACGTCTTTGCCGCCACAACCGGTTTCAGTTGCGTCCTGTCGGCTGCAGCTCTTGGCCTACTGTATCTTCTGAAAGAAAAAAAGGCAGGCGGAATTTATGATAGGCTGCCTGATCTCTTGACGCTTGATGAGGGCAGCTACCGGTTTATTGCCGGTGGCTTTGTCTTCCTGGGACTTATGATAGTATCAGGTGCTTTTTGGTCTAATCAGGTCAAAGGGAGCTACTGGGGGTGGGATCCGGTTGAAGTCTGGTCTCTGATAAACTGGCTGGTATACGGAATTTATCTGCACTTGCGGATCACCATGGGATGGCGCAACCGTCGCCTTGCCATCTACGCACTCGCAGCGGTCGGGGTCATGATTATCAGCTATTGGGGCATACCGTTTATGTCGGAAAATTTCCATACAGGTTTTAGAATTGAGCATTGATGGCGTGAAGAGTGAAGAGTGAAGAGTGGCGGTTGGAAAAATCCAGCCGCCACTCTTTTGTTCTGCAGGTATATTATTTCTTCGGTTTCTCCGATTTCAGTCCTGCCGGATGATCGAGCAGATCCTGCTTCTTCTCTTCAGATGCATACCAGTCGAGCGGTCGATCAGTCTGATCCTTAAAAGTGTTGAGAGATGCATCCCTCAGTTCAGCAGCCTCCTTACTTGACTGCGACATCAGAATTTCATCCACCACCTGCGGACAGGAAGCTACTGATCCCGGTCTGGCCTCAATCTCTTCTCTGATGCTTGGCTCCACCTTCGGGTCTTTTGCAAAGCGCATTTTGAGATCGATAGAAAAGTTTGAATAGGTTTCCAGCATACGGAAGATCGCCGAATCACCCATCGCCCCGATTGTTTTATCTTCATCAGGCAGTGGCGATACCTTGCCGTTCTCAATCTTGGCGCGACCGACTATTTCACAACAAGTGCCATTATTGTCGGTATAGCCAAGGTTGTCAGTGATAACGGCCAAGACCGTCGGTACGTTCGCCAGATCCCAGTGAGCGAGCAAGCCAACCTCGCCATCCGGCAACGGTGACAGGTCATCAATATTCATGGCCAGCACCCGCGACCAGGGGGGGACCGGGCGGGTTCTTTTTTGCGGCGGGAGGCCTTTGATGAAACGGCGCAGGGTATTGTCGAACAGGTTGGTGGCTGTTTCGGCTTCGCCCAACACATTGACGCAGTGGGTTTCCGGGATGCCCAGTATCTCCGTTACCATTGCATAATAATCATCACGAGTGACAACACCGAAACGACCGCGATAGCCGCCGCCATCACAAATACGACTTCCCGGGGGAAGCTTGAATTTTATTTTTTTACGGCGACAGGATTGGAAGAAATAAACATAGGCGGCAGTTGCACCGATCAGTGCCACCGGCACTCCGCTCGCTTCAGACTCGCGGAGCGCTTTCAGCAGATTTTTGACATCAATACCGCTCTTGCCAAGGAGAAACATGCTGTCTTCCGTACCGAAATGGGTGCGGGTCTGATCCATGCCGATGGCCATGCCCATGGAGGGGGCCAGTTGCGGACTGGGAGCGAGAATCAGGATGCGGCACCGTTTACCCTCTTCAAAATCGGGGAAGAGGTATGATGCGGTCATCTTCTTGTTGGCGCCGAAGACCAGCTTTTTGCCATCTTCATCACGAAATATCCTGCCGCGCTGGGTGAGACTGGTGGTGCCGCCGGTCAGACAGGCCATGACTGACTGTTCAAGCGGAAATGACGCGACCAGATGTGTTTTGAAGACATCATTGTAGACCATGGGGATATCCTGCCAGCGGGTTATGTCACTTGGTTTCACTTTTTTAATGTCGCAGAATTCACGGAAAATCTTGTTTGATTCGAAGTGCAGGGCAAAAATCTGCATACAATAGTCATTGAATTGTGCGTCGGAAAGCTCTGCATCGACTCCGGCTTCAATAAGAGCAAGAACCTTCTCAGTTAAGTGATGGCTGGTTTCTGCAGTGGTAGGCATGCGCAACTCCTCTTTGAAATCTTGCTGACAAGTGAATTAAGCTGATAAGGAATAATGCAAAATATACACCAGCCTTTCAAAGAGTGCAATTGCTCAATTTTAAAGGTTGTCGCTACGTTTTGAAGTAAAAATGTGCGTAACTATTGATCACGCTGCCTAAAAAATGTTCAAAAACTACGCCGTAATGGCTTGTTTATTCCGGATGTTCAGGTAATTCTTGCGTTAGTTCTTTAATAACGTTAGGTTGGGGCAAATAATGCTGAAAGGTAGTAATCAACAGATGAAGCGTTTTGCTATGGTATTGTTTTATATCGGCGGGTTCGTATGGTTCGTCTTCGCAGTAGTAAAATACCTCTTTGGTTGGGATGTCACTATTCTTCAGTTTCTTCCCTACCATTTGGTCGCGGTCATTTCGGGAATTTTATTAAAATATGGGGCTTGCCTCTATGAGCGTCTTTCCGGGCGAAGAAAACATGATTGACATGATAATAATTGGTTGCCGGAGGTATCACAGCAGATGAATCTGAAAAAAACAGTCGTTGTACTTAATGGTTTTGTCCACGATTTTGCCGCCGGTATCTGGCTGGCAACCATTGTATCTATTGCAGTCCTTCATAATGCTCATCTGAAAGACGCCACCGTTGCCGGCGTGTTGAACGGTCTGGAGCGGATGTTCTTCTGGTGGAGTGTGGGCGCTGCAGTTATTATTATGGCCACCGGTGCCGGACGTACATTTACCTATGTAGACAACTGGTATGGCGAAGATGCCGAACGGCAGAGGCGCAAGGCGCTGGTCGTCAAACATATTGTTCTGTTTTCCGCCTATGCGCTTGGTTATTTCTGGGTATGGGGTAAGGTGTTCCATTGATTTCAGGTCCGATTTTCAGAATAAATTCTATTTTATAGGTAAGATAATTGCAGACAAAATGGTTTAAATGAGATAATATCGCTCTCATTACGTTTAAGTGAGCGCACATTTTTTATTAAAAAGGATATGTATGACGATCAAACGAGTTGCCCTGATTACTCCACCTTATCATTCCGGTGTTGTTGAGTCTGCCGGTACATGGCTGAATGTCGGCTTCGTCTATATAGCCGGCTCGCTTCGTGCCGCCGGCTATGAGGTTGACTATTATGATGCCATGTCCCTCTGGCATAAATGGCCGGAAATAAAGGCCAGGATTGAAGCGTTCAAGCCGGATGTCGTTGCCACCACGTCTTTTACCGCCTCTATTATCAAAGCTCTGGAGCTGTGCGACCTTGCCAAACAGATCAATCCAGAAGTGGTGACGGTATTGGGAAACGTTCACGCGGCCTTTTGCTATGATGAAATTCTGAAGGATGACCATGATACTCTTGACTACATTGTACGAGGTGAAGGAGAGGTAACACTGGTTGAATTGCTGGACTGCCTCAACGCTGGCGGTGACCCTGCTGCAATCAACGGGCTCGCCTTTTGGCGGAATGATGCCGTGGTAGTTACGCCGAAAGCCGCCTATATTCACGATCTCGATAGCCTGCCCACAGCCTGGGATCTGGTTGAGTGGCCGATCTATTCGTATCGGGCCAAGAATAATGCCAGATTGGCGATCATCTCCACTGCTCGTGGCTGCAAGTCACAATGTTCTTTCTGTTCGCAGCAGCTTTTCTGGGCTCAGACCTGGCGCGCCCGCTCTGCCGAAAACGTGGTAAACGAGATTGAGATGCTCGGGAAAACCTACGGAGTTGAAGTGGCCATGCTCGCCGACGAATTACCGACGTATGATCGCGAGCGCTGGGAAAAAATTCTTGATCTGATGATTGAGCGCGAGGTGCCGGTCAAGCTGTTGATGGAGACCCGCGTTGACGATATTCTGCGCGATGCCGATATCATGTGGAAATACAAAAAGGCTGGTGTTGAACACATTTATGTCGGAGTTGAGGCCGGTTCACAGGAAACGTTGGACCTTTTCAACAAGGACACTGAGGTACACCAGTCCAAGCAGGCCATTGACATCATCAATAACGCAGATATTGTATCCGAAACCTCCCTTGTTCTTGGTCTACCCGATGACACCATCGAATCAATCGCGCAGACGGTAGAGCTGGCCAAGCATTATAATCCTGACATGGCTTTTTTCCTTGCGATCGCTCCCTGGCCATATGCAGAGCTTTACCCTCAGCTGGAACCGTATGTATTCACCAAAGATTACAGCCGATATAATCTGGTCGAACCGGTCATAAAGCCAAAGAATATGACTGTTGAGGAGCTTGAAAAGGAGCTTGGCAAGGCCGCACAGAAATTTTATATGCATAAATTCAAAAATCTGCATGAGTTGACTCCTTGGAAACAGGAATTCATGCTGTCGGTGCTGGACATCTTTATCAATCATTCGTATCTGGCAGGACAAATGAAAGCCGCAATGAAAGACGGCAAGGATATGCCGGAAGAGGTCAAGGCGTTGATGAGAGCGGTAAAGGGCCATGTCAAAGGGCAGGAACTGGACCGCCATTCGGCGCTCGCGCCGATTCCATAAGATTCTTGTGTTTTTTCGGTGTCAACATCAAGCCTCCGGGGGTATTGAGCCCCGGGGGCTTTTTCTCGGATAATGTCTTTGCCCCCGTTTTTTTCTTCTGTTCTGCCCAAGCTTATGCAGGGCGACGCTCTCCAGACGCAAAACGACCTCCACAGTTGCAAGAACTATGGAGGTCGAAATATTAAATAGGGAAAAAGGTTTTCTTATCTCTTCATCGCATCATCCATCAGCTTATAGGCGCAGAATTCCCCGCACATCGTGCAGGCGCCGTGATCTGACACCGGTGAATTGGCCCGGTACTCACGAGCTTTGTCCGGGTCCATCGCCAGGGCGAACTGCCCTTCCCAGTCGAGCTTTTTCCGGCATTTTGCCATGGCGATATCCTTCTCCATCGCCCCTTTGACCCCCTTGGCGATATCACCGGCGTGGGCGGCGATGCGGGTGGCGATAATGCCGTCACGGACATCCTGGACATTGGGCAGGCAGAGGTGCTCGGACGGGGTTACGTAGCAGAGAAAATCGGCACCGGCCGCTGCCGCGATGGCTCCGCCAATGGCGCAGGTGATGTGGTCGTAGCCGGGAGCTATGTCGGTTACCAGCGGACCGAGCACGTAAAACGGGGCGCCGTGGCAGAGCCGCTTCTGCAGCTGGATATTGGTCTGAATCTGGTTGAGGGGCACATGGCCGGGGCCCTCGATCATGACCTGAACCCCTGCCGCCTGAGCACGCTGAGTCAGTTCGCCAAGCAGTATCAGCTCATGGATCTGGGCCCGGTCGGTCGCATCGGCGAGGCATCCGGGACGGAAACCGTCTCCGAGAGAAAGAGTCATGTCGTACTCTTTGGTGATCTCCAGCAGTTTGTCGAAATGTTCAAAGAGTGGATTCTCCTTGTTATTGTAGCTCATCCATTCAATCGTGAAGGCTCCGCCGCGCGAGACGACGTCCATGATACGCCCCTCGTTCTTCATCCGCTCAACGGTGCTGCGGGTCACGCCGCAATGGACGGTGATGAAATCTACGCCATCCTCAGCATGTTTGATAATTCCGGCAAAAATATCATCAACCGTCATATCGACAATGGCTTTGTTCTTGTTGCGCACCGCATCGAGAGCTGCCTGGTAGAGCGGCACAGAGCCGATGCAGGCGTTCGTTTCGGCAATAATTGCTTTTCTGATCTCGTCAACCGGACCGCCGGTAGAGAGGTCCATAATGGCATCAGCGCCGTACTTAACCGCAGCGCGAGCCTTCTCAAGCTCTTTTTCAACATTCATATCGTCGGATGATGAGCCGATATTGGCGTTAACTTTGGTACGCAAGCCGGCTCCGACCGGAAGCGGGGTGCCATTGGCATGTTTGATGTTGTGGCAGAGGACGATGGTGCCTGCGGCGATGCCGTCACGGATGAATTCCGGCGGGACCCCCTCTGACAGCGCGGCGATCCGCATTTTTTCGGTGATAACGCCGCGACGTGCGTATTCAAGCTGAGTCATGTGAATAATCCTTTTTCAAAAGTTCTTGTGCTGCCAGAAAATGGTTAACCGGGCTATGTCCCTTTCCCAATGACCGTGCGGAGCGGATAGCTGAGGTGATAAATGTTTTTGCCCGTTCAACTGCTATCAGCAGCGGCTCTCCCTGGGCGAGCAGGGTGGCGATGGCAGATGCGTAGCTGCAGCCGGTGCCATGGGTATTAGTGGTGAACATCCGCTCGGAACTGAAATGGTGACAACGGCTGCCGTCAAAGAGAACATCTGTGGCAGTGCGACCGGACAGATGTCCCCCCTTGACCAGCACATTGGCAGCCCCCATTTGGTGCAGATCCCGGGCAGCCTGTTCCATATCCTGCTCATTTTTTATCGTTCGTCCCAGAAGCCGCTCTGCCTCAGGGACATTGGGGGTCAACAGATAGGCGAGCGGCAGCAGCAGGTCGCTGAAAACCTGAACCGCTTCCCGCTCCAGCAGCGGTGCGCCCCCTTTGGCGATCATAACCGGATCGATCACCAGCGGAATGAGCACCTTCCGTTCGCCGAGCCGCTCCGCCAGCGCTGCAATCATGGCCGGAGTATGGAGCATTCCGGTTTTGATGACGTCAATGGGAATATCGTTCAATACGGCATCCAGCTGATCACGCATGAAACTTGGCGGCAATCCGTGAATAGAAGAGACACCACGGGTATTCTGGGCAGTCAGGGCGGTCAGGACAGTGGCGGCGTAACTCCCTAACAGGGTAATCGTCTTGAGATCGGCCTGCATGCCGGCCCCACCCCCGGAATCACTCCCGGCGACACTCAGCACTGCGCCGCGCGGAAAGGGGCGAACCCGATTAAAGAGCAGCAGCAGTTCTGCTGCCGCAATATCGGGACGAGGACTCGCAAGGACAGACGAAATGACCGCCAATGCATCAGCACCGGCATCAATAACCCGACAGGCATTGCCCGGAGTTATCCCGCCGATGGCTACAATTGGAATCTTTACCGCGCCACGAATTGACGCGAGCCCTTCAACACCGGGGAGATATGAGATAACCTTGCTCCCGGTCGGGTAGAGGGCGCCAAAACCGATATAATCGGCTCCTTCCCGTTCTGCCTGCAGCGCTTCTTCCCGGTTATGAGTCGATTTACCGATAATTTTATCTGGTCCGAGCAGTTCACGCGCTTCGGCAATATCACCATCATCCTGTCCGAGATGGACGCCATCGGCATCCACCTCATGTGCGAGCCGCAGGTCATCGTTGACGATAAAGGTCGTGCTGAAACGTGCAGAGAGCCGCTTTAAATCTCCCGCTTCAACCAGTCGCTCACCATAGTCCAGGCCTTTGGCACGGTACTGCAGTACGGAAATTCCGCCTCGCAGCGCCTGAAAAACCCGGTCCATAAGGTTGCTGCCCTGATCGGTGATCAGATAGACACCCGCAATATCGGGCAGCTGTGCAGCCTTGTTTACGACAAGTCGAAAAGGTCTGGTATCACTCACTGCACTCTTCCTCACACAAAAAAACCGCACTGACATATATAACATCAGGCGGCTGGATAAAGATGACATCCTGCAAGCCGCTTTCCTACGCCGGAATGACCCGGATCAGGTGCAAAGGGTTCCCGCTGTGCAAGCGCTGCAGCAGACGGATCTCAGTTCAAAGGAACTCCCCCAGGGCCTTATTGGAATGGTACTGTAATGCAATGGAGATGGAATGTCAATCTCAGGCTAATTTTTTCCCCAGAGCGGATCGTTCATGAATTGACGCCGGATTCGCTCTTCCGGGTTCTGTTCGTAAAACTCCTCCTCCGTAAATGAAAGACGGTATTCCTCGATATAATCAAGCAGCACCCGGAATGCGGCGTTTATATTGCGGATCGCCTCCTGGCCATCAGCATGCCCGGTATCCGGATGATAGCGCTTTACCAGTTCGCGGTGTCGGGATTTAATTTCACTGATGGTGGAGCGTTCGTGCAGACCAAGAGTCTGCACTGCTTCCAGTAGGTCGGCATAGGTCATACCCTGGTGCACCCCGGTTATTGTACTGGTAGTGTACTGTTCAGGATCGTATCCCCCCGTCCTATCGATCCACCCTGCAGCACCTTGACAAATATTCCTTCTTTCGGCATGACGCAGTCACCCGCCTGATAGAAAATGGCGCAGCGGGTATGACACTCCTTGCCGATCTGGGTCACTTCCAGCAGGGTTTTGCCTATCTGCAGGTGAGAGCCTATCGGCAGACTTACAAGGTCAATGCCGCTGGTGGTGATGTTTTCCGCGAAGTCCCCTGCGCCCACATCCAACCCAAGCGCCCGCATCTTGTCGATGCTTTCCTGAGCCAGCAGGCTCACCTGACGGTGCCAATCACCGGCATGGGCATCACCGACGATGCCGTGATTTTCGCGCAGTTCCACTGAATCAACCGGTTTCTTGCGTTCACCTTTATTCTCGCTGATACAGACCGCCAGTACCTGAGCCATCTTGCTATCCTCCTACCTGCGACATCGTAAAGTTTGAGTGGGTGTAGCCATCCTGCGATATATCATGCCGTTCCGGTTTTGTTGAAACAATTCCCTTCAGCACTTCTGCCAGCCCCTCCCGGTTCGGCGGCCGCAGCCACGGGATCAGGTCTGTATTCGCATCGGCAAAGAGACACCCCTTTGCCTGGCCGGTGGAAGTGACGCGGATACGGTTGCATTCGCTGCAGAAATGCCCGGAAACGGCGGTAATAATACCGATGCTGCCCCGTGCGCCGGGAATGCTGAAATCGCGTGACGGCCCGCAGTACGTCCCCCTGTCTATTGGTATCAGTGGATACCGGGCGGCAATACGGTCCAGGATTTCCTCTCCGGAAATGCAGTAGCGCTGCCAGTTGTCTTCCTTAACCGCAGGCATATACTCTATGAAGCGGATCGAATTGCCGCGCGACAGGGACATTTCAGCAAAGTCAAGAATTTCAGTGTCGTTGACCCCGCGCATGATAACGCAATTTATTTTGGGAGGAGGAAAACCGGCCTGTTCTGCGGCATCCAGTCCGGCCAACACTTTCTTCAGGTTGCCACCACGGGTGATGCTGCTGAAGGTCTCTGCATTGAGTGAGTCAAGACTGATGTTCAACCGCTGCACACCGGCCTTGTACAGGTCATCTGCCATCTCCGGCAGCAGCAGGCCGTTGGTTGTGAGGGCAAGGTGTTGAAGCCCGGGGATGACGGCTACTCTGCCGAGGAAATTGATAATATTGGCCCGTACCAGAGGTTCTCCACCGGTGATGCGGATCTTTTCAATACCGAGCTTCACCGCGGTTTCAGAAATGAGCAGCAGTTCTTCGTACGTCAGTACCGCGTCATGTCCCTTGCTGACGATGCCCTCCTTGGGCATGCAGTAGAAACAGCGCATATTGCAGCGGTCAGTGACCGACAGGCGGAGATAATTGATGGTTCTTCCGTGAGAGTCGATAAGTTTCATGATCCGGATAGTGTCAGAAGTCGTCTATAACTACAACAGGCTTTTTTCATTTTAGTCCCCCTATTTGTTTGTAAACGTTGTGGTAAAATTTCAAATCTTGCCAACCGGCGCAATATACACGGTGAACTCATCATACCCATCAACTCGCAGAAGGGCATCGGAGAGGGTTTGATCATACGCAGCTATTGCGCAGGTGCCGGCTGAAATTGCCTGACATGCCAGATAGAGGTTCTGGCAGACATGACCGGCATCAAGTGCGATTACTTTGTAGGACGCCTCGGCATAGCGCCATTCAGTGCGAGCCGGTATGGCCGTCCAGATAAAGGTGACCGCCGCCTGCCCGGTGAAACTCTGGCCACGGGTTGCCGCGGTAAGATGTGCAGGTAAATTTTCGATTGTTCGCTCATAGTAGAGGGCGTGTGTAACAGGCAGGTATCGGTAAATACCGCACTCAAGTCCATCAACTTTTAATATCGCAAGATACGTTTCAAGCGGATGCCGGTTTCCTGCAGACGGAACCGTTCTCAGTACCGCTTCTTCATGAATAAAGTGCCGAACACCCTGGGTAGCCCAGAGGAGAAAGGCTAACTCATCAAGTGAAAGCGATGCGGCTTTGAAATGTCGATGGCTCTGGCGGCCGGCAATCGCACTCTGCAGGTCGCAGTGCGGGATAACCCATGTTTCCTGATTCGGCAGCGTGATTATGCTGCTGCCGGGTGGCGCCGGTTTCTGTACCGGAGGCGGTTGCGCCCCTTCGGATTGCTCCGTGGTCCAGAAATTAACCTCATCCCTGATGCGGTCGGTCAGAAAATATCTGCCGATTTCCGTAGAAATTGTCGGGTGTTTTTTCATCTCACGGCTTCCTATTCAACGTCTCCGACGTTGCGCCTGACTCCCATAAGGTACGCCACCACGAAATCTTCAAGGTTGCCGTCAAGGACGGAGTCCGGATTACCCGTCTCTACGCCGGTGCGGAGATCTTTTACCATCTTGTACGGATGCAGCACATAGGAACGAATCTGGCTCCCCCAACCGATCTCTTTTTTTTCGGCCGCGATTTCAGACGCCTTGTCCTTGCGCTCCTCAACTTCACGCTCGTACAGCTTTGCCCGCAGCACTTTCATGGCGGTGCCCCGGTTTGATATCTGACTCCGCTCTGACTGGCAGGCAACGATGATACCGGATGGAATATGGGTAATGCGGACCGCCGAGTCGGTCGTATTGACATGCTGACCGCCGGCACCGCCGGAGCGGAAGGTGTCCACCTTGAGATCGCTGTCACTGATTTTGATATCGATGTCATCCTCCTCAATTTCAGGAAAGGCATACATCGAGGCGAACGAGGTATGGCGGCGGGCATTGCTGTCAAATGGTGAGATGCGCACCAGACGATGAATGCCCGCTTCCGCCCTCAGGCAACCGTAGGCATATTCGCCGCTGACGTTGAACGTTGCTGATTTCAACCCGGCTTCATCACCCGGCTGATATTCGGTAATAACGGCTTTCCACCCTTTCTTCTCACAGTAGCGCAGGTACATGCGCAGGAGCATTTCGGCCCAGTCCTGGGACTCGGTACCCCCTGCACCCGGATTTATGGTGATGAAACAGGAGTTGCGATCATGGGGGCCGGAGAGCATGCGCTGAAATTCGGCGGCCTCGACCTCCCGTGTCAGCCGGTCCGCCATACCGCCGACTTCTACAAGAGTATCGGCGTCTTGTGCCTCTTCTCCCAGTTCAATCATGACGTGAACATCTTCCGCCTGGCGAACGAGCCCATCCCACATCTGTACACTTTTTTCCAGTGTGGTGCGCTTTTTTATGATTTCCTGTGATTTTTTGGTGTCATCCCAGAATCCGGGAACCGCCATGATTGATTCGATCTCCAGGATCGATTCGCGCTTGGTATCGACGTCAAAGCGCCCCCCGAAGTTTGGCGATCCGCTCTTCACAGTCAGACAGTTTAGCTGTTTCTTCTCGGTACATGGGTTGCTCCTTGTTTTTTTTGTGTGAACCAGGCGAACAGTGCTATTCCGGCGGTCAGTACTACGCAGAGCCAGGCCGGTGTGTCACCTATTGTGAGGTAGAGTGATTGGCCGCTTCCGGGCTTAATTTCCCCGGTGCGATACGCTTCGACAAAGAGACCGGTCATGGTGCTGATATAGCCGTTATGGTCAACAATTGCCGTTACTCCGGTGTTTGCGGCACGGATCAGCGGCGTGCGGGTCTCGATTGCGCGGAAGGTCGAGATGGCCAGATGTTGATAGGGGGCCGAAGAACGCCCGAACCAGGCGTCGTTGGTTATAGCTACCAGGACACGGGCGCCAGCCTGAACATACTGGCGGGCCAGTTCCGGAAAGATGACTTCGTAACAGACCTGAATACCGAGTTTTGTGTTCCCCGTATCGAGGGGAACCGCGCTCTCGCCAGGGGAAAAATCGCCAATCCCGACGACAAGTTTATTGATGAAAGTCAGAAAACGCCCGAGTGGTATATATTCGCCCAGCGGTACCAGGTGGAGTTTATCGGCGCGTCCAAGCGTCTCACCGTGGGGAGATAGCAAAAACGCGCTGTTAAGGAACGTACTTTTGCCGTTGCGGAGTTCGTGGGCAGGACTGCCGAACAGCAGACAGGCGTTCAGTTCACGTGCCAGATTTCTGAGCCGTGCCGCCTCGCGAGGTTCATCCTGAAAGAAAAACGGCACGGCACTTTCAGGCCAGACAATCAGATCGACGCCACCTTTAGCAGCTTCTCGAGTGAGTCGTTCGTAGGTGTTAATAGTCTGCTCACGAAACGCCGGACTCCATTTGACATCCTGTGGAATATTCCCCTGGATCAAGGCAATCCGCAGCGGCTTGCCATGATCAGGCTCCGTTTTGTTTAAATGGTTGAAACCATAAAAAAGTGTCGCGCAGAGAAGGAAAAGTAGCACAACCGCACTTTTTACCGGGTAGGGGACAGTGGCACCGGAAAGCGCCCGCAATGCGCGATATAGGACGATATTTGCCAGCACAATCAGCAGAGTGATGCCGTAGACGCCGGCGAGATCGGCAATCTGGATCAGCGGCAGGGTACGGAATTGGGAATGACCGAGCATGGCCCAGGCAAAACCGGAAAACAGGAATGAGCGGATGAAGTCGAAGGCGACCCAGGCAATCGGGAGGGTAAAGGCGGCTTTGATACCGACACGTTCCCCGATTCGGGCAACCCAGATGCTCAGGCCGTAGAACAGCGCCAGCCAGAGTACCAGCAACAGGTAGACCGGAATGCTGACAGACCAGGGAAGGTGGCCATAGCGGACAAACACAATATTGAGCCAGTAGAGAATGAAGGCGTAGCCGGTAATGCCGCAGGTCATGCCGATCCGGAAAGCAATTCGCGGTGAACTCTCCTCCATGGCAATCAGCAGGGGGATCAGAGCAACCCAGGCGAGAAAAGAGAGCCCGGGGTTCGGGAAGGAGAGGGCGACCAGGACGCCGCTGGTGATGGCGAGACAGCCACGGCGGTCGAACAGCTGCTGAATCGTTGCGAAAGACGCAGGAGCGTTCACTCGCGCCCCGGATTTTCTGCTGGATCGTTGTTAATGCGGTTGATAACGACTTTTTTTACCCGGCGGAGATCGGCATCAATAATTTTCAGGTGCAAGCCGGCGCCTTCGAACGCATCACCGACCGCCGGAATTTTTCCGGTCAGGTGAAAGGCAAGTCCTCCGACTGAATCAAAGTTGTCGCGTTCTATCTCAATATTAAAATGCTCCTCAAGCTCTTCCACAGGCAGACGTCCATCCGCAGTTACACTGCCGTCCGTATTAACGGTCAGCAGGGACTCTTCACGATCATGTTCGTCCTGAATATCCCCAACTATCTCTTCCAGGAGGTCTTCGATCGTAATCAGCCCCGCTGTGCCGCCATATTCATCAATGACAATCGCCAGATGAATGCGTTTGCTTTTAAAATCCTGCAGCAGCTGCTCAAGATTTTTGGATTCCGGAATAAAGTAGGGGGGGCGCATGATGGCACGTACTGAGAGGCTGTTTTCATCAGCACCCCACTGTTTCAGGAGATCTTTGGCATAGAGCAGGCCAATGATATTATCGATGGAGTCTTCATACACCGGAATCCGGGAGTGGCCGCAGGCAATAATGGTATCGAGCAGTTCCCGGACAGTCGCATCTGCGGTAACACAGGCCATTTCAGTCCGGGTTACCATGACCTCCCGGACGATAGTCGTGCCGAGAGCAAAAATGGAGCGGATCATCTCGCTCTCTTCTTCGTTAACCAGGCCCCCCTCTTCGGACGCTTCGATAAAAGCATTGATATCCTGTTCGGTAGTTCTTTTACGTCCGGTTACAAAACGGCTGACGCGTTCGATAAAGCCGGACCTCCTACTATTTCCTTCTTCCACGTACGCTTCCTCCTGACTGTTTAATACGGGTTGTTTTTTTGAAGATTTCAGATGGCTCAGGCGTGCCTGACTTATCTGAATAAGCGGCCAACTGGCGCACCTCACTTTCGCTGAGATAGCGAAAGTGCCCTGATCTGATCGTGCCGAGGTCCAGAGTTCCGTAGCGAATCCTTTTGAGGCGAACCACCGACAGGCTGACCGCTTCACACATTCTGCGTACCTGACGATTGCGCCCCTCATGGATTGCCACTGAAATCCAGTCGTTCTGCTCACCGCTCTTTACCAGATTCACGACTGCGGGTGCGGTCATGCCATCCTCCAGTTCGACCCCTTCGGCCATTCGTTTCAACTGTTGATCGATTACCTTGCCGCGTACCCGGACATGATACTCTTTCTCAATTTCATGGCGGGGATGCATCAGACGATTAGCCCATTCGCCGTCATTAGTTAACAACAGCAGTCCCTCGGTGTTGTAGTCGAGTCGTCCCACCGGATAGACGCGATCAGGCACATCTTTCAGCAGGTCGGTAACCAACGGGCGACTCTGGCCGTCCTTCAGTGCGGTGATATAGCCAGGCGGTTTGTTGAGGAGGATGTAGAGACGCTGTGCACTGATCTTCAGCGCTTTGCCATCCACCGTGATGGTGTCTGTCGCCGGATCAGCCTTGCTCCCCAGTTCTGTGACAACAATGCCGTTGACGGCAACCTGTCCATTGGTGATCAGCGCTTCAGATGCCCTGCGCGAGGTGATCCCGGCAGCGGATATTATTTTCTGCAGACGTTCGAGCATGATGCCTCTTTTGTTTTATGTTGAACTTCGACCGGAATCGCGTGGTATCAAATGTCGAGCATACAATGGCGTATGATGGCCATTATGTCAATACTCGACCAGCGAACGCCATTTTTCCCATCAAACCATCTGCAATTCTGTTATGACTTTTGCATTGTGGTCTTTGCATTTGACGAGTTGCATGTGCCATGATAGTTTGCGTTACCTTTTATCTGAAAAGATGTCTACCTCGGGCTCAAACCTATGATTGATCAGCGCGGCCTTAGTCCCGCATGTTATCGCTATCTTCCCTTTGCCCTGTTTATGGGGTTCATCGGCCTCGATGAATTGATCCGTTCCTGCGCCGGTTTCGGGTTCTTCAGGCTTGAAGCAACAACGCTCTATTATCTTTATCCGCTCAAGGCGGTGACGGTCGGTACTCTCCTTTTCATCTTCAGAAAACGCTATCACGAACTGACGTTCAAAGATCTTGCCAACATTCCGGTAACTCTGGCGTCGTGCGGCATCGGATTGCTGGTATTCATACTCTGGATCAATATGGATTGGACGCTCGGTTCTGCAACTGTCCCGCAGGGATTCAACCCGACCCTTTTGACCGACAGAACGCTCCAGATTTCCATGACGGTATTAAGAATAGCCGGGGCGGTCCTGGTTGTCCCCATGATGGAAGAGCTGTTCTGGCGTTCGTTTCTGATCCGCTACATCATTGACAAAAATTTCGACACTGTACAAACAGGAACATTTACCTGGGCATCTTTTCTTTTCACGGTCGGACTGTTTGGCCTTGAGCACAATTTTTTTTATGCGGGAATTATGGCGGGGGCTATCTACAACCTGCTTCTTTACCGAACGCGCAGTCTCGTGCACTGCATACTGGCGCACACGGTAACCAATCTGGCGCTTGCCGTATATGTAGTCACTACCGGAAAGTGGCAATTCTGGTAGCCATATCAGCCTCACGATTACTTCACGATTTAAAACCAGGATCTTCTGTCTTAACGCTTTAAAATCGAGGCCTTTTCGTGAGGCTAAGAACGCTTACGCAGTCGGTGTCAGTCCATGCTTCTTCATCAAATCATAAAGGGTCGGCCTGCTTACTCCCAAGGTCTCGGCTGCCTTGCCAATATTACCGTTCTGGTGATCAATGGCTGCGACAATTAATTTTTGTTCAATTTTGTCACGAGCCTCTTTCAAATTGAAGGTTTCGACCGGATCAATCTCTTCAATTACCTCCGGAATTTCTTCCGTGCCACACCCCAGATCCACCGGTTCCAGAGCGGCTGTCTCACTCATGATGACTGCTCTTTGCACCCGGTTGCGTAACTCCCGTACATTTCCCGGCCAATTATAACCGGTGAGGAAATTGACCGCTGCACCGCTGAAGCGGCGGATATTTTTATGGTATTCCTTGTTGAACAGGCTCAGATAATAATGTGCCAGCAAAAGAATATCGTCGCCCCTCTCCCGTAGGGGTGGAAGGTGTATCGATATTACGCTGACCCGGTAATAGAGATCCTCGCGAAATTTACCTTGTTTGATGGCCTGGGCAATATCAATGTTGGTAGCACAGACGACACGTGCATCAATGGCAATGTCCTGCCTGCCACCGACCCGCTGTATGACGCCCTCCTGAAGAAATCTGAGCAGTTTTACCTGAAGATTGACCGGCAACTCGCCTATTTCATCAAGAAAAAGTGTGCCTTTGTTGGCATACTGCAGTTTGCCCTGAACCATGGTATGGGCTCCGGTGAAGGCCCCCTTTTCATGCCCGAATAATTCTGACTCCAGAAGATTCTCCGGGATTGCACCACAATTGATTGCTACAAAAGGTCCCGATTTGCGGGTACTGTTATCATGAATAGCCCGGGCAACGAGTTCTTTACCGGTTCCGTTTTCGCCTGAAATAAATATGGAAATAGAGGAAGGGGCAACTTTTTTAATGGTTGAAAATAGTGTCTGCATCTCCGGGCACTGACCGAACATTCCGCTAAAATCTTTTGATTGTTGCTCCAGTTCTCGCTGCAGGGTACGGTTTTGTTCTTCAAGGTTTGCGAGGTGAAATGCCCGGCTTAAGACAACCTTGAGTTCACTGAGAACCGGCGGTTTTGGAAAGAAGTCGTATGCCCCCATTTGTGTGGCTTTAAGGGCATTTTCTCGCTCACTGTTTCCGGTCAGCATGATCACTTTGACAAACGGGTTCTTTTTGAGTAATTCACCCAGGCCGCGAAACCCCTCAACAGACGTATCTTCGTGGGGAGGAAGGCCCAGGTCGAGTATTACTACACGTGGCATCATTTTTTTGAACAAGACGAGTCCCTCAGCAACATCTCCGGCCAGCAAGATGTGATAATTCTCACCGAGGCCCCATTTCAACTGCTGACGCATATCTGAATTATCATCAATAATTAATAGATTTTCCATACAACGGCTCCTCTGCTTTTTATTCCTACCCGGTATGGCCGGCTATTTCTGAAGAGCTCATATCGGCAAACCATACCGTAAAAACGGTGCCGATTTCCTCACGACTGGTTACTTCAATGCGACCACCATGCGCATCCATAATCTGGCTGCACTGATACAGGCCAATGCCAAGTCCCTTTTTTTTTGTTGTCCGGAATGGTTTGAAAAGTTCTGTCCGAATATAACGTGAAGACATTCCGCACCCTTTATCACTTACCCGTATAAACGGCGCTTTGGCATTACCAACCTCAAGTAGAACCGGTTCATCCTTTCCTGAAGCTTCAATGCCATTCATGAGTAGATTCAGGACGACTTTCTGGATTTCAACCTCATCAACCCAGGCCGTTTCAGATGTTCCGGAAACGGCTATTCTCCCTTCCAACAGAGAGTGGGCGGTCTTTTCGCACAGTTCAAGAAGATTGACCTGCCGCAGATTTAAGCTGTGTTCACCGAGATTTTTTAATCTACCGATCAATTTCTGCATTTTTGTTACGGTATTCCCTAAAGATGTCAGCATGTCTTTTTGGAATTCCGGATTGTGGATATGCCTGGCGGCATTTTCAACGATCAGCGACAGGCTTGACACATGATTTTTCAAATCATGTGCGACAAATGTGGCGACATTGCCGATCGCCTGGATTTCGCTGGCATGGATGACCTGTTCGGACAGTCGTTGATGCATGATCGCCAAAAAGGCCTGCCGGGAGATAGTTTTCATCAGGTCGTAATCTTCATAGATAAATACTTCTTTACTGTAAACGGGACGAGCCAGAACGATAAACCCTTCGAGCTGGGTTTCGTTAAAAAGCGGAACGACAAAAAACACCCCATTTTCCCTGAAATAGTCTGAATCTTCGGTTTTTATGTCTGGTAGATCTTCCAGCAGGCTCATGACCCAGGCATGTTCGTCTATAAATGTAACAAGAGAATTATTCGCTTCGATTGTATCGACTTTCAGAGGCATTTTATAATCTGCAACGGCAAAGAATCTGGCCTGGGTGGCATCACGCAGAAACAGCGCCGATCCGGTAATGCCAAAAATGTCGCAGTATGCCGAAAGAATATGCTGGATAAGTTCGTCACCCGAACAGGAGGAGGACAACTGTTCGGTGAATCGAAGCCACTGTGTCCGGTAGTCATGTTTATACTGGTAAAAGTTCTTGTGTAGCTGCACCTTGAGTTTACGCTTGAATCGATCAGAAAGCAGGAGGATCAGTAAGCTCGTTCCTGTAATGAAAACAAGCGAAATTAAAATGTTACGTGAAAAAAAGCTACTTACATACTGCATCCCTTTGCCCAGAATACCGAGCAGGATCAGATAAATCCCCACAGTAATAATAATAACGGACTTGAAAGCCACCTGGCGCGATACCTGAACGCGGCCCTTGCCGCGTCGAAAGAGCAGGGAGTACGCAATCAACGAAGCGGCAACCAGGTACAGGAAGGAGCGTAGCGAGAGATAATTCATGTTCAGGGATCGATACAGAAGCGCCTGACTGTAATAGAAAACCTGTATCGCTACTACGATCCCCAGTCCGATAAGCTCGTACTTTATTTTCCAGACAGCGTCGGGAGAAGCATTTACGAATGTAATTTCAAAGTTTACCAACGCTATTATCAGACAGATCAAGAGCGCTACATAATAGTAAAAACCGACATCTGCCAGAAAAAGCAACCGTTCAGCAGGAAAATCGGGGGCATATAAAATCGCCTTGAGCGGGAACGACTGCTGAACAACTAAAAAAAGAGCCGTTAATGCCACCCCGGTTTTTTGCTTCCAGCTTAATTGCCATGGGCCTGATTGGCGGAATAAGGTGAGGCTGCAGAGGAGCCAAAAGAAGGGAAGGAGCGCTTCAGCTGTCATCGCCCATGATTTCCAGAAAAGTGGATCTGATGATGCATTGAGGGAGAGCAAATCAAAAAGATCAACAAGCGCAGTTGTGCTAAGGGCGACACCAAGATAAAAGCCGGTACGCGAGCGTTCCGAGTAGAGAAGATACCCTACGCCGGTCAGCAGGGTGATGACCGCGAGTATGGAAATGAGATCAGTGATCATGGGCACTCGGCAGGGGTATGACGCTATGATCAGGAGCCAAGGCTGTGTAAATACCAGGGGAGAGCTGCGTCAAGTCCCGCATCAATGCTGTGAGATGGTGCATAGCCAAGAAGCCCGACAGCTTTGCTGATATCGGCGAGAGAATGGCGCACATCACCTTTTAGAAAGTCACGGTGTACCGGTTTACATCCTTGAAGATGGGGGTAATGCAGCGCCAATCGATTCAGGAGCATGACAAAAAGTTCATTCAGAGTTGTGCGTGCATTTACTGCAGTGTTGTACACCTGATTTACGGCAGCAGGGTCAAGCGTCATTGCTGCAAGAATGTTCATCTGAACAACATTTTCAACAAAACAGAAATCCCGGCTTGTTTCACCGTCACCATTAATATACACGGTTTCCCCTTTGATCAGTGCCCTGATCCAACGGGGAATAACTGCGGCGTAGGCACCTTCAGGATCCTGGCGGGGACCGAATACATTGAAGTAGCGGAGGCCTACCGATGCCATTTCGTATGTCCTGGCAAAAACGTCTGCATACAATTCATTAACGTATTTGGTTACTGCATATGGTGACAGCGGCCTGCCGATGGTCTCCTCACGCTTTGGCAATGCCGGATGATCACCGTATGTTGAACTACTGGCGGCGTACACGAATCTTTTCACGCCAGCATCCCGCGCAGCCACAAGCATGTTGAGAAAGCCGGTAACATTGCTCGCGTTACTGATGATCGGATCTGCAATGGAGCGGGGCACCGAACCGAGTGCCGCCTCATGCAGAACAAAATCGATGCCTTTACAGACGCTGTGGCAGGTGGCAAGATCACGGATATCACCCTCTATAAAAGAGAATCTCTGCCACCTGGTTTCAGAGACGCCCCTTTGCACCTCTTCCAGATTACTCTGTTTCCCGGTGGAAAAATTATCAAGCCCTACAATTTTCTGATCGAGACGCAGCAGATGTTCCAGTAGATTCGATCCAATAAATCCTGCAACGCCAGTGATCAGCCATGTTTTAGGTTCCAACCGGAGCTGATTCAGCATTCTTTCATAATGAGTCATACACAGCCTCTCGTTATGCCAATTCAAAATCAAGGCGCTATCATCGTCGTCTCGTCGTTGGCTCCTCAACATACTGGTTGTATGCTTTTGTCGCCTCAATCGTCGCTGCCTTGATATCACTCCTGATTTAAAATTGGTATTATATATTTTTGTCGTAGCCTCAAAAAGATTTAAGCTGAGACTATCAATAGCAAAACCGGGTCAAATTTAAAATATATTTCTAATTTTTACAACTATGGAGTGACACAATTGAATGAATAATGGAAGTGTATAGAACAGGGAGAGTGCAGTTTGAAAATGTTTATTTGTCGGGAAACTTTTTCAGCCTTGTGAGTGTGAAGGGCATGAGCCCGATCGATGTATAACCTAGAATTTTCCAGCCTTGATCATTGTTTCCTCAAGGTTGGCCCAGTCAAATTCAGTTATCTCCAGCGATATATATTCCGGGGCAGGGGCGTCATACGTTACTACGGCAGGATTCAGACTCATATGCAGTCTGCGACTATTAAAATTCACCAGGCGTACGATATCTAACAGTGCATTTTGTGTCATTACCTCTTCCAGATGATGATCGGCAACAACTGCCTGATAGAGCGCCGGAATGTTCCAGTGATTCATCAGGCGGACGCCGAGTTCGACGTGCATTTCAGTAAAAACCTCCAGTAGGAGTTTTCTTTCAAGCTCAAATCCATGCCCGTCGGGGCTCATCCGCTCCATGCCCTTGAGGATATACAGCTTGCCGATATCATGAAGCAGACCTGCCAGATACGCCTGATCAGCAAGAGGCCTGAAAGATGTAGTCATGGCCACTGTCCAGCAGCCAACCGCACAGGCGTTGGAGTGCAGCCAAAGTTCCCTCATGATATCGTTTACAACAGCAATATCAGATGTATGGAGGGCTGCCTGGGATGCCGCCATAGCCAGGTTGCAGATCTGTTTGGTTCCCAGTCTGATGGCAGAAGCCTTGATTGTTTCGGAAGGTTCAAGCCCGGAAAACGCAGCGGAGTTAGCCATTCTAAGAACAAGGGCGGAGAGCGCCTGGTCTTTGTTGATGGTGTCGACTACAATGTTGATATGGGAACCAGGATTTTCGAGCAGTTGCAGGAGCTCCAATGCAACCGGATTGAATACCGGTAACTCGATGGGAACCTGGGCGAGTAGCATTTTGAAATCAGGAGAAATACTCATACAAGCTACTTTCAAGCCTAAGATATCTTTCTGAAATAACCGCAATACAAAAGTGCATCCGCTGTGGAGGCTCTTTCATTTAAGCATGAAATGTACCATTTCATTGCGTTTGTATTGAGTGTAATTTTAATATCTTGATATTAAAGGTTTTTCCGCTCGAACAAGTGTTATATTCTGATCAAATCATCTGTCGTTAATTCATTGTAATGGTAACAAATGTCGGGAAAATTAACATTCTCGGCTTTAGTGCTGTAATGAATTCCGACAGCCATGTTCATGCTTTCTCCCGCTGCATTTTTATCGGGACATAATTGCAGAACGGTTCTTCTTCCATGTAATCCCCGTGAACGGCATCGGCCCGGGCACGACATCCGCCGCAGACATTGAGATATTCGCACTGCCCGCATTTTCCTTTATAGGACTTGAAATCTCGAAGGTCATTGAACAGTTCCGAGTTTTCCCAGATTTCACGGAAAGGGATCTGTTTAACATTTCCTGCCGTACGATGGAAATAGGAGCACGGTTTAACGTTGCCGAAACAGTCAATCAGGCAGATTGACTGTGCGGCAATACATCCTTTGCCGCCGCCGGTTGAGAAGGTAAGTGAACGGCGCTCGAATGTGGTACCCTCGGCCTTCGCTTTTTGCGGTACGATCCGGTAATAGTGGGGAGCGCAGGTTGGACGCATCAGGATGTCATCTTCCTGCTTTTCCTGCTGGTAGTGCCAGTCAAGAATTTCTTCATAGTCTTCTTTTGAGATCAGCTCACTCATGATTTCTTCACCGCGGCCGGTCGGGACGATCATAAACATGTACCAGGCGGTCGCTCCGAGTCCCTTCGCTGTCTTGAACGTTGCCGCAATATCGGTTTGATTACGCTTGGTAAAGGAGGAGTTGATCAGAAACTTCTGGCCATTACGTCTGAATATTTCAGCCGCCCGGACGACACCGTCGAACGAACCGGGAGATTGGCGGAAATTGTCATGTACGTCAGCGTTCGAACCATCAAGTGACAACGAAACCATCTTTATATCGGCCTTTTTCATCTTCTGGCAGATCTCGTCCGTAACCAGAGAACCATTTGTGGCCATGCACATGCGGAGTCCGAGCGAGGTGCCGTACTCCGCCAGTTCAAAGATGTCGGGGCGTAACAGAGGCTCTCCGCCGGAAAGAACGACAACCGGTTTTGAAAAGTCAGCAATATCTGCCAGAAGTTTTTTCCCCTCTGTCGAAGTAAAATCACCTTCTGACGAAGTGAGGTCAGAAGAGCAGCGACAATGTACGCAATGCAGATTACATTTTTGCGTGGTTTCCCAGGCGATCCATTTTGGCGTAAATTCAGTGTTCATTAGTGCTCCCATGCCATAATTCTGTGAAGCTTGAATCCTTTTACTTAACTGGGAATGGTACCTGAATGGCCATGTAAACTCAAGAATATATTAAGTGGGCGGTTATCGCCATATTTACTATCTGAGTAAAACAAGCTCTTGCAATCACGCTGTACGTATAGTAGTATGTCGCTCCCGCCGCCTTTTGCGGCGTTTTACGTATATTCCCCTACTTAAGGAGCACCACGTTTATGCTGAGTATCATGCGCAAGCAGAAAGAATCGATCATCATCAAGATCGTCTTTGTTGTTATTGTTCTTTCCTTTGTCGGGACCATTTTTCTGGTGTGGGGAAAGGGGAGTGACGGGATTGGTGGGGGCAGCAGTTCCTATGCTGCCAAGGTAAACGGTACGCGAATAACTCTTGAAGAGTATCAGAATGCCTATCAGCGCATCAGAAACATGTATCAGCAGATTTATGGCCAGTCGATTCCCCCTGAAATGGAGAAGATGCTGGGATTGAAAAAAGTTGCGCTCGATAGCCTGATTGACAGTCTCCTTGCCATGAAAGAGGCGAAGGCTCTTGGCATAAAAGTTTCAAAAGATGACGTCTCCGCCGCAATTGAAGCCATGCCGATGTTCCAGAAAGACGGGAAATTCAGTTTTGATCAGTACCAACAGTTATTAAAGTCAAATCGTATGACCGCCAAGGATTATGAAGAAGGTCAGGAGATGGAAGTAACTCTCAAAAAAGTTCGCCAGACCATCAAGGATAAGGCGGTAGTGACCGATGCAGATGCCCTGGCGCAGTTTAAAAAAGAAAATGATAAACTGGATCTCGAATATGTGGCCTACGCTCCTGCTGACGTGGCAGCAGAGGTAAAGCTGACGGATGCGGACCTGAATGAGTACCTGCAGAAAAATCAAAATGATTTTAAAACCGCTGAAAAAGTGGCGCTCTCCTATATTCTGCTCGATCCAGTGGCGTTGAGTGCAAAAACAACGGTGTCTGAAGAGGAAATACAGACTTTTTACCAGAAAAATATTGACCGTTGGCAGGGGAAAGACGGCATTCAGCCTTTGAGTGAAGTCAAGGATAAGGTTAAAGCGGATGCGCTCAAACAGAAAACGGCCAAGCAGGTGTTTGAGCTGGCTGCCGACACGTTATACAAAAACATTAAGTCCGGCGACTTGAGCCTGATTGCAACTGCGTTGAAACAAAATGTGCTGGAAACAGCATTATTTGCCGCACATACTCCTCCGCCCCAACTTGCCGGTGAAGCGGCAGTGATCAAAAAGGCTCTCGAATTGAAACAGGGTGAACTGGGCGGGCCGGTTGAAACAGCCAAGGGAATTTACATTTTGAAAGCAAAGGAGCGTAAGACTGCTACAGTGCCTGCGCTTGCCGAAATTAAGGATGCCGTTGCGGAAAAGGCCAAGGCGGCCAAAGCGATCGATCTGGCCAAGCAGAAAGCGGAAGACGCAGCAAAGCAGTTGTCGACCAATGCTGCTCTGAAAACCCAATCTACGGGGAGTTTCGGCTACTCCGCCAAAGGGGAAATTCCAACTATCGGCACGTCACCTGAAATAGTGGAGGCTGTTTTCAAATTATCTGCGAAACAGGCGCCTGCCACCCCGTTTAAAGTGGGCAACCGCTGGTGTGCCGTTCGTGTCGTAAGCCGTACGGAAGCCCCAAAAGCTCAGTATGATGCGGCCAAGGAAGAGTTGAAGAAGAAAATGCTCCCCAAAAAACAGGAAGATGCGCTGGCCGAATGGGCGAAGGGCTTACGGGAAAAAGCGAAGATTGAAATTAATCCGGCGCTTCTCGCCGATAAATAGGAGACCTCTATGTCCAGACTTGTTATGCAGACCGATTTTCCCGGCCTGAAGCTGATGGCCCGCGGTAAAGTCCGTGATATTTATGATCTTGGCGAAACTCTACTGCTGGTGACGTCAGACAGGATCTCTGCTTTTGACGTGATCATGAATGAGCCGATCCCTGATAAGGGTTTTGTGCTGACGCAGATTTCAGCCTTCTGGTTCCGTCTGATGGAAGACATTGTGCCCAACCACATTATCTCTATCGATGTTGCTGATTATCCGGTCGAATGTCAGCCGTATGCAGAAACTCTCGCAGGGCGTTCGATGCTGGTAAAAAAAGCGACACCGCTGCCGGTTGAATGCATTGTGCGCGGCTATGTTTCCGGTTCAGGCTGGAAAGACTACAAGGCCACCGGAGAAATAAGCGGTATTACACTGCCGGTCGGTCTCAAAGAGTCAGATCGCCTTCCAGAACCGATTTTCACTCCTTCAACAAAAGCAGATCTTGGCGAACATGATGAAACAATTTCGTTTGACAAAATGGTGGCAATCTGTGGCCGCGATCTGGCCGAAAAGGCCCGGGAATATACCCTTAATATTTATACCCGTGCCCGTGATCTGGCCGCTGAAAAGGGCATTATCATTGCCGACACCAAATTTGAATTCGGTGTGTATAATGGCGAGTTGATCATCATTGATGAATGTATGACTCCTGACTCAAGCCGCTTCTGGCTCAAGGAAGCGTATCAACCGGGGGGGGCTCAGCCGAGCTTTGACAAGCAGTTTTTGCGTGATTATCTTGAGACACTTGACTGGGGAAAATGTGCTCCGGCACCCGTCTTGCCGCAGGAAATTCTGGACAAAACCGCCGACAAATATCGTGAGGCGCTGCAGAGAATTACAGGAATAACAGTCTAATACCAATTCTGAATCAAGAGTGATATCAAGGCGGCGAGGATTGAGGCGCCGAAAGCATACAACCGGTATGTTGAGGAGCCGAAGATGAGCCGACGATGAGTGCGCCTTGATGTAAAATTGGAATAACAGAGGAGAATAGGCTATGAAACTTGAAGAGATTAAGGAAATTGCAAAGAAGCATGACATTAAAGTCGGCAAGCTGAAAAAAGCTGAACTGGTGCGGGCCATACAGGAGGCGGAACTGAACGACCCCTGCTTTGAAACGGGGAAAGCTGCGGAATGCGGTCAGGAAGAGTGCCTCTGGCGCGAAGACTGCAAGTAATAGGGGAGGGGGGCGCTGTTAACAGACGCCCCCCTCTTTTTTTCAAATGTAATGGGTTACATTTTTTTAGCGACCGGTTTTTTCTTCGTTTTCGACTTCTGCTTCTGTTCGTTCAGCTTATCAGTCATTTCCTGCAGGCGGTCATCCACCAGTTGGTAAAGAGAACCTTTCGGGAACTCGCCGTTTTTACCGCGCTGCCCCGCCTTGACACCGGTGAGGATTTCGATCCCCTGCTCAATTGTTTCCACACTCCACACATGAAATTGTCCGGCAGTGACCGCCTCTATGATATCATTATTCAGCATGAGGTGGCGTTCGTTTGCTTTTGGTATCATAACGCCTTGTTTTCCGGTCAGACCCTGCGACCGGCAGACTTCAAAGAATCCCTCGATTTTATGATTTACGCCGCCAATCGCCTGAATTTTACCACGCTGATTGACACTTCCGGTCACCGCAATCCCCTGCTTGATGGCGACTCCCGACAATGCCGACAGGAGCGCATAGAGTTCAGTAGACGAGGCGCTGTCACCTTCAATGCCGTTATAGGACTGCTCGAAACAGATCGACGCTGACAGTGACAGCGATCGCTCCGATGCGAAGGTTCCTCCGAGGTATCCGGTCAGGATCAGCACACCCTTGTCATGAATCGGGCCGGAAAGTTTGACCTCTCGTTCGATGTTGACCATGCCGTCCTGCCCGGTGTAGACAGATGCGGTAATCCGGGTCGGGCGACCGAAGGTGTGATCACCGAGGCCGATAACCGACAGCCCGTTGATCTGCCCGACAACGGCACCGGAAGTGTCAACCATGATAATGCCGTCATCGTACATCTCCTGCATCCGTTCTTCTATCCGGTTTACCCGGTAAAGATTCTCTTCTGCCGCTGCACGAACGTCATCACCGCTGATTATGGTACATCCGGCTTTTGTGGCCCAGAAGCTGGTTTCACGGATAAAGTCAGCAATTTCCATGAACTGTGATGACAGTTTTGCCTGGTCGTCAGCCATGCGCGCGGTGTGTTCCAGCAGGGCTGCAACGCCGCTTTTATGGAAGGGCAGTAATCCTTCGGAGCGGCAATGACTGGCAACGAACAGGGAATAGTCGTGGATTATTTCAGGGGTTCTTGCTACGCGGCTGTCAAATTCAGCTTTTACTTTGAAAAATTTACGATAATCGGGGTCAAGATGAAAAAGCAGGTAATAGATCCAGGGAGTGCCGATCAGCACTATTTTAGCGCGCATTTGCACCGGTTCCGGCTTGAGCGAAACCATCGTCATGAACCGGTACTGCTCAAGCACATCTTCGATTCTGATCTCATTATTCCGAATACAGCGCTTCAGGGAATCCCACACAAACGGGTTTATCAACACTTCGCGAGCGTTGATCACCAGGTAGCCGCCGTTGGCGCGATGCAGTGCGCCTGAGCGGATCATGGTGAAATCGGTTACCGCGACACCGCCGTACTGCATGACATGCTCTATCCGTCCGAACAGGTTATTATACGTCGGGTTGGATTCAAACACCACCGGCGCCCCGTCACAGTTCTTGTTATCCACCAGAACATTCACCTGATAGCGGTCAAAGGTCGGTTCCTGGCGCGGCATCTTGATGCCGGGAATCTGCGGTTGTGTTGACTGTGGCTTGAAATCCTCAAGGGTGTTGAGAATGTCCTCCTGGACAGAGTCGAGATACGCGAGAACCTTTGCAAGATCAGAGTATTTTTCTCTCAGCGGATCAAGACGATGCCCCAGGCACGACATACCCAGATCCCGATCGGCCTGAGCCAGAGCCTCTTTCGTGCTCTTCTCCTGTTCACGCACCTGACGGAGGACGTCGTTCAGTTTATCAGTCAACTCCTTGCCCTGCTTTTCGAGTTTCAGACGTTTTTTTTCATTGAGGGCGTCATATTCCTCCTGGGTATAATTGCGTCCCGCTTTTTGGGGTACAATCACCAGTCCCGAGACGGTGCGCTGCAATGAAAACCCCAGCTTCCCGGACACTCTTTCCAGCTCCTGAAAAAGGTCATTTGAAGCGGATTGGTAATTTTCAAGGAGTTCTGACCGCCTGTTTTCATACTCGCTGCTTTCGAGTGCTTTCGGGATATCCTTGCGGAACGCCTCGATCAGCTCCTTCATGTCAGCCGACAGTTCGCTCCCCATTCCGGCGGGAAGATCGAGCGAGATAGCTGAATCAGAATCCTTAAAATTATTGACATACACCCAGTCGTGCGGCTGCGGCTCGCTTTTCGCTCGCTTGCTGAGGATACTGGCGATGGTGGATGTTTTACCGGTCCCCGTTTCACCGGAAATGTAGAGATTGAAGCCGGGACCATCGACTCCAAGGCCGAATTCAATTGAACGGAGCGCCCGCTTCTGGCCAATGGCATCATTAAACTCGGGGAGCTCTGCGGTCGTTTCAAAGCCGAGGAGTTCCGGGTCGCAATTCCAGCGAAGTTTACCAGCAGGTATGAGGCAGCGGTCAGACATGTGAATCTCCTTTGAGCAAATTCGGCATTGTGTAAAGCGGCTGCAGATATGTCAAGTTGAAAGCGAGTCAAGTGCCCGGGATACCGCTTCACGAATATCAGGCCGCTCCGGCAGGGTCGCAGCCAGCTTCGGTATGTAGCCCCGTTCGAGGAGTATCTTCCGGGAGGTGGCAGAGGTGAGATCGTAGACCCATGAAATCTGCAGCAGCTTGAAATCATTGACACAATTGGCGGTGTCGAGACGAACGACCGCCCCGGAGTTCAACGCAACGATGCAGCTGTCGGAAACTATTCCGGGAAGGTCGGCAAGCCCGAGAGTTGCAGCAGTGGCGCGTTCCTCCGGCGGTTGTGCGAGCAGCTCGACAAAAACCCGCCAGATATCAAGCTTGTCGGCATCACGAATCAGGTTGATAAAGCGTCTGGTCGGAGATTTAATCGTGGCAGGAGGCTCCAGCATGTTATGAAACCGTACCGCCTCCTCGATCAGGAGCTGTTCGGACCGGTCTATTCCCGCCAGAATATGTTCGTCCCGCATGACATCAATAGCCAGACGGGCATGGTTGTCTGATTCACTGTCGCGGAAGGTGCGCCAGCGTCGATACTGCGGGAAGCGTCCGACATCATGCAGCAGCGCAACGGCGGAAGCCAGGTACGATTCGTTTTCTGAGAGATTTTCGCCGGCGGAGAGCTGTGCCATCGCCTCGCAGACTTTCCGCGTATGCTCGATTTTGAGCCGGATATTTTTTACACCTTCATCGTCGGTTGCCAGAAACGGCTCGACATAGCGGTCGAACCAGGAATTGAGATAGTTGAGCTGCGCTGTATTCATACCGCGTGTGACCCCGTACCTGTTGAATTTGTCAGCATAATACTGTACCCTGCCGCGAAGTCAACCAATCCCGTGAGGAAACCGATGCAGCTGTCATTTCTTGATACTGTTGAACACCGACCGCATGCCGAAAACAGGGTTGCAGAGCTCCGTATTCTGCTCGAACATCACAATCGACGCTTCTATCAATTAGACGCTCCGGAGATACCCGATTCCGAGTATGACGGGCTGTTTCGCGAGTTGACAGCGCTTGAAGAACAGTATCCGGAACTTATAACGAAGGATTCTCCCACGCAAAGAGTAGGGGGGGCACCAGTCGCCCGTTTTCGGACGGTAACTCACGGAGTCCCGATGCTCTCGCTGGAAAATGCGCTTAATGAAGAAGAGATCAAAGCAAAGCTGGATGCCCGGATTAAAAAAGAGCTTGGACTCGCAGAGAACGCCGTGATGTCATACATGTGCGAACCGAAGATGGACGGCCTGGCGGTTGAGCTGGTCTATGAGCAGGGGGGCCTGGCTGTTGCATCAACTCATGGTGACGTACACGCAAGTTAAACTGCGTTTGTGGCAACTATCAAGTGAAAATGAAATGGACAAAGTAAAATAGATATGGTGATCGGATGAATGTTGTCCGAGGGCTGCTGAGAAGTCACGCAGACATAGTTTATTTTAGCATAGCGCAAACTAATCTTTGAGGGATCTATGTTATCAGAAGACCAAAAGGCGATATTACATAACTCAGGAATTTATCTCAGCTCTCTCACAGAAGAACAGGTTGATGCAATTGCTGGACGTCAAATAGATGAAACTGAACTCACAGACGACCAGTTAGTGGAGTTTTTAGAGATAGCCAATGCACTTTATCGTGGTGGTTCTCAGATTATATCTGATGCGGAATACGATTTTACTTTTCTCACAGATCTTAGGATGCGCAATCCTCATCATCCTTTTCTTGAGAAGGTAGAATCTGAGGCTGCGTTTATCGGGAAAACCGTCGAATTACCAGCCCGAATGCTATCGACAGAAAAGGCCTATTCTAAAAAGGCTATTGAACAGTGGGGGACTCGAATTAGGAAAGCGGCTGATAAGGTTAACACGAACTTTGACTCCCTTGAATTTCGAGTAACCCCGAAATTGGACGGTTTTGCAGCATATGACGATGGGGTACGTTTGTACACGCGCGGAGACGGGCGCAGAGGCACTGATATCACACGTGTATTTGACAGGGGATTGTCAGTTGCAAATGAGGGGGAACGTGGTCTCGGCGCTGGTGAGATTGTTGTAAATAGACGCTACTTCGATGAGAATCTTCAGCAATATTTCGAAAATCCTAGAAACTTTCAAACAAGCGTAATTAAGGAAAAGGAACTTGAAGAATATGCCGCAAAAGCAATTCAGGACAAGGCTTCTGTTTTTTTTCCTTTTACGTTACTACCCTCTTGGGTAGGGGCCTGGCAGGCACTTATCAGTAATTTTGAAGCGATCGTCTTGAACGTTAGGTCTTCCGTAGAATACGATGTGGATGGCGTCATAATTGAAATCACGGATAATGATCTGAAAAATGAAATGGGCGCCACACGTCACCACCATTCTTGGCAAATTGCATACAAAGAAAACATGGAGGCCGCTCACGTCACGGTAATTGATGTGTTGCCACAAACATCTAGATCGGGGCGTGTAAATCCTGTAGCAAAAGTTGAGCCTACACGTCTGAGCGGTGCCCTCGTTCAACGCGCAACCGCTCATCATTACAAAATGGTACTTGATAAGGGCATAGGGCCAGGTGCGGTTATTGAATTGACGCGCAGTGGAGAGGTGATACCTAAAATTGGAACTGTTATCACTCCTGTCGTGGCCGAACTGCCGAGAGAGTGTCCCAGTTGCGGCTCAGAAGTTGTATGGGACGGCGATTATCTCTACTGCCCAAACACTATCGGGTGCCCTGCTCAAATTGCCAACACGATGGAACATTTCTTTAAAATGCTCCGACATGTGGACTTATTTGGAACAGCATCAATTGAAAAAATGTATGCGAATGGGGTTCGTTCAGTAGAGCAAATTTATAAACTCGAAGCTAGCGACTTTGAAAATATGGGTTTCGGACCAAAACAATCAGAAAATTTAGTGGAACAACTCAACAGAAGTCGTGCTGAGAAGATTGAGGATTGGCGTTTTTTGGCCGCCTTCGGAGTATTCCGTCTAGGCCCCGGTAACTGTGAAAAACTACTCAGTCACTACCTCCTTGAAGATATTTTCAACCTGAACGAAGATCAGATCGTCGGTGTGGAAGGTTTTGCAAAAAAAACTGCCATAATAGCCATAAAAGGTCTGAAAAGCATAAAACCACTTTTTGACGAGTTATACAGCTTGGGGTTTAACCTAGAGCGTACGCCTCTCGTTGAGCAAATTGACAAACCTTTTAGTCCAATTTCCGGAAAGCAGATTGTTTTTACAGGCTCTATGATCCATGGAAATCGTGACGACATGGAAAAGGAAGCAAAACGCTTAGGTGCTAAGGTAGGCAAATCAGTTACCGGGAAAACCGATATCTTGGTCACGGGTGCAAACGTTGGTGCATCAAAAATGAACGATGCTAAAGTACAGGGAGTTCAGATCCTGTCGGAGAAAGATTATCTTGAACTTATAAAGTAGCAGGCTAAATCGGATAAGTAGTCTAAACTCGATGCCAGAACTGCATTCCTTAAGCATGATTGCTCCTACCAGAATAACATAACAGAATGAGCTGTACCTCTACCCTCCTTTCAGCTTTTGAATTTATCCTCAGGTACGCATGGGCCACAACTCCTCAATAACCACAGATCGCTATCTCCAGTTCCGCCAAAATCTGAAACTCGTGAGATGGATTAATCTGGAATACGATAGGCATGGATTCATCATGCCCACGTGTAACAGACGCAACAAATCGGTGGGCAATATAACTTGCCCACCCTACGATTGGGAATGCTATTGGTGTGGTCAACAGGAATAATTTCAGATCCCGGTAATCAGAAAATCAATGGCAGCGACGATCTCATTGCGGTATTGTTTGAGAGAACATACTTGTTTGCCAATATTTTTGACTGAAACCCCGGCAATTTCGGCAGTGGACATGATGACCTTATTTTTTCCGACATCGAATGTTGGATTCAGATGCCGCCCCGGTGTTGCCATGGTTCCTGAAGCTACCAGAGGAACGACCACCCTGGTGGTAAGGGTATCAAGCAGATCGGTCTGAACATCAAGAAGATACGGTGTTGTTTTTCGTGATGCCAGGTTCGGGTTTTCGTACACGTCGAATTGTGCCATCAGAAACTCCTCAAGCCGTCGCTGAATACGCCATTTTTCTCAATTCTGGCATTGTATTCTTTTATAGCGGTGGCATTTTCCGTGAGCCAGGCTTCGCGTTCTTCGTGCCGTAAAATTTCGGTGAGCCGTTCTTCAAGTGTTCGGGAAAGGTTGATTTTGCGGGCACGAGCACGGCGCAACAGATCGCTGTTGATGCTCAGGTTGGTGGATTTTTTCTGTAGGGTTGGTTGTTGTAATGCGGCGGATGGCATACGCGCTCCTTATGTATAAATTTTATGCGCATAGAGTACCGCGCATGAATCAGAATGTAAACGATAAATACCGGACTCCACATCGTTTGGTAGATCAAAAGATAGAAGATTGCGGGGGTATATTTCCTTCAGTCCGTCAAATAATCGTATGCGAGATGTCTGTAGAGGTTACCCATGATCCGAATCATCCTTCTATTCTCCTTTCTCATAGCACTTTCAGTACCAGCCATCGCCAAAGACGAACGAGGCATCACTATCAGGCCAATCGCCCCCACCGGTGAAAAAGTCAAAGGTGAACAGTGGCTCCTGACCATAGGAATCGACTCATACCTCTTTCAGTAACCCGCATAATCAGGCAGTTATTAAGCAGCTGCGAGAATATGAGGTGGACCCTGCAGCCGTTGTCAAGACAGTTGGCGGTCGTTTAAGCGGACGAAATTTTGTTTTTACCGGTACCTTAACCCGCTTTACCCGCGATTTTGCCAGAAAAGAGGTGGAGGATCAGGGGGGAAATGTGGTAGGATCGATTTCCCGGACAACGGATTATGTTGTGGCAGGAGAAGAGGCGGGCAGCAAGCTGCTTAAAGCCCGTGAACTGGGTATTGCCGTTCTCGGTGAAGATGAATTTCTCAAGCTGCTGTAACTGCACTGACGAGAGGATCAATCGTGGAAAAAGTAGCAATGATGATAAAAGCCCGCAGGCTTTTCAAGGATACCACTGATCTGCCGACCCTCCCTGCCATTGTATCCAAAGTGGTCTCAATGCTGGATGACCCGGAGGCCAGTCCGGATGATATTGCCGACCTGATGCTGTCCGATCAGGTGCTTGCTGCCAGAGTAATCAGGGTTGTCAACTCGCCGCTGTATCGCACCAGCAGTGCCATTATGTCGGTCAAACGAGCGCTGATATTCCTCGGTTTTAAAAGTGTCCGTGAAATGATTCTTACCAGTTATTTTGTGGATGGCTTTAAGAATAAGAATCAACCGTTTGACATGAAGATGTTTTGGATTAACTCTTTCAGTGCCGGGGCCATTTCCCGCCATATTGCCGATCAGGTTGATTACCCTGATATTGAAAAGGCCTATCTTGTCGGCATTCTTCACGATATTGGCAAGGTCTTTCTGGGACATTACTTCAAGGACGAATATGGGCAGATGCTGACCAGTATCAAAAATACAAGCTTCACAACCTATGAAGCTGAATATGAATTTTTCGGCACGACTCATTGTGAAGTCGGTCTCTGCCTGGCACAGCGCTGGAATTTCCCGTCGGTGTACAGTGATATTATCTCCTATCATCACGCTCCTGAAATGGCCACCGAGGACCCGTTGTTGACGTCAATTGTCGCGCTTGCCGACTTCTACTGCCTGTCGCATGTCTCTTCAGGCTGTTTTGCCCAGGCGAGTATTCCGGGCCTTGCTGAGGAAAATGCCTGGAAAATTTTTACACAACTTGTCCCAAAACCGCCTGCTTCGAGTCTGGAACATTTCCTCTCTTATCTGGACGAAGAGTACGAAGTGATAAGCCGGGAAGTTGACCTGTTGTTTAATACCATGACCACCTAGGGGGAGGCGCACGCATGTCAGAAACGATTTCAGTCACTTGTGCAAAGTGCAGTTCTGTCTGGCAGAATCAGGGTACCACGAACTGCTGGAGTGGCGATCCTGCTCTGGCGCCCCCCAAACCGGGCAACTGCCCGTCTGATGCCTATGATGATATTGTGAAGGAATCATTTGATGAGTATCGCGGCGACAGTGAGGATGCGAAGATCGCTTTTGTTGCCGCCCGGGTCGAAGGGCTCTGTTACCAACCGGTGCCGGGGAGTGATGCCGTTAACGCCCGCTGGACACGCGTGGAGGATACAATCGCTTTTGCCCGGTTGATGGGATATAAAAAGATCGGCATGGCAACCTGCATCGGCCTGCTTGACGAGTCGGAACGCCTGGCTAAAATTCTTACGGCACAAGGGTTTGAGCCGGTCAGTGTCTGCTGCAAGGCCGGCAGTATCGACAAACTGGAACTCGGCCTGGCGGAGACGGACAAGGTCAGGCCGGGAACCTTCGAGCCGGCCTGTAACCCGGTTGCCCAGGCCGAAATCTGTAACCGGATGGGCACCGACATGAACATCATTGTCGGACTCTGTGTCGGTCACGATATGCTTTTTAACAAACATTCCAAAGCGCCGGTGACAACCCTGATTGTCAAGGATCGTGTTACCGGCCATAACCCGATTGCCGTGCTGTACGGGCAGAATTTTTATTACAAGCGGCTGCAGAAGCAAAAAGTGCTGCCTGATAACGAATAGCTGCTGTTATCGGTACATTCGGCACAACTCAACAAACCTCACGGCAATTTCCGGGTTGCTGCCGAAATGCAGATGAATGTAAGATGCAAGACAGTTGCGGATGCGGAACCCTTCTCTCCCGAGTACAATACCCCTCCGGGACACCTCGTAACAGCGTTCGATCTCTTCCGGCATGGCGCCGATCTCTGAATAATGAAATTCATGCCCCCGGACGAGCGCACCTCGCTCTCCAATGATGACGCCTTCTGTCAGAACAACCTGGCGGTAGCCAAGAGCTTTACGGCGCGGCAGCATTCGGCAGCGCACCGGAAACACCCCCACGAAGTTCGCTGCCTGCCGGGTAGCGGAACCATCAATCCCTTCAGTCAGATAAACAAATCCACCACATTCGGCATACACCGGTATATCTGCCGCTATCGCGGCGCGGATCGATTCTTTCATGCTTGTGTTGGCGTGAAGTGTTTCGGCATACAGTTCCGGATAGCCGCCCGGAAGATACATGCCTTGAACGCCGGTCGGGATGGCGGCGTCATGCAACGGAGAAAAAAAGATAAGCTCCGCTCCGGCTTCTTTCAGCAGGCGCAGATTATCCTCATACATGAAACAGAACGCGGCATCTCTGGCTACGGCGATACGGATATCCCCCTCACCCCGACCCTCTCCTTTAGGCTCCAGAGGGTCCTCAGGGAGAGGGGGAAATGCTTTGGTACAAGATGGCTGAGCGGAGTCAAAGCCAAGCCCGCACAGTCCGTCCAGATCCAGGCAGCGCTCTGCCACGTCCACCAGCCTGTCGATGAATTCAGCTGAGAGCGGGTTGTCCTCAGCCGTGACCAAGCCGAGATGGCGCGAAGGGATGACCAGCGATTCATCACGGGGAATCGAACCAAAACAGAGGAGATCAGGACAGTGAGTGGCCAATGCCTCTCTGAGCAGTTCGCTGTGCTGTTCGCTCCCGACATTGTTAAAGATAACACCTGCCAGCCTGATCTGCGGATCAAAACCGGCAAAGCCTTTTACCAGCGCGGCAGCGCTGGCTGCCATACCACGGGCATTGACAACCAGAACGACCGGCGCTCCCGTAACAGCAGCAATCTGGGCGCTGCTTCCCTCTCTGCTGGACGCGCCTAAACCATCGAAGAGCCCCATGACGCCTTCGATAACGGCAACTGTCTGATCTTTCAGACTAGTCCGACTTGTCAGACTGGTCTGAAAGCTCTTAAGCACAAACTCTTCATCACACATCCAGCCATCCAGGTTGATTGAAGGTTGCCCGGTGACCGCCCGATGATAGCCGGGGTCAATAAAATCAGGTCCGCACTTGAATGGCGCGACAGTTACCCCGCGCCTTGTCAGCGCGGCCATGATCGCAAGGCTGACCGTTGTTTTGCCGCTGCCGCTCTGTGGCGCAGCGATCAGAAAGCCTCGCCGGTTCATAGTGCACGCTCCCTCAGCGCTTCCCATAACCGTGCCGGACCAAGCAACAGGCGCAACACGTCTGCCTGGATAGATGTAGAATTGAGAGCTGCCCGGTCAAGAGCATTTTGAGCGGAATAGCTTTCAATCAGGGCATCCATGAAAAATTTCTGCAGGTCGGGAGAACCAGCAAATTGTTCCTCGGTGTTAGAAAGTGCCTGCTGCACCAGCACATCCTTTTCCAGCAGCTTTTCTTTTTTGGTATTGAGCCAAGCCAGTTTATCACCATCGGTTGTTTCCTTTCCGAAGATCTCATTCACCGTGGCAATTATCACGGCTAGCCAGACTTTATCCTTCTCCCTCACCTCGCCGCTGCCGGTATCGGTAAGCGGTTTCAGCTTTGCACCCGACCCCAGCGGCAGATCACGTGTGCCCTCTTCCTTCAGCTTATGATGAGTGAGAATAACCTTAGAGAGATCCACCCCTTCACGTTCGCTCCCGAAATCCAACAGAGGGAGCAGCCGCCGGTAGAAGATGGCCCGCTTCTCAATTGCGGTATTGCCGTAGTCAAATATCTGTGACAGGAAAGAATATACCCGCTGAAATGATCCCAGATTGCGCTTAAACAGGATCAGCGCATCAAGCTCTGCCCTGGCTTTCTTTTCAGCGACTTTATCTTTTATTGCTTGCGCCGCCTTCAGTCTTTCATAAGCAGCCTTATAGCGCCTCAGCAGTCGGTCGGCAACCGGCTCCAATGCGGCGGATAGTTCTGCCTGGCTTGCTGTGGGATTCATCTCTACCGTGACAACCCGTTCAACCTCGTTGTCGTCATAATTGCCGGTAGCATCAAGTTTTGCCCGCAGATTAAAGACCAGGTGTGGATCGGTGACACCTGCAAGCTCAGCCGTCTGGTAGTACGGTTTGAAGGAGGCCAGCACTTCTGCCGGGTCGTTGACAAAATCGAGAACATAGGTGGTGTCCTTGCCGGGATAGGCACGGTTCAGGCGGGAAAGAGTCTGCACCGCCTGGATGCCTGCCAGACGCTTGTCCACGTACATACCGCACAGCATCGGCTGGTCAAAACCGGTCTGGAATTTGTTGGCAACCAGCAGTATCTGGTCCTCTTCCGTATCAAAAGCTTTGCGTATATCACGACCCTTCAGATTCGGGTTGAGGGTCTTGCTGGTTTCACTGAAAGGATCGGGACCGGATGTCTTGTCATTCACCTCACCGGAAAAAGCCACAAGTGTACCTACCCTGCACCCCTTCTGGCTCTGGATGTATTTATCCAACGCGAACTTCCAGCGCACCGCTTCAATGCGACTGCCGACTACAACCATAGCTTTGGCATGACCATTGAGGAGTAATGCCACGTTCTCACGGAAATGCTCCACCACGATCTGCACCTTCTGGCTGATATTGTACGGATGAAGCCGCACCCAGCGCATGATTCCTTTGAGGGCCTCATCCCGCTCAACCTCTTTTTCATCAAACTCCTTGCCGCCAGTTGCCAACTTGAAGGCCAGGTTGTAGGGAGTGTAATTCTTCAGAACATCCAGTATAAAACCCTCTTCGATGGCCTGCCGCATGGAGTACACATGAAAGGCGGCAGGGAGGTTGTCTTTTCCGGCGGGTAGTTTAGGGTTCGGGCGTCTGCCGAACAGCTCCAGAGTTTTGGCCTTGGGGGTGGCGGTAAAGGCAACGTAGGTGATTCCTGCATCATTGGCTCGCGCCGCCATCTGTGCCGCCAGAATATCCTCGGTGCTGATCTCGCCCCCGTCTTTTAGTTCCTTCAATTCTTCAGCAGTAAGAACCGCTTTGAGCTTGGAGGCCGCTTCCCCGGTCTGGGAGCTGTGGGCCTCATCGGCAATCACGGCAAAGCGTTTTCCCTCAGTTGCTGCCAACTCCTGAACAGTTTTGAGAGCAAAGGGGAAGGTTTGAATGGTACAGACAACAATTTTCTTGCGTCCGGAGAGAGCCTTGGCCAGCTCGCCGCTCTTACTGGCACTTTCCCCGGTGATGGTGGCAACCACGCCGACGGTGCGTTCAAAGTCAAAGATCGCTTCCTGCAACTGGTCATCCAATACCCTCCTGTCGGAAACAACCAACACTGTATCGAACAACTTCTTGTTATCGGAATCGTGAAGATCGGCCAGAAAATGGGCCGTCCAGGCGATTGAGTTGGTTTTGCCGGAACCGGCAGAATGCTGAATTAGGTATTTATGTCCGACTCCTTCTTCTAGTACTTTGTCAATCAGCTTCCGGGTGGCGTCCAGTTGGTGAAAGCGGGGGAAAATGATACCGGTCATCTGTTTCATACTGTTACGCCTGGTGACCAGATAGCGCCCGATGATCTCCAGCCAACTCTCACGCTCCCAGACCTGTTCCCACAAATAAGCGGTGCGGTTGCCCTGCTCATTGGGAGGATTGCCCGCAGCACCATCATCCCCCCGATTGAAGGGAAGGAATTTTGTAGTTGTTCCCTGCAGGTGGGTGGTCATCATCACTTCTGAATTACTCACCGCAAAATGAACCAGCGCACCTCGGGGGAAATCCAGCAGAGGTTCAGCACCGTTTTGCCCTTTTGGTCGCGGGTGGCGGTCAAAGCGGTATTGATTCACCGCATCCTGCACCGATTGGGTAAAGTTGCTTTTCAGCTCTACCGTGGCCACCGGAATTCCGTTGAGGAATAGAACCAGGTCGATGCTGTTTTCATTGTGGACGGAGTATTTTACCTGCCGGATTATCCGCAGACGATTGGCGGCGTATTTGGCTTGCAGATCGGGATTCATGTCCAGGGCAGGCTTGAACTGTGCCAGTTGCAGTGGTTGGCGCAATCCCAGCAGTTCAATACCGTGACGCAGCACATCCAACGTGCCCCGGTCGTCAAGCTGCTTGCGGATTCGGTCGAGTAATGTTGCTTCTGCAGCAGCACCCTGATTCTTGGCCAGTGTCTCCCAGGCTTTCGGCTGGGTGGTCTGTATCCAGGCGATGACATCAGCAGGAAAAAGAGCGTGGCCACGAGAGTAAATGGCAGCGTCACCTTCGGCATGTAGCCAACCGTTGGTGGACAAGTGGTTACAGAGGTCGTTCTCGAAATTGATTTCTTTGTGGAGGGTCATAAAAACCTCAAAACTCAGACAGGTCGGACAAGTCAGACTCGTCTGAAAGCTTATAGTCCGACTGTTCTTCTTTCACTTTTCCGGCTCCGCGATGCTCTTTGCGATAACTGTACAGTCGCTCAGTGAATCCGCCCTTTTCGACAAAATCTTTTTCCAGACGCTCCATCTGACGGGCAAGCAGAAACGTTGCCTGATGAGTCAGGCAAAGCAGAATATTGGTGCTGACTTCAGCAGAGGCAGTTTTAAGGGCGCGAAGTGCCGACAGCAAAGGCTCATCAAAGTCAGAGCTTTCAGACAAGTCAGTCTGAAAAAGGCCTTCAGACAAGTCTGACTTGTCCGACCGGTCTGAAGGCTTTTTCAGTTTCCCGGCAAGCCTGCCCCTCATCGCCAACACCCTCGGTGAATTCTTCTCCCAAATCGGCAGATCGTTTTGCCGCAGATAATCTTCATAATCACGGATCAACTCACCCAGACTAGCACGGGCTACGCTGGTCAGCTTCAGTTCGGTCTTCTTGGATGTTCCCGATGCCAGCGAACCTTCGGCAATATTCTGTACCCCGCTTCGAGCCGCCTGAACCATCTGGTCATTGGTGCGCGAACGCTTGTCGATAAAGCGGCTGCAAAAGATAACCGTGCCGTCGTATGCCGCCAGTGACACAACAAAGCTACGCAGTTTTCGATAGCCGCCATGCGGCAGAATGAGATCGGTAGGCTTGTTCATGGGGTCTCCCTGAATTCTTATGAAAAGTCCGTCTGACAAAAGCCTTCGGACAAGTCCGACAAGTCTGACCGGTCTGAATCTGGTACTTTGATTTTCCCGGTAACCGCCGCCGATATCAACGCGCTGCGCCGCTCTTTGAGCAGGCCAATGGCAAGCCGGGCTTCGCCAACAAGTGCGTCGATTTTGTCGGTTTCGCTGTCAATGAAGGCGGTGATGGCGGTTTGTTCTGCTAAAGGTGGCAACGGCATCACGGTTTCTGCCAGATAAGATTGCTCAATACTCTCAACGGTTGCACCCTGCTTTGACCATGCAAGCAATAGCTGATCATTCAGTCCCTGTACCCATCTCATGAAGAATCTGCTCAAGCATGAAATGTTGGTAAAATCAAGTGCTTTCATATCTTGATTAAGTGCAACAGGTACATCATTGATGGCAACAGGGATAGTGTGTTTTAAGATTCCAGACCGGACCACCATAAGCACACGCCCTGGCGGCACTAATGTTGAACTGCTATTCGCAAGTCCTGATTCTGTAATAGATTCTTCAGAACTTTCAATGCACTCTACTTTCATGTCTTTTGGTGAAATCCACGGTATATTGCCATTCCAATAATCCAGGTTTTCTCTACTGGGTGTACCGCCACCACCAAACTGTGTAAAGTGCTTGAGCTTGGGTAAATCCCACCCCACCGGCACCGCCCCCAGCCACTCAATCCCCGAATCCTTCATCGGTGCATCCGGGTTCAGCCCCTTGGTCACGGCATTGGAAATGGTCGCCTGGCGTTTTTCCTTCAACAGCGCAATCAGTCGCTCCTGCTCCGCCACCAGTTCATCAATCTTGCCGGTTTCGCGGTCGAGGAAGGCGGCGATGGTGTGTTGTTCGGGGAGGTGAGGGAAAGGGACTTTCAAGCGAATCAATTCACTGGCATTGATTGCGGGATAACTGACACCAACTGAACGAGCAATTACGCCGGAAATCATGAATTCAGAACGAAACAGATAACCCAAAAAACTTGACTGAACTGAACGTGGACGAACAACTGCAAAACCTGTTGAGACAATCATGTTCACTGCTGGCTGGATGACAGGAGCGATTGCTCGCAAGTACGTTCTTACCGTCGAAACAATAACATCTCCATCCTTTACACGCCGTCTTGCTCTTGATGGGGCAGCTCCAAAAGGAATCGTCGTCGTTTCCATGATTCCACGATCAGCATTTACACCAGAAATCTCAACATATTCAATCTCATAATCGGCAGGAGTCGAATCCTCCAAGACGTCATCGTTGCAGGTAGAAAACGCCTTTACAGGCTTCACCTCCCACCCAACCGGCACCTCTCCCAGCCACTCAACCCCGCTCTCCTTATAACACTCGTATCGTGGGAAGCTCATATATTCCCCTTCCAAAGCGGCAACTCCCGCCAGTTGTCGGGGAATCCTATAGAGCATGATTTAACAATATGATGCTGCTGGAAAAGCTCTCCCAGCCGCTTCTTCCAATGATGGCCAGGATTCAGAATATCCATCAGGTATGCAAGCGTAGCGAGTGTATTGTAAAGCTTCTTTCCCTCGGTGCGATTCAGGTTCGCCACCAACGCCAAGGGCTTATGAGTTGGGATCTTCCAGGCTATAGAAAACTCTCGGTTCCAGAGACTTGAGTGGTGCGCACAGATATTTCTGACGACACTCAGATTGTGAATGAATGAAACCAGATTGGTTTCATCCATACCGTAGATGCTGGCGATGGCATTGCGATCATATCCATGTTTCAAGTTGGCGTACCATCGGGAGAGCTGGCCAAAGGTCATTATCTCGCAAACAACCCAGGCGGGTGGCAGCTTTTCATCGTAGGTATTCCTGAAATGGCGAATAAACTCCTCAGAACTTTTTCGCACGGATTCCTGTAGCGAGATGACATTATCGTCATGGTGACAACCGGGCTTGAAGATGTTTTCATCAAGATGGGAATGTGGACCGTAGGAATGTGCCAGGTGATATGCCCATTGCGAACGAATTGAAACTTCCAGCCGTTCAATGGCATCCATGACCAGTAAGCGCAGTTCACGGTCGAAGATATAGTGTTCAACAACCATATCAAAGGTTGTTCCAGACTTAAAAATATGAGAGATATGGTCTTGCTCAAAGTGAAGCCAGTAGGCTGCCAAACGATAGTAGTTCAGGTGGGTGAGATAACGAAGGGCTCGACCGTGGTCGTCAATTATCATGCCGCGAGATAAGAGCAGCGCTATCTGCTCTTGATACGTCAAAGGGGGCTTAGTAAATTTCATTACTTGCCCCCAGGAAAAAAATGACCCCCCATGGTGCGCAGATCTTACGGAATGCGTGGGGGGTACTGTTAGGACAATCTTCTACCATATCCAGAGCTGAAAGCAAGCATTTTTTGTATACTGTGTTCAAGTTTTTCATGCACTCAACCCCTTGATCATCGTCAAAATCCGGTCGGTGCACTGTTTCAGGTCAGCATCAATCGCAGCCAACTCACGCGGCGGCTGGAAAACGTAGAAATGCCGATTGAAGGGTATCTCATAACCAACCTTGGTCTTTTCGTGATCAATCCAGGCATCCGGCGCATGCGGCAAAACTTCCCTCTTGAAGTACACATTCACTTCCTCATTCAGCGGCACATTTTCCGAATCACGCAAGGCGCTGTCCGGCTGTTGTTTCCCTTTCAGCTTCCCTTTACTCCCCAGAATGATCTTACCCTGTTCATCCCGAAGCGGACGCTCCACGGTAATTGTGCGATAGCCAAAAGCACCGTTACTGAATATACGGCTGATCGGCTTGCCATCTGCCTCCGTTTCCACAAAACCACCGAACAGCTTTGTTATCTCGGCAATATGCTCTTCAGACAGCTCTTTGCGCTTGCTCCCCAGACTCTTGCGCATCTTCTGCCAGAAGGATGAAGCATCAATCAGTTGCGTCTTTCCCTTTCTGGCTTCCGGCTTGCGATTGCTGACGATCCAGACGTAGGTTGAAATGCCAGTGTTGTAAAACATATCGGTAGGGAGGCCAATGATCGCCTCCAGCAAATCATTTTCAAGAACGTAACGGCGGATTTCACTTTCACCGGAACCAGCGCCACCGGTGAAGAGTGGTGAACCGTTGAGGACAATTCCGAAGCGGCTGCCACCTTCAGCAATGGGGCGCATTTTGGCAATCAAGTGGAGCAGAAAGAGCATGGAGCCATCGGAGACACGCGGCAGTCCGGGGCCGAAGCGGCCATCGAATCCCAGCTGTTCGTGCTCTTTGCGGATCTCCTTTTCAACCTTCTTCCATTCCACGCCAAAAGGGGGATTGGAGAGCATATAATCAAACTTCCGGTGCGGGTGTCCATCATCAGAGAGCGTGTTGCCGGCCACGATATTGGCGACATCCTGCCCCTTGATAAGCATATCCGCTTTGCAGATGGCATAGGATTCATCATTTAATTCCTGACCAAACATGGTCAAACGTGCCTGCGGGTTCAACTCCTCCAGATGTTCTCCTGCCACAGACAACATTCCGCCTGTTCCGGCAGTAGGATCATACATGGTGCGGACAATCCCCGGCCTTACAAGAATGGCGTCATCCTCGATAAACAGGAGGTTGACCATCAGGCGGATAACCTCACGGGGGGTGAAGTGCTCCCCGGCGGTTTCATTGGAAATCTCGGCAAACTTGCGGATCAGCTCTTCAAATACCAGCCCCATCTGAGCGTTATCGACAACTTCCGGGTGCAGGTCGATGGTGGCAAACTTCTCAGCTACTTGATACAGCAGCCCGGATTTTGCCAGACGCTCCACCTGAGTATGGAAATCGAAACGCTCGAAGATGTCGCGTACTTCCGGAGAAAAGGCCTGAATGTAGCTGAACAGGTTTTCGCGGATATGATCCTGATCCCCCAGCAGCTTTTTCAGATCCAGCGGAGAGGTGTTGTAGAAACTCTGCCCGGCAGTGCGCAGCAGAAACGGTTCCGGATTCAGTCCGGCCTGCTGTTTGTCGGCATACTCTACCAGTACAGCCTCTTTGGACGGTTCCAGAACGCAGTCAAGACGGCGCAACACCGTGAACGGGAGAATGACCTTGCCATAATCGGATTGTTTGTAATCGCCGCGCAGAAGATCTGCGACTGACCAGATAAAGGAGGATAGCGTTTGATGATTCATTGAAACTCCAAGTTTAAGAGCCTTCAGACGAGTCCGACTTGTCAGACCGGTCTGAAGGCTTTTGATTACCGCAATGCCCTTCTCGCGCCGCCGTACTGAAAAAAAGCGATCAGGTGAAACTCTTCCTTGTCATATCCTTTGGGGAAGCCGCCTACCGGTCCGATTGCCCGTAACGTTCGCAGCACCTCCTCATCCAATATTCTGGCACCGGAGCTCTCCAGCTGCTGAATATTGGTAATCTCCCCGCGACGATTGAAGGTGATTCTGACCGGGGTCACCCCTTCGATTCCCCTCAAGGCTGCTTCCTGAGGATAGCGCCAGACACCATAGACCGCCCCTTCAAAGCGGCGGAGAAACGAGCCGAATACGATATCATCGCTGTTCAGAAAACGGGTATCACCCTCGGCGACATCCTTCTCGAATTTGCGTCGGTAACTCTCTTCAAGTTTCGCCAGACGACTGGCACCGGGGAACAGTTGTGCCACGGTCGGTGATTGCCGTGCAGTCTGCTCTTTTGGTTTCAGCAGACTTGCCACTGACGATCCGGGCGCTATCTGCTGTTGCCCGGGAACCGCTTGAGACGGCTGTTGAGACGGTCTGGCTTGCTGCCCCTTTGGTGGCTCCTGCTTTTTCTGAATCTTCTGAAGGTCCTGTGCCGCATCACCGCGCGGAGCAGTTTCCCGGGGCACTCTGACCTGCTGCTCAGAGCGTCGCTGCGTCTCCTGTTGGCGCAATTGAGGTGGCTGTTTCAGGGTCGGCATCTGTTGCAGATCAATAAAAACAGGCTCTTTCGGGGGAGGGAGCTGCGCCGGAGGAAAATAATAGAGCCCCGCAAACAGTCCCGCATGCAGGATAAGCGAGGCGCAGAGCAGATAGAGAAACGATTTCTCAATAAACCTATCAGACATGATGTACTGTTGCAGCAGATTTCATAATAAGTTACGCCACCTGTATGGTTTCCTGCGTATACTCGCGCGGCGCATCAGTTCGTGGGGACGTTTCCGTGCGCAGGAATGAGACGATTTCTTTCAGACTTTCGAGGAGATTGATCTCTCCTTTGGGCAATTCATGTGGATCTAGTTCCAGTGTGACGGTGCTTTGATATTCCGTACTGCGCAGATGGTTAAGAAAACGTGTCAGGGGCAGAATCCCACGCCCGGGGAGCAGATGTTCCCTGCCATAACCGTAATCGGAAAAATGGATGTTCCGAATGCGTCCCGAATTGTAACAGAGAAAAAAATCAGTGATGAAATTCGTTTTGCCTGACCCCATGTGGGTACAGTCAAAGGTCATGTACAGATTATGATCCTGAATAAAGTCAACCATCCGCTGGGTGTTGGAGAGAATATTAGGATTGATCTTCCATTTTCCGGTCCACGGCATGTTTTCCAGTGTAACGGTTACGTTGCTATCCAAACCGATTTCTTTCTGGAAGTCACGTATGCTGTAAAGCCAGCGCCAGAAACCGATTTCCAGCCCCATCCAGGAGGGTGGATGGAAATTGACCAGCGGTATGCCGCACTCCGCTGCGAGTTGAACAGAAAGTTTGATCGAGGCAATCTTCCCCCCCCAGCCGTCCACTTCCATAAATGGTGCGTGAATGGAGTGGATGGAGGCAATTTCCTGCAGTGAACGAACGAGTTTGATAGCGTCTATCCTCTCGAAATTCCGGTTTATTATCAGTTCGACCCCGTCAAATCCGGATTCGACCGACAATTCGAATATCCGTTGAAACGGCAGGGTAAACAGGCATCCGGTGGAAAGCGAAAGAATCATTGCATCAAATATCCTTTTATAGCGGTAGCCAAAAAATCCTCAGTTTTCGGGGCAATCATGCACTTCACGGCTGATAAAAAGCCGGATGGCGGCAGAAGGGGGTGCCGTCAGCAATGAGACACAGATCATGACGCACATGACCAGCGGCGCGCCAATAAAAGCTGACGACGTGAATGGAAACAGCAGTGAGATAAACGGGAGACTGTCACCAATCAAAAGGGATGCGAAACTTATACACACGCCGGTCAGCATGCCGCAGATGACGCCGCTGGCATTGGCGCGCGGCCACCAGATACCAAGCAGAAAAGCCGGAAAAATTGTGTTGCCGGCCAGCGCAAAAGCAAAGGCGGCAATCTCGGCAATCATTCCCCACGGTTGGAAGGTCAGTCCCATAACGATGACAGCCAGAATCAGAAAAAAACCTTTGGCGGCAAACACCTTGTCACGCTCGGAAGCGCCCGGGCGGAGCAGGCGGGGATAGATACCGTATGAAAAAGATGCTGACCCCGCCATTAACAGCCCTGCAGACGCTGAAAAGGCCGCATTAAGCCCCCCGGCTGCGAGGACGCCAACCGCCCAGAGCGGCAGTCCGCCGAGACCCGCTGCCGAGAGCACAATCATATCGGCGGCATCGGCCCCGGTCGCATTGAGCGTCAGGCCGTTGCGTGCCTCAAAAAGGCGCGCCAGTACCCCGTAGGCAGGTGCGGACCAGTAGATCAGAGCGATAAAGAAGAGCCCCCAGACAACACCCCAGCGCGCATCGCGCATGCCGGGAACCATGTAGAAGCGGGAAAGTACGTGGGGAAGCCCGGCCGTTCCGAACATCAAGGTGAAGCAGAGCGCGAGCCATTCGTACAGGGTGGTGGTGCCGAAGGGTTCTGACCAGTTAAAGCCGAACTGCTGCTGAAGCTCGCCGATTGCCGCCCCGTAGCCGAATTGGGGCAGTATCCAGAAATAACCGAGCTTGCGGGTAAGGAGCATCAGCGGCAGGATAAAGGTGAAGATAAGCACAAAGTATTGCAGCTTTAGATTGCGGGTTATCCCCAGCGCGCCTGATACGGTAACATGAGAAACAAGCAGCGCTGTCCCGACTATAACGGCGGGGATGTAGTCGATGCCAAACAGCCATGAGACCAGCAGGGCGATACCCCGGAACTGAGCAACGCAATAAATAATCGAGATGACAATTGATATCAGCGCTGCCAGAGTGCGGGCCGCATCAGACTCGTAGCGGAAGCCGACAAAGTCGGGCGCGGTGAATTTGCCGAAGCGTCTGATCTGGGTGGCCATCAGTACCAGCAGCAGTACATATCCTCCCGTCCAGCCCACGACGTAGGCCATGGCAAAATAGCCCTTCAGATAAAACACGCCGGCCAGTCCGAGGAAGCTGGCAGCACTCATCCAGTTGCAGGCGATACCTGCTCCAATGCCGATTCGACCGGTATAGCTGCCGCTGAATCCATAGTCGGTCGTCTGACTGCTCCGGCGGTGCCATCCGGAAAAGGCGAAGAGTGCAAACATCGCTGCTGCAATGAGTATCGGCACGAGTTGTATCATTCCGTAAGCCATTTATTCGTCTTCTCCTTTGGCCGCTTTTATGCGGAAGCGGAGTGAGCCTTCCCGGGATTGTGCCGAATGGCGATCCATCCAGATATTGAAAAGCACGCAGAGGATAATGAACCAGAGCGGCAGCAGCTGGCCGCTCAGCCAGAATTGAATCGGCAGGTTGAAAAAGGTCAGATCTTCAAGCAGTAGTGCGGCATAGTTTACTTCCAGAATGTAAGCAAAGAGCTGGAATCCGACTATGGCAATCAGCCAGGCAGTCAGAATAAATGTGATAACGCGAACCTCGGCCCGCATGGTTACGCCGAGTGGTTTGAAAAAACTGAGATCCTTGCTCGAAGATGTTTCGCTCATGATGCCCCCCCTGTTTTCCGGTAATGCACATAATAAATCGGCTGCCCCATATCCAGAAAACGGCGCATATATTTTGAGACCGGATACCCTTCCAGGGTATGACGGAATGTGTCGGGAGCAAGCTGATTGTCAAAGCCCGGCTGCACTGCCATAAATTCGGCAACATCGAGGCCGTAGTCAACAAAATCGGTGGTGAAATACAGGTCAGCTCCCTGCTTCAAAAAGCGTGACAGATAAACAACAAAATCGCTGTTAACGAGGCGCCTCTTCCGGTGACGTATTTTTGGCCAGGGATCCGGGCAATTGATGATGGTCATCTGAAGGGTGCCCGCCGGGATGCACGCTTCAATAAAGCTGCGGGCTTCAGCGCGCAGCACACGTACATTGGCCAATTCGGCCTTGTCAATCCGTTTGCAGGTTTTGATGCAGCCCTTGTTGTAAAAATCAAGGGCAATAAAATTGAGATCGGGATACAGCCTGGCCATCTGTACAATAAAGTCTCCCACACCGCAGCCGATCTCCAGTGCCAGTGGGTTGTCATTGCCAAAAATTTCGCGCCAAACCGGAGCCGGGTCGGTATCCTCCCAGGGGAAAAAGGTTGGAGATGTGTTAGGGATCAGCATGCATAGTCCTTTGTCATATTTCGCAACAATAGCATGTGTTACGCGCCGGCGGGAGGGATTTTTACTGTGGATACCGCTTCGGCATAACAAAAACACCCTGTCAGATGGTCATTCACCATACCGGTCGCCTGCATGAAGGCATAGCAAATCGTCGATCCGATAAAGCGAAACCCCTGCCGTTTCAGATCATTACTCATTGTGTCGGAAAGTGGCGTGCGTGTCGGAACCTCTGCCATCGTCTGCCATTGATTCCGTATCGGAACGCCATCAACAAAACTCCAGAGATAGCGGTCAAGAGTTCCATGGCTTCTCTGAATATTCATTGCAGCACGCGCATTCGTGATGGTGGATGCAATCTTGAGACGATTGCGGACAATGCCGGAATCAGTCAGAAGCCTCGCGGTGTCAGCATCGGTAAACTCTGCGACTTTCCGGATGTCGAATCCTGCAAATGCGCGGCGATATCCCTCCCGTTTCCGCAGTATCATCAGCCAGGAGAGGCCCGCCTGAGCCCCCTCCAGAGTCAACATTTCGAACAGTCGATTGTCCCCATGAAGCGGTACCCCCCACTGATGGTCATGGTAGGCTCTGTAGAGCGGATCAGTACCGCACCATGGACAGCGGCATAGTGTTTCAACCATCATTTTCCTCCGCAACAGGGCATCTGCTCATCTGAATGCTCTTGATTAATTAATGGAATATGTTATACAAAGTTATTGAAATTCTGACAAGATGGAATGCTATATTTTCCCTTGTCCTGCTGATGCCCGGGAGAGTTTATTTTGAGTGTCACAACGTTTCTTGTCATATTCGGATCCGGTCTGATTGCCGGAATGCTGGTTATTCTTTTTACCAGCAAAGTTGGTTCCGGCGAGCGTTCTGATCTGTTCACCGCAATCGGCACACTTTTCTCCAAGGTGATCGGAGCCTTTGGACGTATGTCTGATAGAGGCGAGACACCGGGCGAGAACAAGGTTGATCAACCCCTTCCCGTCGATTCCCGTGAACTGCGACTTTATGAATCATTACAGGTAATCAGGAATATGCTGCTGGTTCTTGCGGCAAATATTCAACGGACTGACAAAGCTGCCAGTGATTCCTCTCTGCTGCTCGGGGATGTTAAAAGTTCGATCAACACGATGGATTTACCGGCAGATTTGAGTCAGGCACACGCTCTTCTTATGAAAGAGATCGACCGCGTGATTTCAAGTAATGCTGCACTGAAAGATGAACTTGCCAAATCTCAAACGGTGCTGTCAGAACGACAACATCAGATTGAGGATCTGCGCACAGCAGTGAGAATAGACGGGTTGACCCAGATTGCCAATAGAGCTTATTTTGACGAAAAGCTGAATGAAATTATATCCTTACGCAACCGCTACGGTGACCTGTTCTCTTTGATGATGATCGATATTGATAATTTCAAGGCGGTAAACGATTCGTATGGTCATCAGAATGGCGATCGAATTTTAAAAGGGGTTGCATTGAAGCTTAAAGCTTCTCTTCGGGGGAGTGATTTTCTTGCCCGGTTTGGCGGCGATGAGTTTGTCGTTATTCTGATCAAAACGGATCTTGCTGCGGCGACAGAAGTCGCCTGGAAGCTGTGCGAAGAGGTGCGGTCAAGCCGCTTTCACCTTGATGATGCCTCCCTCTCAATTACTCTTTCAATCGGGGTAGCCGAGGCGCGTGGTGATGATCTTGCAGAATCACTGCTGAAGCGGACTGATACGGCCATGTATCGAACCAAATCAGGTGGGCGCAACGGAGTTTCTGCTGATGGCGCTCAGATCCGGTGATTAAAAGCGGACAGTATGAGCTGTGATAATTTCCTGCTTATTTTTTGACTTCCACCCCTCTCCGTGATATAAATGCCCACTTTTTCCCCGCTTGTTTTGCACTACCATTCATACCAATAAGGAGCAGAAATGAATCACTTTCAGTACAAAGGCACCGCACTCTACGCCGAGGATGTTGCGCTTGAAGATATCGCCGCAACTCTTGGTACCCCATTCTATGCGTATTCGCATGCCACCCTGACCCGACACTTCAAGGCTTTTGACGAATCTTTTGCCGCCGTTCCGCACACGATCTGTTTTTCGGTCAAAGCCAATTCCACGCAATCGGTGTTACGAACATTCATCAACCTGGGTGGCGGGGTGGATATCGTTTCCGGCGGGGAACTGTATCGGGCACTTAAAGCGGGCGTTGACCCAAAAAAAGTTGTGTATTCCGGTGTCGGCAAAAAGGATGACGAAATTGAATTTGCCCTTACCACCGGCATTTTGATGTTTAACGTGGAGTCCGAGCAGGAGTTGACCCGTATATCCGAAATAGCCGACCGGATGGGAAAGAAAGCCGGCATTGCCATACGGGTCAATCCGGACGTTGATCCGGGTACCCATCCCTATATCACCACCGGTCTGAAAAATGCCAAATTCGGCATTACCATCGACCGGGCCATGCAGGAGTACGCCCGTGCGGCAACGCTCCCCGGCATCGATGTCATCGGCATTGATATGCATATCGGTTCCCAGTTGACCAAAGTCAACCCGTTCGTCGATTCCATCGAAAAACTCAAAATCATGATCGGCAACCTGCGCAGTCAGGGGGTCGATCTGAAATACTTCGACTGCGGCGGCGGCCTCGGTATTCAGTACAATGATGAAGAACCGCCTCTGCCGGCTGATTACGGCAAGGAGATTGTTGCCGCCACCGCGGGTCTCGGCCTGCATCTGATCTTCGAACCGGGACGCAATCTTGTCGGCAACGCCGGTATTCTGGTCGCGAAATGCCTCTACACCAAGGCGCGTGACGAGAAAAACTTTATCATGATTGACGCCGGTATGAACGATCTGGCACGTCCTGCGCTGTATGGTTCCTTTCATGGCGTACTGGCGGTGGAAAAAAATCAGGATGGTATGATCGTTGCCGATATTGTTGGACCGATCTGCGAATCTGGTGATTTCCTCGTGAAAGAGCGTGAAGTCCCGATGTTCAGGCAGAATGACCTGATGGCGTTCACATCGGCCGGCGCCTACGGCTTTGCCATGAGCAGCTCCTATAACAGTCGTCCGCGTGTAGCCGAAGTCATGGTTAAAGGCGACAAATTCGAGGTAATCCGGGAACGGGAAACTATCGAAGATTTGCTCAGGGGCGAAACAATAGCATCTTTCCTGTAAATTTCAGATACGGAGGTACATGGCCATGTTCAGAGGAAGCATAGTAGCAATTGTAACACCATTCAGCAATGGCGCGGTCGATGAGAAGAAACTGCGCGAACTGGTTGATTTTCAGATAGAAAACGGTACAGATGCTATTGTTGCCTGCGGCACAACCGGCGAGTCGTCTACTCTGGATAATGAAGAGCATCTGTGCGTAATCAGAATTGTGTTTGAGCAGGCCAACAGGCGTGTTCCGGTTATTGCAGGTACCGGTTCCAACTCCACCGCCGAGGCCATTCATCTCACCCGCGAGGCCAAAGAGCTTGGCGTTGCCGGCGTGCTGCTGGTGACTCCATATTACAACAAGCCGACCCAGGAAGGGCTCTTCCGTCACTACACCGCCATTGCCGATGCCGTTGATATTCCCCAGATTCTTTACAACGTGCCGGGGCGCACCGGTGTCAACCTGCTCCCGGAGACCGTGGCGCGTCTGGCTCCCCATAAGAACATCGTTGCCATCAAGGAGGCCACCGGCTCCCTGCAGCAGGCTTCAGAAGTCATGGCACTGTGCGGCGACCAGATTGACGTTTTCAGCGGTGACGACTTCATTACCTTCCCGATGATGGCCTGCGGCGCCAAAGGGGTCATCTCGGTGCTCGCCAACATCATGCCCAAAACGGTGGGAGACCTGACCGATGCCTTCTTCGCCGGTGACCTGGCCAAAGCGCGTCAGTTGCATCTGGATACCCTCAAGATCGGTAACGCCATGTTTATAGAAAGTAATCCGATCCCGGTCAAGACAGCTCTCGGCCTGATGGGGAAATGTTCGGATGAGGTGCGCCTGCCGCTCTGCGAAATGAGCGCTGCCAACAAAGCCAGGCTTGAAGCGATAATGAAAGAGTATAAACTGATTTAATTCATTTTCTACCGCAGTGAGGCAAGAGGTTTCGATATGATCAAAATAGCCGTATGTGGTGCTGCCGGACGAATGGGACAGCGTATTATCGCCTCTATTATAGAGGCTGACGGGGTTGCGCTCTCCGGAGCTTTGGATCGACCGGGTCACCCGCAGACCGGACAGGATGTCGGGCTGGTTGCCGGCTGCGGTGCGTTGGGAGTAAACCTCTCCGATGACCTGAACGCGGTAGTAGCCGGGTGTGACGTGCTGATCGACTTTACCTCCCCCAAGGTCTCGCTCAAAAATCTGGAAGTATGCGTTCTCAAAGGCAAATCAATCGTGATCGGCTCCACCGGATTCACTCCTGAGGAGCGGGCTTTTGCCGCTGAACTGGCGAAAGATATTCCGGCTGTTCTTGCGCCGAATATGTCGGTGGGCGTTAACGTCTGTTTCAAGGTGCTCAAGGATGTCGCGAAAACCCTCGGCGATGATTTTGATGTCGAAATAGTCGAACTTCACCACAACAGGAAAAAAGATGCACCATCGGGAACAGCCGTGCGCATGGGCGAAGTCGTTGCCGCTGCATTGGGGCGGGACTACGCCACGGTGGCCAACTGTCACCGCGAAGGGATGTGCGGCGAGCGGACCAAAGAAGAGATCGGTATGCAGACGGTGCGCGGAGGGGACATCGTCGGCGAACACACCGTTTACTTCATCGGCATGGGGGAGCGCATCGAGATCTCCCACCGGGCGATGACCCGCGACATGTTTGCGCGCGGTTCCGTCCGGGCGGCAAAATGGGTAGTCGGAAAAGCACCGGGACTGTATGACATGCAGGATGTTCTGGGTCTCAACTGAGGTGAACAATGGCTAAGCTTGTCATAAATCTGAAAAACGGGAAGAATTTTGAAGGGGATCCTGTCCGCCCGTTCAGTGCTGCTGACACGGACATCGAACTGCTCACTGCATCTGATCAGAGTAAACAGGTTTTTCTCCTTGAGGAGGTTGCCTGTATTATTCTGGAAGGCGTGCCGCCCTGGATTTCGTCACGCGAACCGACCTCTGTGGAAGAGCTTCAAACAACGACCGGCCTCACCTTTAAGGTGGCAATCTACGATGGCAAAAAAAACCCGATCGGATTTTTTGGTGTCGTTCAGGACGCGATTCCTCCGGGAAAAACGGTATTTTTTGTTCATAGCGCGGTTCGCCCCCGCAATAAAGAACGGACACTCGGAGAAATTCTGCAGGAAAACGGCGCAATTTCTCCTGAAATGATGAATAAAGTTCTCAAGCAGCAACAGGTGATCCGCAATAAACGGATGGGCGAATTAATCGCTGAATCAGCCAATATTCCCCATGAAATAATTGAAAACACCATTAGTCAATCGTTGGCTGGCCGGGATAGTTTGAAAAACGCCAGGGTCGGCGATATTCTGATCGAAGCGGGTCTGGTTACACGCCAGCAGGTCGAACAGGCATTCGAAAAGCAGAAGGCCGGAAAAAAACTGCGCGTCGGTGAAATGCTCATTGAGCAGGGACTGATCAGTGAAGATCATCTGCTGGAAGCATTGGCAGCAAAATTCCAGATGCGCTTTCTGGATCTGAAAGAAATTGTTCCCTCTAAAATGGCTATGGCCGCCCTGCCGGAGGGACTTGTTACCCGCCTGCAGGTACTTCCTGTTGAAATCAGAGGAAACCAGCTGGTTGTTGCAACCTCGAAACCGACTGATCCTGCCATAGGTGATGACCTTCGCTTCAGCACCAACTTCAAAATTGATCTTGTTGTCGCCACTTCCACCCAGATCGCCGCCGCCATTGATCTTCACTACAACAAAAAAGACTCGATAGACACTATCATTGAAGAAATGGTACTTGGTGACGATGTCGTCATTGATGATGAAGCGGATGGTTCACAGTTTATTGAACCGGACTCGAAAATAATATCGCTTATCAACCAGCTTCTGATCGGTGCCTATAAAATTGGTGCGTCGGACATTCACATCGAGCCGGGTATAGGAAAACAGCCGGTACAGATTCGTTACCGCATTGACGGTGAGTGCCAGGTTGCCCACCAGGTTGCCGCAACATTTAAAAATGCCATCATATCGCGCATCAAAATCATCTCGAATCTGGATATTTCAGAACGCCGTAAACCACAGAGCGGCAAGATCACTATCCGCTACGAAAACCGCAAGCTTGAGTTCCGTGTTGAAATTACCCCGACCGTCGGCGGGCAGGAAGATGCCGTGCTGCGACTGCTCTCCTCCTCAAAGCCGCTGCCACTTGAGCTCATGGGCTTTTATCCGCGCAACCTTGAACGACTGGAAGCTATACTGTTAAAACCATACGGCCTGATACTCTGCGTCGGACCTACCGGGTCGGGGAAAACCACCACGCTCCATTCCGCTCTCGGCAGTATCAACAAAGCGAACCGCAAGATATGGACGGCTGAAGATCCGGTGGAGATAACCCAGACCGGCCTCCGCCAGGTTCAGGTCAACACGAAAATCGGTTTTACCTTCGCGGAAGCCATGCGCTCTTTTCTGCGTGCTGATCCTGATGTGATCATGATCGGCGAGATGCGCGATGCTGAAACGGCGCATATCGCAATTGAAGCGTCTCTCACCGGCCATCAGGTGTTTAGTACCCTGCACACCAACAACGCCCCTGAAACGGTAATCCGCCTGATTGATATGGGTATGGATCCGTTTAATTTTGCTGATGCAATGCTTGGTATTGTTGCCCAGAGGCTGGCGCGCAAGCTGTGCGACAAATGCAAGGTTTTCAAAAGGCCTTCCCGTGAGGAATACAATGACATCGTTGAAGAGTTCTACCATGATGCAACGGAAAAAACGGACATAACACTGCCCGGCTATATTGACGCTGTTTTCATGGCCCCCAAAGGGTGTGAGGTTTGCAACGGCACCGGGTATAAGGGGCGGTTGGCGCTCCATGAAATCATGGTAGGAACACCGGCGGTAAAGCGTGCCATCAAGAATGGCACCAGCGTCGATATTTTGAAAGAGCTGGCGATTTCAGAAGGGATGCTCACCCTTAAAATGGATGGGATACTCAAGATTTTCAGCGGACTTACCAATATGGAGCAGATTCTGAAAGTGTGCGTATAGCTCTGATAATTATTTAAAACAGCTCTACTTTTATGGGGGAAACATGGCAAAAATTAACGACAACTACCTGAAACTGAAAGCAGGCTACCTTTTCCCCGAGATCGGGCGGAGAGTGCGTGCCTTTGCTGCGGAAAATCCAACAGCAAAAGTTATCCGCCTCGGCATCGGTGATGTTACCCGTCCGCTGGCCCCGGCGGTTCTGAAAGCGTTTCATGATGCGGTTGATGATCTGGGTACCACAGAACAGTTTGCCGGCTATGGCCCGGAACAGGGCTATGACTGGCTGATTAACGCTATTATCGAGAAATCATACAAACTGTTGGGGGTTTCGTTGAAAACCGAGGAGATGTTTATCTCCGATGGTTCAAAGTGCGATTGCGCCAACATTCTCGATATCTTTGCTCTGGACAATATCGTTGCCATAGGCGATCCGGTCTATCCGGTCTATAACGACACCAACGTCATGATCGGCCGTACCGGAGAAGCTGACGAGAAGGGCTACTACAAGAACATCGTCTACCTCCCCTGTAACGAGGCCAACGGCTTTATTCCGGAACTGCCGACCGGTAAAGTGGACATTATCTATCTCTGTTTTCCTAACAACCCCACCGGTACCGTGGCCAGCAGGGCTGAACTGAAAAAATGGGTCGATTACGCGAATGCCAACGATGCCGTGATCTTCTTCGATGCAGCCTATGAGGCCTTCATTACCAACCCGGAGATTCCGCATTCAATCTACGAGATTGAAGGAGCCAGGCAGTGCGCCATCGAGTTCCGCTCCTTCTCAAAAACGGCAGGGTTCACCGGTGTTCGCTGCGGTCTGGTGGTCGTGCCGGAAGAGGTCATGGGCACCACCGCCACGGGTGAGCGCTACAGCTTCAACAAGCTCTGGCTGCGCCGCACTACCACCAAGTTCAACGGCGCCTCCTATCCGGTTCAGCGTGCCGCTGCCGCAGTCTATAGTGACGAGGGATGGCAGCAGACCAGGGAAATCATCGATTATTACATGGAGAACGCCCGCATCATCCGCGAAGGACTTGCGGAAGTCGGCGTAACGGTATTCGGCGGGGTGGACGCCCCCTACATCTGGCTCAAAACACCGGGTGGCATGACCAGCTGGGATTTCTTCGACAAGCTCCTGACCGAGTGCAACGTGGTCGGGACGCCGGGGAGCGGCTTCGGTCCGAGTGGCGAGGGATATTTCCGGCTGTCGGCCTTCGGCAACCGGGATAACGTCATCGAGGCGGTTGAGAGGATAAAGAATAATCTGAAATAGAAAAATGGCAAGGGCGCAGATTACGCGCCCTTTTCATTTTTCAGATTTTGAAGCTGATTTCATCTGCTCCATCACGGATTTCAGTCTCTGACGATACGCCGATACGCTGAGCTGGGCAGTTGTGTAGTGCAGTAATGCTGCCAGATGGCGAAACGAAGGCGACGCAGCCGGCTTTACGCCAAAATCGGCATAAATGACCGCAACAACCGTGTTCCCCCGTATGAGAGGGAAAAGCAGCACTTCCGGCTCTTCCATCCGGCCGATCATTCTGTAAAGCTCATGCGGCCATGTTGAGTCGCTATGAAACCCGAAGTACAGCTGCCCGGTTGAAATAACATCCTCAAAAATCTGCTGGTCGCCAAACAGGATTTTCAGGTCGGCAGGGAACTCGAATCCGGCACCTTTATTCCCTCTGATCCCGAATGATTTTTCCGCTACAAGCTCCGATTCCGTAACCGAGAAGACAATGCCACGCTCGAACACTTCGATCAGGTACGCAAGAATCGCGTCGGCTATCTCCGTGCGTGACCTGCAGGTGCGCAGTCGGGAGATACAGGTAAAAAAACGTTGATCATCGCTGCTTCTGCATTCCGACGAAAGCGTCCTGAGAAAGGCTTCCAGGCCCGAGTAGAATGCCGCAGTCGTCAGCATCGGCGTTTCGTCTGCACACTCTTTGCAGGGCTGTGGAATAATGGAACGTATTCCGGAACTGAGTGCCAGCAGTCCCTGAGTGGCCCAGAATCGCGCACAGGCAATCAGTACAACGGATGCCTGCGGATATTTCTCCAGCTCTTTACAAACCTGAAGTGTGTCCTGTGTGGTTTCGTCGTGCGGGACATCAATAAAAATGACAAGGTGCACCGCTTGACAGAGCAGCAGCCTGATATTAATAGCAAGCGAGGGTATGGTCTCTGACGAAACAGAATAGATTTTTTCCTGAAAACATAAAGACGTTACCATTGCCGACAGTGCCGGTGACTGCGTTATTATGATTACCGCGATATCCTGGGGGAGAGCGTTTTCGATGCCGTGCGGCGCAAACTCGGACAGGAGTGTTATCCGAAGCCGCTTCTGCTCCTTGTCTTTCGCTGCCATTGGAGGCGGACTGCTTGCGGATTGTTCCGGATCAAGATCAAGATCAGGTTCAAGATTGGCGACGCCGGCATTACTCGGAATTTCCTCCATTGTGCCGTTACGAACCTTCTCATCAAAGATGCGCAATGATTCCAGCAGGACTCCCTGAGCGTTCAACAGGATTCTTTGCTGGAACTTTATTTTTGAAAAATGGTAGCCGTCGGTGTTGTCGTTTATGCCAATTTCGAGTGAGAATTCACCCGTTTCCCAGGTCAAAACCTCAACAATAGTCATTTCAATCAATGATTCTATGCCGTTATAAGCGGCTGCTTCATCAATCATATTATGCTCGATCAGCGTAATGACGAGCGGCTTGCGATCATCTCCGGAGTTTCTTTGAATTTCGAGCGCCTGCTCCAACTGTTGTTGTGTTAATGCCCCGTCTCTGACCAGAATCTGCCCGATCTGCACCCGGTTATTAAGGTAGTTGGCACTGACAAGATCTCCTGCGTGGAACAGCAGGTGGCATTCCCCTTTTTTACCGGATATGCGCAATATTCCGGATTTTTTTGAGCCGTTCAACAGCTGAATGATGTCTATTATCGGGAAATTTCCGAGATCGCCTTTTATCAGGGGCATTGTTTTGAATCTCCGCGAGGTTTGCGCACGTTTCGGGTTGACTCTTATATCACAGGTGACCCAGTGCCGTGAAGAATAAAAAAATCATAGCCTGCTCCTGTAACTCCTGTTATTATGCGCTTCACTACTTTTCTTGGAGGGTTTGCATGATCAAGCGGTTCTGGTCAGGGTTATGTATGATACTGTTGCTGTCCGGCTGCGGTTGGGACGGCACTGCGACCCGCCCCAATGATTTCACCAGGCTCACGTCAATTACGATAAGTGCGGTTTCTGCGTCGATTGCCAATGGTACATCGACCAAGCTTACGGCAACCGGGCATTTTTCCGGCCAGTTCAGCCGTGATGTGACCGACCAGGTGGTCTGGACAAGTAATAATGAGGGCGTGGCTAAATTCGATTATACTGTTGCGCCCAATAAGAACCGTGTGACCGCGAAAGGTGTTGGCTCTGCCGTCATTACTGCCACGTTAGACGGGGTGTCGGCAACCTACTCACTGACGGTATCGAACGCCACGATCAATACTATTACTATTACACCTGCAACTGTATCGGTACCGAAGGGTTTGACAACACAATTTGCTGCCAGCGGCACCTTTTCTGACACAACGGTCCAGGATCTGACTTTTGATGCCACCTGGGGGCCGTCTGCTGGAACATTTGCAACAGTAAGCAACGATCCGGCCAGCAAGGGCCGTGCCACTACACGGGCAATAGGCACAGAGTCTATATCCGCTACTTTTGGTGCTTTTCCAGCACTTCCGGCAACGCCGGCAACGCTGACTGTGACGGCGGCGGTCTTGCAATTGATTACGGTTACGCCTGCGAACCCAATCAAAATCGGCATTACAACATTCTCTTTTACTGCTACGGGTAATTATTCCGACGGAACGACTGTCGATGTCACTGCCAGGGCCAACTGGGTATCATCACAGACGTCAGTGGCCACTATCGTTGCAACCAGCGGCTCGGCTACGACTGCTGCGGCGGGAACGACCACAATCAGTGCCACCCTGGACGGTATCACGGGAATAACGACGCTCACACAATCTCTTAAGGCGTTGGTCCTCACTCCGACCAGTGTGATTCTAACGGCGACAACGAGTAGCCGCTTTAAAGTTACTGCCACTCTATTTGACAACACGACTCAGGATGTGACCGCCCTGAGCGAATGGACATCAAGTGCTGTTACTGTTGCCACGGTCAACAACTCCACTGACAAGGGTCTGGTCAGTGGAGTTGCCACCGGGTCTGCTACTATTACGGCTACGTATGGTGGTCAACCCGTTACGGCTACCGTCACAGTACAGTAGTAAAAACAATTTCCGCACCCAAGGAAGGAACCATATGAATCGAACCTGCCGCTTGATACTCACCATCTGCCTGCCGTTCCTGCTCTGCAGCACGGCTCTGGCGGAGCACGCAGGCCCCTACATCGGTGCTTTCGTTGGCGGCAATGCGCTGATGGACGCCAAGAACACAGATAAGCTGGGGCAGTTCAGTTTCTCATTTAAACCGAATATGGCAGGGAGCGCCGTATTCGGCTGGGAATTTGCGCCGGGCAATCCTGTCGGACAGGGGAGAATCGAGCTTGAATACACCAGACGCAGTAACCAGCTCGACACGGTAAAGTTTGTGGAAGGGCGCTTCACAGGGGACGGCGATGTAAAGGCGGACAGTCTGCTGATTAATTTTTTCGGTGTCTACCCTGACAAAAAGAAATGGGCACCTTATTTCGGAGTCGGTTTCGGGGTCGCCCGTATTGACGCTTCAAATCTGCTTGTTACCGGGCAACCTCTGGCCACCGGATCAGATACCGTTATGGCGTACCAGTTGGGAGTTGGAGTTGATTATTCACTGATGAAATATCTGACCCTTGACCTCGGTTACCGTTTTTTTGCCACGGTCCGCCCACAATTTGTCGAATCAAACGGGCAAAAGTTCAAGATGGATTATATGAACCATACTGTTATATTTGGCCTGCGAGCAGGGTTCTGAAGTCACTCCGCCTTTTCACAGCAGTTTTTTTACTCCTCTTTTTGCTCGCCTCTCCGGCCCGGGCCGTGGACAGTTTTGCCACGTATCCACCCCTGCCGTCCGGTTACACTTCAATAAAGGTTTTCGATAATAAGGGGCTGTTTGTTGGACGGATTCTGCCGGATAAGCGCTACTGGGCCACTATTGACCGGATTCCCGCGTTTCTGCAAAAAGCCGTAGTCGCTGTTGAAGACGCGCGTTTTTACGAACATGGCGGCATTGATGTGCGCGGAATCGCACGGGCTCTGGTGAAAGATGTTGTGAAGCGGCGTTTTGCCGAGGGGGGCTCGACCATCACCCAGCAGTTGATCAAAAACAGATATCTGTCGAGTGAAAAAACTATTGAACGAAAATATGAAGAAGCCAAGATGGCTATTGAGTATGAGCAAAAGTACACCAAGAAGCAGATCCTTGAGATGTATTTCAACGAAATATATTACGGCAACGGGGCGTGGGGCATTGCCCAGGCTGCCCGGCTCTATTTTGATAAAAGTCCGGAGGAGTTGAACGACGCCGAGTGTGCCCTGCTGGCCGGTGTACAGAAAAATCCGGGGCGCTACAATCCGCTTGGTAAGCCTGACCAGGTTACCGGGCGGCGGGATGTCGTGCTTGCGCGGATGGTGACTCTGGACATGATCTCCCCGGCCGAGAAGGAAAAGCTGAGAAACCAGCGTGTTACCTTTACTCAGCCGGGACAGGCTCCGCATTACGTTGCCCATATCCGCAGCAAACTGATAGAGCGCTTTGGCCTGGACGTACTCGAACAGGGGGGGCTTGAAGTTACCGCCGCCATGGATCTGGCTCTGCAAAAGAGTGCCGAACAGGCGTTGGAAGAAGGGGTCAAGAAACGTTCACCAGAGCTGCAGGGGGCGTTGGTCTGTCTTGATCCGGTTACGGGCGATGTGCTTGCAGCGGTGGGAGGGGTAGACGGCATCCGAAACTCCTATAACCGCGCATTTTCGGCGAAGCGCCAACCCGGCTCGGCGATTAAGCCGTTGATCTATGCTGCTGCTCTGGAAAAAGGCATCACTGCCGCCAGTGTGTGGGATGACTCCCCGGTTTCATATCCTCGCAGTACCACTGAAAGCTGGACACCACAAAATTATGGCAAGGAGTTCTACGGGGCGCTGAACCTCAGTCAGGCTCTGGCGCATTCCAATAATATCATAGCGGTCAAACTGCTGGATAGCGTCGGAATCCCGTATTTTGTTGATGTTGCCGGAAAAATGGGGCTGTCACTGCGCGCGGAGAATGGCCTTTCGCTTGCTCTCGGGACAGATGAAGTAACCTTGAGTGACCTTGTGCAAGCGTATGCCCCGCTGGCCAATGGCGGTATGCGTCCTGAGGCGCGCACCATTCTCAAAATATATGACCGCAAACGTACTGTCTGGATCGAAACTCCGCCCACGATACTCCCGGCGCTCTCTCCTGCTGCGGCGTATATCACTACGCAGATGCTTAAAGGCGTCATGACGTATGGCACCGCTAAAGGTCTGAAAAAGTTCAGCGCGACTCATCCGTCTGCCGGAAAGACCGGCACAACTGATGACTACCGGGACGCCTGGTTTGTCGGCTATACCCCTCAGGTTGTAACCGGAGTCTGGGTCGGCTATGACAAGCCGAGACCGGGAGGCAAGGGCTTTACCGGCGGTGCCGTTGCTGCTCCGATTTGGGAAAAATTCATGCGCAAAGCGGTGGCAATCAGATCGACGGCTGATTTTGCGCGCCCGGATTCAGTTGTCTCGGTGAGCATTGATTCTGAAACGGGATATCTGGCAACGCCGGACTGCCCGAAATCAGGCGAGGAGCTTTTTATCTCCGGGACGGAGCCGACAGAATACTGTCCCCGGCATTTAAAAAGTGACAAGTCTGTTGTTGTACCGGATGAAACCAAACCTGCAGCAGGACCTTATTAAGTCATCAAGCATCCTGAATGAGGCCAACACTGTTGACATTTCTCTGCTGGTTGCATAGATTGTCGGCATGACAATTACCCAAGCCATGAATTATATACGCACTTACAATTGTCTTTTTGCCACTGTCCTGATCGCCGTCTATATGTTTCTACCGGTATCGAACTTTGCCTCTGCTGCAACTCTTGAACTTGACGGCTCATCATGTCAGGTCGTCAGCAGCCTTGCCACTACTGCGCCATGCGACACCTGCCCCTGTTCCGACAGTCATGGTTCCGACTGCTGTGACACGACATTCTGCTCCTGCTCGTGTCATGCCCCCTTGAGCCATGGACTGCTACTCTCCTATGCGCCGGAGATGTCCATCGAATGTTTTCTGGAACCATCATGGTCATTATTACAGGTCTATCGCTCCATATTCGTGCCACCGCAAAATTTCGCCTGATCCACCCGAATATTTTATTGTCTTGACGACACCAGCACCACTCCTGCCTGAAAGCTCTTCCGGAATTACCTGGCAGGGATGGACCCTGGTGCACACTATCCAAGGAGAACGTACTCGTGACAACACCAAAAAATGATTTTCTGCACTCCCTCTGGGATTTTTTCTGTTCACTGAAGCTGACCATGTTCCTGCTGATCTCACTGGCCGTTATCTCGATAATCGGGACGGTCATTCCCCAGGGAATTCCCCCCGAGGAATATCTCGCCCAGATCAGCCCGGCAAAAATTACGCTGTACAAGGCGCTCGGCTTTTTTGATATGTACCATTCCTGGTGGTTCATTCTGCTGCTGTATCTGTTGACCGTCAATCTGATCGCCTGCTCTTTCAAACGCCTGCCGCATATCTGGAAGATCATTTCCCAGCCGGCTACGATCTTGAGCAGCGGTCTGGAGCAATCCCTTGCCAATGTGGCAACGATACATACTGCGGCAGCACCGGCCGTTGTCAAAGAACGTCTTACTGCATTTCTTACGGCCGAATATTCCACTCCGGTGGTTTCCGAGGTCGATGGTGCCTGGCACCTCTTTGCCCAGAAAACGCCGTGGTGCCGCCTCTCCGTGTATGTTGTCCACCTGAGCATTATTGTGATCTTCATCGGTTCGATAATCGGTTCGCTCTTCGGCTTCAAAGGCTATGTGAATATTCTCGAAGGTGAAAGTATCTCTAAAGTCATGACCCGTTCGGAAAAGGAGATTGACCTCGGTTACTCCGTGCGCCTTGAACAGTTCAGTATGGCGAAATACCCGAGCGGAGCCCCGAAAGAGTTCAAGAGCATCCTGACGGTGCTGGAGAATGGCAAGCCGGTGCCCGATTACAAGAACGTGCGTGTTATCGTTAATGATCCGCTCAGCTACAAGGGCATCACCTTCTACCAGTCCAGCTACGGTAATGCCGGCAACTATTTCCTGACTCTCACCGATCTTGACGGTAAAAATCCCGTTCCTGTGACCGTTTCCGGGCAATCTTCCGTGAATCTGCCTGATGGCAGCAGCCTGCACGTACTGGAAGCAACAAAGGACGTTTCGCCTTTCGTTGCGGGGCTTTCCGGACCGGCTGCTCAGGTCGAACTACATACGGCAAGCGGAAAAGCAGAGAAGTTTGTGGTCTACGCCAACCATCCTGAACTGAATATCAAGCACGCACAGGAGCATGGTACCGGACCGGTAATCCATTACCGGGGTGCTGAAGAGCGAATGTACACCGGTTTGCAGGTGGCCAAAGATCCCGGAGTCGAGATCGTCTGGGTGGGATGCTTCCTGATGGTGATCGGCATCTATATCGCCTTTTTCATGTCGCACCGCCGCATCTGGGTGCGTATTCAGGATGGTGCTGTTACGGTTGGCGGAAATACCAGTAAAAATCCGGGCGCCTTTCAGAAGGCGTTTGAGGGGTTGGTTGAACGGCTTAAATCCGATCTGGACAAGGTATAAACTATCGGAATCAAACAATGACAAAAGTAAAATGCCGCTTGACAAACAGGGTGCAGATCAATTAGAGTTCAACCTCCTATAAAGGGGAGTAGCTATCAGCCGGAGACATGGCTGATCCTGTGTTCGTCAACACAGCCGCAAGGCTCGGGCCGGGAACGAAATAATCGCAAGCAAGACCTTTATCCAATTCGCATGACTGCGCAGTGGATAAAGGTCTTTTTTGTTTGTATAATGAATCGCATGTAAAAACGCATTGGGGGGAACAACAGCATGGCATGGGTAACAGATCCGCAGGTATGGATGGCGCTGGTGACACTCAGCGCACTTGAAATTGTACTTGGTATTGACAATATTATCTTCATCTCCATTCAGGCGAGCAAGTTACCTCTGCAGCAGCAGGAGAAAGCCCGCCTGGTCGGTCTTGGGCTGGCGATGTTCATCCGGATCGCACTGCTCTTTTCACTGACCTGGCTGATGGGGTTGACCGCACCGCTGTTTACGGTGCTGGGCAGCGAGATTTCCGGCCGAGACCTGATCCTGATCTGCGGCGGTCTGTTCCTGATCTGGAAAAGTACCATGGAAATTCACGAGAAACTTGAGGGCGAGGAGGAAATTTCCGCCTCCCGAGTCGGGGCAACCTTTGGCGCGGTGCTGGTGCAAATCCTTCTGCTGGACATCGTATTCTCACTTGATTCGATTATTACCGCCCTCGGGATGGCCAGTCAGCTTGCCGTAATGGTCGCTGCGGTTGTTATCGCAGTCGGCTTCATGATGCTCTTTTCCGGTACAATCAGCACCTTCGTAGAAAAGCACCCGACCATCAAGATGCTCGCTCTCAGCTTTCTGCTGCTGATCGGTGTTGCGCTGATCGGTGACGGTCTTGATATGCATATTCCGAAAGGATACATCTACTTTGCCATGGCTTTTTCAGTTATGGTTGAAATGCTCAACCTGAAACTGGGGCGGAGTAAGCCGGTCAGACTTCATCAACCACATCTGGAGCATACTAAAGGAAACTAAACCATGTTTTCGGTCTACGGTATTACAGGACAGGTATATAGCGGCACGCTTGAGGCCATGAACCGGGTGCATGCGCTTTCAAAGGCACGGGCTGCACGTCCGGTGACTCAGGATGGTGAGGAGCCTGAGGTTATGACCCACCAGGTTGGACGGATTCACGAAGAGGCGATCCGCGCGTACCTCGCCATGCTGCCGCATGATATTGAACGTGGGCCACTCTACCATGCCGAGCAGATTATGGAACGTAATGTGATCACCGTTTTGGATAGCTATGATGTGGCGCGGGCCTGGCGGACCCTGCGCGATCATCATATCCATCAGGCTCCGGTTCTTGACGGCAACGCACAGCTCATTGGCATTGTCAGCGAGCGCGATCTGCTGACCGCCATAAACATTGATGCCGGACAGATTGTTGAAAGCCTTAACCGTCAGGTACGAGATGTCATGACCACTCCGGTGGTTGCGGCTTCACCGGTGACCGATATTCGGCGCATCGCCTCTGTTATGCTCGACTATGGTGTTGACGGGGCGCCTGTCACCAACGACAACGGGCGTCTGGTCGGCTTTGTCTCTCGCAGTGATATCCTGCGTGCGGTCGTGACTGATCCGCCGTTGAGTCTCTGGCGCTGAGTCGGGGGACGAGCTTACGCTGAAGTCCCCGATTACAAAGAAAAACAAACTGCAGAGGATCGTATGGTATGAGCATGAACAAAAACAATTATCACATCCCTGCCATTGTCACGCTGACGGTGCTGATTACCTGCCTGCACTTCGGTACAATGTGGCAGATTTCGCAGCGTGTTGTTTTTGAAGAGCTGTATTATCTGCCGCTGCTTCTGGGGGCAATTCATCTGGGGCTGAAAGGCTCGATAATTACCTGGTTGTTTGTGTCAGCGGCCTATCTGCCGTTCTTTTTTGGCCCATGGAATACGAACTTTCCGGAATTAGTCGGCAGGATACTGCACCTGGTGTTTACCGGGGTTTTTACTTCATTCACGTACTATATTGCTGAGCGTGACCGTAAAAAAAGCAGGCAGGCTGAACAAGGCCGCTCTCTCGCCACGATTGGTCAGGTGGCCACCGTCATTGTGCATGACCTGAAGAATCCTCTCATTTCCATCCTCGGATTCGCCCGGCGAATGCGCGAGGGTAAGGGAGACGTAACTCAAGGGGCGCAGATAATAGAGGATTCCGCTCTGAATATGCAGAAGATTGTCAATTCCGTGCTGGATTTTACCAGGCCGTTGCAACTGGATCTTAAGGATACAGATATCAGGAAGACCATACGTAAGGCCATTGAATCCTGCCAGACAAAGGCCGACGGGCAGCGAGTCGCCCTGAAGTTTGAGCTGTCATCGGGTCCGATCACCTGCGCAATTGACAGTTTTCACCTTGAGAGGGCGCTGGTTAATTTGATCGATAACGCCGTTGATGCTTCACCATCTGACTCAGAGATAAACATATGTGCGTCTGTCAATAAGTCGGATGTACTTATCAGTATCAAAGACCACGGCGCCGGAATGACTCGCGAAACTCTGGAAAGCCTTTTTATGCCGTTTTATACGACAAAAAGTGAAGGAACCGGTCTTGGCATGCCTATCTCAAAGAAAGTCATTGAGGCGCATGGCGGCACGCTTTGTATCCAGAGCAGACTGGGAGTCGGCACGGTGGCAGAAATACTGCTGCCATGTCGTTAAAATTTGGACGTCACAGAAGGCCGGACGAAAAGGAGAAAATGTTTGAGCACCGGAAATGAGTACATTATGGGCGAGGCCATTAACTCGGTCAGATCCCGTCTTAATTAAATGTATTGCAGTTACAACAACGGGAAGATCGCATTTTTTTGCGGAATAGCGATGCTTACGGTCTTGTTTTCCGGCGCATGGGCGATTCATCTTGAGCCGATTGAGCGACTCGACCGGTTGATTCTGGAATGGCTTGCTACCGGTCGTTCGGCAGGTCTGGATCAGCTTTTTTCATATATCTCGTGGGCCGGATCAAGCGTCATCCTGCTACCGGTAATTTTTGCACAGCTGTTCGTTCTGATTCTCCGCAAGAATTCTCGGGATGCACTGTTTTTGGTTGGATCATGCATCGGGGGAAGCCTGCTGGGCAGTGCAGCAAAACTTGTTGTCATGCGCCCACGGCCTGGTCTTTTCCCGGCAGTGATTGATCTGCCGGCCGGGTTTTCATTCCCGAGCTCTCACGCCGTACAGCTAACTGTCTTTGTGATTGCTGAGTTGCTGCTGCTTGACGTTTCAACAAGACCCCGGTGGTTATACGTGTTCACCATAACAGGTGGAGTGCTGATACTACTGGTCTGCATCTCACGGGTATACCTGCAGGTCCACTATCCGACAGATGTTGTGACAGGGTTCATCACGGGGCTTTTTTGGGTTGTCGGCTTGGCGGCAGTGATGCGGTCCGGTCATAATAAGCGAGCTTTTTTTGACGGTCGCGGCTTTGAGAAAGGAAAACAACAATGAAAAATAAATTTCTTGGCACCGGCGAACAGGGGTATAATCCCGTGCGAAAAGTGCAGAACGTCATCTCCGGCCTGCGTTATGCCGTACTGACGGATTTTAGTGTGGGGTACAAGCTGATCCTCTCACTAATAGTCCTGATAGCGACGTTCGCATTGCGACAACAGGTTGATTTGCTGCTGATTCTCATCGCAACCGGCCTTGTATTGATCACAGAAATAGTAAATAGCGCTATTGAGGCTCTCTGCGACTTTGTCGAGGAACGCCACAACGAAAAAATAAAGATTATCAAAGATATTGCTGCCGCAGCGGTCGGAATCAGCATTGTCGTATGGGTCGTTGTCTGTGCTGTGGAAGTAGGAGAAATATGGGTGCAGTTCAAGAAACAGTGAAGGATTTTGTTTAACAGAATAAGGGGGAGCATCACATGCTTAAAAGCAAATTTATACTGTTTCTGGTTCTCGTTACGGTGGTACTGCCGTTCGTATCAACAGCGCTCACCTACTACACGGATTGGCTCTTTTTTGTCGAAACCGGCTTCACCTCAGTTTTTGCGACAACGCTGTACGCTAAAACCGGGGTGGGTCTCCTTTTCGGCGTACTCTTGTGTGCCGTTATTATGGTCAATGTCGTCTCTGCGAACAGGGCAAAGTTCCCCTACAGCGGCATTGCCATCGTCGGTGGCGGCAACTTCCGGGTGAACAGGAACGATGCGATCCGCTTTGTCAAGCCGTTAGCCAGCCTCGCCACGCTGGTCCTGTCTCTTCTTGCAGCAAACTGGGGTGCGCTGCGCTGGGAAGAGGTGCTGCTTTTTAGAAATGGGATCTCTGTCGGCACCGTTGATCCGGTCATCGGTAAAGATATTGGTTTCTATCTGTTCAGTCTGCCGTTCTGGGAGGTGCTCAAAGGGTTTGCCGGCTTTGCGCTGGTGGCTGCCGCGGCTGTTTCCGGGGTGGTGTATTATATCCGGGGCGGCATCATCCTCACGGAGCGGGGGGCTTCGGTAGACGAAAAAGTGCGTCGGCATCTGGCGGTTCTCGTCGGGATTTTTGCCTGCGTCGTCGCGGCGGGTTTCTATCTGGACAGTTTCAGGCTGCTGTTTTCCAACAACGGCTCCTTTTATGGTGCCGGATATGTGGATGTAAACTCCCGCCTGCTTACCTGCAGAATTCTGGCTTACCTGACGCCTCTGGCGGGGATTATGCTGGCTGCCGCGATCTGGAAAGGTGCCTGGCGCGCGGCCGTGCTGCCGCCGCTGGCAATTGTGGCACTCTACGTCATCGGCATGAGCGTCTATCCGGGGCTGCTGCAGAAATTTAAAGTCGCTCCCAACGAGCTGGCGCTTGAAACTCCCTATATCGAGAATAATCTGAAATTTACCCGTTTCGGTTATGATCTGGAAAAGATTGAAACAGTACCATTTGATGTCGATACGAAACTGACCGCTGCCGATATCGCCAATAATGATGCCACCATCAAAAACATCCGCCTCTGGGATCACGCTCCGCTGCTGAAGACCTACAGTCAGCTGCAGCAGATCAGAACCTACTACAAATTTTTCGATGTGGATAATGATCGCTACAAAGTGAACGGCCAGTACAGTCAGGTCATGCTGTCGCCGCGCGAACTTTCCTATGCAGATCTTCCGAGTAAAAACTGGATCAACGAGCGCCTCATCTTTACCCATGGCAACGGCATCACCTTCGGCCCGGTCAGCCGCATCAGCAAAGAGGGGTTGCCGGAGTTTTTTGTCAAGGATATTCCCGCCGTCAGTCTGGCCGATATCAAAGTAACGAGACCGGAAATTTATTTCGGCGAACTGTCCAACGACTATGTGGTCGTCAAGACCAAAGTGCCCGAATTCAGCTATCCGACCGCTACCGGAAATATCAATACGACGTATGCCGGTACCGGCGGAGTGCCTATAAACTCGCTCCTCAAAAAAGCGCTGTTCGCAGCTAAATTCAAAACGGAAAAAATTCTGCTGTCGTCCGATATTACCGCAGAAAGCCGCATCATCTACAACCGCAACATCAACGAGCGCGTCAGGGCGATAGCCCCGTTCCTCCGTTTTGACGGCGATCCCTACATGGTGGTCGATGCAGCGGGAAGGCTGAAATGGATGATTGACGCCTATACCTATTCTGATCGACTCCCCTATTCGAAACCGCTCCAGGGGGGCATCAACTACATGAGGAATTCGGTCAAGGCGACCATTGATGCCTATGACGGCACACTCAATTTCTACATCAGCGATCCGAACGATGTCCTGGCAAAAGTGTACGCCCGGATATTTCCGGGTCTCTTCAAACCGCTGACCGCTATGCCGCCAGACATGCGCACTCATGTACGCTATCCGCATCAATTCCTCCAACTGCAGGCGGCCATGTTTGCTGCGTACCACATGACCGATCCGAAGGTTTTTTACAACAAGGAGAATCTCTGGCAGATTCCGGCGTTGGGTGAAAAACCGATGGAGCCGTATTACACCATCATGAAACTGCCGGGTGAGAAGGTCGAGGAATACATTCTGCTGCTGCCGTTTACGCCATCAAAACGTGACAATCTGGCTGCCTGGCTGACCGCCCGCTGTGATGGGGAACAGTACGGGAAAATCCGCGCCTATACATTTCCGCGCGACCGCTTGATCTACGGCCCGAAACAGATCGACGCCCGTATCAATCAGGACTCCTTCATATCCCAGCAGTTGACCCTCTGGAATCAGCGCGGCTCCGAGGTTATCCGGGGCAGTCTGCTGGTGATCCCGATTGAAAAATCTCTCCTCTATGTACAGCCGTTGTTTCTTGCTGCGGATAAAGCCGGCCTGCCGGAATTAAAGCGGGTTATTGTCGCTTTTGGTGATCAGGTCGTCATGGAGGAGAATCTCGAGCTGGCTCTGCAGCGGCTCTTCGGCGGCAAAAAGACCGTTGAGGCAACTGCCGCCTCAGTTTCGTCAGATGTCAAAGTATCTCCCGCGGCTTTGGCAAAGGAAGCGATGGCTGTTTATGAGAAGGCGACCACCTTGCAGCGCCAGGGCAACTGGGCGGGTTATGGCGAAGAGCTGCGCAAGCTGGAGCAGATTTTGAAGCAGATGGCACAATAGTGCTAATTTGAAGCGTAGGGGGTACCAACAATGAATAACATCTTTAAAACCACTTTTCTCCTTTCCCTGCTGACCGTTTTGCTGGTCGTCATGGGTGGTGCCGTTGGCGGTAAGGGGGGGATGATCTTCGCCTTTCTCATGGCTGCCGTTATGAACTTCGGCTCCTACTGGTTTTCCGACAAGATCGTTCTCAGGATGTACAACGCTCAGGAAATTACCCGCGAGGTTCATCCGGCATTCTACGGCATGATCGAACGGCTGGCCGTTCGGGCGCAACTTCCCATGCCGAGGGTCTACATTATTCCGGATGACTCCCCGAACGCTTTTGCCACCGGGCGTAATCCCGACCATGCTGCGGTTGCTGCTACGGAGGGGATTCTGCGCGTTCTGACGCCGGATGAGCTGGAAGGGGTCATGGCCCATGAGCTGGCCCATGTCAAGAACCGCGATATTCTGATCTCCACTATCGCCGCAACCTTTGCCGGCGCGATATCAATGATCGGCAGCATGCTGCAGTGGGGCGCCATGTTTGGCGCCGGTCGCAGCGACGATGATGACGGGGGCGGCATAGGCGGTATGGTCGGCTCGCTCGCTATGGCGATTATCGCCCCGATTGCCGCCATGCTGATCCAGATGGCGGTGTCACGCTCCCGTGAGTACGAGGCGGATGCTTCCGGTGCGCAGATTTGCGGCAGACCGCTGGCGCTTGCAGGTGCCCTGCGTAAGCTGCACACTGCATCTCAGGCTATTCCGATGCTCGATGCGCGGCCCGCCACCGCCCATATGTTTATTGTCAACCCGCTCACCGGAGCCGGTCTGATGGCCCTTTTTTCCACCCACCCGCCTATGGAGGAGCGTATCGCACGGCTTGAAGCACTGGCCAGATAGATGGCAGCTACCGGCAGGAGACGTCATGTAATACTACGCATCGTTTACCTGGTTGTTTTCTTGTCCGGGTTTGCGTCTCTGGGCTACGAGCTCTGCTGGATCAGGAAAGGTGCGCTTATGATCGGCGCCACTCCCCAGGCGCTCAGCATTGTTGTCGCCGTTTTCTTTGGTGGTCTGGCTGCGGGAGCCTGTCTGTCGGGGCAGCTTTCCCGGCGTGTCGGCACGCCCCTGCTCTGGTATGGAATCCTCGAGTGTGCCATCGGGGTGATGGCGGCTGCCACGCCGGCACTGTTCGGCTTTGCTGGGGAAGTCTCAGCGCATGCCTGTCAGTGGGCGGGAAGCGGTCAGGTTCTGCAGCTCCTGGTGCGGTCAGCGCTGGTGGCCGCTGTTATCCTGCCGACATGCGTGCTGATCGGGGCAACCCTTCCGTTACTCTGCCAGTATACCATCTATACCAGGGGGGCAGATACGCGTGTTGCCGCCGGAATACTCTATGCCGTAAATACTATTGGTGCTTTTTCGGGCTGCATGCTCTGCGGACTTTGGCTTATCCCTCTCCTCGGTATCGACGCTGCCATTTGGCTCAACGCGTCAATCAGCTTCGCCGCAGGCGCGGTCGTTGTTCTCGTCTCAAGAACAATCCCGGTTGAGTGTCTCTCCGCTCACGCCTCACCGCTGTTTCGCTCCTCCGAAGAAAACAGTGGTAGTCTGGTAGATTCAAAACTCGCTGGCATTATCCTGTATACTCTTTTCTTTTGGGCTGGATTTGTGGCGTTAGGATACGAGTTGCTCTGGGTACGGTTCCTGTCACTCCTTATTCACAACACCGTGTACACCTGCATATTTTCCATTGGAGCAATTCTCCTCGGCATTGCTGTCGGCGGCTTACTTGTCCTCATGATTAAAGAGCGGCCCGGACAGGATCTCCTCCTGTTTGGCGGAGCCAACATTTTCATAGGATTCAGCGTCCTGCTGATTCTCCTCCAGCCGCCTGTCGCCTGGGAGTGGATCCGGAATTCACATTCCGTTTCGATGCAGGCTCTCCTCTGTATTGTCATCATCCTGATACCCTCACTTGCGTCCGGCATATCGTTCCCTCTGGCATATCGAATGATTGCAACACGTTCGATCAACTCGGGCAGAGATTTCGGGGCTCTTACGGCGGTCAGCACCGTCGGCGGCATTGCCGGATCGCTGCTGATTGGTTTTTATCTCCTCCCCGCAGCCGGTATGTATGCCACGCTTGTCATCCTCACCTGCATCAGTCTGACCATCGGAACCTATGCTGTTTTTGTTTTTGCTGACCGGATTACCCTGCTGCGCAGGGGACTTTTTACGGGTGGAGTCGCCGGGGCGTGGGCTGTTATTCTGGTTATGGGCAACTCCGGTCTCCCGGGTGAATTCCTGGCAGGGAACCGGAGGGTCATTGAATATGCGGAAGGAATCTCTTCTTTTGTTGCGGTGATCAAGCAGGGCGGGATCAAAATCCTGGAAATCGACCGCATGTGGCAGGGGCAGGATCTGAAAGGGCATCAGATTCTTGCCGCCCACATCCCGATGATTCTGCATCAGGGGCCGAAACGGGTGCTGGTGATCGGCATGGGGACAGGTCAGACGGCAAGCCGTTTTCTTATGTATGACATCGACCGTCTTGATTGTGTTGATATTGAAAAAACCTTGCCAGGTATTGTGCAGCGTCATTTTGATGCGGCCTGGCTCAGTGACCCGCGCACGCGTGTTGTGACAGATGATGGCCGGAATTTTACTGCACATACAACATCGCTGTACGACATAATCTCAATAGAGGTAGGGCAGTCCTTCCGGCCGCAGGTAGCCTCTTTTTACACCGTGGATTTTTACCGCGATGTTAAAAAGCGGCTGAATATCAACGGTCTCGCATGTCAGTTCGTGCCGGTCGGTTTTTTTACGGAAGAGCAGTTTCGCGGGGTTGTGCGCAGTTTTCTTGAGGTGTTTCCGCAGAGCACGCTCTGGTTCAATAAATACGCGGAGCTGATGCTGATCGGGAATGCGACGCAGCAGCCACGGTTATCGACGGCGCGTCTGGGGTTGCTGCAGAGCGACGCACAGCTGAACGCAGACCTTGAATACTCATTTGACGACATGTCGCTGCGTGTGATGAACAGGAAAGAGGTCTTTGCCGCAAATTTCCTCATGGGACCGGCAACGCTGGCAAAGCTTGCTGCCTCTGCGCCACTCTATGGCGACGACAAGCCGACCCTTGAATATCAAACGGCCCGCACCAGCTATCTGCCGAGCCGTTTTCACCTGTTGCTCGAGCAAAACCTTGAGAGCCCGACAGCGATTTTTTCGCGAAAAATATCCCCGACGCTGGAGAGCGCGATTACAAAAATCCGGGAAGCGACAGTTCATGAGATGGTGGTGAAAAAATAGTGACCTGTCAGGGTCACCTATTCTGCTACTGAACTTCATTCACCGCAAACGGGAACAGCGTTTTTTACCCGCACGTCAGGCGCGTATTCTCTGGTCAACAGAGAGCGGTTTATGATCCGATGTGAAATCCTGTTCAAATTATTACGTTCGACTTTACAATGAGTTGGCTTCTGGTATCATAAACTGTTGGTAAGTTCCAAACAATTATGTTATTTGCAACTTGATGTTTGCACATTATGTCGGGCTCATGATCAACTTTAGCGGCTGCAATTGGATTAAAACCTATGCAATTTACATCCGTTACTCATAGAAAACCTATCTTCTCTTTCTTCTTACAACCATTTCGGCTCTTCTGCCTGATACTCCTGCTTGTTATCTGCTCCACTCCAGCCCATGCCGCCTATATCAAGCGCTACACGACAGTCGCCAACGGCGGCATGACCTATACCGGCAATACCCTTGGATTGAGCAAGGGGGGCGGCTCCATACCGGGCACCAACGGCTCTATTGGTGCGTTCATTACTACTGACACGACCCTCAAAGCCGGAACATTTCCAGCAGGCACGACCCTGGACTGGACCAAAAATTCCGCCTCCGCTCAACTCCGCCTGCCGGCCGGCAGTAAAGTGATCTACGCTGAACTTATCTGGGGCGGCAGTTACAAATACGGCGGTCAGGATGTCAGTTTGTCGCTGAACAATGCCGTCACCTTCTCAGGTCCGGGGGGCTCTGCCAGCGTCACTCCTACACCAACAACCGCAGCGGTGACCGGCTCGTCAACGTTCTATTACGTCCGCTCGGCCGATGTGACGATGATGGTTCAGGCAGGAGGTGCCGGGACGTACACGGTGGGGGGTGTTCCCGCCACGGTCGCCGCAACGGAGAATAACGCCAACGCGGCCGGCTGGACGCTGGCCGTAATCTATGGCAACCCCTCCCTGCCGGTCCGAAATATGACAATTTTTGTGGGGGCGGAGCTGACCAGTTCCCTCGTTTCCTCCAGTTCCTCGGTCAGCGGTTTCTGTACGCCGGGGGCCGGAACGATCAATGCCCGTATGATGGTCTCGGCTATCGAAGGAGATTCTGCGATTGTCGGGGACCAGATGCGCTTTGGGCCGACAGCGGGAACACTCGCCGCTGTTTCCGGGCCTAACAACCCGGTCAGCAACTTCTTTGCGTCCCAGATCAATCAGGACAATGGCACGCTTGACACTGCCGGTACGTTCGGCACACTGAACAGCGGAACCGGCAAGCAGGGCAGTGGTGTGCGGACCGGCTGGGATATCACCAATGTGGACGTCTCAGCCAGAATGCAGGGCAACCAGAATTCGGCGTATGCCCAGGGAACAACTTCCGGTGATACCTATACAATCACCACGGTTGGCCTTCAGGTCAATGTTGGCGCCCCGGTCTTTCCAACGGCCGTCCTCTCGGTTGACAAGTTGCAGACCTATAGTGGCGACATACTGACGTACACGGCAATTTTAAACAACTCTGCGGGATCGGCTGATGCCCTGAACGTTACCTATACCGATCCATTGCCCGCCGGCACAACTTTTGTACCGGGCAGCTTCAAAGTCAACGGTGTGGCCCAATCAGGCGCCAATCCAGTCAATGGGGTCAACCTCGGGACGGTGGCCACCGGAGTGATGGTAACCGTATCATATCAGGTCCAGGTGACTTCCATTGCTCCTCCACCAGCGGTGGCGACTTTTCAGGGTCAGTCCTCCTGGACGTACCAGTACCAGAGTTGCGCGGGGGTTCCTCTCAACAACGGCACGAACACGACGAACGTGACTTCGACGGGGGCTGTCCGGCTTTTGCCGACACTGGCGGCCAGCCCGTCAGGTAAAGTTCTTCCCGGCGGAACCATTACCTACACGGTTTCCATCCCCAATTCAGGGACTGCCGACTCCAGTGGCACGACCCTCGCGAATCCGATGCCCACCGGAGTCACCTATGTGACGGGCAGCACAACAATGAACGGTGTCAACATCGCGGATGTCGGTGGGGCGATGCCCTTTGCCGCTGCACGGCCGGTTAACAGTCCCGGCGGTACAGCCGGACAGATCAAGATCGGGGAGACGTCAACGATCTCATTTCGGGTGACTATCAACACAAACCCTCCACCGATCATTACCAATGTCGCCGTCATTGATCCGGACGGAAGCGGCCCCGCTCCGCCAATTATGGTGCCGCTTTCGAGCCAGCCGGTACAGGCGGATCTAGCGGTTTCCATTACTGACAACCAGACGACTGCTGTGGCGGGGGCAGCAGTCAGTTATGCCGTCACAGTAACAAACAATGGACCGGATGGCATCATCAGCCTCAATCTGTCGATTCCTTTGCCGGCAACGATCCTCAATCCAGTGCTGACCCCCTCTTCCGGAAGTTACAACACAAGCACCGGGGAGTGGACAGGGTTGAACCTGACTTCCGGCGGCAGTGTCACCCTGACGATTACGGGGACAATCTCGCCCGCCGCGACAGGAACGCTGACCGTCCCGGCCACGGTGTCGCCGTCACCGGGTGTGCAGGATACCAATTCCGCCAACAACTTCGCCTCTGACACCGATACGCTGACCTACCAGGCAGATCTTGCCATAACGAACACAAACGGAAAAACCTCAGTCATGCCCGGTAGTGTCATCACCTACACCATCACTGTGACGAACAACGGCCCGAGCCGGGTTGAGAGCCTGACGGTTATCGACACATTGCCGCCGTTGCTGCAGGGACCACTGTTTACACCGGCACAGGGAGTCTACAACGAAGCGACAGGGCTCTGGACCGGCCTGAATCTGATGCCCGGCCAGAGTGTAATCTTGACGCTCAAAGGGACGACAGATCCTGTCGTTTCGGGGCAGTTCATAAATACGGTGATCGTATCGCCGCCAACGGGAGTAACCGATCCGGTTGCCGGCAACAACACGGCAACTGATATCGATACGACCTCTCCGCAGATCACCCTCGCCAAGAGTATTGATCCGGCAACTGCTGCTCCGGGTGCCGAGGTCCTCTTTACGGTTTACTACCGGAATATCGGCGGCAGTTCCGCATCGAACCTTATCATCTCGGATTCAATTCCTCTTTTTACCACCTACGTGCCCGGCAGCCTGAGAATTGGCAATGCTGCTTCCACGTATGCTACGGCGACTGCCCTGAGCGATGGAGCTGACGGCGATGCCGGCCAGTATAGCGGTGGCGGCGTTATTTTTACAATCACGACGGTAGCAGGCGATGACGGTGTTGCCAATGCGGGGAGTGATGAGGGGAAGGTCTATTTCAAGGTAAAAATCAATTAAAACTATAGGGTGTATTGACAAAGGCATTCTTTATCACAGGGAGGTTAATTATGGCGACTTACATCGGAGTGAGGAAGAGTTTGATATTATTGTGTTTCTTAACAGGAATAGTTTTTTTCGGCAGCGCGGACGCGCAGGCGCAGCAGGAGACAAAACTTGACCTGAAGACAACGGTTGAAAAGGAATTGAAGGTCAAAAAACAAGGGAAAACGGTGCTGGAAAAAGTACCCGCTGAAAATTCATCACCGGGAGACCAGCTTGTTTACACCATCACCTATACGAATGCGGGCAAGGGGGCGGTGGTGGATGCGACCATCGTCAACCCGATTCCCCGGGGGGTCACGGTAGACCCAATGGGCATTGAGGGCACGGATGCGAACGTGACCTGCAGCATCGACAGCGGTCGTTCATTCCATGCGCCGCCGGTCATGGTGAAGATTAAGAAACCGGATGGCTCCCTCGAAAGCAAACCGGCGCCACCGGAAAGTTACACCCATATACGCTGGATCATTAAAAAACCGCTGGCACCCGGCCAGACGGGTCAGGTCAATTTCAAGGCAACAGTTAAATAATACAGGGATCATACTCAGAAGTAATTTAAAACAGGAGGTAACATCATGAAAAAGCTATGTGTATTCAGTGCGGTACTTTACACCTTGACAGTCGGTCTCGCCGCGTCGGCCGAGGCAGCGGGAACCCTGGCGGGAACGGCCATTTCCAACCAGGCCTACGCCGATTACAAGGACGCCAACGGCAACGCCATGACACGGGTCTTCTCCAACACGGTGACGGTGAGCGTCAGCCAGGTGGCCGGTATCAATGTCGACCCGGCGTCGATCTCATCAACGGCAAAGAACGGCGATGTCATCTATTTCCACGTTCAATCGTTCAACACCGGCAACGCGAACGACTCCCAGACCTACACCTATGCAACTTCCGGCGCCTGGACGCCGACCTCGGTCCGGATGTTTCACGACGCCAACAACAACCACGTCTATGATTCAGGGGATGGCCCCTCGCTATTGCAAGTGGGTAGCCTCTTGTTAATGAGTTGTTAAAAATGATACTTGTAGATCCATTATGAGAGACACCGAACTTTTTCAACTAGCACTTGGCTTGTCATCACCATGGCAAGTTTCATCATCTGAATTCGACCTCGGACAAAAGCGTCTTGATATCAAGATCGACTTTCCCCGAGGTAGTGTGTTTTCCTGTCCTGAGTGCGATCAGGCCGACTTGAAAGCATACGACACCGTTGAGAAGACGTGGCGGCATTTGAACTTTTTTCAGCATGAAGCCTATCTGACAGCCAGAGTTCCCAGAGTAGATTGCCCACAGTGTGGAGTTCACCTGATTGCCCAGATTCCCTGGGCCCGACGTGACAGCGGATTTACTCTCTTGTTTGAGGCCATGATCATGACCTTGGTGAAATCCATGCCGGTTAAATCAGTTGCTTCGTTTGTTGGCGAGTATGACACCCGCATTTGGCGCATCCTCCATCATTACGTTGATCAAGGTCGGGAACAGGCCGACCACTCTAAGGTTACACATGTCGGTGTAGATGAAACATCCAGCAAGCGAGGTCACAATTATGTGAGCCTTTTTGTTGACCTTAAAGAAGCTCAAATCCTCTTTGCCACTGAAGGCAAGGACGCTTCAACGGTTAAACGTTTTCAGCAGGATCTGGTCGCCCATAAAGGAGATCCAGATTCAATCTCAGAATTCTGTAGCGACATGTCACCAGCGTTCATCAAAGGTGTCACAGATAGTTTTCCGAAAGCCCATCTGACCTTTGACAAGTTTCACATTATGAAAATCATCAATGAGGCTGTTGATGAAGTTCGCCGACAGGAACAGAAGGAACGCCCAGAACTGGCTAAAACCCGCTATATCTGGCTAAAGAACAAAAACAACTTGAAGAAGACACAAATTGAGACACTTGAAAAACTCCAGGTCAAAAAGCTCAATTTAAAAACCAGCCGTGCCTATCACATCCGGATGAACTTCCAGAATTTTTTCACCCAACCGATAGAGACAGCCGAAACGTTTCTTAACAAATGGTATTTCTGGGCTACTCACAGCAGGCTGCAGCCAATTAAAGAAGCCGCCTATACAATCAAAAGGCACTGGAGCGGCGTGCTTCGTTGGTTTCACTCCAGAATCAATAACGGCATGCTGGAAGGCTTCAACAGCCTGGTGCAATCAGCTAAAGCCAGAGCAAGAGGATACCGTACCAATAGAAATCTCATCGCCATGATTTATCTGATTGGCGGAAAACTTAAGTTTGGGTTACCCACGTAGAACAGCGAGCAGCCCAGGGGATTATCTGATTGCGGAAACAGCGCCCGGTTCCAAGACTTTCAAGTCGGTAAACAACACCGGTGCTTCGCTCCAGATTCTCCCGGATGACGACTACGATATTTTTATGGAGGTTACCGTTCCGGCTGTCGGCGTTGCCCCGAACAACAGCAGCAGTGTTATCACCGTTACAGCCAAGTCCGATTTTGACACCAGCAAAACATCGACCGGAACGTATACAACCACGGTTCTTGCGGCAGCCATCTCGGCGGTGAAGGCCCATACATCTGCCGGAGCCTATAAACCGGGTGATCTGATTACCTACACGGTTACCCTTACCAACAGCGGCAGTGCCGCCGCAACAGCTGTTGTCTTTACGGATCCGCTCCCTGCGAATCTGACCTACGTACCGGGAACACTGAAGCTCAGCGTCAATGGTGCCGCTTTTGCGGCCAAAACCGATGCTGCGGACAATGATGGCGTCAAGTATGATGCCGGAACACGCTCGATCGTTGCCAGTGACGGGGCAACGATTCTGTCCATAGCCGGCGGGACCAGTTGGGCGGTTCAGTTTCAGACGACCCTCAATGCCGGCACCGCCTCGGGGAGTGCCGTCATTAACCAGGCTTCAGTCAATTACACATCCGGTACCAGTACCGTCACAATTCAGACCAACGGTGAAACCTTCCTTGTCACAGCTCTGGCCGGTATCGCTCTGAACTCAACGGCACCACCCAAATCGGGAAATCCGGGCGATCAGATCGTGTACCCGTTCAATGCAGTCAATAACGGCAATAATGCCGATACGATTGAACTCTCCGTCACCTCGACACAGGGGTGGGCCTGGAAAATATGGGTGGACGCAAACGGCGACGGCATTGCCGGTAACAGCGGTGATTACCTGATAACTGATACAAACGGCAACGGCAAGCTTGATAGCGGTGCCCTGGCGCAGAACGCTGCTGTCAGCCTGCTGGCAGTGGCTACGATTCCTGTGGGAGCTGCCAACGGTACGACGGATACGGTGACGATCAGTGGTGTGTCTGCCTTTGATCCTACCAAGACAGCGACGCAGCTCTTTACGACAACAGTCAAAGCGCCGGTCATGTCGGTGGTCAAGGGAGTTATGTCTGTTCAGGCGCCCGCAGGCGGCGCACTCTGTACCCCGACTAATCCGGCGAACGGCTCACCATGTACGATCGTTCCCGGTTCAGTTCTTACCTACATAGTGACCGCCACTAACTCAGGTTCCGGAAATGCCACCAATGTCGTATTCACTGATATAACCCCACAGTACACCAGCTTCAAGACGGGATCATTAAAATCCGGATCGTCACTTGCGACCCTTACTGCGCGAACGGATGCGACAGACGGAGACGGTGCGGAATACAACAGCGGCGCCAAGGCGGTAGTTGCTCCCGATGGTGGCACCCTGACTCTCGGCC
>Ga0194059_1000016_pt1 | contig 107385 bp, 104 predicted proteins | sample SepL6211m_MetaG_FD_163426 | JGI IMG/M metagenome (GOLD analysis project Ga0194059, IMG submission 163426) | Anoxic zone freshwater microbial communities from boreal shield lake in IISD Experimental Lakes Area, Ontario, Canada - Sep2016-L626-11m | ecosystem: Environmental > Aquatic > Freshwater...
ATAAAACCATCAAAACTGAATGCATCCGTCCAGGCACTCCGCTTTCACTTGACGATGCCCGCCGGATAGTAGAAAAGTACATCGAACACTACAACACCGTCAGACTGCACAGCGCCATTGGCTACGTGACACCGTCTGACAAGCTGAATGGCAGAGACAAAGAAATATTCAAAGAGCGTGATAGAAAACTTGAAGAAGCAAGAGAATTAAGAAAGCAAAAACGACAACGGGCTTATCCTGAGATCAGGCATTCAGGGGAAGCTGACTTACCCTTAGATCAAGCGGCCTGAAAGTCCAATTCCGACTGAGGCGGAACACATTTGGGCATTCCTGTTTTGCTCTGTCATGGCAAATTGAAAATGATACTGCCGCTCCACACTCTACAAGCAGAGCTTCCTTCCCACGTTTCTCGACTGTCATTGCCATAATCTTGATCTCCTAAATGTTCGGAAATGAGTTAATTAAAGTCTCCCCTTTGCTCACGAAATACTATCAATCCGAAGCATAACAACATCGTTAATTCTTTCTGTGGATAAAGCCGGGTTCAGAGAGATCGCTATCAACAGTCGATGTAACCCCCATGTTTACTCCAAAATATGGGCCATCCGCTGATATCGCAGGTGTAGACAGACATGCACAAAGACCAGCAAGTATAGCAACTTTTTTTAACATCTTGTTCCCCTTTCACTTTGATTTTTATCTGCACCAGTTAACGCTATTGAGCAGTTACTTGTAAAGAAAATAAATTAATTTTGTATTAGGTAGCTGTTGAGTGCCAGGACATTGATAACGGAATGATGTGCCAACACATCGCAAACAAAGTTCTCTGACAATCGAATAGCCATCTTGTCCGTTTCATTGGTCGTCTCCCAACGACAAATTAAACCGGACAGGTTATGTGCTACAACACCGGACATATCATTAACTCGCGACAAGATACATCTGGATAATTGGCAAAAACCGTAAAAGCATATATAATGGATACTTGTATCCACAGGTATATATATCGAGCTGACTGCTCAATAACAAGTTGGCCACCAAGACAAAGGCTCCGCCTTGGTGGTTGATGGGATTTCTTGGAGCCAAATAGGAGGAGAAACATGAAGACCTTCAGCCTCGACGACACGGCAGTGATCCTAATTGACCACCAGGTTGGGACGAACACCTGGGCAAGCACCACCCCGCTGCCACTGCTTCAGCGCAACGTCATCATTCTGGCCAAGTTCGCCAAGGGATGCGCCATACCGGTGGTCCTTACCTCTAGCCAGGAAACGAACTTGAACGTCCAGGGGCCGCTAATGCCTGAGTTGCAGCAGGCCCTGCCAGAGGCTTTCGTAGCGCGCATCAAGCGACAGGGAGTGGTAAACGCTTGGGACGATCCAGCCTTTGCCGCCGCCTGCCGGAACACCGGGAGAAAGAACTTCGTGATGGCTGGCGTGACGACGGACGTGTGCATGGTGTCGCCGGCGATCAGCGCGGTCGAGGAGGGTTTCACAGTGAAAGTGGTGTGCGACGCCTGCGGGTCATCGAACCAGATCGCGGAGGAGATGGCTTGGCGGCGGATGGAAACCGCGGGGGTCCACCTGACGAGCACCAACGCAATCGTGGCCGAGTTGGTCAAGAACTGGGCGTCGCCTGCCGGCGCGGTCGCTTTCCCGCTGCTTACCACCTAACGAGAGCCCCGAAGGGGTCTGCCCTTGATACGAGACAAAAGTTAAAAGGCAGAAGTCTAAAATGATGAAGTCCCAGCCAGGCAGTTGGACACAGTTCGGGCGGAGAGGCAGCCCGAACGAGTCAACTGCGCGACCAAGTTGAAATAATACTGAACTTCAGAAAACCGAAAAGTCATTTACACAATCAAGTTGACAGGCCCGTTCTTTTGCGTATTAAAGGCGAAGCCACATTCAATGGAAGAGAATTCATGACCTGCCCATACTGTAAAGAAACCATCCAAGACGCTGCTATCAAGTGTAAGCATTGCGGTTCGATGCTGAATCTTGATCCGTATAGCACAATCAACGTTGATAACATCTCCGCTGATGAAATTCGTACCTTCGTTGGATCAAACTCATACTACTACATCCAGAAATTCTCCAACTTCACCATGCTGGGGCAGGAGAAGTTCTGCGTCACATGGAACTGGAGTTGTTGCGGATTTACATTCCTTTGGTTTCTCTATCGAAAAATGTACGCTCTGGCTCTCATCACATTTATTGTGTTCTGTATACCAGGAATAAACTTTTTCTTGCATATAGTGGTCGGCTGCATCGGAAACTACCTTTACTACCGGCATGTCAAATCAAAGATCATAGAAATCCGGTCAACAACGTCACCCCAGAACTTTGTGCCTGTTCTTCAGGAAATTGGTGGAGTAAATAGATGGGTTTACACGTTAGGTATCGTTCTATGCATCCTAATGGCGATAATGTTCTTCATGTTCTTTGCCACGATCACCACATTTATGATTCACAGCATACCTAAAATCACGATCTGATACGTTTCGGAAGCTTCAAGAAAGGCCAAATTATAGTACTAACCAAAGGAGTTCTAAATTTGTATGTTTAGTAGAAGTACCCTTCAGCACAGGATTACTCAATTATTTTTGACAGTCATATTGATATTTGCGTCAAACATACCCTACGCAAATTCCACAACGATAAATTGGTACACTGGCGGTGAAGCAAAGATAAGCATGAACCCCATACCAGACGATTCCTCAGCAAGTATATTCTTTTCAGGAAAAACAACACAAAAAACGTTGATTGTTAAAGTAGCTAAAAAAGACGCGCTTTTTCGCAGTAATCAGATACCGCTAACGCCCGATGGTTCATTTAAAGTCAAGTATCTCCTGAAAGATGGGGTTGGAAATTACACCATCACCTTCTTTGGCAGTGAGCAAAAGAATGCTACAAACTTTCAGGGATTGGGATCTTTTACAAAAACAGTGAACACGCCACTGAAACCTGATTTGGCTAACCTAGAGCTAAACAGTAAAGTGATTGAATTCATTAACAAAGTAATTGGCACTACTGTTGGGAGGGGAGAATGTTGGGATGTTGCCCAAAAAGCACTTGATTTGACCCTCGCAGACTGGAATCGTCCTACAGCATTTGGACAGCCTATTGACCCAGATACATCAGAAGTCAAAGCTGGAGATATAATACAATTCAGTAAACTTACCACTGTCGAACATCTTCCTAGTGGAGTTGTAAGAACAGGGATTTTAGGATCACCAGACCATACTGCTGTTATTTACAAAGTTCTTGGCAAAAAGCAGTACACACTGGCACATCAAAATGTCAGGGGGAAGAGAAGTGTTATAACAAGTGACATCAACCTAGCAAACATGACCAGCGGAAAGTATTGGATTTATCGACCTGTTGCATTGATGATTCAACTATAATTTCCCACGTCATTAAAAATAAGGTTCACTAACGGGCTGTCCATTCTCTACAAATCCTCTCAGGTGGTCTCAGGACACTTCTGTTAGTGCTAATTGGTTCTAAACCACTGAGGTTGGCATCTATCAACAGAAAAGTCACGGTTCTGTGAATTTAAGTTTACTTCTTGACTCAGCTTAATGGTACTATCAGATTCAAGGAGAATGATATTATGAGCATCAAGATTGGTTCAGAGTGCCTATTAATGGGGATTGATGGGGTTACCTATCAAACATTACTTGGAGATATTTCAGAACGAGGAGCATTAGTCTCAATGAGTAAAAATATTTCTCATGGCTTACAAATAGGAGAAATGTGCGGAATCATGTTATGTGACAAACCGAGTGCGTCTTCCACCAAGCATACTGGTATGATAATCAGTCTTGACTCTGGAAATGTGGGAATTAACTTTCATCATCAGGAACATCACCATCAAAAAAAGAAATTCACTACATAAACTTCCTAGCGTCCAAAGCCATAGTCTGACCGTTACTGCAAACGGAACTTCAAACGGACACTCAGGGTCAATCCTATGTCACTCTCACGGTAGTCGATCCACCATTTAGCAGAAGATTCCAAATAATTTCTGATCATCTTCATCAAGATGACCTGAAAGTGCAGTTATCAGCAACAAAAAGTCTAGTGAGAGCATTGGCTTGTTTGTACAAGTGAGTGTGAAGGCTTCTCTTAATTTCAGGTGTTGGAAAATATTGTTTCACATCCTTCGGAATCCGAATCCGAAGAAAATACACCTTATTTTTTTTAGCCAGATATAACAAAAAGGTTTCTCCGTATGTACCAAATTGCGTACCAACACACGGAAAAACCCTATTTTATCGAAAAATAACTTGTTTAAAATAAACTAAGTTACGTTATGTTTTGGGGTGGCTGGAGGGTATCGAACCCTCGAATATACGAGTCACAGTCGCACGTGTTAACCGCTTCACCACAGCCACCATTTGAGGAGAGTCTTGATAACTTAATCCTGCCTTTAAAGTCAAGTTTTTTCTGTGCAAATCATATAACTACTCTCCGGAAAGCAGGCTTTTACTTACCACTTCATATACATCGCGCGGCAGATTTGCAACAGCCTGAATACGCTGTAACTGCTGGCGCATCAAACGACTTCGTTCTGCTTCATAACGCCGCCAGGTAGTCAGCGGTCCCAGTAAGCGAGCCGATACCTGGGGATTAACCGGAATGAGACGCAGCAATTGATCCGTGAGGAAACGGTACCCCTCGCCACTCGGGTCATGAAAACGCACCTGATTTCTCTGACTGAATATTCCGACCAGAGAGCGGAAGCGGTTGGGATTGGTCAATTCAAAGTCAGGATGATGCAACAGCAGCTGCACCTCTTGCAGAGTTCCGGGGAGCGTGGATGCAGCCTGAAGCGCAAACCATTTATCGACCACAAGGCGGTCCCCCTGCCAGCGCCGGTAGAAATCGTCGAGAGCTGCAATCCGCTCAGGGCAATCGCAGGAAGCAAGAGGAATCAAAGCACCGATGGCATCAGTCATATTATCCGCCCGGTGATACTGTTCCAGACAGAGTTCGATATGGCTCTGATCACCACTGCTCATAAGATACGCACGGCAGAGGTTGGCCAGACGCCGCGTGCCGGAGCGGCCATCGTTGGGGCTATAGGGAACATCGCTCCGGTTGGCATTCAGTACCTCAGCAAAATCATCCCTGAAAAGATCCGCCAGAGTGCGAATAACGAACTGCCGAGCTGAATAAATAGCAGCCGGATCAATAATGTGAACGAGTTCAGCAAGGTATTTTTCGTTTGGTAATGTCAACGTTTCGGCCAGAAAGGCTCGATCCGGATAACTGCTCACAAGCGCTGTTCTGAAGGCTTCGGCAAAGGCAGCATCAAGAGTCAGCACCTTCCCCTGCTGCACATCTGCAACCAGACGGAGGATAACCGTTGCCGCCATACGCTGCCCCGCCTCCCAGCAGCAGAATGGGTCAGATTCATGGGCCATCAGCAGGGCGAGCTGGTCATGCCGGTATGGATACTCCAGCTTGACCGGTGCCGAAAACCCGCGTAACAGAGCCGGGACAGGCTCCTCGGCAATATTGGTGAAGCAGAAGGACTCCCCGGCAGCGCGGAGGTGGAGGGTTCGTGAGACAGCACCGTCGCCAGTCTCCCCGACCAGTGTCAGTGGCAACTGAGTCCCGTCCCGGCCAAGCAGACCGAGTGTCAACGGGATATGCAATGCTTGTTTATCCGGCTGGCCGGGGGTCGCCGGGCAACATTGAGCAACCGTCAGCGTAAAGGTTTTTTCGACGGTATTGTATGAACCGTTGGCAGCCAGTTCCGGAGTACCGGCCTGACAGTACCAGAGGGCAAACTGCTCCAGATTAATCTCACCCGCTTCGGCCATGGTCTGCACAAAGTCATCAACCGTCACCGCCTGCCCGTCAAAGCGTGTAAAATAGGTATCCATTCCGAGGCGAAAACGCTCCGCCCCGAGCATGGTATGCTGCATACGGACGAGTTCGGCCCCTTTGTTATACACGGTCGAAGTGTAGAAATTATTGATATCAATATACGAATCCGGCCGAACCGGATGGGCCATTGGACCGCCATCTTCGGCAAACTGGGCCGTACGGAGATTACGCACATCTTCGATGCGTTTTACCCCGCGCGACTGCATGTCAGATGAAAATTCCTGGTCACGAAAGACGGTCAGCCCCTCTTTCAGCGATAATTGGAACCAGTCGCGACAGGTCACCCGGTTGCCGCTCCAGTTGTGGAAATATTCATGGGCGATCACCGTTTCGACGGCATGGTAGTCATCATCTGTTGCGCTTTCAGGGCTGGCAAGGACGTAGCAGGAGTTGAAAACATTGAGCCCCTTGTTTTCCATGGCCCCCATATTGAAATCATCGACCGCTACAATCATATAGCAGTCGAGATCATATTCCCGGCCATAAACCTCTTCATCCCAGCGCATCGCCTTTTTAAGTGAGCGCATGGCGTGATCGCACTTGCCGCGGTTCTGCTGGTGCACGTAGATCCGCAATGCCACTTCCCGACCGGAGCAGGTTGTAAAACGGTCTTCAATACAGACAAGTTTACCGGCAACCAGAGCAAAAAGGTAGCTCGGCTTTCTGAACGGGTCATGCCAGACCGCAAAGTGACGACCGTCAGACAATTCACCCTGAGCAGTGAGGTTGCCGTTGGAGAGCAGCACCGGATAACGGAGGCGATCAGCGATGATTGTTGTGGTAAAGAGCGTCAGGACATCGGGGCGGTCGGGATAATACGTGATGGCACGAAATCCTTCCGCCTCGCATTGAGTGCAGAACATCCCGGCTGACCGGTAGAGCCCTTCAAGGGAAGTGTTTTCCTGCGGGCGCAGTTCGGTCTGAACCTCAAGAGAAAATACGGCCGGCACTTCATAGATGGTCAGCAATTCACCAGTTGCACTATAGCGGGCGGGGTCCAGAGTTACACCGTCAAGGTTCAATGTCCGCAACGTAATGTGCTTGCCGTTCAAGACGAGGGGACGCATGCCCTGAGAAGCATCATATGATGCGCGTAGTGCAAGGCGGGAGGTGACGATGGTGGTTTCATCGCCAAGTTCAAAACGGATATCGATACTGTCGATGCGATAATCCGGGGCGCTGTAATCATTACGGTAGATGGTACGGTGAGTAGTCTGGGACATTCCGGTTTTCCTATCACTCATAAAATGGTTTCTGCTTTTTTGATACATAGCACAAACTTCTGCGTCATATTCATAATTTTTATTGGTAAGGAGGTCATGATTCTGGTAACTGTTGATTCATGACACCATTAGTACGGAGGGGAGCAGATGGAAGAGACACTTACGTTTTGGCTCGACAACAAAATATGTTCCGGCTTTAAAATCGCTGAAATCGGTAACCAGGCCCTGGTGTCATATCGTGAAAAATACTACATCGTTGTTGACGGGGCTGCGCGAATGAATGGAGTACGGCCGCTGCACTATTCGAAGACATCGCTGCCGCTGCTCTGGAAAAAGGCGCTGAGAGGGATACTGCCGCCTCCGGTTGCCGTGACTGAATATGCAGAAGACGAATTTCTTCCGATTACAACTTCAACGAAAAAGGAGCGCAAACCAATGCAGAAAGATACACTTGTATCAGAGTTTACCGAGGCAACCCCAGGCGCGGTAAAGCCAGCACCGGCTGTTGCAAAAAAGCCAACGACAACAGCAGAAGTAAAACCGGTGAAAATCAGTCAGGCTGTTGTCGCAGCAACGTGTCCCTACTGCAGTCACAAGCAGGATCTCCCCTTTGAAAAGGGGAAGAATGGCAAACCGTTCTTTGTGGCATGTATCAGATGCAGCACAGAATTTGCCGTGCGCTTTGTTCCGGTAACGATGTATCAGGCCCAGGTTGCCGCATTCAAATAACAAACCGGAAAGCACCTGAGGAGAATAAACCGATGAACAACAACGACGTATTACGCCGGATCCGCTACGCACTGGACATCAGCAACCCCGGCATGATCGACATATTCAAACTGTCCGGGTGCACGTTGGAGCAGCCTACCCTGCTCAAATTGCTGAAAAAGGAGGAAGAGGAGGAGTTCATTTCCTGCAGCAACCCGTTGCTGTCGTTCTTTCTCGACGGCTTGATCGTGCATAAGCGAGGCCGACGCGACTCCGCAGGAACACCAAAACCGGATGCATCCTTGAACAATAACGCAATTTTGAAAAAACTCCGCATAGCGCTTGACCTGAAAGAAGAGGATATGCTGGCACTGATGAAGCTGGCGGGCGTTACCATGTCAAAATCAGAACTGAGCGCCCTCTTCAGGAATAACGGGCACAAGCATTACAAGGAGTGCGGCGACCAGTTCCTGAGAAATTTTTTGCAGGGACTGACGGTTCGGCAGAGAAATGTTACTCCTGAACAAATTTTAGGAGAATAACGGTCAACAAAGTCATTTTGTTTGACACATCCGGCTATCTATATTATTCTCCACAACCCGTAAAATCTTACCAATCAAGGGTTTAGCGGCATCAAACCAATTCCACACCAAGGACAAGACCATGCGTAGCGATATGATTAAAAAAGGGCTTGAACGGACTCCGCATCGTGCCCTGCTGAAAGGCACCGGCGTACCGCACAATCAGATGGACAAGCCGTTTATCGGCGTAGCAACCAGTTTTACCGACCTGATCCCCGGACATGTCGGTATGCGCGACCTGGAGCGTTTTATTGAAAAGGGGGTTCACTCAGGCGGCGGCTATGCATTCTTTTTCGGAATTCCCGGAGTCTGCGACGGCATGGCGATGGGCCATAAAGGGATGCATTACTCCCTGCCGACCCGTGAACTTATCGCCGACATGGTTGAATCGGTTGCAGAGGCGCACCGTCTCGACGGACTGGTGCTGTTGACCAACTGTGACAAAATCACCCCCGGCATGCTGATGGCGGCTGCCCGGCTGAACATCCCCTGCATCGTCGTTACCGCAGGACCGATGATGAGTGGCCGCGGCACTGCCGGACGCAAATATTCTTTCGTTTCTGATACCTTTGAGGCGATGGCCCGCTATAAAGCCGGAGTCATCAACGATAAGGAACTGCAGGTCTGTGAAGATAACGCCTGCCCCGGCATGGGCTCCTGTCAGGGGCTCTTTACCGCCAACACCATGGCGATTCTCACCGAAACGATGGGGATGAGTCTGCCGCGCTGCGGCACTGCACTGGCGGTTTCGGCGCTGAAACGCCGCATCGCCTTTGCTTCCGGCGAAAAAATCGTCGAACTGGTGCATAATGACGTCAAGCCGCGCGACATTATGACCCGCAAGGCCTTTGAAAACGCTATTCGCGTTGATCTGGCCCTCGGCGGCTCGTCAAACACCGTCCTGCATCTCCTCGCTATCGCCCATGAAGCCGGTGTTGAACTGCCGTTGGAACTGTTTGACGAACTGGGAAAGGACACTCCCCAGATTGCTTCAATGAATCCGGCCGGGGAGCATTTTATGGAAGATCTCGACATCGCCGGCGGCGTCAGCGGTGTGTTGAAACAGCTAGGCAGCAAAATTAATGACACGCCCACTCTGTTCGGTCTCACCACGCATCAACTGGCTGAAAGTGTTCAGAATGTCGACGAGGAGGTTATCCGCCCGCTTGGGAATCCGATAAAGAAGGAAGGTGGCATCGCCATTCTCTCCGGAAATATCGCTCCCAAAGGGGCGGTCGTCAAGCAGTCGGGGGTTTCTGCCCCTATGATGGTGTTCAAGGGCACGGCTCGCTGTTTTGATGCTGAAGAGCTCGCTATGGCAGCCATCATGGAAGGCAAAATCAAATCCGGTGATTGCGTGGTCATTCGCTATGAAGGGCCGAAAGGTGGTCCCGGCATGCGTGAAATGCTCGCCCCAACCGCCGCCATAATGGGAATGGGCCTCGGGGACAGCGTCGCCCTGATTACCGATGGCCGTTTCTCGGGAGGTACGCGCGGCCCCTGTATCGGACATATATCGCCCGAAGCCGCAGAGGGGGGGCCGATTGCGCTCGTGAAGGATGGCGACATTATTGAGCTTGATATTCCGAACCGGCGGTTGGAGCTGCTCGTAGACGAGGCGACTCTTGCAACCCGCCGGTCCGCCTGGAAAGCACCTGAGCCAAAAATAAAGGGCGGTTGGCTGGCACGGTACGCTAAGGTGGTTACATCGGCTCATACTGGAGCAATTACTACTGCAGATTAAAATGATGTCAGACCAGTCAGACTTGTCTGACATGTCTGAGAACGGAAAAACTACACAAGTTCACACGAGGTTTACAATGAAAATGAACGGCGCACGAATAATGCTTGAATGCTTGAAAAAAGAGGGAGTAGATACAATTTTCGGCTATCCCGGAGGCACCGTCATCAACCTCTATGACGCCCTCTTCGATTTTAAAGAAATTCATCACATACTTCCCCGGCACGAGCAGGCGGGGACTCATGCTGCTGACGGCTATGCCCGGGCAACCGGAAGAGTTGGCGTCGTTATCGCGACATCCGGACCGGGAGCCACCAATACCGTCACTGGTATCGCCACCGCCTATATGGATTCAATACCGATGGTAATCATCACCGGACAGGTACCTACCGCGCTCATCGGTAATGATGCCTTTCAGGAAGTTGATATTATCGGCATCACCCGCCCCTGTACGAAACACAGCTTTTTGATTCGCGATGTCAAAGACATTGCACTGACCATGAAGAAAGCTTTTTATATCGCTCGCAGTGGACGTCCCGGCCCGGTTCTGGTTGATTTCCCCAAAGATATTCAGATTGCCCAGGGTGAATTTCATTACCCGGAAACCGTTGAAATCCGTGGCTACAAACCAACTCTTTCCGGGCATCCCCGCCAGGTGGAAAAGGCTGTCGCCATGATTCTTGACGCACGTCGCCCGGTCATGTACGTCGGCGGCGGTACGGTACTGAGTGATGCCGCCGAACCTTTGACCGCTTTGGCACGCAAGCTGTTACTGCCGGTCACGACGACATTAATGGGGCTCGGCTCCTTTCCGGAAAGTGATGAGCTGTCACTCGGCATGCTTGGCATGCACGGTGCCTATTGCGCCAATATGGCAATGAGCAACAGTGACCTTATCATTGCCGTCGGGGCACGTTTCGATGACCGTGTTACCGGTAAACTCTCGACATTTGCTCCCCACGCAAAAATAATCCACATCGATGTCGACCCGACATCCATTAAGAAAAATGTGCCCGTTGACCTGCCGATAGTCGGTGACGTCAAAGATGTGTTGTTAAAGATGATCAAACAGGCGGAAAAAAGTGCTGAAAAGCTGTCCGGGTTTGTCGCAGCTCTGGCTCCATGGCATACCGATATTACCGCCTGGAAGGAGAAGCATCCGCTCGGCTATAAGCAGAGCAGTACGGTAATCAAGCCGCAGTTTGTTATTCAGAAACTGCGTGAGCTGTCTGATGACGACGCCATCATTTCAACAGATGTCGGCCAGCACCAGATGTGGACGGCCCAGTTTTTTAAATTCAACAAGCCCCGGACACTGCTTACCTCCGGTGGTCTTGGCACGATGGGGTACGGTCTGCCGGCAGCAATGGGAGCTCAGGCAGCCTTTCCGCAGCGCCAGATTATTACTATCTGCGGTGATGGCGGCATTCAGATGAACATTCAGGAGATGGCGACACTGGTACAGAACAGGCTTCCGGTCAAAATCGTCATTCTCAACAACAACTTTCTCGGCATGGTACGCCAGTGGCAGGAACTGTTCTTTGACAAGCGCTATTCCTCAACCTGCATGGAACTGCCGATCGACTATGTCAAACTTGCCGACGCCTATGGCGCCAAAGGATTTCTGGCGACAAAACCGGGTGATGTTGAGTCTGTCATCAAGCAGGGCTTCGAGGAGAAGGGACCGGTCATCATGGAATTCATGGTAGCCCGCGAGGAAAAAGTGCTGCCGATGGTTCCGGCCGGAGCATCGCTGAATGAAATGGTACTCAACGCCTAAGGAGAGGAAAGATATATGAAACATACAATTTCGGTTATCGTAGAAAATGATTTTGGAGTACTCTCCCGCGTCGCGACACTTTTTTCCGGTCGCGGGTTCAATATTGATTCACTCTCTGTAGCGCCCACGAATGAAGAAGGGTTGTCGCGGATGACCATTGTTACCCGGGGCGATGACCAGATCCTTGAGCAGATCAACAAACAGCTCAACAAGCTGATTGATGTGTTGAAGGTGCTTGATTTCACTGATGGCAGCGCCATTGAGCGGGAACTGGCGCTGATAAAAGTCGCTGCCGAAGATGATGCCCGTGCCGAGGTTTTAAGGGTCGTCGATATATTCAGGGCCAAGATTATTGATGTCACACCAAAGTCCTATACCCTTGAAGTAACCGGCAATCCGCAGAAAATAGACGGCATACTGGAACTTTTGCGACCGCTTGGCCTGAAAGAGGTCGTGCGGACCGGCGCAGTTGCCATCGGCAGAGGTGCCAAAGGGTGGAACGGGTAGGGAGAAACATTGACAGTATCAGTTGAATGTAGTATCAGTTTCGCTCATTTTATGGAGTGCGTTCGACCGGTTTACCGGATAAAATTTATGTGGAGGATATATTTGTATGAATGTTTATTATGATCGTGATTGTGATCTTGCGTTGATCAAGTCGAAAAAAGTTACCATTGTCGGGTACGGTTCCCAGGGGCATGCCCATGCCTGCAACCTCAAGGATTCAGGAGTTGACGTAACCGTTGCACTCCGTGCAGGGTCAACATCGGCTGTCAAGGCTCAGAATGCCGGCCTCAAGGTGGCATCCGTTGCCGAAGCTGTTGCCACGGCTGACCTGGTGATGATCCTGACTCCTGATGAGTTCCAATCGATTCTCTACCGTGATGAGATTGCGCCGCAGCTCAAACAGGGCGCAGCTCTTGCCTTTGCCCACGGCTTTGCTATCCACTACAACCAGGTTGTCCCTCGCGCTGACCTCGATGTCATCATGATCGCTCCCAAGGCACCCGGTCACACGGTTCGCTCAGAGTTCGTCAGGGGCGGCGGCATTCCTGACCTGATTGCCGTTTACCAGAATGCCTCGGGCAAGGCCCGCGAACTGGCGCTTTCCTACGCCAGTGCCATTGGTGGCGGACGTACCGGCATCATCGAGACAACCTTTCAGGACGAAACCGAGACCGACCTGTTCGGTGAGCAGGCCGTTCTCTGCGGTGGCGCGGTGGAGTTGGTGAAGGCTGGCTTCGAGACTCTGGTGGAGGCCGGCTATGCCCCCGAAATGGCCTATTTTGAGTGCCTGCATGAACTCAAACTGATAGTAGACCTGATGTATGAGGGTGGCATCGCCAACATGAATTACTCAATCTCCAACAATGCCGAATATGGCGAGTATGTCACCGGACCACAGGTGATCAACGCCCAGAGCCGTGCAGCAATGAAAGAGTGCCTGAACAATATTCAGAATGGCAATTATGCCAAGCGCTTCATTCTCGAAGGAGCGTCGAATTACCCCGAAATGACGGCACGTCGCCGCCTCAATGCCGCCCACCCGATCGAAATCGTCGGCGAAAAGCTGCGGAGCATGATGCCCTGGATCAAAAAAATCGTCGACAAGACCAAAAACTAATTCTACAGCGCGAATCACAACACCCCTCTTCCTCCGAAGAGGGGTGTCTCGCATCAGGCAGGTACATGAATAATTCCTCCCCATTTGCCCGAGAAGGGTATCCATTTATAGCGTACAGCGTCGGGTTAACGGCATTACTTACGGTTGCCGGTACACGAATTTCAACCGGACTGTATGTACCAGCGGCCCTTTCTCTTGTTTTGACGCTATTTGTCCTCTATTTTTTTCGTAACCCGGAACGGGTCACTCCTTCTGACGCCACTGCGGTCATTGCTCCGGCTGATGGCGTTGTTATTGTCGCCGAACAGGTTCCGGAAACGCCGCTCGGTGTTGAGGCGTTAAAAATCAGTATTTTCATGTCTGTATTCAGTGTCCATGTCAACCGTGCTCCATTTGACGGCACAGTTATTGACACATTCCATCATGCGGGGAAATTTTTTGATGCCCGTGACGGGCGCGCTTCCTGTGAAAATGAGCGGAATGGCATAGTACTTGAGGTTGCCGGCGGCATTCGGATTGCGTTTGTTCAGATAGCCGGACTGGTAGCTCGTCGTATTATCAGTTACCCGCTTGTCGGAGATATCCTGGTGCGTGGCGCACGCTACGGCCTGATTCGCTTCGGATCGCGCGTTGATGTGTATCTGCCGGTTGGAGTCGTCCCACTGGTAAAACCTGGTGATAAAACGGTGGCGGGTGAAACTGTATTGGCAAGAATGTGCTGATCAAGGAATCGACATCATGAGTTTTGAAACACCGGATACGGTCACCGGTCGGAAAGAAAACATCAAGCGGGGTATTTATATTCTCCCCAATTTGATAACCGCCGCAAGCCTTTTTGCCGGTTTCTACAGTATGGTTGCCACCCTGAACGGCACCTACAAAACGGCGGCAATCGGGATTTTTATCTCTGCAGTATGCGACGGGCTTGATGGCAAAGTAGCCAGGATGACCGGCTCAACCAGTAAATTCGGTGTCGAATTTGATTCTCTTGCTGATCTTGTGGCCTTTGGCGTTACCCCGGCCTTCCTCATGTATGCCTGGGCTCTCAAACCGTTCGGCAGACTCGGCTGGGTTGCCGCGTTTCTTTTTCTTATCTGCGCTGCATTACGACTGGCTCGCTTCAACGTGCAGGTTGACACCGTTGAAAGTAAACGCTTTGTCGGCCTCCCTACTCCGGCGTCCGCATGCATGGTCGCCTCAACGGTACTTCTTTTTTATCATTTCGGCTGGCCCAGCTCGTTTAAGAAACTCGCTATTTTAGTGCTTATCTATTTGCTGGCGTTCCTGAATGTTTCCAACTTCAGATACAATTCTTTTAAAGACCCGGCCTTTATAAAACGGCAGCCATTCGGATTTTTACTGCTTGCCGTCGTACTGTTGATTGTTGTGGTTTCCGAACCGGTGGTGATGACATTCAGCATCCTGCTGCTGTACACCCTTTCCGGACCGATAGATTATATCATTTCCTGGCCGCGGCGTCGCAGATTAGAGAAAGCGGTGCATAAACGACGAGAGGCGATGCATCGGGAAGGTGATACTTCTTAAGCAATATCGTACTGTTGAACGGTTATACCGTCCGGCAAGAGATTTAAAACGGCATAGCTGCGACGGAGTCCGTAATTTGAAAGTGTGCCGGGGTTAACCAAGAGAAGACCTGACTGATTTTCAAGCACCGCCTGGTGCGTATGACCGAAAAGAACCGCGTCAACCCCGATTTCTTCCGCTCTCTGCCGTAACCTGATCAAATCAGACTTTACCGTATAGGCATCCCCGTGGGTTAATAGTATTCGTTTCCCTTCACACTCCCACACACGTTCTCGCGGGGCATGTGCACAAAGGTCACAGTTTCCGGCAACAGTTATGACCGGTACTCCGAGAGCATCACAGAGCAGATCTGCATCGGCGCAACCATCTCCCAGATGTATAATGACATCGACCGGCTCAGATAAAGCGTGAGCTGTCAAGGCGCGATTGATGTCACCATGTGTATCAGAAATAATAAGCGCTCTCATAGTCAGACTGTAGCAGATGTCCTTCTTTCTCTAAAGAAAATATTTCAGCAAGGTGCCGACATGTCAAAAAAAATAGTCATTATCACTGCGGGCGTGCTTCTTTCGCTTTCGCTTCTGTTTGCATTTTCCGTGAAGATTGCTTCAAAAATTATCGGCTCTGATGTCGCGACGAGTAAAGAAGGGGTCGGCTTGATTGAGGTTAAAGGGATGATTCTCGACTCCAAAGAAACGATACGGCAGTTGAAATATTTTCTTAAACAGGATTCTGTCAAAGCTGTTGTACTTCGTGTTGATTCTCCTGGAGGAATTGTAGCCCCTTCACAGGAAATATATGCCGAAGTCAAAAAGTTTGCCGCGAAAAAGAAGATCATCGTCTCTATGGGGAGTCTTGCCGCTTCCGGCGGTTACTACATTTCAGCACCATCAACCATGATTTATGCGAACCCCGGTACGATTACTGCCAGCATCGGCGTCATTCTCAAACTGTCCAATATTGAAACATTAATGGATAAAATCGGCATTAAATCTCATACGCTCAAAACCGGTAAGTATAAGGATTCCGGCTCACCTCTGAGGGAATTTACCGCAGAGGACCGCGCCATGCTGCAGGCGGTGATCGACAATACCCATGAACAGTTTATCAAGGCTGTAGCCGATGGGCGTAAATTGCCGGTTGATGAGGTACGCAAAATTGCCGATGGACGAATATTATCTGGAGAGCAGGCATTGCGATACAAGCTGGTGGATCGTCTCGGCACTTTGCAGGATGCCATTGACGAGGCGGGCAGGCAGGCCGGAATTTCAGGAGATCCCGAACTGCTGCTGCCGCCGAAGAAGAAAGTAAATTATCTGGATCTGCTGGCTGAAGGTGCTGAGGAAACGTTTAACGGGCCTCTGGGACGGGCAGCAGGCGGGCTGAAGATGGTGTACGAGTAAAAACACACGCCGTACGTCACCATAACATTATTGTCGTTGCTTCAACCGGGCGTGAGCACCAAGGAGAATCTCTTCCGTTTTTTCCCAGTCGATACAGGAATCGGTTATTGATACGCCATACTTCAGCTGGGTGATGTCGGCCGGTATTTTCTGGCTGCCGGCTTTAAGGTTACTTTCAATCATAACCCCCGAGATTGAACTGTTACCGTTCAGAATTTGATCAACGACACTCTCGAGAACTTCCGGCTGTTTTTGATAATCCTTACTCGAGTTTCCGTGGCTGCAATCGACCATCATGGTCGAAAGGAGACCGTTCCTGGCAAGCTGTTCTTCAGTATGGAGAATATCCTCGTGGTGATAGTTGACTTTTTTTGAGCCGCCCCGCAGCACGATATGCACATCCGGATTACCGCTGGTTTGTATGATGGAAGTCCGTCCCTCACGGTTGATACCGAGAAAACTGTGCGGATGCTGTGCTGCCTTCATGGCATCGATAGCAATTTGCAGATTGCCGTCGGTGCCGTTTTTAAAACCGACCGGAAATGAAAGGCCGCTGGACATTTCACGATGTGTCTGGGATTCGGTGGTGCGGGCTCCGATAGCGCCCCAGCTGATAAGGTCAGCCACATATTCCGGGGTGATCGGATCGAGCATTTCGTTGGCGACCGGAACACCAAGTGAAGTCATGTGGCTGAGCAGGCCACGGGCAATACCGAGCCCCTTGGAAATGAGGTGGGTGCCATTCATGTCCGGATCATTGATCAGCCCTTTCCAGCCGATAGTTGTGCGCGGTTTTTCAAAATATACCCGCATGATCAGGAGAAGCTGGTCATCAACTTTACGCGAAAGTTCTGCCAGTCTTCCGGCATATTCGATTGCCGCTTGAGTGTCGTGAATCGAGCAGGGGCCGACGACTACCATTAAGCGTCTGTCCCTGCGCTGCAGGATCTCTTTGATCTGCTCTCTGCTTCTGCTGACAAAAGCACGGTCTTTTTCTGACAGTGGAAAAACCTGGCGCAGGTCGGCAGGGGCGATTATCGGGGTAATTCCGGTAATTTTAAGATTATTGGTCTTTATCACGTGACACGTCTCCCTTTCTGTTAGTGGATGGTGTTATAGTTGTATACCGGCTGAGTTGTCAATGCTTCTGTGCATTATTTGCCCACTAAATCAGCAAGTTAATTATTACGAAACCAAAGTTTACGGAGGATTCGATGAAACGCGCCGTATTTCTGGATCGCGATGGCACCATTAATGTCGAAAAAGAGTATTTGTATCAAAGAACAGACTTTGAATTTATTCCGGGAACCCCTGAAGCGATTAAAATTCTCAACCAGGCTGGATTCATGGTCATTGTCGTCACCAACCAGTCCGGCATAGCGCGTGGCTATTATAGCGAAGAAGATGTAGAAATACTGCATCGCCATATTGCCCAAGAGCTTGAGCGTTGCGGTGCTCACGTAGACGCGTGGCTTTTCTGTCCTCATCACCCTGACGGTCGCGGCAGCTATGCCTTGCCGTGTGAATGTCGAAAACCACTGCCGGGAATGCTGAAAGATGCCTCCCGGCGCTATGACATAGATCTGCAGAATTCGACCATGATTGGTGACAAACGCGTAGATATGGCAGCAGGAGAAGCCGCCGGCTGCCGCACAATTCTGGTTCGAACCGGTTACGGTTCAGAAGAAGAACCGTACGCCGGCCCTCAGACTACCGTATGTGATGACCTGCTTGCAGCAGTAAAGTGCGTCGTTTAATCAGATTTGACACTGCTCCGGATAACATGCTATCTAGGTCAGCTATAAAAAACGTGTGAGGTAACTGCTTATGTCCAAAGGAATTAAAAAGGGAATTATTCTGGCAGGCGGCGCCGGTAGCCGGCTTTTCCCGCTGACTCTGGTCGCCAGCAAGCAGCTGCAGCCGGTGTATGACAAGCCGATGATCTATTATCCTCTGGCTACACTAATGACTGCCGGAATTCAGGATATCCTGCTGATATCAACACCGCTTGACACGCCGCGTTTTGAGGCACTTTTAGGTGACGGCTCCCGCTGGGGGATAACAATAACATATAAGGTTCAGCCGGAGCCGAAGGGGATTGCCCAGGCATTTCTGGTTGGAGAAGAATTTATTGACAACCAGCCGGTCTGCCTGATCCTGGGTGATAATATATTCTACGGGAAAATGAATCTTGACAGAATTGTTACCGAATTTAAAACCGGAGCCCGGGTTTTTGGCTACCAGGTCAATGATCCGGAGCGTTATGGTGTTGTTGCCTTCGATGCAGAGGGAAAAGTTCTCAGTATCGAAGAAAAACCGAACTCACCTAAATCGCATTTTGCAGTACCCGGACTGTACCTGTACGACAAAAACATCGTTGCTGTGGCCAAATCCATACAACCATCTCCCCGTGGCGAACTCGAAATAACCGACGTGAACCTTGAATATCTGCGGCGAGGCGAATTGATGGTAGAGCGCCTTGGTCGCGGCATTGCCTGGCTTGATACCGGCACACACAAGAGTCTGCTGGAAGCCAGCAACTTTATCGAAACCATCGAATCCCGACAGGGTCTTAAGATTGCCTGCCTTGAAGAGATCGCTCTACGACGCGGCTTTATCACATGTCAACAGATGGAAAAAGTTATTGCAGCAACACCCAACTCTTCTTACAAGGAGTACCTCCAGCGCGTTTACAACGAAACCGATTTGTGTGGAATATAATTAATTCGAGTACTTTTTATGGATTTTCTGAAAAAATATATGTACCCGCTATTGACCGGCGCTTGTATCCTGGCTGCACTGCTGGTCTTTTCGCTGAATGTTCCTCGTAATCGCGAGGCGAATGTAATTGAACGTATTGTTCTAAATGCTTTATCACCGCTCCTTAAACCGGTTTACCGAATAAGTGGTATTGTTGAGGATATATGGGACCGTTATATACGCCTGGTTGATACTCATAGCGAAAACATCCGCTTGCAGGAAGATATCCGTGCTCTCAATCTGAGGGTGCAGGAGGCTAATGAAGCGCTTTTGGCAAACAAGCGCCTGGAACAGCTTCTAAATATGAAAAAGAGTATTAAAGAGCCGACGATAGCGGCGACAGTTATCGGAGAAGATGTGACCTCATGGTTCAGGTCGCTGATTATTGATCGAGGCAGTTCGAGCGGCATTCGCGAAGGAATGGCAGTTATCTCTGCTGAAGGTGTTGTCGGTCAGACAGTGAAAGTTTCTTCGACAACTTCCCGTGTTCTTCTGCTGACGGACCATGCCAGCGGCATCTCGGCAACAATTCAACGTTCTCGGGCCAGGGGTGTTGTCAAGGGCAAAAGTGAAATGAACTGTACGCTCGAATTCACAACCCGAGCAGAGGATGTAAAAGTAGGCGACACGGTGATTACATCCGGAATCGGCGGTGTTTTTCTCAAAGGTATTCCTATAGGCGAAGTTACTATGGTAAAGCGCGGGGAATACGGGATTTTTCAAACCGTATCGATTCGCCCTGCCGTTAATCTGCCTCATCTTGAAGAAGTACTGATAGTTCAGCGGGGCGGTTATGAATAGACGTGGCGTCCTGTTGCTGCTCTGTATTGTTGTTGCATCAATTGTGATTCAGGTATCACTACTCCCTGTCTTTATTCGCCCCTCATTTAAGCCGGATCTGCTGCTCGTCATTATGGTTTTCATAGCACTGCGCGGGTCAGTTGAATCAGGAGCACCTCTGGCCTGGATACTTGGCCTGCTTAATGACGTCTGCAGCGGCTTATTCCTGGGCCTGAATGCCGCCACCTACCTGATATCATTTCTCATCATAAAGAGTATCTCTGATCGTTTATATGCCGAAAGTGCCTTCCTGTTTGTCCTGACAGTTGTCGGCGTAACATTTGTCAACTTCACGCTAAACCTGCTCCTGATAGCCCTTTTTACGACTTCCCCCGGTGTTGTGTATTCAATGTTTTCAGAGTTTTTTCCCCGGCTCCTGGTAAATGCATTTGTCGCATCACTTGTTACCGCATGCCTCGGTTTTGACGAAAATGTGCCGTCGACATGAAAGAGCGTCGTTTTGTCAGAGAATTAGTCGAGTCAAAACAGCGTGTTGTGATACTTTCGTTTGTAGTGGGTATTGCCTTTCTATTTCTGATTATTCGGCTATGGCATCTGCAAATACTGAGCGCGGAAGATTATCACGCAATGTCGGAAAACAATCGGCTCCGTTTCGTACCGGTGGCTGCTTCGCGTGGCGCAATACTTGATCGCAGCGGAAAAGTGCTGGTGAGCAACCGGCCATCGTTCAGTCTTGCCGTCATTCCTCAAGAGGTAAAGGATAAGGAGGCGCTTCTCACACTTCTCTCCACACTGCTTGGACTTGATCGCACCGAAATGGCAGAACGATGGGAAAAAAGCACGGGACGTGCCAAGTACTATCCGCTTGTTTTGGCCTCCAATATATCTCGCGACCATGTTGAGATGGTTGAAGAAAATCGCTTGCACCTGCCGGGCATCGAGATTGAAATGAAGCCGGTCCGTGAATACACAAGCAGCCAGCTTGCAGCACATCTCCTCGGCTATATCGGAGAAGTTTCTGAAAAGGAACTGGATTCAGAGGGGTTTGAAGATTACAATCCCGGCGACTATGTTGGCAAAAACGGAATTGAACGCGCTCTGGAGAAGGAGTTGCATGGCAGTGACGGTGGCCGCCAACTTGAAGTTGATGCGCGCGGCAGGATATTACGAACTATCTCCGAAAGCAGCCCAACTGTCGGCAATAGCGTTATTTTGACAATTGATGCTGCTATGCAAAAACAGGCTGAAAGGGCTTTTGCTGATCAAGCAGGGGCAGCAGTTGCGATGGAAGTCACAACCGGCGAAATTCTTGCTTTTGTCAGCAACCCCGGCTTCGACCCTGCACTGTTCAGTGGCAAGTTGCCGGCAGACGTGTGGCAGGGCTATCTGGACGACAAACGTCATCCTCTTGAGAATAAAGCTCTCAGCGGTCAATATCCTCCCGGCTCCACATTTAAAATGATTACCGCTCTCGCAGGGTTGCAGGAGAACAAGATCAATGAAACAACATCGATAAATTGTTACGGCAGTTATGATCTTGGGACTTCTACATTCAAATGCTGGAACAAGAAAGGGCACGGAGCGACGAACCTGAACAAATCATTACGCGAGTCGTGTGATGTATTTTATTACCAACTGGGGGAAAAACTGGGCGTGGATAAAATTGCCGCCACCGCGCATGCATTCAAACTTGGCGCTCCGCTCGGGGTTGAACTGCTTAATGAGAAGAGCGGACTTATTCCAACCTCGGAGTGGAAACAGAGGCGCTTCGGCAAACGGTGGTATCATGGTGAAACGCTTCCGGTTTCAATCGGTCAGGGTGCTGTTCTTCTGACCCCTATCCAGCTTGTTTCAATGGCTGCAACAATTGCCAATGAAGGAACAATTTATCGCCCTCATCTGGTTAAACGGATTGTTGATGCGGACGGAAAGACCCTCAGGGAGACCAAAAATGAAATCATCGGCACCGCATCATTTCCGAAAGAATCGTTTCGACTGGTTAAGCTGGGGATGCTGGCAGTTGTCAATGAACCGGGAGGGACCGGAGCTATGGCGAGACTGTATGACGTAAAAGTAGCTGGCAAAACAGGCTCATCCCAGGTAGTAAAACTTCGTGACAGTAAAAAGAGCACCCCGTACCAATACCGTGATCATGCCCTCTTTGTTGCTTTTGCACCTTTTGACAAACCTGAAATAGCCGTTGCTGTTGTTGTTGAACATGGAGAGCATGGCGGAACTGCGGCCGCCCCGATTGCTGGAAGAATACTGAGGGCCTATTTTGATGGTAAAAAGCCTCCCCGCAAGGAGTCAAGCGGTTCGGCACTGGAAGAAGATGAGGATGATGGAGACACCGTAGAAAATAACGCGCCGGCGGCTGTGAAAGAACCTCGCGTAAATGGAGACTCTGCCAATGATTGATCGCCGCCTTTTGACCAATATTGACTGGGTTTTGGCCGGACTGGTGGTAGCGATTTGCCTGCTGGGTATTTTAAATATATATAGCGCCACAACTCCCTACAAGATTGTTGGTTTGGCCTATTATATAAAACAATTTTACTGGATGCTCGTAGGAATTACCATTTCACTGGCAGTCTGCAGCCTTGATTATCACATTCTGGAGGATCTTTCCTACTGGTTTTATGGTTTTTTGATACTTCTGTTGCTCGCGGTGCTTGTCTTCGGCCGACGGTCAATGGGGGCAACCCGCTGGTTGAATATCGGTTTTTTCAATGTACAGCCGTCTGAACTCATGAAGATCGTCATAATTGTGACGTTTTCCCGTTTTTTTAATAATTTTCAGTCGGTCGGCGGCCTGACGGTCAAGGACGTGCTCATTCCACTGGGTCTTCTTGCCTTACCGGCAGTTTTGATCGTGAAACAGCCGGACTTAGGGACAGCCACTCTGGTCATTCTAATTGCTCTGTCCATGACCATATATGTCGGCCTACGCTGGACCACCATTGTTACATTTGCCTGTGTGACAATACCAATGGCCTGGATCGGCTGGGCGTTCGTGTTCCGGCCATACCAGAAAAACCGTGTTCTTGACTTCCTGAATCCTGAACGGTCGCGACTAGGCAGTGGCTATCATATCATCCAAAGTAAAATAGCGGTCGGCTCAGGCGGGCTTACCGGAAAAGGCTTCGTCAGAGGCACCCAATCGCAGCTTCGTTTTCTCCCTGAACAGCATACTGACTTTGCTTTTTCGGTCTTTGCGGAAGAATGGGGCTTCATCGGCTGTCTGCTGCTCATTGCCATCTACTTTATGCTGGTACTGTGGGGGCTTAATATTGCCCATCGCTGCAATGACCGTTTTGGCGGACTGCTTGCGGTAGGGGTAACCGCCATGATCTTCTGGCATACTGTCATTAACATGGGCATGGTGATCGGCATGTTTCCGGTAGTCGGAGTACCCCTGCCGTTTTTTTCCTACGGAGGCACGTCTATGATCACCTCCATGGTTGGAATCGGCCTGCTGCAGAATATCAGTATGCGCCGCTTCATGTTCTGAGAATTCGAGCTTGCAAACCGCTATGCGGATGCGGTACACTTCAGACCATGGAGGTGTCACATGGACACTAGCTCAATTGCAGGTTCTTCACTTCTGTTGAAAACGGCGCAGTCGCAGCAGGCATTATCAGCGACAATGATGAAGCAGATGGCTGATCAACAGAACAAAATGGCTGAGTTGCTTTCCCAGAACACCAGGCAGTCACCCCAGCCTGCCGCAAACAGCGGCTTCAACTTTTCAATCTTCGCCTGAAGCGTTTTACACAAAAGAGAGACGGTTCGGCGTTACCAGGCGGTTTTTTTTACACCCACATGAGGCGTTCAGCGCTCGAGCGGTTTACCAGTTACGAAGACTATGGTGGCATCTTTATTAGACACTTTCTTCCTGAAAGCGTCTTTTTTTTGTTTTTGCGAAGGGCTTGAATTATGCCGATTGAAATTTCCGAAATCTATCTCAGCTCAGTCATCGGCCGCTCGGTAATCAACAGTAACGGCGACCAGATCGGTACCCTGCGTGATTTGATCATGATCCCGGGTGAAGTGTTTCCGGTGGTTTCCCATATTGTGATCAAGACGCGCACCGGGATTAAAATCCTCCCCTGGAGTGAGGTTACGCTCTTTACTCACGTGGTTATTTCAACCGGCAGCACCAGGCCGCTCGGCCTCACCGCATATCTCCCCGAAGAGGGATATATACTCGTCAAGCGCGACCTCCTTGACAAACAGATTGTTGACGTGGAAGGTGCCAAAGTTGTCCGGGTTAATGACATAAAGCTCGGCAAGTTTAACCAACAGCTCTGCATATTCTCTGTAGATATCGGTTTTCGCGGGCTACTGAGGCGCCTCGGCTATGAACGCTTTGGCGAGCGTTTTGCCCGTGCTGTCAGGCGTGATATACCTCACGCCGAGATCAGCTGGTCCTATGTCCAGCCGTTGGAGGCCAACTCATCGAGACTTGCGCTTAAAATTGCCCGCGATCAGATGAATGAGATGCATCCTGCCGACCTTGCCGATATCATCGAGAATATTCCGATCCAGAGCATCCGCACCGTACTTGATTCGATCGACACCGAAACCACCGGGGAAACTCTCTACGAACTCGAATCAGACATGCGTAATCTGGTCATCAATCAACTGGACAATGAACAGATTACCGACATTCTTGAAGAGATGGAGCCAGACGAAGCCGCCGATGTGCTGAGTGATCTGCCGGAGCAGAAAGCACAGGAACTGCTCGACATGATGGATCAGGAGGATGCCGAAGACATCCAGGAACTGCTGGAACACGAGGAGGATTCGGCGGGTGGCCTCATGAACCCCGACTACCTGAGACTCACGTCGGATATCACCGTCGGTCGGGCCCTGGAAATTATCAGAGCGTGTGCCGATGAAGTCGAAACGATCTTCTACGGCTATGTCGTTACTGCAGAAGATTGCTTGGAAGGCGTTGTCTCCATCAAAGGTCTGATCATGAATCCACTCGAAACAATCATCTCAGATATCATGGAAGAGAACATCAAATCGGTGCGTATCGATGCGGAATTGGAGGATATGCTGGAAACATTGGCCAAGTATGACCTGATTGCCATCCCGGTACTCGATGCCGAAGACAAAATGGCCGGTATCGTCACCGTTGACGATGTGCTGGCACATTACCTGCCGCAGATCATCAAAATAAAGCGTCGTTAGAACCGGTACCCATGCTTAACTACATTTCACAATTCAGATTTTTAAAACCGCTCAAAAGCTTCAGCCCCCGGAACGTCATGATCTTTCTGGCAATCCTCGGACCGGGCATCATTACCGCCAATGTGGATAACGACGCCGGCGGTATCACCACCTATTCGCTGGCTGCGGCCAATTACGGCTACTCTATCCTCTGGATGATGATACCCACAACAATCGCACTGGTTGTCATCCAGGAGATGTGCGCCCGCATGGGGGCGGTCACCGGCAAAGGGTTGTCAGACCTGATACGTGAATCATTCGGCGTCAAGGTCACGTTCTACGTCATGATCGCCCTGCTGTTGACCAATATGGGCAATTCCATCTCCGAGTTCGCCGGTATCGCCGCCAGTCTTGAGATATTCGGCATCAGCAAATATCTATCAGTGCCGGTTTGTGCAATTCTGGTCTGGCTGCTGATTGTCAAAGGATCGTACAAGGTTGTCGAAAAAGTATTTCTGGTTGCGTGTCTCGTCTACATCGCGTATCCGATTGCCGCATTCATGGCTGGTCCAGACTGGAATATCGTCTTGAAGGCGAGCGTTACCCCCACATTCAAAACAGACAGCACCTACCTGATGACCCTGATAGGAATTGTCGGCACGACCATTGCCCCCTGGATGCAGTTCTACCAGCAGGCTGCTGTCGTTGAAAAAGGGATTACTGCCGATCAGTACAATTTTTCCCGGATCGATGTAATTTTCGGCTGTATCATGGCCATCGTGGTGGCGTTCTTCATGATGGTTGCCTGCGCCTCAACGATTCATCTGCATGGATTGAAGATTGAAACTGCTGCTGATGCGGCACTGGCGTTGAAACCGCTGGTCGGTCAATACGCTTCATCGCTGTTCGCTTTCGGACTGTTCAATGCATCACTGTTTGGCGCATGTATTCTGCCGCTTTCAACGGCGTACTACATCTGTGAGGGAATGGGATGGGAATCGGGAGTAAACAAGGACTTCGAACAGGCTCCCCAGTTTTTCTGGTTGTTCACAATCATAATCGTCATCAGTGCCGGCCTGATACTCATCCCGAATGCCCCGCTCATGACCATCATGTTCGTTTCACAGGTCGTCAACGGTGCGGTTCTCCCGTTTGTCCTGATGTTCATGATTAAGCTTATCAATGACAAAAATCTTATGGGCACCTATGTCAACGGGCCGGTATTTAACAGTATTGCCTGGTTGACAGTCGGTATAATGATTGTTTTGACGGTAATCATGACGGTCGATACCGTATTACCCGGATTGATCAAGCGGGCGTTGTCATTTTAGCTGCTACCCCGGAGGCCAGACCAGGTTTCTCCCTGCCAGCAGATGAAAGTGAATGTGAAAGACCGACTGGCCGGCCCCTGACCCGTTATTCTGCACAATCCTGAAACCTGATTGGGCGTACACATCCTTACTGGCAATCTCGCCAGCCTTCCTGAAAATATACCCGACGAGCGCATCTTCCTCAGCAGTCATATCCAGACAGTTGACAAAATGCTTTTTCGGTACCAGCAGCAGGTGTAACGGCGCTTGAGGGGACACATCTTCAATTACAAGCAGATGTTCATCTTCATACACCTTCTTTGACGGTATTTCGCCACGAATTATTTTGCAGAAAATACAGTTCTCCAAGGTAGCCTCCCGGTTTTTCATAAAACTATCGTAGTTGCAGCAGTATTAAAAACTCGCGGTTTCCATCCGCCCCGGTTATCGGTGATGCGCAGAGACCGGAGACGGTCAGCCCAAGTTCATATGCAGTGTGACGGATATTTTCAATAACTTTTTCGTGGACGGCAGGATCACGCACCACCCCGCCCTTCCCTACTTCGCCTTTACCGACCTCAAACTGCGGCTTGATCAGGGCAATGATCCGGTCGCCCGGCTTTAGCAGACTAACTGTCGCGGGCAGCACCTTGGCCAGTCCAATGAACGAGGCATCAATGACGGCAAATGACAACTCACCGTCAAATTGATCCGGCGTTACAGAGCGGATGTTGGTTTTCTCCATACTGACGACACGTGGATCCTGCTGCAGCTTCCAGGCTAACTGACCATACCCGACATCAACGGCAAAAACCTTGACTGCACCAGCCTGCAACAGACAGTCGGTGAAGCCGCCGGTGGAGGAACCGACATCAACAACAGTCAATCCCGTCACATCAACGCCGAATTCATCGAGCGCTTTACGAAGTTTGATCCCGCCGCGACTGACATACGGAAGAGCCTGGCCCCGGAGCCGAATATCCGCATCGACTGCCACCTGATGGCCGGCTTTGTCAACGGTATGATTACCCACTACCACCTGACCGGCCATTATCAAGGCTCGTGCCTTTTCAAGCGACGGAGCCAGATCGCGCAGCAAAATCAGTGTATCGAGGCGTTGTTTGGTCAATAATCCTACTCGCCAACCAACTGGCTCTTGGTAAAGAGCGCTCTCAACCAGTACCCTTCCGCCTCGATATTCTCGCGGCCACCCTCTTCACGGTCAACCAGCGTCACAATGCCAAGCACCACCAACCCCTCTTCCTCTGCACGGCGAACCGCCTTCATAGAGGAACCGCCAGTGGTGACAACATCTTCCACGATCACGACTCTGGTGCCAGCCGGGAGGTTTTTGCGACCTTCCAGCCACTGGCCGGTACCATGCCCCTTTGGCTCCTTGCGAATGATAAAGGCGTGCATCGACTGTCCTGCCAAGTGAGCAGCAATTGATGTTGCCGTAGCGATTGGATCAGCACCAAGCGTAATGCCGCCAACTGCCTGAACTCCTTCAACATCCTTGATGGCTTCATAGAACAGTTTGCCGACCAGAAAGCCACCTTCGGCATGGAGGGTGGTCTGTTTGCCATCAAAGTAAAAATCGCTCTGACGACCGGATGCCAGTGTAACTAGACGCTTTTCGTACGACAATTCCAAAATTATTTTCTTCAATAGTTCACGATCACTCATACTCTACAGCCTCCTCTTCAAATAGTCCCATTTGGGGTTTCTCGACAGGTTTCGGGAATGCAACCGGGTAATTTCCGGCAAAACAGGCTTTGCAGTAGTCGGTATTGCCATGACCGATTGAGGAAATCAGCCCCTCTTCTGAGAGATACCCCAGAGTATCTGCAGTAACATAGCGGCAGATTTCATCAATGGTATGCGATGACGAAATAAGCTCCTTGCGGTTCGGCGTATCTATGCCGTAATAGCAGGGATAACTCGTTGGCGGTGAAGATATCCGCAGATGCACCTCCAGCGCCCCGGCGTTACGCACCATTTTGACAATTTTACGCGAGGTGGTACCGCGCACAATCGAGTCGTCAATTATAACAACACGTTTACCTTTGAGCAGCTCCCGTACCGGATTAAGCTTGATCTTGACCCCAAAGTGACGAATGGACTGTGCCGGCTCGATAAACGTCCGCCCGACGTAATGATTTCTGATCAGACCCAGCTCGAACGGGATACCTGACTCCTCGGCATACCCCATGGCTGCAGGAACACCGGAATCGGGAACGGCAATGACAACATCGGCCTCCACCGGATATTCACGGGCCAGCTGCCGTCCCAGCTCTTTACGGGCCAGATAGACATTCCTGCCGAAGATGTACGAATCGGGACGGGCAAAATAGACAAATTCGAAAATACAGGGTGTCGGTACTATTTTTTTAAAGGGAAACAGTGACTTGACACCGCCATCTTTCGTACAGACGACCATTTCACCCGGCTCAATCTCGCGGATGAAATCAGCCTCGATCAAGTCAAGAGCACAGCTTTCTGAGGCGATAACCCAGGCATCACCGAGCTTGCCGAGACAGAGCGGACGGAAGCCATTCGGGTCACGCACTGCAATCATGCGGGACTCGGTCAGAAAGAGAAGGCAGTAGGCGCCCTGGATTCGCTTCAGCGCGTCAACGATGCGGTCTACAAGTGAATTCGTTTTGGAAGCAGCAATAAGGTGAATAATTATTTCTGTATCCATCGTCGTCTGAAAGATCGAACCGTACGCCTCCAGTTCGGCCTTTAACAACTGCGCATTCACCAGGTTGCCATTGTGCGCGACCGCAATCGAACCACGTGAATAATCGACCATGATCGGCTGCACGTTCTTTTCCACCGACGCACCGGCAGTTGAATAGCGTACATGGCCGATGGCCGATTTACCCGGCAATTTTTTAAAAACCTCCGGATTACTGAAGACATCAGCCACCAGTCCCATCCGCTTGTGAGCATGCAGGGAATTGCCATCTGAAGAGACGATCCCGCAGCTTTCCTGACCGCGATGCTGCAGGGCGTAGAGGCCGAGATAGGTCAGATTTGACGCCTCTGAATGATTGTAAATACCAAAAACACCACATTCTTCTTGAGGACGGGATAACTTCATAATTAAAAGCTCCATGCTTTTGACTTAATTCAGATTTTTTCTAACATACACTGCAGCATTTTTATACAGGATTAACCCGTCCCCCTCTTCCGGCAACTCTTCCCGCGTCCAGCGGGGATGCTGGGTATAATGCACAAACGCCTCCGGATGCGGCATCAATCCCATCAGGCGACCGCTTGGATCACACAGGGCGGCAATGGCGTTGGTCGAGCCGTTCGGGTTGGCAGGGAACTCCATCACAGCTTTTGCGTAGTCAGCATCGCTGTAGCGTAACACGGCAAGATGCCCCGTTTCAATCCTCGCAAGAGTGGCATCTGAATCGCAGAGGAATTTACCCTCACCATGACGCACCGGCAGATAGATGCCCTTGTCGATCCCACTGGTAAACACGCAGGGTGAGGCGGCATCAACCTGCAGATACGTCCAGCGGTCCTGAAAACGGCCGCAGTCGTTATGAGTGAGCGTCACCGTCTGGTGCAGATACTGGCCGTCAAAGGCGGGCAGCATGCCCATTTTAACCATCAACTGGAAGCCGTTGCAGACTCCGAGGATCAACTTGCCTGCCGCAATGAAACGGGTGAACTGGTCAACCAGTTTTTCATTACCACCTGCCACCGGAGCATGCTTCAAGCGATTGGCCTGGGCTTTGGCGCTCCCCAGATCATCACCATCGAGAAAACCACCGGTCAGGTTAAGGAAGTGAAAATCGTCCAGACGGATCTCACCAGAGAGGATTTCGGCAATATGGGCAATAACAGTTTCGTCGAACCCTCCGAGGCGGCATGCATGAGCCGCCTCCATCTCGCAGTTGGTACCGTTACCGGTTATAACGATTGCGCGTGTTGGTTTCATGTAGTGCTGTTCTCCTTGGTTGTTTCATTGATTTTGTGCAACCTCTCAAGTAATACGGGCACCTCGTCAACAGCTATTGTCCAGACAATTTCTACATCAACACCAAAATAATTATGAATCAGTCTGTCTCGTAAACCAGCCATACCTTTCCATGAAATTTCAGGAGTGTGTGATTTAAATGATTCGGAGATATTTTTTGTCGCTTCGCCAATAATTTCAAGATTTCTGACAACAGCGTCCACCGTTTTACTGTCATCGCAAAACTCATCAAAGGTCATGCAATCAACATAACGGGATATTTTATCAGCTGATTCTTCAATATCTGCTAAAAAATCAACATCCTTCCTGCAATTAGACATACAGAAGGCTCCTCTCTACAGTTTCGGCAATATTTTTGTATCGAGGTTTTTTCTTGCTGTCTTCCATTTGGCGAAATGTTATAAGATCAACTTTCCTGCCAAGGCCGTTTTCAAGGTAATCTGAAAGTTCAAAAAACTTAAATCCAAGTGAATGAGATGATTCTATAAGCAGATCAACATCACTGGTTTCAGTTTGTGTTCCTTTGGCAAAAGATCCAAAAAGAGCCATTTTAGTAATGCCAAACTCACGTTGTAGTTTTGGCAATTCCGTTTGCAGAAACAAGAAGACATCTTCTCTTGTATTTACATAAGACATATTATCTCCTGTTCATCTCTGCCCGCTATTCCAGGCTCCCCGGACCAACCGGATATCTTCGTAGTTTATCGTCTCCGGCAAGCCTTCCTTGATTAATGACATACTACCAGAACCAACCTCTTTCAACCTGGCACGAATGGTCGCAACTTTGTCGGCTTCAACAAACTTCAAGAAATCAACATCAGCTCCCAAGTTGTGCAACTCTTCCAGATGAGCAGCAATGGTTGAATTTTTCAGGCCACGTTGCGCGGCAATACCCGAAAGATCAAACCCTTCCCGACAAAGACGCAGCGTCTCTTTCTGAGTATCGCTCATGGTCAGCGCCAGATCTTTATCAGAAAGACTGGAAACCTTTTTAACAGAATTTGACGAGTCATAGCCGGAAATAACATCCATAAAGGCCGTACCATATTTTTGCAGTTTGTGCTCGCCGACACCGCTTACCTGCAGCATTTCCAGCGCATGCGTCGGTCTGCTCCGCGCCATTTCTGCCAGAGTTGCATCGGAAAACACCACGAATGGTGGTACCTTCGATGCATCGGCAATCTGTTTGCGTAAGGCCCGTAGTGTGTCGAATAAAACCTGATCGTAATCTTTTCGACCACCGGCCCGTTTTTTGCTCTTTTCCACTGTTTTCACGGCATCACGCGGCAAGCCGAGGATGACCTGCGTTTCACCCTTGAGAACAGGACGCGCAGCAGCAGAGAGTCCCAGTGCACCAAAGCGGGTAAAATCCTGTACCAGATAGCCAAGATGGATCAACTGGCGCATGATGTTCTCCCACTGCACCGCCGACGTATCGGCACCGATGCCCCAGGTGGAGAGCCGGTCATGTTTCATATCCAGCACTCGCTGATTTTTGCTCCCCCGCAGCACCTCAATGACATACATCATACCAAAGCGTTCGCCAAGCCGGTACACACAGGAAAGCGCCTTGCGCGCCTGCTCCGTGGCATCGAAGCGCTGTGGCGGGTCGGTACAGATGTCGCAGTTGTCGCATTCGTGCTCGCGCAGATCACCAAAATAGGATAACAGCGCCCGGCGACGGCAGGTCAGCGCTTCGGCATACCCCACCATGGCATTCAGTTTCTGCAGCTCTATCTTGACCCGTTCGGCATTGTCACTGTTTTCAATCAGCTTGCGGGCGGTCATGACATCGCCCATACCAAAGAGCATCAGCGCTTCAGAAGGGAGGCCGTCGCGCCCCGCCCTGCCCGTTTCCTGATAATAGCTTTCAACACTCTTGGGCATATCATAATGCACCACAAAGCGCACGTTTGATTTATCGATCCCCATACCAAAAGCGATTGTGGCCACGACAATCCGGATATCATCGCGCTGGAACGCTTCCTGAACCCGCCTGCGCTCCGCATCCGGCAGTCCGGCATGATAGGCGGCTGCGTTGAATCCGGCATCCCGCAACCGCTCCGCCACCTCTTCCACCCGTTTACGGCTCAAGGCGTAGACAATGCCAGCCTCGTCACGTCGCCCGCTCAGAAAGGAACCAAGCTGGGCGAGCGGTTTCTGCTTAGGAATAACCGTATAGGTGATATTGGGACGATCGAACCCGGCAACAAAAACGGCAGCGCCTGCCAACCCCAACTGGTTCAGGATATCCTTGCGGGTCTCCGGATCGGCAGTGGCGGTCATCGCCACCATCGGAACCGACGGAAAGAGTTCGCGCAGGCGGCCGAGTTGTGTGTAGTGGGGACGGAAATCATGCCCCCACTGTGAGATACAGTGCGCTTCGTCAATGGCGAACAGAGAGAGTTTTAATGTTCCCAGCTTATCCAGAAAATCCGCCATCATCAGACGTTCCGGAGCAACATATAGCAGATCAAGCGTACCGGCATCCAGTTGCCGATAAACACCGGCAGCCTCGGCAGAAGAGAGCGACGAGTTAAGGAGGGCGACACGAACCCCGTTGGCAATCAGCGCATCAACCTGATCTTTCATCAGGGCGATCAGCGGTGACACAACGACAGCAACACCCTCCCGATGCAGCGCCGGTATCTGGTAGCAGAGAGATTTGCCGCCGCCGGTCGGCATGACGAGAAAGACGTCTTCCCCGGCCACGATCCGCTCGATGACCTCCTGTTGCGGAGAGCGGAATTCGTGGAAGCCGAAGATTGTTTTCAGGGTGTTGTGGATGGTTGGGGTCATGGGTGCTTTCTGGTTATTCATTGGCGCTATAACTCATTTTCCTCTAACAAACTTACACCGCAACCTCAAGCCTGAAACCTTCATAGTGCAATCTGGGGGCTTTGTTTTTGCCATGTTTTTCCATTTCAATCAGATCCATATCAAGAAGTATTTTTACATCTTCAGATATGTTCTTCATGTCGCGGTGTGTGATAGCGGCCAGTTCTTTTATTGACTCAGGCTGCTTTTCACGAATCACTTTTAGTAAGGCAAACCGCTGTGGGGTCATGGCCTTACGGAATGCCTCAAAGCTGGTGAAGCTGTATTGCGGCTCTTCTAATTTAACTTTTTCCCCGCAGATTGCCGCATCACATAGTGCCGCAAATTCAGACATTGTTTGTTCATGTGGCTTGATAGTGATTGTTTTAAAGGTCGCTTTCATTGTCGTCTCCTTCAAGGTAGCGGGTGACATCGGCGTTGATTTCGGCAATAAGCTGCGCCATGTTGATAAAGGTATATGGTGTTTCAACACCCGCAAAGTGCCGATGGTCAACTTTACCGCGTTCATTGTCATACCCCACGACCCTGATTCCATTCACAATGTAGACAACAGAATATTTCAGTCCGTTCGGGGTATGCTCAGTTACGGGTACAATCCACGCTTTCAGCTCCGTGATGTGACCCTCAGCATTCCGTTCTTTTCTGTGAATAAGTAATTTCGCTTTAATAGTTGGCATAATATACCAATCGTTATCTGGCGTCAACTTCTGAAATGGTTATAAATACCAATTGAAATCCGTTTTGAAGGGTGGCAGGATTCATTGCCCACCGGTTTTCGAAGCCAATTAAAACCATCTTACCGGTTGTTACATTGTTCCGCGTGGCATGGTGGGGGGGGGGAGTTATGAGCACCTTGCCTCAGATTTCATTCGTTGCGTCGTTGCGTCGTTGCGTGAAACTGCTTTTTTAAGGTAAATAGGTTTTTAGCCCCCCTCCTGTCGTTAAGGAGGGGCTGGGGGTGGTCAGTTTTAGGTTCTGATTCTGTTTTATTCTTATGATTGATTAATGTCAAAAGCAACCACCCCTAACCCTTTAGGCCCCAGAGGGTCCTCCTTGAAAGGAAGGAGGGGGATCACAAGCAAAAACTAAATGGACAACACTGGGTCAAATGAAGGTGCTACAGCTCCCGCAACGTCTTCTGCCATGCCTCTTTCAACTCAGCCAGACCGGCTTTGACAACGACAGTTCCATCCAAACCGGTAACCGTAAGAGTTGCCTCTTCCGTCACAACCCCAACAGAAGCAAAACAGTTCCCGCTCATGACCGCCTCGAATGCATCCCGATTCTCCGGATGCACCGTCACCAGATGGCGGGAAGCTGATTCGGAGAAGAGCAGCGCACAATCGTTTTTGCCCGCCGCATCACCCTTCCAGAGCACGCGAGAGAGGTCCAGAGATACGCCAAAACCACCGGCAAAGGCGCTTTCAGCGGCTGCTACCGCCAGACCGCCGTCGGAGAGGTCGTGGCAGGAGGCAACTGTCCGCTGATTGACCGCCTGATGATAGGCCTGGTAGCGCTGGTACGCCTTAGCAGTGTCAACGTGCGGCACTTTGTTACCGACCGCTCCGGAGAGCGCCAGATATTCGGAGCCACCCAACTCATCGGCCGTTTTACCGAGGAGAAAGACGATATCGCCCGGACGTTTGACATCCATTGTTACCGCTTTCCGGGCATCATCGATCTTGCCGATAACGGAGAACAGCAGCGTCGGCGGGATCGATATCTTGGTGGTGCCGTCATAGAAGTCGTTCTTCATGGAATCCTTGCCGGAGATGAGCGGCAGGTTGTATGTCATGCAGACGTCGTACAACGCCTGATTCGAGCGCACCAACTGGGCCATTTTGTACGGCCCGTCCGGAGTTTTCTCGGACAGCACCGGGTCGCACCAGCAGAAGTTATCGAGGCCGGCAACGAGATCAAGGGAACCGCCGACAGCCACATAATTGCGCAACGCTTCGTCGACGGCATTGGCGGTCATGTGGTAGGTATCGATATCCGAAAAACGGGGGCAGATGCCGTGTGCCGTCACCACACCTTCAAATGAATCGAGAATCGGCCTGACGACTGCCGCATCCGATGGGCCGTCATTGGCCACTCCAGTGAACGGCTTCACAACCGAACCACCCTGCACTTCATGGTCGTAGCGACGCACCACCGATTCCTTGGAGCAGATATTCAGCGCAGAGAGCAGCCGCTTCAGATCATCCGTATAATCGCTCTTTTCTTCAAGAAGCGGCTCATCGTGTTGCGGAGGGTTCCACTTGGCAGGGAGCTGCATCGGGGGGAGCCCTTCATGCATAAACCCCATCGGCAGCCAGGCGACCGTCCGTTCACCGTAGAGTATATGAAATACACCACTGTCGGTAAATTCGCCCAGCACCGTCGCCTCGACACCGAAGCGGGCGGCCATCGCCAGAAATTGATCGATCAGTTCCGGCGGCACGGCCAGGGACATCCGTTCCTGAGCCTCCGATATCAGTATTTCCCACGGATTGAGCCCCGGATATTTGAGCGGAGCCTTGGCAAGATCCATCCGGCAGCCGCCGCACTCTCCCGCCATCTCACCGATCGAGGAGGACAACCCTCCTGCGCCGTTATCGGTGATGAAACGGTAGAGCCCCTTGTCACGGGCGCGGATGAGGAAGTCGAACATCCGCTTCTGGGTGATCGGGTCACCGATCTGTACTGCGGTTACCGGCGAGTTTTCGTTCAGCTCCTCTGAAGAGAATGTCGCGCCATGGATACCATCCTTACCGATTCGTCCGCCGGTCATGACGATCAGGTCACCCGGCTTGATCGACTTTTCATGCGCCGGCAGGCCATTAACGGTTGTCGGCATCAGACCGGCGGTACCGCAGAAAACCAGCGGTTTGCCGGCAAAACGGTCGTCAAACACGAGAGAGCCGTTGACAGTCGGGATGCCGCTTTTGTTGCCGCCATGCTCAACCCCTTCAACGACACCTTCGTAGATCCGCCGTGGATGCAGCAGCCGGCTCGGGAGCGGCTTATCATAGAACGGGTCGGCAAAACAGAAGACATCGGTGTTGAAGATCAGCTTTGAGCCGATGCCGGTGCCGAACGGATCGCGATTAACCCCGACGATGCCGGTCAGCGCCCCGCCGTACGGGTCAAGAGCGGATGGTGAGTTATGGGTTTCAACCTTGAACACCAGTGAATGAGTATCATTAAACTTGATGACGCCGGCGTTGTCCTTGAACACGGACAGACAGAAATCCTTGTCTCCCATCCGTTCGCGCACATCTTTCGTGGTACGCTGGATGAACGACTTGAACAGTGATTTGATCTCCTGCCGGTTCCCCTTCTCATCCTCATACTGCACGGTGCCGGCAAATATTTTATGCTTGCAGTGCTCCGACCAGGTCTGAGCCAGACATTCCAGCTCAACATCGGTCGGCTGCGCGCCAAGACCGAACTCCTGCCGTGCCGCCAGAACGCTGGCATCGCGGTACTGTGCCTGAATGATCTTCATCTCATCGAGCGTCAGCGCCAGAACCCCGTCCTTGCTGATTCGCATCAGCTCTTCGTCAGAGACTTCCAGATCAATTACATTCACTTCGGCTTTCGTTGCACCACTGACTTTCGGCACGTAGGCCGGAAAGCCACCCGCTGCAGAAAATTCGGCAGCGGAGAGGATGCTGTAGCGCTGAATCAGAGTATTGCAGAGCAGACCGGTAGCAATTTTTTCAACATCGGCAGCGGTGAGCCCCCCTTTCAGCAGATACTGCACGGCGTAGTAGATATTTTCCCCCTCCGCAAAGGAACGGCCGGTCAGATACGCCACCGCCTCGCGGGCGGTACGCCCGAAATTATCGGTTACACCGGGACGAAAGCCTATCTCCACGGCAAAATCGAATCCGGTGGCAGATGACCGATCAATACTCCAATTTTGAATCACCGGATCGCTGAATGGTCCTGTTGCGGCCTGCTCAAGCTCCTGCGACGTGAGCACGGCATCAACCGTGTAGACGTCAACGGTACGAACTTCTTCTACATTGAGGTGCAGAAAATGTTCTATTTCTCGCTTAACCCGCTCGCCTCGAGCGTCTCGAACTCCCTGTTTTAGTGTTATTTCTATACGGTTTGCCATCCATTTATCCTTTCAAGGCTTCCTGAATTACTTCATTCCTGTTTTGAATTATGTTTCGAAAATTTTCATCTGTTGATGCCCAATCGACAATATCAACAGTAAACGGTAAATTTGAATCAGAAAAACTATCCTGCAAGGCAATTTTAGTTTCAACTGTCAGGGGATGCGTTGTCATGGCGACAAGATCAAGATCCGAAAATTTTCCCGCCCTTCCCGTAACCCGTGATCCAAACGCCCTCACTTCAATATCGGGAAGATACCGGTTAAGTATCCGCAGTACTTCAGCCTTGTCTCTTTCTTCGATATCAAGCATCGGGCTTTTTCAATAAAGCAAGAAGGGTGGTTGCGTCATCAATAAAGCGACCTAAAACAGTATAAACCTCAATTGCCGTATCCTCGTTATAGGTATGAGAAGTCTTATTCCGTTTTTCACGGTATTCAAACCAGCTTTGCGGCGATTCAATAAAACCGTTGCGTGCCCCAAGCCTGATAACATCACGAAACCCCATCTGATCAAGCTCTTCGCTGCTTGGAAGGCTTTGCGCGAGAGTTCTTTTGAGCATCTTGAATGCCAGTTCGTAGGTATATTCAAATCGCTGAATACAGGCATCACGAATATCTTCATCTGCCGCTTCCCTTTGACTGCGCAGGTAGACGCGCACTAATGAAGACAGAGCATTTTCAAAAGCGGAAAGTTCAATCATGTCGATCTCCTTGCTCAATCAGCAGCAGTACAAGGCTGTTTTTCCATAATCACCGTTCTGGTAGGGAACGGAATTTCGATAGTATGTTCATTAAACCGCTTGATGATGAGGGAGTTCACTTTGTCGGTAACAGCAAACAGGGCGCTGTACTCGGCAACCCAGAAGAAGAGCGCCATATTGAGGGCGGAGTCGCCAAAGCCGATAAAATAGGCTTCCGCAGGAGGGTCAGCCAGCACAGATTCAACTTCGCCGGCGGTTGCAACCAGCAGAGCTTTCACCTGGTCAACATCACTGCCATACGCCACGCCGACATTTATCCGACCTTTGACCCGGCAATCGGGAAACGCCAGGTTAGTCAGCATAGTATTACAGAGGTCTGAATTGGGGATGATCAGCAACTGATTATCCAGGGTCCGGATTTTGGTGCTCCGCAGGCCGATATCCGCGACATCGCCAATCTGTCCGCCGACCAGTTGAATCCGGTCGCCGATGCGAAACGGACGATCGAGCATGATGGTAAAGCCGGAGATCATATGGGCCAGTGTATCTTTGGCCGCCATACCGATAGCAAGTGAACCGATGCCGAGTGCTGTGACGAGTGAAAAAATGTCGTAATTGAAATGTTTCAGTACCACCACCAGCGCGGCACCCATCAGGATCAGGGACACCAGCTTTTCAGCTACCGGCATCATCTGGCGCGACATAACTGCCCCGGCACCCTCCTGCTGACTGGCAACATACCATTTCATCAATTCATCAAGGGCGTGGTAGATAAGGTTGCAGACGAGCACGACCAGGATGATGTAAATGATACCGGAGACAATCAGCACCAGCTTTTCGTGCAACGGCAGCGAACGGATGGCCAGATAAATTCCAGTCACGATAAACAATCGTGACACGTACGGAATAACACGCTGCAGCACCCGATCATCGAGATCGGATGACGTAAAGGATGTCAGCCGCGTGCCCCACTTGTTCAGAATCATCACCACAAGCTGCGACAGCACCCAGAACAGGGCCAGAATGAGCAACGCCATCAAGATCTCTTTGGCCCAAAACAGCAGCGCTCCATCCCCCTCCTGCGTCTCGATCAGCTCCCGTATAAGTTCGACCAGGCTATTCACCGAATACCCGCCTGAAAATAGTGTCAACATGCTTCAAATGGTAGGTGAGATCGAATGACTCGCGAATTTTTGCTTCGCCGAGTGCCCCGACAACCGCCTGGTCGGCCAGCAGTTCCGTCTGGAAATCGGCCCCCTGCTCCCAGACCTTCATGGCATTGCGCTGTACCATACTGTATGACTCTTCACGCGAAACCCCGGCCTGTGTCAGGTCAAGCAGGATTTTCTGCGAGAAAACAAGCCCCTTCATCTGATGGAGATTTCTCAGCATATTGTCAGGATAGACGACCAGATTTTTGATCAGGCCGTTGAGGCGACGCAGGGAGAAGTCAAGCGCCACAGTGGCATCCGGGGCGATGTAGCGCTCGACCGATGAGTGAGAAATATCCCGTTCATGCCAGAGTGCCACATTTTCTAGGGCGGGAATACAGAGTGAGCGAATGTAACGGGCCTGTCCGGTCAGGTTTTCCGAGAGGATCGGGTTCCGTTTGTGCGGCATGGCCGAGGAGCCTTTCTGCCCCTTGCTGAAAAACTCTTCCGCTTCAAGAACCTCGGTGCGCTGCAGATGACGGACCTCTACGGCAATTCGTTCCATCGACGAGGCGATAATGGCCAGGGTGCAGAAAAATTCGGCGTGGCGGTCACGCGGGATGACCTGGGTGGAAACCGGCTCCGGCGTAAGCTGCATATTTTTGCAGACATACTCTTCAACGTACGGATCAATGTTGGCAAAGGTGCCGACCGCACCGGAGATGGCACCGGTGGCGATGTTCTCGCGGGCGGCGGTCAGGCGGGTTCGATTGCGCTGCATCTCGGCATAAAAAGAGGCCAGCTTGAGGCCAAAAGTCACCGGTTCCGCATGTATCCCGTGGGAGCGCCCGATGCAGACCGTATCTTTATGTTCCAATGCGCGCAGTTTGAGCGATGCCAGCAGCATATCCAGATCGGCGAGCAACTCATCGGCAGCCTGCACAAGCTGCACCGACAGGCAGGTATCCAGTACATCCGAAGAGGTCATCCCCTGATGGATAAAACGGGCTTCCGGGCCGACATGTTCGGCAACCGATGTCAGGAACGCGATGACATCATGTTTGACTTCAGCCTCAATGGCGTCAATGCGGGCGATATCGAAATTACCTTTGGCACGAATCACCGGAACGACCTCTTTCGGGATAACCCCCAACTCCGCCTGGGCTTCACAGGCGAGGGTCTCGATTTCGAGCCAGATACGGAAGCGGTTTGCAGCGGTCCAGATATGTGCCATTTCAGGGCGGGAATAACGTTCGATCATGTAAAAGCTCCTTAACTCTATACTATATATTTTACAACACTCCGGATTGTTTCAATTTTTCCGCCAGCCACTCCGGAACGTTAGCATCCGCCACATACTCGACATCTTCTTTTTCAAAAATTACCCGCAGATAAAATATCAGATCAGGAAAAATCCGTGAGGCAAAGGCATCGTGCCAGGCAAAGATGTCTGATTCACCATATCTACCGCTACCGGCAAGTAAAAACCGCTCCGCCGATTCATCGAGCGGGTTGACGATGATGTACTCACGCACTCCATGCTGCTGGTAGAGGTGCTTCTTTTCCCGGCGATCTTTCACACTGGTGGAGGGCGACAATACTTCAATAATCAGATCTGGCGCACCTTTGATATTGGCATCGGAAATCTTGTTTTTGTCGCAGACGACAAAAATATCAGGCTCCACTACATTGATGTCATCAAGCACAACATCCATAGGAGCAACGAACGGTGTGCACGCTTTCCCCTTGAAATATCCATAGACCAGGGCGGCAAAAGCAATAACTATTTTTTGATGTTTCACCGACGGCGACGGCGACATGTCATAGACCGTTCCATCGATAATTTCCAACCGTTCATCGCCATGATTTTCAAGATATTCCTGATAGGTGTACGGCTCTATTTTTCGTGCGGCATTTCCCATAGAATCTCCATTCTTCCGCTCAAATCTCCACCAACGCACTGGCTTGGTACTGGTCCCCAATGACAATGTGCGGCGCACAGATGTTCTGGTCACGTAGAAACGACTCCGTTGAACGCACCACATGCTCCGGGTGATTGTTCACCTCGGACAGATGCGCCATTACCAGCATCTCCAATCCACCATGGGCAAGTTCGTGAAGTAATTCAAGCGACTCCTCGTTGGAGATATGCCCGTGGCGGGATTTGATGCGCTGCTTCAATTCCCACGGATAGGGGCCGTTCATCAGCATATTGACATCATGGTTCGACTCCAGGTTAAGAAAACGGCAGCCGCGCAGCTTTTCGGTAATGAGTCGCGTGACAATGCCGAAGTCGGTAACAGAGGCAGCGCGCCCCTCACTCGATTCAAGCACAAAACCGACCGGATCACAGCTGTCATGGGTAAGCGGAATCGGGTCAATCTGAATATCCCTGAAGGTAAAAGCCGAACCTGATTCGAACTCGGTGACCCGGCTCTTTATGAAATATCTGTCGGCCCTGGCGTGAACCAGATGACTGGCAAAAACAGGGATGTTGAACTTGCGGGCGAATGAACCGGCACTCCGGATATGGTCAATATGCTCATGAGTAACGAATACCGCATGAACACCTGAAGGATCGATACCGACTTCGTCCATACGCAGCAGCGTCTCGCGGAGCGACAGGCCGACATCTATAAGAAGGCGGGTATCACCCGTTTCAAGAGAGAGACAGTTGCCCTTGCTGCCGCTCGCCAGCGAACAGATTTTCACACATACTCCAGGAATTTCAGATTAATGCCGCATCAGCAGTAAATGCCAACAGATTAGAGGTGTTACGACAGGTTACAGGCAAGCACCGGGATGTAATGGAGGGGCACTTTGTCAAGCGGTATTTATACACTGAAGCGGGGTTCAGTTTCAAGGTTTATCGTCTAAATTTCGGAGATATCAGAGCCGGTAATCTCCACATCCGGCCACCCTTCGTAAATCCAATCTTCTACCCGTTCCAGTACCTGGCGGGGGATAGTTTTATCAGAGCTGACGGTGACAAAGGCAAGCACTCCCACAGCAGCATTGTCCTGACGGTCAACCTCGGCGCAGGCAACATTAAAGCGGTTGCGCGCCCGTCCAAGGATACTTTTGACGATGCCGCGCTTCTCTTTCAGTGAGTGTGAGGGGAGAGAGAGGTGTATTTCAAGGCAGAAGATGTGCATGAGACACCTGAAACAGTATCAATCTTTATTCTCGTTTTCAAGCTGGAGCTAGGAAAAAAATGGTGGTGTAGCTGAAGGTAAAAAAACTTGAACAGAGAGTAACAATAGTACGTTTCCTATTTTCTATTAGACGGACTATCAACTTGTAAATAATTCAGACTGCCTCCAAGAGCAGTGTAACCATCCAGTATGCGCCGAAATGCCTTTATTTCATCTTCAGTTAAGTCACGAGACACTTTGCCTTTCAATCCATTAATGCTCAGAACGGCCTTCTTAGCTTTCATTATAGCCTGAACAGCTCTATACGTGTCTTGATCAAGGGGGACATCGTACCATTCTGCTACACCCTTTTCGATGTTCTTGGATTCATAGGAAGGTACCTTTAAGCTCATAGTTTTTGAGTCTGCTGTTATGGTTATTTCGGTCATCTGCAGATGCTGCTGTAATGCTATCTGCACGCAGAAACGTGGAATAAGAACAGTGGAAACATCAACGAAGTAAATATATGCAGCATCTGACGATCTGTCCCGAGGTGTAGATTCGTCTATATACCGTATTATTTTTTTTGAATCAGTAGCTTCTTTACGAACGCCGCCAGCTTTGCGTCTTTTCGATTCATCTTCAAGCATTTTCTTTAACTCTTTATATTCAGGAGAATTAGTGTCCATATTACCAATTTGCATGTATGGAGTTAAAGAATTGCCTTTTTTTATCGCATCTCTGACCGAGCTAACAACGGACTGTCGAGCTTTCTTTTGACGGATCTGCTCTTTTTTAGCTTTCATTATAACGACCGTATTCTGTTCATCTTCCTCACGGTCAGCTGTTGGTCTTTCTTGCAAAAAATAGCTTACTATGACCATAACGAGTAATACTACCAGTAAGCTCAGGATAAATAATCCTGTCAATTTGGTTTCTTCTGTGACTACTATTATCTTTTTACGCATAATTGATACCTGTATATGTCGAAACTGTTAACAGTGAGATTTCGAGGCAGAAGATGTGCATGATAGTATTAGCGTTCCAGATTGTTACGTTATTTTGCTGACTAGGAATACAACTGTCTGTATTTGTTATACATTATTCTACACATAACCATTAAAATTTGACACTGCGAGACTGCACCGTCTATTCAGCCAGTAGGGTATTGGCCTGTTTTTCAATAAGCTTCATGTTTATCTCACTGTACCCCCGAAAGTAGCCTGCGACAATTCCTTTTTTATCAATCAGCAGAAAGGTGGGGACAGAATACGCGCCAATAGTTTCATAGATTGTTTTACTGTCAGTAAACCCCATTGGGAAATGAACATCGTTACTATCTATATATCTTTTCAGAGCTTCCTTACCAAAACCGGGGCCGGCGATCAAACCCTGAACATGCATTGCCGATTTTCCGTAATGCTCATTGATACGGTTCAGATAAGGTATGGCGGTTTTGCAGTAGGTACAATATTCTGAGGCAATCATTAACAACAGCACTTTGCCGCTGTAGGCGGTGGAAGTAACCTTGACGCCGCTTGCCGCAGTAGATGAAAAAGCAGGCAGTTGTGTGCCTTTTTTAATGACAGCATAGCTCGTTGTTGGGAGGGAAATACATAGTGCGGCAATAGCGATAATCAGAACATTATACATGAAAAACCTCACTCATACGTAGGTGACCAAACGTGTACCACCTTAAACGAAAAACGCCCGGCAGTCAAAAGACTGCCGGGCATGGCATTTCAAAGGATTGTAGATTACTTCACGGTGATTTTGCTGGCAGTTGCTGAGGTGTTGTTGGTTTCAATTTTTTCTGTAATTACCGCAGGACTATCGGCAAAGGCACCAAGATAATAGCTGCTAGCCGAAAGAAGTGAAGTAGGCACAGCAACATTCAGCGTGATCGCTTTGCTGGCACCGGCGGCAAGACTGGTTACAGCTGCTGTGCCGATTTTGTAATCGCTGCTGTCAATGGTCGTGTTTGTTGAGAAATAGAAGCCAAGGGTCGATGCGGCACATGTTCCTGTCCCCTGGTTTTTAACTGTGGCAATGAAGTTGTATTTAGTAGTTCCACGGGTTACGGAAGTTGTGCTGGTGCCGGTGGAAGTGGTGATCTTCGGAACGACGCTGACAACCAGGTCACATGAAACAGGAAGTGTTACTGGAACGGTGATTGTCTTGGAGTTATTCGTTGTTATCGGGTCTGGAACATCGCTTTTTGTAGTAGCGGTAAAGGAGGCGTTGCCGACTGTTGCGGGAGCAATTCCCGTGAATGTTACTGATGCACTTGTTGAAGCAACAATTTCACCAAGAACACAGCTGGCCACCCTTGAACTGTTCATGATGCAGTTGGCCGGAGCAACAAAGCTTGCAGAACTGCTGAATCCGCTTGGCAATGTTACTTTAACAATGCTGGCAACTGCTTTGTCGGGACCGGCGTTTGTAACGGTGGCGGTGACGCTGAGTGGAGCATTAGTGGTTACCGGGCTTGGGGAGGCAACAACGTCCACTGAGAGGTCAGCCGTTCCGCCAATAGCAACAAGTGAACCGTCTATGATGACGTAGAGTGTTCCATCCATGCCGATGATCGGACGACGCAGGTCGTTGCCAAGAATGGTACCTTTTGAATAGGTAAACACTTTGACACCGGCAGGTGTGAACATGTTGACATTAGCCATGAAATCAACGCCGTCTGCTTTCTGAATGGTTCCGACATATACGGAACCAGTGTTGTCGATGATCGGATTGGCATACTCACCTGCGCCTGGCAGGACTGCCGACCATGTTACTGATGCACCTGTAGGATTGATGGCATAGAGCATGCTGCTTTCGGCGTTTTCATCAAAGCTTCTGGCTCCCGTTACGGGGTCTATGGTGACAGGATGGGCTGTCGCATACAGTGTTCCGCCATTGTTGGCAAAATTGGAAACCTGATAGCCGGGAGTCAAGGCGATCGTTTGTACCGCCAAGGTAGTGGGGTTAATGGAAATAACCTTCTGGTCATCAGCAATGTAGATGTTGCCGTTTGCAGCTATGACCGGATTTGACTCACGATCATTGATAATAGTTTTGAACCATTTTGTTGCAGCATAAAATTTGCCGTCATCAGGATTGAGGGTCAGGTTGTTTGGATCAATTGCAACCAGTTCACCGCTGTAGTTTTCAGCATAAACGGTAGCTCCGTCAGGGGTAACGGCAGCAGACCAGTCAGCACCTCTCTCGTTATAGATCCACTTGGGAGCTACAATTTTGGCACTTAGAGGATCGGAGTTAGTCGGGTCAAGAAAAACCAGGTTGTTGACATCAAAGGCGTGCAACCAGCCGTTACCGACAATTACAGTGCCGTCATCAGCCACGGTAATGGCACCGCAGCAGTTGCCGCCATCCGGATAATAAAATTTAATCGAGAAATCGGGGTTAAGTGCCCAGAGGCCATTTCCGGAGAAATAGATAGTGCCGTCTTTACCTACAACTGGCGGCGCACAGCAGACACCAACGCCGTCAAGCAGATACTTGATTGCACCGGTACGAGGATCAAATGCATAGGCGCGGCCATCGTCGCCGGCAGCGTAAATAGTACCGTCAGTCCCTTCAGCAACGCCGGCAGTAAACGACTGGTCGGTGGTCCAAAGGTTGTTCGGATCATTTGGGTCGGTGAATGTTTGTGAAGGCGCCTGGTACTGCCATTTGATTACCGGTAAGGATGGGCCTTTAACCGGGGCTTTACCGGAGTGCTGGGCATTGTACTGGTAGGTAGCCCAATTGGCCGATGCGTTGGGAGCAGGTGCCAGTGCCACGGAAAGTGCTACGAGTGAACCACTCAGAATGATGCGTTTAAGCATGGATGAATATCCTCCTGTATTTTTATTTTTAATTGTTGAAGCTAAATTTCGTTCCGAATATATTTAATTAGTTTTCTGAGTGTTTTCCGTGGTCATGAGCAGCCTGTTTGTCGTGGACAACCAACTTCTCCTCGCCACTTACGATACCTTTCCGGGCGTGTATCTGCTTCCTCTTCTCAGTAGCTGCCGCCCCTTTTACCGGCCCCTTATTTTTGCCGGTAACAACACAGTCAGCAGGCGTTGCAATCACCGGTTTCGGTGCAGCAACAGCAGCTTTTGGTGCATCCACGCCCTGTTCTACTGCAAAACCTGCCACCGGAAGAGCCAGGGCACCTGCCAAAAGTACCATCGTCAACTTTTTCACCATCATCTTCGTTCCTCCTTCTGTCATATATCCCATCCATCTGAACGGGGTTGTTAAAGCATTTTTATTTTTCTAGCTTACGGGTACTTACCTTGCTAATGCAGGTAAAATGCCAATATTATAATTTATTGCATACGCTGTTTTTTGTTATGCGCATAAAGCTGTTTAGCCTTTTACCATCAGCATTTGCGGTACCCATGTCGACAGCACGAGATAACATAAACCAATCCACTGGCGTAAATGCCTGATTATTAAGGCTTTGTACGCTAAATGCCTAGTAAGCAGATGTAAAGAAACGTCAAAAGACGATCAAAACATCGCTGCACCTAACGGCTGAGTTTTGGGTACGGGGGGGAGTGCTTCATGTGGTGGAAGCGGAGATATGAATCTGAAACTGCTGACTTGGCTACTGTCGAATGACATGGCTACCGTCCTTTCGACTCAACAAATAAAAAAGTCGAGTCTTCTTTTGAGAAGGATTCGACATTTCGGCGACCCGGCTGTCTCAGTGAGACCCTTTAGGTTTTCCGTCCTGCCCTCGCGAGCAGTTTAGTATTATCGTATATCGTACTGCTTAAAACAGGAATACCCGTATTAAACGTGCGACTTTCTAACATACTGTTTTGATAAATTGCAACATTTATTTATCATGCTGATATTATTGTATTTTCTGTATATATTGCTAACCGGATTTAAATGACGAGACGGCGGCTTGATATGTTACCAGGGTAAGATAGATGGTAAAACTGACCGCTGCAAAGATGGCAAGACGCCGTTGCAAAGGGGGGATGACTCTGGTCAAACCTGGTTTTGTTTTGTGCCGTTCCAGCGCGCCGCTACCACAGCCAGTTATCACTCCTGCGATAAGCAGCCCGTAAAGGAGAAAACCGATCCGCCCATATTCGGGCTGTAGCAGGCAAAATGGGCAGTGGTGGGTGGGAATTTCGTAGTAATAGAGGCAGAAAAAAGCGATCAGAGCTGCGATGCCTGTTATAAAGGTGGCAACGCTGCCAACCGCTAGAATCCTGCTGCCACGACCGGTGCGCCAGGTATACAGGCTGCTGATCAGGGTAGCTATCGCTGTTATGTAGAATACGAGGGCCGTTGGCAGTGGTGTCAGTCCGGCCAGAACGCTTGACAGGGTCGCTTGACCGCCGTCAAAGAGACTGCCGCAACACGACGTGATAACATTCGGCTTCAGTTTCATGAAAAAGGTAACCAACGCTACTGATTCAAATGTTGCCAGCGGTGCCAAAGCCAATAGCCAGAGAAACCTGGTTCTGGTGAGGGGGGAACTGCTTGAGCGGTTATCAGCGCGGTTCAGGATCAGCCAGATTCCGGAGATTACAGTACAGGCCAGTTTGGCAAGCAGCGTCGGGTAACCGAAGGGATTCACATTGAGTGTGCCCACTGCGCACATTGATCCGGTAAAGAGGGGGTGGAGGGCGTCTGCAGTGTAGATGAACAGTGCCAGGGTGGCTATTTGAAAACCGAGCAGAATGGCAATGATCGATGAGACAAGAGCCGTTTTCCGCTCCAGCATCAACTGCTGTTCGTTGCTGCTGGTGACATCCCATCCTCGCAGAATTTGAATACCAATACCGGCAGCGTAGAGAAGCAGTCCCGTAGTCCCGAGTGAGGCGAGCAGCAGGGCGATGACGCCGGGCTGAAGAATCATAGCTCCGTGTCCGTAGTGACAAGCACGCCGTCCCGCACGACGATGGTTCGATCGGCCAGGTCTGATTCATAGACGAGCGGATCGTGGCTGGCAATAATCAGCGTCGTGCCCATTTTCTTGAGTTGAGCCGCTATTTCCATGAATTCCCGCGACAGAACCGTGTCCAGGTGAGCGGTAGGCTCGTCGGCAATCAGTACGGACGGTTTGTTGATGAGTGCCCGTGCTATGGCGACCCGCTGCTGTTCACCCCCGGAAAGATGTTCGACCAGTGCCGTCTGGCGGTGGCCTACGCCCAGTGAAGCAAGCAGCTCCGCCGCATCATGCTGGATCTGGCGTCGTGGTATACCCACCGGATAGGCCGGTTGCATGACATTTTCCAGAGCGGTAATTCCGCGAATCAGATTGAACTGCTGAAAGACAAAGCCGAACATCCTACGTCGAATTGCCGTGAGAAAGCGCTCCGGCAGCGACGTAACTTCAACAAACCCGGAAGCATCGGTGTCTACAAGTCCGGCGATTGTCTCGCCCGTCAGGCGAATTCGGCCACTGGTGGGTCGATTCATGCAGCCGATCATGGAGAGCAGGGTGGTCTTACCCGAACCGCTCGGTCCTTTGATGATGAGACTCTCCCCCGCCGCCAGTTCAAGAGTAATCCCCCGTACTGCCCGGTATTCATTTGCCGCACCACGATTGAATGTTTTGGTGACATCTATCAGTTCGATCATGCGCCACCCCGCATGGCATTGTCCGGATCAATAATTGCGGCCCGCCATGAAGGCACGATGGTGGCCAGCAGGAAGGGAAAAACTGAAAGGACGAACAGTATGGCAACCTGATAATAGTCGATAAACGGAGTGAGGCGGAAACTGGGGTAGAGGGTTGCCCACCCTTTCAGCACCGAAGTAAAAAGCGGTGCGGAAAAAAAGAATATATGGATGTACGCCCCGATAAGACCGAGCAGAAAAGAGGTCAACGAAACGATGATCCCCTCCCAGAGTTTGAGCAGCAGGATGTCCTCCGTGGCCCAGCCGGTTGATTTCAAAATACCGATTTCCTGCCGCTCGCTGGCAGAAATGCCACTGGCTCTATCCCAGGAAAAAATCACAAACGCCCATATCGCCATGCTGGCGGTAACCAGCAAAATCCCGCTACGCCAGTCAAAAACTGCCGTATAGGTACGCTGGATGTCTTCTCGTGTAATCGGTCGGCAGTCAGGAAATAGTTCAACAATCCGTTCTGCAACCGTTTGAACCTCTCGGGGGTTACGGACAGCGACCGACAGGTCGGTTGCGGTCCCTTTTGAAAAATTAAACAACTCGCGCAGGTCCCCCTCGGTGGTCATGATCAGATCCGTTGTAAGTAGGTCGCTGGCAGGAGAAAATACTCTGCTTACCGTAAATGTCCGTGGTTGTCCATCGGAACCCCAGAGAGAAAAAGCGTCTCCGTTGCCGAGGCCACGCAGCTGTGCCAGGCCGGCACCAATGGCAATGTTCCCCGTCTGGAGCGAGTTGTCGCTTACCGCCTGCAGGGTGTAGTTGGCACCAAGGTCGGCATCGTAATAATACCCCCAGAAACGGGGCTGAACTCCGGAAACTCCGCGGATTTCACTAATCGCCACGGCATATTCAAGGGGAATGGGATCATGGCGACCGCCAACCATACGCTGGACAACCAGCTCCGGAGCATCGGCGAGGAGTATTTGCGCTTCACGGCGCAGAGCGTGGGTAAAAAACATGATGGATGCAAGGACAAATACCACTGTGCTGTAAATGAAAACAAGCGACAGGAGTTTGCCGCGTCGTCGCAAGAGACTGCTCAGGGTAAAGTCGAGAATGTTGCGCTGTCGATCAAGAGCTGGCGTCATCACTTTTTTCCTGGTGGTGGAATGAACGCTCCGGTGGGAAAGTGCTCCAGTGCGCCGGGATGTTCCTGAAATGCCGAATGCCGGTCAGACTGTGACGGGTGGCGTGTATAGCGTGCTTCGGTACAGAGTGCCAGATCGGTTAATCCGAGTTGCCCGGCGAGCCTGGCATGTTTTTTCAACAGAGGAAGGTCTGCAGCACTCCGCATCTGTGCGTGTACAAACAGAAAACAGACTATACAGATGCCCGAGAAGAGAAGTGACATAAAAATGGTTGAGGGACGGAACATGATTCTCCAGCCAGAGGGCGTGTTGCTTTAATCGAGACGAACGTAACGAGTCTTTATATACGATGAGACCTTACCCTTCAAATGAAATTTAGCTGCCTGCGGTGTAAATCATAACCGACAGCACCTTTGTATTACGATTGACACCGGGCCGGAGTCGGTGCTATGACCCAATTCAAAAATACTGATACCAAAAGAAAAGACGAGGTAAACCTGTATGCAAAGAAATTCCGTACTGAAGAATGTTCTGCTGCCGCTGCTAATACTGTTTGCGGTCATTCCAAGCCTGGTTTTTGCGGCTCCGATGAAGGGGAAAAAACTGCCGGAGTTTGAGGCAACAGCTATTGACGGAAAAAAAGTATCTCAGGCGAGCTATGCCGGCAAGGTCGTGTTGATTGCCGTTACCAGTGATGCCTGTGACGCCTGCAAAAAGGCGGCACCCATGTTCAATGAATTGACAAAAAAATACGATAAACAGGGTTTTCAAATGCTTGGCCTGCATTACGGCGCCAAGTACGGAATTGAAGATCTCAAGAGGTTGATCAAGGACTACAATATCGGCTTCACGATGGCCCTTATTGAAGAGAAAGTCGTCAAGAATACGCTGGGTATTTTCAGTGTCCCCTGTTACGTGGTGCTGAACAAGAAAGGCACCATTGCCGGAGTGTACCGGGGCTACAATGAAGTTAATTATCAGCTTATGGAAAACCAGGTAAAGAATTCACTGGCAGAATAAGTCGGTGTGTTCATTACGATATTCTCGCTAAAGTCACCCGTGTTTGAGATCATGCAACTGTGTTCTTCCTCCTTAAAACTCACAATGCCTCGGCGTACGTGGAAACGGGATGACATCGCGGATGTTTTCCATCCCGGAGAGATACATGACCAGCCGCTCAAAGCCGAGGCCAAAGCCGGCATGCGGGCAGCTTCCCCAGCGACGCGAGTCGAGATACCACCAGAGCGGTTCGCGGGCGATACCCATCTCAGTCATACGCGCTTCAAGCCGTTCCAGGCGCTCTTCGCGCTGACTGCCGCCGATAATCTCACCCACTTTCGGCACGAGCAGGTCCATGGCGGCTACCGTGCGGCCATCATCGTTCTGCCGCATATAAAACGCTTTGATATCCTTCGGATAGTTGAGAATAAAGGTCGGGCCGCCGACAATCTGTTCAGTAATATAGCGTTCATGTTCCGTCTGCAGATCCAGTCCCCACTCTACCGGATAGGCGAATGCACTTCCCGATCGGCGCAGATGCTCTATTGCTTCCCCATATTCCATCCGGGCAAACTCGGCCTCCGCAACTGCTCTGATCCGCTCAAGCAGGCCGTTTTCAACATGTCTATCAAAAAACGCCATGTCGTCGGCACACTCGTCAAGAGCAAAGCGGCAGAGATACTTGATAAACTTTTCTGCCAGATCGGCGTTGTCAGCCAGAGTGGCAAAAGCCATCTCCGGTTCAATCATCCAGAACTCTGAGGCGTGCCGGGCGGTGTTGGAATTTTCTGCCCGGAAGGTCGGCCCAAACGTATAAATATCTCCAAAAGCAAGGGCAAACAGTTCCCCTTCCAACTGGCCACTGACAGTCAAGCCGGTTTTCCGGCCAAAAAAATCCTGGCTGAAATCAGGTCGGCCATTCAGAACGGGTGGATTCGCTGCATCAAGAGTAGTGACGCGGAACAATTCTCCGGCGCCTTCGCAGTCGCTGGCAGTAATTATCGGGGTATGGACATAGAGAAAATTATTCTCGGAGAAAAAACGGTGGACAGCCTGCGCGAGTTTCGACCGAAGACGGAAGACCGCGCCAAACGTGTTTGAACGAGGACGCAGATGGGCGATGGTTCGGAGGTACTCGAACGTATGTCGTTTTTTTTGCAGCGGAAAGCTATCGTCAGCTTCACCGATAATTTCTATTGCAGTCGCCACTACCTCCCATTTCTGACCGGCTGCAGGAGATTCGACCAACGCGCCTGATACCGTGAGGGCCGCTCCAGTGCCGATCCGGCTTATATGGCTGAAATTTAGGAGTGATGACTCGGCAACGACCTGAATACCTTCCACGGTGGAGCCGTCATTTAGAACGATGAAACATATCCCCTTCGACGATCTGATCGACCGCACCCACCCCGAAAAAGAGCAGCTGTCTGCACAGCTGCCCTGGTGAACAATCTCTTTAATACGAGTTTTCATTGAGATGCACCTTTTTTTCCCTGGAATGATAGTCAACCAAACATCTTGAACAGCTGAAGGACCAGCAGGGTAATAACTGAACCGAGAATTGCACCGATAATAACTTCACGCAGCGTATGAATTTTCATCAGCAGTCGCGAGTGGCTCACCATGACGGCCAGCAGCAGAGACAGAAACGATATGAGCGGGTCACAGGTAATAAGCGATAACGCTGTAGCAATTGAGAATGCAACGGCTGCGTGTCCGCTCGGCACTCCCCCGTGAAGAGGCGTACCGGTACCGGTGGCACTCTTTACAATAACCACAACGATCACCACTATCAGTATGGAAACAATCGTTCCCATATCAGAGACGGTACCAAACATTGCGAGCACCTCCGCGTAGAGTGGCATTACATACTTTGCCAGAATCAGATACCCCATGATGCCGGCGCCGCAGGCAGTTATCAACACGGCTCCGGCAGCCGTATCTTTGGCAATTTTTGCCAACGGATGGAAGTCGGGAGAAACGAGATCAACGACCGCCTCAATCGCCGTATTGAACATCTCGGCACAGAGGACTGACAGGATTGACAGGGCCAGGAACGCGAACTCCGTCGGAGTTACCTTCAGGAAAAGGACGGCGAGCAGCACCACGATGGCAGCAGCGAAATGAACGCGCATATGCCGTTCAGTACGGGCCGCGTGCAGAATCCCTTCAACAGCACAGTTGGCGGATTCTATAAACCGGTCGGGCTTAACAACCCTTCCTTCTTCAGAATTCTGAATAGCTGCTGCTCCTTTTGTTCCATTTTTGCCGCCTCTGCGGCACCGCTCCGTTCATGATCATAGCCGCAGAGATGCAGAATTCCGTGCATCAGCAGAAAAGAGAGGCGTTCAAAGAACTCCAAACCACCATCTTCGGCCTCGCGTGCGGCAGTGTCCGCAGAAATTATGACATCGCCAAGAGCATGAGGGCTGACCCCGCCGAAGTCACCTTCCTGCAGAGAGAACGAGATTACATTAGTGGGGCGGTCCTTGCCGAGATAGTCCCGATTTATGATTCTGATAGAGCGGTCGCCGACAATGGAAACCGAAAGCTCAGTAGCATCAGGACATCCCAAGGCGCTTAAGATTTTCTCCGCTACTTTTTTGAGCTTGCGGATCTTGAAAGGCTGGCGTCTCTGACGATTGTTCACTAGTAGTATCATGGGGCACTACTCCCTGTTCGATTTTGCCATTTTCACGTGCGGCACTCTTTTTTAACCGGTCTCCGCCTTTGTGGGCAGGTTCGGGGTATTCAACGCGATGATGAAATATGCCGTTGAGAATGGTGGTAAAACTCCGGGCTATTTCGTGCAGGTTTTTAAGAGTCAGCTCGCATTCATCCAGCTGACCATCAATAAATACATTATTTATCAGCTTTTGCACCAAGCCCTGAATGCGATCAGATGTTGGATTGGCAAGTGTCCGGGAAGCAGCTTCTACGCAGTCGGCAAGCATGACGATGCCGGCCTCGCGAGTCTGCGGTTTGGGACCGGGATAGCGGAAATCTTTTTCCTCAACGATCTGATCCGTTGCTTTTGCCTGGTTTTTGGCCCGCTCATAAAAGAATTTGATCAATGCGGTACCGTGATGCTGACGTATGATATCAATTATCGGCTGCCCCAGCCTGTGTTCACGGGCCAGTTCAGCCCCTTCCTTGATATGTGAAATCAGGATGAGCGCACTCATGCTCGGCAGGAGTTTATCATGCCGGTTCTCTTCACCGGATTGATTCTCAATAAAATAGAGCGGCTTTGCCGCTTTACCGATGTCGTGATAATAGGCAGAAACCCGAGCAAGCAAAGGATTTGCGCCAATTGATTCGGCGGCAGCTTCCACCAGATTACCGACCACAATACTATGGTGATAGGTTCCGGGGGCCTTTACCATAAGTTCTCGAAGCACCGGAGAGTTAAGATTTGCCAACTCAAGCAGCTTGATATCGGTTGTGTACTGAAAGAGCGTTTCAACAAGGGGAATGAAGCTTGAAACAAAACCGGCGCAGATAAAACCGCTGAACAGAGCAAACAAGGCAACATACAGCGTCTGCATGGAAAAAATTGCATTATTCAACGTTTGGAACGACAATGCCAGCGCCAGATTGACGATAGAAACCTTGATACCGGCAGTGTAGAGAGTACCGCGGCTGGTGCAGTGGCGCACGGCATGAGCGCCGACAATTCCTCCCAGCAGCGAATAAATAATCACCAGCATGTTGTTTTCAAACATGATCCCGAGTAGCGGAGCCAGTATGGCGCAATAGACCAGAGCGACTTCAGAGTTGATAAAAATCCGGACGATCATCGCACCTGCGGCAAACGGAAACAGATAAAAATAATTTGAAGCATCGACCGAGGGGAATACTGCGCCAATATTATGGGTGATCAGAAGGGCGGTCTTAAAGCAGATAAAACTGATGGTGATCAGCAAAGAAATGATAAGAACATCTTTGTCGGTCGGGTTGAATTTACGTATATTTTTGCAGGCAAACCGGTAGGGGAAATAAAACAGCACAATAATTAGTATGCACGTCCCTAAAGCCTTGAAAAACCAGTCGCCACTATGCTGACCAACGAATATGGCGTCGAGTTTTTGGGCCTGTTCGGCGGTAATCCGCTCGCCCACCCGCACGACCATTTCACCTTTTTGCAGCTTAAAAAGTACCGGTCGCACCGTTTCCATAACGCTGCGGGAACGGACTTCGGAGGCCTCCCTGTTGTAAAAGAGATTCGGGAGCATGATTTTGGCAATCATGGACGCAATGTGGATATTATCTACACTGTTCCCAACTCCTTTGAAACTCCAGCGACTGACTATGCGTCGCGCATCGTCGATACCGATAAAACTCGTCGTAACATCGCCGCCACCAATTTTATGACCATTGTTATCAGTGATTTCGAGACCGCGACGGATATCCATCTGAAAAACATTGACATCCAGAACAATCTTGCGCTGAAACAGTTCACCAAGTAATTCGGCGGCATTCGCCAGAAAAAGTTTATCTGAAGTGACGCGGGTCAACGCCATTATTTCAGCATCGCTCAAATCTGTATCAAGCAGCGGCGAGAGTGCTGCACGTAACGTGGAAATTTTTTTCCTGTTTTTTTCATCACCGGATGCACGTACGATTACAAGAGCCTGCTGCAGCTTGTCGTGCAGTGCCCCCGCCAGTTGGTCACTCAGGTTATACACTACCGGTGCATTGTTAGCAGCATCTTTACGGCGCTGTTCCGTTAATGCTTTGGCTTCAACAAGCAGGTCCTGAGGCACCCGAATATCGGATGAAGCAATATCACCAACTTTATAGGAGAGAGTAAAGGTATGCTGACTGGGAAGTATTGTTATGGTAAGCAGCAGTGCCGTAGTGACAAGAAGAACGCTCCTGTTGCGCCGGGACGTAGCGGGGTTGGAAAATTTTCTGATCAGGGAATCAAGCAGATTCGACCCAAACCGGCTTAGTTTTATCAGTAAATTCCGTTCCTGTGTACTGCCGCTTTGTTCAGCCATAAATACATACACCAGAGGACAAAAGGACTGCAGAATTTATATCCGGAGCGGAATAGTAATCTGAAAGCAAAAAGGTGTCAATAGAACTGCATCGAAACACGGTGGCAGGCAGATGGACAGTCATCACCCGCGCGGATGAATCTGCTGGTGCAGGCGTTTCAGCCGCTCTCTGGTGACATGGGTATAAATCTGTGTGCTGGCCAGATCGGCATGGCCGAGCATGACCTGAACGCTGCGGAGATCAGCACCGTTTTCGAGAAGATGGGTGGCAAACGAGTGCCGCAGGGTGTGAGGCGAGATATTTTTCCGGATTGCCGCCAGAAGTGCCCGTTTCTTGATGATATTCCAGAACGCCTGGCGGCTCATCGGGGCACCAAGACGGGAAAGAAAAAAGAATTTATTCTGCCGCAACGGATCATGTCTGAAGCGCTCCGCCTCAAGGTAAACAGCGGCATGAACTCTGGCCGGCTCGCCGATCGGCACCAGACGCTCTTTATTGCCCTTGCCGGTTGTCATCAGATAGCCGGAGTCAAGATTGACTTCCCGCAGCTTCAGATTAACCAGTTCTGATACCCGCAGACCGGTCGCGTAGAGAATTTCCAACATCGCCCGGTCGCGCAGATCCTCGCCACGGTCACCGACACAGGCGGCAAACAGGGCATCTACCTCGCGGCCATCGAGAAACTGCGGCAGCTTGTGGAGTGTGCGCGGCGCTTCAATAATCGTCGCCGGATTACTGTCGGCGTAGTTCTCGATCTGCAGAAATTTGTGAAACATGCGGATCGCCGACAGGCAGCGGGCACGACTGCGCGGACTAATAACCCGTTTCTGCAGAACAGCCATAAAGGCAGCAATATCTGCTGAACGGATATCTGCCGGTTTCTGCCGTCCCTCCTTTTCAAGAAAATTCAGATACCGCACAAGATCAAGGCTATAGGCACTCCGGGTATTGTCCGAGAGCCCTTTTTCCACGACAAGATACGATAAAAAAAGATCGAGGTAATCGTTCAATCAGATTCTCCGTCCATCATCCTTCACCCATTCACACCCACTCATCAATCGCAGTAATAAGTCTGCCACATATTTCGCTCAGCTTTTCAGGCGCGGTGATTTTATGGCTGAAGATATCCCGCACATAAAACACATCGGCAACCTGATCAACCTTGGTGGATATCTTGGAGACGCCGATATAGAGCCCCATTGCAGCGAGAGTGCTGGTGATCAGATAGAGCAGTCCGACCTTGTCGTGCGTCAGGATATCGATGACGGTATACTCTTCTGACACGTCATTATCGATATCAACTCTGGTTGCAAAGCGCGGTGCAGGGCGTGCCGTCAGGAGGGTCGGGCGCTTCCGTTGCGCAACAAGAGATGCAATCTGCACTTCGCCATGGATAACCTGGTGCATATCCTTGTCAATTTTTTCCCAGCGGGCCGCATCGGTAACCAGATTTCCCTGTGGAGAATTTACCTGTAGAACATCGAGAACCTTGCCGTTTTTACTGGTGTTAATCTGAGCACCGAGAATATTTATGCCGTTGGCAGCCATAACTCCGGTGATCCGCGAGAAGAGCCCCGGCATATCATGGGCACAGATGGTATATTCCGAATAGCCGCTCTCCGCCTGGTGAGTCAGGCGCAGTAATATATCGCAGTGCTCCAGGCCAAGCAGCAGACGAACCTGCTCCGCAATGAGCGGGGCTGGCGTAGAGAGGAGCAGTCGCACCGGCATCGCTTTCAGCTCATGGCGTATCTCGGTAACAGGGAAATCGTTTTCCAGTAAGGTGGTGACTTTTCTTATCATGGAGGTTACCCGCTCGCTGCGCGCCTCCTGCTGGAAGCCGCCACGATCGAGAATCGCAAAGGCTTTTTCAAACAGCTCCTGAAAGAGTGAGGCTTTCCAGGCCGTCCAGACATCCGTGCCGACGGCACGAACATCGGCAACTGAAAGCAGATAAAGCATTTTGAGATTTTCACTGCTTTCCATCTGGCTGGCAAACTGGGCAATCATTTTTTCATCATTGAGATCACGGCGCTGTGAAATATGAGCGAACTGCAAATGCTGCCGCACCAGAAACTCCAGTCGTTCGCTATCCTCGCGGGAGAGCCCCATCCGCCGTGCAATTGTCGGGATCATGGCGGCACCCTTTTCGGCGTGCCCCCCTCCAGAGCCTTTACCGATATCATGAAACAGTACTGATAAAACAAGCAGCTCCGGCTTGCCGATCTCTGCAGCAATCCGGCAGGGGATCGGCATGATTTTCCTGAATTCACCGTTCAGCATCTTTTCCGTCTGCTCAACGGCAAAAAGCGTATGAATATCAACGGTATAGATATGATATAGGTCATGCTGGACCTTGCAGTAAATATGCTCAAGCTCGGGAATATATCGATTCAGAAACTCCAGATGATGCATCAATCGCAGTGTGTCGGCGACCCCCTTCGGTGAACGCAGAATATTCATGAATGAGTGATTTACATCGCGACTGCGGCGGAATTTATCGTTAATCAGAGCAAGATTCTTTCTGATAAGACCCTTGGCCCGAACATTAAAGGTAACGCCATGTTTCTGAGAGTACTCGAACATTTTCATCATGATATCCGGATTTTCTTCAACAACGGTCTCGTCCGGAACAATCAACTCACCTTTGATGACAAAACAGCCGTCTCCGACCGGCCTCCGGATGAAATAGCCCAATATTTTCAATGCGCCCTCATCGCGCCAGACACAGCGGGATATGAGACTGGAGGCAAAATGTTCCACCTTGTTTCCCTGACGGTAGTAGTCCCTCATGAAATCTTCCACCGCCAGTACTCTGCCGTTGTCCGTATAGCCGAGAAAGCCGGCCAGATGCACCTGGGCATCAAAGGTCAACTGATCGTTTTTTCGTCCGTTAAAATAATGCAGCTCGTTACGGATGCGCCAGAGATAGTCAAGCGCCGCGAGATAACTTTCCAGTTCCTCATCGTTCATGATCCCCTTGATGATCAATTCACGCAGCTCGGTAAACTTGTACTTGACGCGGGCAACCCAGATGGCGGTCTGGAGATCGCGAAGTCCCCCCTCACCCTCTTTCAGGTTCGGTTCCAGAAGATACACGGTTGAGCCGTATTTTTCGCGGCGGTTTTTCATATCCGCCATTTTCTCTTTTATAAATGAGTCACTTGATTTTGGCAGAATCTGGCTAAAAATAACCTTGGTAAGAGTGGTGAAAAGAGACCGACTACCGGAGAGATACCGGGCATCCATCAGCGCCGTCTTGACCGTGCCGTCAGCTGCCGCCATTTCGACGCAATCAGCAATCAAACGCACCGAATACCCGACATCCAGGCGCATGTCCCACAAAAAATAGAGTAATTTCTGGGCAATATCTTCGACCGTCGCAGCCGGGAGGACACCGTCATGCAGAAACATGATGTCAATATCTGAATAAGGGTTCAGCTCTCCCCGCCCGTAGCCGCCTACCGCAACCAGCGCGATATGATCGAGCATTTCCTCGCCGCCGCCGATGTCATAAATAATGGAAAGAAATAATTTGTTATGTAATTCGTCCATCATATCACTGATGAGGTGTGTGACATCAGTGCCGCTGGCACCATTCCGATGAAGCTGCCTGATTTCTTCCCGATATTTAGCCAGAAAATTTTTGCAGCCGGAAAGGTACAGCGGACGTTTTTCATCAAAGCCGGCCATGCCGGCGTCACCAACAGCGGTTATGGAGTCGGGGAAATAGGGGTCGATAAAAAATTGCATCCAAGATCCTTGTAAAACAGTTAATGTATGATCGGAAGGCAATCGCAGTTGCCGGCCGGGGTGCGGATTATACGTCAGACACCTGATTGAGTCAAAAACAATAGCGTTATTAATTTAGACACTTGCTCTTATCTCCATTTTATTCATAATGGCCGGTATGCGCATTGCCTTAATAGCTCCCTATTCCATCGGCCCCCGGCGGGGCAACATTACCACCGTTTCCCGCATCAGCCGCCTGCTTCGCCAGGCCGGGGCAGAACTGCTCGTACTCCCTGCGGATGCCGTAACAGCAGCAGAGATGGAGCAGCAACTTACCTCCTTCACCCCGCAGTTGCTCCACGGCTTCCATGCCCGCTACTGCGGCGGACTGACCAGGCACTTGGCAGCAAATTTTAACGTGCCGAGTGTGCTGACCTTCACCGGCAGCGACGTATATGATCCACTGCTGCGCAAACACCCCGATACGATTACAGCCATAGAAGCAGCCAGCGCTGTGGTCTGTTTCCATGAGAGTGAGGCGGCAGAAGTGGTTCGCTCTTTCCCGCTGGCAGCAAAAAAAATTACCGTGATCGCCCAAAGTATTGAAGAGCTCCCTGTCAATTCGGCGGTAAACTTCGGCTTTGCACACGACGCCTTTGTGCTGTTGCTGCCTGCCGCGTTCAGACTGGTTAAACAGATTGAGTTCCCCCTGCTGGCGCTGAAGTCGCTGGCGGATCAACTGCCTGCCATTCGGCTGGTAATCGCAGGCGGCATTATTGATCAGGATTATGCCGCCACAATTCGCTGCCTGCTCGATGACGCACCCTTCGCAACGTGGCTCGGAGAGATACCCCGAGAACAGATGGGTGCCCTCTATACCCGGGCAGATGTCGTGCTCAACTGCTCTCACTCGGAATCGATGCCAAACACGCTGCTGGAGGCCATGGCTTTAGGGCGACCGGTACTGGCAAGCGACATACCGGGCAATCGGACTGTCGTCCAACATGGCGATACCGGTCTGCTGTACCACGATCAGGAATCATTCAGGCAGTGCGTTATCAGACTGGCAATGGACGCAGAACTGCGGGACGGTCTCGGCGGTCGTGCCGCACAATATATGCGCACCTCATTTTCACCGCAGGCTGAAACAGCAGCACACCTTCGCCTGTATCATGCGCTGATCTGAAGAATCTTAAAAAAAACGCCCCGCTTCCAAAAAGAGGCGGAGCGTTGCACGTTCATATCAATGGGAAATTATTCCGTTACCACAATCACCAGATCTTCCTTCTCGACCGTTTCACCCTCTTTAAACTTGACTTCCGCCACCACACCATCAGCTTTGGCCTTGATATTGGTCTCCATCTTCATCGCCTCGGTGACCATCAGAACATCCCCCGCTTTAATGGTATCACCGGTCTTGATGTTTATTTTCAGCACTTTACCCGGCATCGGCGCCGCGATGTGACAGGGGTTGCTCTTTTCGGCCTTCACCCGGACGGCCTGATCATTTTGAACCGACCGGTCCCGAATAACAACTGAACGATTATTGCCGTTCAACTCGAAATAGACCGCCCTGGTGCCGTCGCTCTGAACTTTGCCGACCGCATTCAGCTTGATGATCAGCGTTTTGCCCGGTTCAATGTCCAGTGAAGTCTCCTGGCCCGGTTCAAGACCGTAAAAGAAAATCGGCGTCGGAAAGACCGATATATCGGAAAACTGCTGGCGATGACGGTCAAACTCCGGATAGACATTCGGATAGAGTATCGCAGAAACCAGCGCCCGGTCATCAACCCGGTGACCCAGTTTTTCTTCCAGCTTCAGTTTCTCTTCAACGAAATCGACCGGTTCAAGCAGTTCACCCGGACGACAGGTAATCGGCTGTTCACCTTTCAGAATAATTTTCTGCAGTTCCTGCGGCCACCCCTGGTACGGCTGGCCGAGCATCCCTTTGAACATACCGACAACCGATTCAGGGAAGGCCAGATCCTCTTTGGCAGTGAAGATATCTTGCGGCTCCAGATTGTTTTTGACCATGAACATCGCCATGTCACCGACGACTTTGGAAGAGGGAGTGACCTTGACAATATCGCCGAACATCATGTTGACCTTGTGGTACATCTCCTTGCAGTCATCCCAGCGCTCGATCAAGCCCAAACCGGCAACCTGCGGCTTGTAGTTGGAGTACTGGCCACCCGGAATTTCGTGATGATACACCTCGGCGGTGCCGCTTTTAAGACCGGATTCGAAGGGGGAATAGTAATCCCGCACCGTTTCCCAATAGTTGGCCAGCTTCTGCAGTCCCGGCGCGTTGACAAGCGGGTCGCGTTCGGTCCCTTCCAGCGTTGCCACCAGCGCGTTCAGGTTCGGCTGGGCAGTCAGGCCGGAAAGCGATGAAAGAGCGGCATCGACGATATCCACGCCCGCTTCACTCGCCATAAGCAGCGTGGCACTGCCGTTTGATGAGGTGTCATGGGTATGCAGATGAATCGGAATGCCGACATTTTCCTTGAGCGCCTTGACCAGTTTATAGGCGGCGTGTGGCTTGAGGAGGCCCGCCATATCCTTGATGGCCAGAATGTGCGCACCCATCTTCTCCAGCTCTTTCGCCATATTAACGTAGTACTCAAGCGGGTATTTATCACGTTTCGGATCAGTGATATCACCGGTATAGCAGATAGCCGCTTCACAGATTTTCCCCGATTTACGCACCGCATCCATCGCAACCTTCATTCCGGTCGTCCAGTTAAGCGAGTCGAAAACACGGAAGATATCGACGCCGGAATCGGCCGCCTCTTCAACGAATTTCTGCACGACGTTGTCAGGATAATTGGTGTAGCCGACTGCATTTGAACCGCGCAGCAGCATCTGGAACAGCACGTTCGGGATCAGTTCAGACAGCTTATGCAGGCGCTGCCACGGATCTTCCCGCAAAAAGCGCATGGAGACATCAAACGTCGCTCCGCCCCAACATTCCAGAGAGAACAGGTCTGACCCGAGATACGAAGTCGGTTCGGCTATCTTGAGAATGTCATAGCTGCGCACCCGGGTTGCCAGATTGGACTGATGGGCATCGCGCATGGTGGTATCAGTGATCAGCAGTTTTTTCTGCTCCAGAATCCATTTGGAGAGCCCTTCAGCGCCGAGCTGCATGAACAGGTCCTTGCTGCCGGACGGGCGCGGCCTGGTACTGTCAACATACGGAGCCCTGGCCTCGATCAGTTCGGCGGATTTAAGCGGCTTCGCCACTCCAGGCGAACCGTTGACGATAACTTCACCCAGGAAGTTGAGTACTTTGCTGGCGCGATCGAGTTTCTCCCTGAAGCGGAGCAGTTCCGGGTGCTTTTCGATAAAGGAGGTATCACACCCGCCCCGGAGAAACACCGGATGCGTGATGACGTTTTCAAGAAAACCGATATTGGTCTTGACCCCGCGAACGCGGAACTCCTGCAGAGCCCGGTGCATGATATTGGCGGCCTCTGAGAAGGAAAGCCCCCATGCGCAGATTTTGACCAGCATTGAATCGTAATGAGGGGTGATTTTGGCGCCGGTAAAGGCATTACCCGCATCCAGACGCACTCCGAAACCGGCAGCCGAACGGTAGGTGGTCAGGGTGCCGAAATCGGGTGCAAAGTTGTTGGCCGGATCCTCAGTGGTGATGCGGCACTGAATGGCGTAACCGCGCATGTCGATGGCGCTCTGGGACGGGATATTTATTTCGGGATCGGAAAGTTTATGACCGCAGGCGACCAGAATCTGGTTCTGCACCAGATTGCGCCCGGTGATCATTTCGGTGACGGTATGCTCTACCTGAATACGGGGATTCATCTCGATAAAGTAATGCTTGCCCTCACTGTCCACCAGAAACTCGATAGTTCCGGCATTGCGGTACTTAACGTGCCCGGCTATCTTAAGCGCCGCTGTGCAGAGCTCTTCCCGCTGTGACTGGGTCAGTGACAGGGACGGGGCGAATTCGACCACTTTCTGATGACGCCGCTGTACGGAGCAATCGCGGTCGAAGAAGTGTACCAGGTTGCCGTAGTTGTCCCCCAGCACCTGGACCTCAATATGTTTCGGGTGTACCAGGTAGCGCTCCAGAAAGACCTCGGCGTTACCGAATGAGGCTTTAGCCTCACTGCCGGCAGCAACGAGCCCCTCAAGCAGCTCTTTCTTGTTGTTGGCCACGCGCATGCCGCGACCGCCGCCCCCCGCAGATGCTTTGATGATAATCGGATAGCCATGTTCCTTGGCAAAAATAAGTGCGTCTTCTTCTTTCTCAATCGGATGTTCTGTGCCGGGCACAACATTGACGCCGGCGGTAATAGCAGCCCGTCTTCCCGAGACCTTGTCCCCGAGCGCGCGCATCATTTCTGCTGTAGGTCCGATAAAAGTTATGCCGTTAACGCGGCACTCTTCGGCAAATTCAGCATTCTCGGCCAGAAATCCGTATCCGGGATGGATCGCATCAACATCCGCTTTAAGCGCGAGCGCAATGATCTCATCAATGCCGAGGTAGGCATCAATCGGCGACTTTCCCTTACCGATGAGATACGCTTCATCAGCCTTGTAGCGATGGAGCGAGAGTTTGTCCTCTTCGGAGTAGAGCGCCACCGTGCCGATACCAAGCTCGGTACAGGCGCGGAAAATACGGATAGCAATTTCACCCCGGTTGGCCGCCATGACTTTACGAAATCGGTATTTTTCCATGTTGCAATTCTCCTCGGTAAATTTATTTAGCAAAACTAAAATTATTCAGTTATTTTAAATAGTTATGCTGTATTCTGGCGGCACTAAAACAGATTGTCTGGACTTTGTCAATTAGTAAGTTGTGTACCGTGAAAATCCCATTGACATGATATCACTATCTGTTATCATTAAACCATGAACAGCAAACACCGGAAGACACTTAAAGCCATATTCAGTAGCCCCGCCAACGGAAATATTGAGTGGTCACGGATAGAAGCATTACTGATTGCCGTGGGTTGTGTCGTGGTGGAAGGATCCGGTTCTTCCGTCACTTTTGAGAAACTGGGCAAGCGGGCATATTTTCACCGGCCTCATCCCCAAAAAGAGTCTTTACGTTACAGAGTTACGGATGCCAGGCATTTTCTCGAATCAATCGGAGTAAAACCATGAACAGTATGAGATATAAAGGATACGCCGCGCGGATTGAATTTGACGCACACGACCGGATTTTTGTCGGACACCTGGCGGGAATCCGCGATATTGTCGGATTTCACGGTACATCTGTTGAGGAGCTTGAAACCTCATTTCATGAAGCGGTTGATGATTATCTTGCCGCGTGTACAGTTTTAGGACAGCAGCCGCAGAAGTCTGCTACGGGGAAGGTGCTGCTACGAGTACCTCCCGAGGTTCACGCTGCTGCAATCATGGCTGCTCAGAGTGAAGGAAAAAGCCTTAACCAGTGGGCGACTCATGTTTTAGAGGCGGCGGTACAGTACGGTTAAAAGTCAAAACAGCCCTTCAAGGAAGGATCATATTCAAGCGGCGCATTGAGGTGATCGCGGAAAAATTCGATGCTTCTCTGGGCGGTCTTGGCTGATATTTCAAAATGCGCCGCCAGCTTGGCCGCGCCGGGATATCTCCCTTGGCGCGTCTGCGCGTCAAACCAGAGAAAGCGCTCCAGAAAAATCGGTTGGGGGATTTCCCCTCGTTACCAATCTCCCGCTACGTAACGAGAAGAAAATCACCAACATGGGAACAGAAAAATGGAAATAAATGAGTAGTCAGGCAAAATTAAACCACTCACCAACACAAATCTATTCCGCCATACTTAACAATCTCATGCCTGATTGTTCTGTGGAGCGGCTGGATGAGTTTTTTCGGGAAATGCTGTGGATTCTCAAAGATAGTTGATGTAAATTGACAAAACCCCATCCTTACGATATAGCTATCTGTAAGGAGAAACTCGCCATGTCACTTGCAACCATAACCTCAAAAGGCCAGACAACAATCCCCAAGGACATCAGAGATTGCCTCGGCTTACAGCCGAAAGACCAGATCCAGTTTACCGTCATAGCCGATGAAACAGTCATCATGAGGGTGAAAAAAAGGAGCATGCGGGAACTTTATGGACTCCTTCATGATCCGGGGAGAAAACCTGTTCCGCTCGAAGATATGAAGTATCATCAATGAAGATGTTTGGCCTTGACACCAATGTGCTGGTACGTTTTCTGTTGATGGATGATCCGGAACAGGCGGAATGCGCCAAAAGGATCATCGATGAAGCCTTGATAGCGGGAGAACCGGTGGCGGTAGCACTGCTTGCTATCCTGGAAACTGAATGGGTATTGCGCTCATGTGCAAAGCTGGAAAAGAAAGCAATTATCACCACCTTCAGGATGCTGCTGGAATCGCGTGACCTCCGCATTGAACATGAAGAATCACTTGAAGAAGCCCTGTACCTGTATGAGAACAACAATTCCGATTTTGCCGATTGCCTGATGGCGATTCGCTACAAGCGCTCCGGTTGTACGGCAATGCTCACCTTTGACCGGAAGGCCGCTACTATCCCTGGTGTACTCCTGCTCCCCCCCAAGGCCCCATGACTCCTGAACAATTCATATCCCTCTGGAAAGACAACACCCTTACCGAGCGCGGCGGAGCGCAGGCTCATTTTGATGACCTCTGCGAACTGCTTGGTGTAGACAAACCTCGCGATCCCGATAACTACTGTTTTGAGCGGGGTGCCAAAAAGACCGGCGGTGGCGAAGGCTGGGCTGATGTCTGGAAACGGGGCTGTTTCGGCTGGGAAAACAAAAAGCCGGGGCGCAATCTTGATACCGCTTTGAAGCAGCTTACCGACTATTCCCTGCAACTGGAGAACCCGCCGCTGCTGGTGGTGTCCGACCGCGAGCGGATTATCATCCACACCGCTTTTACCGGTTACCCCGATGAACCGCGTGAAATGCGGATAGAGCAATTGACCGACCCTGCCACCCTGCAACTGCTGCGCTGGGTTTTCACTGATCCCCACAAACTGCGCCCGGAAAAATCCACCGCCGCCATTACCGAAGCAGCAGCCGGGAAGTTTGCCGCCATCGCCAAGTCCATGCGCCAGCGCGGGCTTGACGGCCAGCAGGTTGCGCATTTTCTGGTGCAGTGCCTGTTTTGCATGTTTGCCGAAGACGAAAACGTGCAGCCTGCCAACATCCTGACCGATCTTCTCAAAAACGCCGGAAATGATACCGATAAAGCGGCCCGGCGCATCACCACTCTGTTTGCCGCCATGGAGAAAAACGGCGGTGAATATGGTGATCATGATATTGCCTGGTTTAATGGCGGTCTCTTCAAAACTATTGACGTGCCACCTTTGACAGTCTCTGATCTGGCAGCCCTCTACAGCGCCGCTGCTGATATGGACTGGCGGGCAATTGACCCGACCATCTTCGGCACCCTGTTCGAGCGCGGCCTTGACCCATCTGCCCGCGCCCCGCTGGGTGCTCACTACACCGACACCGGCACCATTGCAAAACTGATCAAACCGCTGATTACCGAGCCGCTGCTGGCCGAATGGCAGATTGTCAAAGAGGTGATCGCTGCCGGTTACGATAAAAAGCCGGGCAGTAAAGGCTTCAAGGATGCCCGTGCCGCCTACCACGGTTTTCTGGAGCGTCTTCACCGTTTCCGGGTACTTGACCCCGCCTGCGGCTCGGGAAATTTTCTCTATCTTGCCCTGAAGGCACTGCGGGATGTGGAGAAGCAGGTCAATATTGAAGCTCAGGAGTTCGGCTTTGCGCCGGAACTGCTGATGCAGACCGGCCCGCATAATATCTGCGGTATCGAGATCAACGAATTCGCCGCCGAGCTGGCTCGTGTCACCGTCTGGATCGGCGATATTCAGTGGTGTCACCGCAACGGGCGGGAGATCGCCCGAAACCCTATTTTGCGGGCGCTGGATAGTATTGAGCATCGGGATGCGCTGCTGTCCCCCCTCCCCAGCCCTCCCCCTCCTGGGGAGGGGACTAAAAGCTCCTCCACCCGGCGGGGGGAGGTTGGGAGGGGGGAGGAGGCCATCGCCACCGCCGCCCGCCGACTTGTCGAACTCCGCGACAACTGGCTGAATCCACCAGAATGGGTTGACTGGGTCATCACCCTCGCAGAAGAAAAAGCCGGTTACCCCAAACGTCCGGTCGCCAAACCGGGCCATGAGGCCGACCTGAAAAAGCGCACCCTCACTAATCTCTACAACACGCGCCCTGCCTGGCTGGACAATGCCCACAGAACATTGGATATAACCGTCGCCGCTGCCTACGACTGGAACGACTACACCCCGGAAATGCCGGATGAAACTATTCTGGGCAGACTTGCTGTGTTGAACCTGGAAAGATCGGTAATCTAATACCCAGAGGGGCAGTAACTCCCTCTACGCAAGCTTTTTCATCTTGCCGCAAGTAACCAAATATGGTAGGTACAGCAACATTCAATCAGACTAAATGGGGTGATGTATGGATATCAAAATAGTTCCACTTCCTGCAGATAAAATGAAAGCTAAAATTGCCGACCAGTCGCAGCTCGGTTTTGGTAAATATTTCACTGACCGGATGCTGGTCGTGGAATGGAAAGCCGGTCAGGGGTGGTGCGATGCCCGGATAGAGCCGTATGCGCCATTTGTTCTTGATCCCGCCTGCCTCGTGTTTCATTATGCCCAGGAGATTTTTGAAGGGCTCAAAGCTTATAAATGGGAGGATAGCCGCGTTGCCCTGTTCCGTCCCGAGATGAACGCCCGGCGCTTTAATCAATCCGGCGACCGCATCTGTCTGCCGCCGGTCCCCGAAGAGCTGTTCCTCAGCGGCATCGAGCAACTGGTTTCGCTCGAGCGTGACTGGATTCCGACCGCCGCCGGCACGTCGCTCTATATCCGCCCTACCCTGATTGCGGTCGAGCCGGTTCTTGGCGTTAAGCCGTCTGATCACTATTACTTCTATGTCATTCTTTCACCGGTTGGCGCGTACTACGCGGCCGGCTTCAACCCGGTAAACATTCTCGTGGAAGATTTCTATGTGCGCGCCGTTCCGGGCGGCACCGGTGAAGCCAAGACCGGCGGCAATTATGCCAGCTCGCTCAAAGCGGGACTCGAAGCCAAGAAAAAAGGGTATGATCAGGTACTCTGGCTGGATGGCCGGGAGATGCGGTATATAGAGGAAGTCGGTGCCATGAACATGTTTTTTGCCTACGGCACACACATTGTCACCGCCCCTCTGACCGGGTCGATCCTGTCAGGCGTAACCCGTGATTCTGTGCTGAAACTGGCGCCGACCCTCGGCTATACGGTGGAAGAGCGACAGATAGACGTTCACGACCTGATGGCCGACATTCGTGCCGGCAAAGTCACCGAAGCCTTCGGCAGCGGCACTGCGGCGGTCATCACTCCGGTCGGGAAACTCTGCTACAAGGATGAAGTACTGCAACTGACCGGCGGCAACGTAGGAGAAATCACCCAACGGCTCTATGATACCCTGACCGGCATCCAGACCGGTAAATTGAAGGATGAATTTGGCTGGGTGAGGTTTGTGGAGTAGATTCCGTATGAAGACGAAACAGAAAATAAAATCACATCGCCCGGCGCCAAACAAACTCTGTACTTCCTGCCGCCGCACCTGCAAGCAGGCGGGCAATGCCGTCGTTGCCAAATGTCCCCGCTATTACCCCTACAACTACAAACAGACAAAACCCGGATTCACCTGGAAACAGATGGATCTGGGTTTATAGACATTGTGTCAGCAGCACCGACAGTCACCGCTGCACTCTGCAGCGGCTGCGGTCGCTGCGTGGCCGCCTGCCCTGAAAAAATAATCACCCTGGAGTCAGACCGGTTTCATAAGTGTGCTGTGATTCAACAGCCGGAGCGCTGCACCTTCTGTGGTCGGTGTGTCGATACCTGCCCGATTGATGCGCTGCATTGGTGAACTAATATTTGACAGAATGCCGGCCGTTTCTGTATACAGGGACATTAATTTTATTATCACGGCAGTACTTCATCTGCGAAAGCCCGATTTTCGCACACTCTTTCAATCCTTTAAAAATTCGGTGACCTCACTCCCATGCCAAAATCGAGAGAACTTGCCCAAGCAAATCTGGAAAATATCTTCCGGATTTTTACCGTCCCGGAAGCTCCCGACTCTACGTTAGGTCGCATTGACCAGGCTATATCCGATAATCTGACCGGTTTTCTGCAGGAACATATCGTCGCCGTCGAGCGCGACCTTGATGAAATTGAGATGGATTTTTCCCAGTCAATCATCCCGGAAAATCCGACCTTCGTTTCCGATTACACGGAATTCCTCAAGGAAAAACTCGTTTCCCAATCAGTACATACCGCCTCGCCGGGGTTCATCGGCCATATGACCTCTGCCCTCCCCTACTTCATGCTGCCGCTCTCCCGGATCCTGACCGCTCTTAACCAGAATCTGGTCAAGGTGGAAACGTCGCGCGCCTTTACTCCCATGGAGCGACAGGTGCTGGCGATGCTCCATCGCTTGATCTACAGCGGCAGCGACGAATTTTACCACCAGTGGATTCAGAACAGCAACTACTCCCTCGGCGCCTTCTGCTCCGGCGGCACCATCGCCAACGTCACCGCCCTCTGGGCGGCCCGCAACCGCCTCTGCGGACCATCGGGCGATTTCAAGGGGATTGCGCGGGAGGGTCTGCTTAAAGCCCTGCAACACCTTGACTGCCAGGGCCTGGCCATTCTGGTCTCCCGTCGGGGGCATTATTCGCTCGGTAAAGCCGCCGACCTGCTCGGTATCGGGCGGGATAACCTGGTCGCCGTCGAAACGGATGACAACAACCGTATCGATATGAAGCGGCTTCGTGAGCACTGCTCACGCCTGCAAGCCGATGGCATCCGCCCGTTGGCCATCATTGGCCTCGGCGGAACCACTGAAACAGGCAATGTCGATCCTCTTGAGAAATTGGCAGATTTTGCCGCTGAACTGGGGTGTCACTTCCATGTGGATGCTGCCTGGGGGGGACCGACCCTGTTCTCCGATACCTACCGGGGACTGCTGCGAGGCATCGAACGGGCCGACTCGGTAACCATTGATGCGCATAAGCAACTCTATGTGCCGATGGGTGCCGGCATGGTGCTGTTCAAGGATCCGGCAACGCTCTCCTCAATCGAACACCATGCCGCCTACATCATCCGGCGTGGTTCGCGGGATCTCGGGAGCCGCACCCTTGAAGGCTCGCGCCCCGGCATGGCCATGCTGGTACACGCCGGTCTCTCCATCATCGGCCGCAAGGGCTATGAACTGCTTATAGATCAGGGCATCGAGCGCGCCCGCCGCTTTGCCCGCCGCATCGACGCCCATCCCGACTTTGAACTGGTATCCGAGCCCGAGCTCAACATCCTCACCTATCGCTATATACCGGCCTGGGCGCAACAGTCCCTGTCACAAGCTCCGGTAGAGCGGGCAGCCCGCATCAACGAACTACTCGACAAAATCATCGAAACCATGCAGAAGCGCCAGCGCGAGGCGGGCAGAACCTTCGTCTCCCGCACCCGCCTCGCTCCCGGCCGCTATAACGGTGACACTATCACCGTCTTCCGAGTGGTTATGGCCAACCCCCTGACCACTGAAGAAATCCTTGCTGCCGTCCTTGATGAGCAGTGCGAGATCGCCGCTCAGCCGGATATTCAGGCCCTGCTGCAGCAGATCAGGGAATAGTCCGATTCAGTAATAGTGACTCTAAAGGGCGTCCTCATAATCGTTGTATTGCGCAGTTACTCCTTTGCTCATACCCGCGTCTGCCAGAAGAGATGAGCTATCCGGATTAAATTTCCACGCATTTACCGTGTCAGGATTCACTACCGCTGCAACCAGAACCGGACCATTGTAGCCCTCTGCCGGAAGCGGAGAACTGCTCCCGATATTCGGAGTGACTTTGCCCCATGCCAGTACAGTGTTGTCCCGAGTAATCGCGATGGTCTGGCCCATTGAAGCGGTAATATCGGCAACGTTACTGAGGCCTTCTACCTGAATCGGTGAGAAACTGAAGGAAAGTTTCGTGCCGCCCAACTGACCGGCATCATTGTTTCCCCATGTCCATACCGTGCCATCGCGTCTGAGTGCGGCCACGTGCCAGTTGCCGGCTGCAATGGCTGCAACATCGCCGAGGCCACTCACTTGAACCGGAGTTCTGCTCCGCTTTGTGCTGCCGATACCGAGCTGTCCTGAACCGTTAAATCCCCATGACCATACGGTACCATCACTTTTTAACACCGTAGTATTATATACCCCCGCAGCAACTGCAGTTACATTTTCGAGACCCTGCAGGCGCATTGGGGTCAGACGGTCCTGTTGGTCTCCGGTTCCAAGTTGGCCCGACTGGTTGCCACCCCAGACCCAGACCGTCCCGTCTTTTTTCAAGGCAACAACATGAGCTCCTCCGGTTGCAATGGCTGTGATTTCGGAGAGACCAGGAACTTTCAGCGGAATCGCTGAATTTTCAGTCTTGCCGTTTCCAAGTTGTCCCGTACGATTCAGCCCCCATGCCCATACCGAGCCATCTTTTTTCAAAGCGACAGAATGATTACCTCCGGTGGCAGTAGCAACAATCGAGTTCAAGCCGGCAACTACCGTAGGTACAAGCGCTTCACCTTCAAATTCGCCATTGCCCAGCTGACCGTATTCGTTGTCACCCGTAACCCAGACCTTGCCATCCGGGGTGAGTGTTAATATGTGAGTTTCACCCTGCGAGTACCAGGGTGTTGCCGCCCATGCGGCGAGAGGGAGAGTTAAAAGAAATGCAACCAGAAGGCTTGTGATAAGAGGTGTCTTGATTTTGCATGCAGGTGAGACTGATACAGAAGTCTGAATATTCTTTTCCATGATTAAATTCTCCTTTTCGTAGCTGTGAGTAACGCCTTATATTCCACCAAGGCAAGTTATCACGCGACATTTCGGCAACCCGGCTGTCTCTTTAAGACCCTATGGGTTTTCCGCCCCATTCTCACGAATGGTTTAGTATTATCGTCTGCCACGAGAGGTTCCAAGGCCTATAGCTGATCAAACTATAAGCCAACCGCGTACTGCAATTGATCCCACCCCCTTTCCGGAAAAACCACAAAAAAGCCGGGTCACCATGGATATCGATTTCTCGACATTTCGGCGACCCGGCTATCTTCTAGAGACCCATTGGGCTTTCCGTCCTACCCTCGCGGGTAGTTTAGTTTTTTCGTTATTTAGTAAAAAATAATTCCTGATTTGTTTGTGGGACATCTATATAACTTTTTTTCCACAAATGCAAGAAAAAAATAGTAACACTGTTTTTTATTTTTTATTGAGCCAGAAACGGTATTAAATGCCACTATTGCAAAGAGAACTCGGACATTTTAACAAACCTGAAACCACGTTTCTTAAGTTCCGGCACCGCTGCCATGATCCCCGCCCCTGTACCGGCTTCAGGGTGGTTCATATGCAGCAGGACAATGTCGCCCGGAATCGCCTGCAAAAGAGCCGTTTTAACCTGAGCAGCACTCCAGGTTGCACCGGCATCACCGAGCAGGGAATAACCGGCGACCTCATGCCCCAGTTCCCGGGATATCTGCACCGCAATTTCATCATAGTAGGCGGTGCCCGAGCGATACAGTTTTGGCCGCACCCCGCTGATGGCCTCAATTTTACGGGCATTCAGCTCGATCTCCTCGACGACCTCACCGATACTCTTCGTGCCGACAATGCCATATATCGACCGACCGGTAACTGACGCTGGCTTATGGCGGATGCCGTGGTTAGCGATTTCAAAGAGCGGATTGGCAGCAAGTTGCCTGAACAGGTCGGGGTTGGCATCGATCCAGCGGCCATTGATAAAGAGCGTCGCCGGAATCTCTTCACGGATCAAAAATTCCATCAGCCGGGAATCAACCCCTTTCCCTGTGGGACTGCCGCAGGCATCAAGCGTCAGGGCAATAACCTTCTCGCCGCTGTCCAATCGAGTGCGAACACCCGGCACGTTTTCTCCCCACATGGCTGGCGTTACACCTGCGAAGCGGGAGGCAATCTGCTGTTTCAGGTTTTTCAGCGATGGGGAGGGAGAAGCGGCTAGACCGGGTGAAATACGAGTGATAATTAAGAAGATGAGCGCTGCCGTGACTCTCTTCATGGAGAATTTCCTTATTTAAATTTTCGGTTGCTCCGCGTTCTCCGCGCCTCTGCGTGAGGCCGTTCTTCTTTTACGTCTCTGCATTCCATTCTTCTGCATATTGCAATTGGATGCAACTACAAAGCTTTCCCGCTTGACAGAAAAATTTATAGCGGTAGTCTGTCACCTCTTCATTCCATCCTAAAATCAGGAGCGCCACCGTGTCACGACGCCTGCCAAAGATGCTGTATGCCGATCATAAAGGTAACATTTTCGACCACCCGGAGCTCTGCATGGCCGGCATGAACGGCACGGTACCGACCCTGCCGGAGGATGTCGAACTGATACCGCTCCCCGAAGACAGCAAGCTGTTCACCATGCCGTCGATGCCGCCGGTCGCGTGGGACGCTCGCAAAAAAGCCTTCATCACGGTCGATAGCATTCGTGAAGGAAAACGGAGTCAGCGGATCCAGGCGGTGTCTGCATTTATGGCTCCCGGGTATCTGCGTACGCTGCTGCCGGCGTGCGATTATTCACAGAAGCGGGAGCTGCTGCCGCTCTGGTCATATACTGCTGTCGGCTGGGACGAGGAGCGCGACTGTTTCGTGGTCGCCGCCACCAAAGTGGATGGCAACAGCAATTGGAATCCGGTGAACTATGACGACCGTACTCTTGATCCGCTGGTCAGGAAGCTGTTGAAGGAGATGCCGCACAACCGCCTGCTGGAGCAGCTGGCGCGCTGCGCCGTCGATTACCACTGTTTTGCCGCCAAAAATCTCTTTTATCGCCGCTGGGAGGCACCGCTGCCGACCTCGCCGATCTGCAATTCCGCCTGCCTCGGCTGCATCAGCCTGCAGGCGTCGGAATGCTGCCCCTCCAATCATGACCGGATCAGCTTTGTCCCGACGCCCGAGGAGTTGTGCGAACTCGCCCTCCCTCACCTGGAACAGGCCGAACAGGCGATAGTGTCCTACGGCCAGGGGTGTGAGGGTGATCCGATTCTGCAGGCCGATACCATCGCGGAGGCAACAATCCGGATGAAAAAGGGAACGTCGCGCGGCACGGTTAATTTTAATTCGAACGGTTCCATTCCGGAGCGGGTGCAGCTGCTCTGCGATACCGGGATGGATTCATTCCGTTTTTCAATGAATTCAGTCCGCGAAGATACCTACAACCGTTATTACAGACCAAAGGGGTACACCTTTACCGATGTTGTCACGTCTGTAAAAACAGCCAAACAGGCAGACCGCTTCACCATGATCAACTATCTCGTTTCCCCCGGTGTTTCAGATGCTCCGGAGGAGGTCGAGGCACTGCTGAAATTTGTTGCCGACACGCAGATCGACATGATTCAGATGCGCAATCTGTCAATTGATCCTGACTATTATAACCGTGAGATGGCGGTGCAAGGGAAGGGGATCGGCATGTACCGGCTGCTGCAGCGGCTTAAGAAAGAGTTTCCGAAGCTGCAGTTCGGCTACTATAACCGCACAAAAGAAAATTTCTACCCAACAGGGTACGAGACCGGCTGGCCGGTGAAACAGGGGGTCTAAGCCTGCCCCTGTTCCCCGGGAGCGGCCAATGGAGGGAGGATTAGGAGATTTTCTGATCCTTCCCGACAAAGGAGTAGATAATTGCTCCAAGAGGGCCGAGGAAGATGAGAACGAGAATCCAAATTATCTTGTTATATCCGGAAAAATCACCTTTTAGGCAGTCGACGATCTGAAAAATCCAGTAAACCAGCAGAATTAATCCAATAATAAAACCCATAATCACTCCCTTCAGAACGTATAGCAGGATTTTTTACAGGTAGAATTTACATCAATATTTTCAAAAGTCAATTTTTAAGCCCCGCACGGAGTAGCGATGTTCCAAACTAATCGTAATATTGTACTGCTTTTTACAACCCGCACTCTCAGGCTGTTCGGCTATGGCTTTCTCTCCATCGTGCTTGCCCTCTATCTTTCAGAATCCGGCTTCACTGATGTTCTCATGGGAGTCATGTTCTCGCTGACACTGGTCGGAGATGCCGGAATATCGCTGTTTCTCACCACTACCGCTGATCGCTTCGGCCGCAAAAAAACCTTGATTATCGGCGCGCTCCTCATGATGGTCGCCGGCGTGGTTTTCGTGTTGACCAGTAATCCGCTGCTGCTTATCCTTGCCGCAATTGTCGGAGTCATCAGCCCGAGCGGCAACGAAATCGGCCCGTTTCTTCCGGTTGAACAGGCGATGCTGTCACAACTTGTGCCTCAAGAACAACGAACGGGAGTTTTTGCCTGGTACAATCTGGCCGGTTCTCTCGCAACCGCTGCCGGTGCGCTTATTGGCGGTTTTCTTACCACGCAGCTGCAACGTAACGGGTTCAACCCACTCAATTCCTATCGGATTATTCTCTGCGGCTATGCCCTGATTGGCGGCCTGCTGACACTGGTCTTTACCGGTTTAACCGGAGAATGTGAAGCGGTTCCGTCATCTCTGGCAGCCTCGACGCCGAATCGTTACGGACTGCACAAATCGCGTGGCGTCGTTACGAAGCTTTCGCTGCTTTTCTCACTGGATGCCTTTGCCGGAGGGTTTGTTCTGCAGAGTTTTATGGCGTACTGGTTTCATGTCCGCTTCAGTGCAGATGAAGCGATGCTGGGGAGCATATTCTTCGCGGCCAATCTGCTCGCCGGTTTTTCAGCGCTGCTGGCGGTGCCGCTCGCAAAAAAGATCGGGCTGATACGCACCATGGTATTCACCCATCTGCCGTCAAATATTCTGCTTATCCTCGTGCCATTCATGCCGAATTTTCCGCTCGCAATAACCATGCTGCTGCTGCGCTTCAGCATCTCCCAGATGGATGTGCCGACGCGTCAGGCCTATACGATGGCCGTCGTTGATCCTGATGAGCGTTCAGCAGCAGCCGGCATCACCGGTATTGCCCGCTCAGTCGGTGCCTCTCTTGCTCCCACCGTGGCCGGAGCATTGCTTTCGGTATCGATGGGGAGTCCCTTCATCATCGCGGGTGGCTTGAAAATCGTCTACGATCTTATTCTGTACCGCGATTTCAAGGCATCCAGAGTCGCCGATGAGGTCTGAATAAAAAATTTCAGATACCCCTTGATTTTTGAATTGGCGCTGTTTATATTCCGACTGTTAGCACTCGACAACCGCGAGTGCTAATTTCAACTTTACCACCACACCCCACAAGGATAGAAAGGAGAAGTACAGATGAATTTACGACCACTGCAGGACCGTATCATTGTCAAGAGAGTAGAAGAAGAGACCAAAACCGCAGGGGGCCTTTTCATCCCCGAGACCGCTAAAGAGAAGCCGCAGCGCGGCCAGATCATAGCTGCAGGTAACGGCAAGAAAACTGAAGACGGCAAAGTTCTGCCGCTGGACGTTAAAATCGGCGATATCGTCCTGTTCGGCAAATATGCCGGCACAGAAGTAAAAGTGGATGGCGAAGATTACCTGATGATGCGTGAAGACGATATTCTTGCTGTTGTAGAATAAACATTAAAACCGAAAACGGGCGAACGTAATTCGCCTCTACAGAAAACAAATAAAATACGGAGGAATACCACATGGCTGCAAAGATTATCAAATTCGACCAGGATGGCCGCAACGCAATCCTGAAAGGCGTAAACATTCTCGCCGACACTGTTAAAGTAACCCTCGGACCGAAAGGCCGCAACGTCGTTATCGACAAATCCTACGGTTCACCGCTGATCACAAAAGACGGCGTAACCGTTGCCAAAGAGATCGAACTTGACGACAAGTTTGAAAACATGGGCGCACAGCTGGTCAAGGAAGTTGCTTCCAAAACGTCCGACGTTGCCGGTGACGGCACCACGACAGCAACGGTACTGGCTCAGGCCATCTACAAGCAGGGTTCCAAGCTGGTTGCTGCCGGTCATAACCCGATGGAAATCAAACGCGGCATCGACAAGGCTGTTGAAGCCATCGTTGCCGAACTGAAGAAAATCTCCAAACCGATCAAAGACCACAAAGAAATCGCTCAGGTCGGCACTATTTCCGCCAACAACGACAAAACCATCGGCGATATCATTGCCGAAGCGATGGAAAAAGTCGGCAAAGAGGGCGTTATTACTGTTGAAGAAGCAAAGGCGATGGAAACGACCCTTGAAACCGTTGAAGGTATGCAGTTTGATCGCGGCTATCTTTCCCCTTACTTTGTCACCGATCCGGAGCGGATGGAATGTTCCATTGAAAACGCCATGATCCTGATTCACGACAAGAAAATCTCCAACATGAAGGATCTCCTTCCGGTTCTCGAAGCAAGTGCAAAATCAGGTCGTCCACTTTTGATCATCGCTGAAGACATCGATGGCGAAGCGCTGGCAACTCTGGTTGTCAACAAACTGCGCGGCGTGCTGAACGTCTGTGCCGTTAAAGCCCCCGGCTTCGGCGATCGTCGTAAAGCAATGCTGGAAGACATCGCCATCCTTACCGGTGGACAGGTTATTTCCGAAGAAGTCGGCTTCAAACTCGACCAGACCACGGTTGACATGCTCGGCCAGGCCAAGCGCGTCACGATTGATAAAGACAACACCACCATCATCGATGGCAATGGCAAAGAAGAGAATATTCAGGGCCGCGTCAAGATGCTGCGCGCTCAGGCAGAAGAATCAACCAGTGACTATGACAAGGAAAAACTCCAGGAGCGCCTCGCCAAACTGGTTGGCGGCGTAGCCGTTATCAAAGTAGGCGCAGCAACTGAAGTTGAAATGAAAGAGAAAAAAGCCCGCGTTGAAGATGCACTGCACGCAACCCGCGCAGCAGTAGACGAGGGCATCGTTCCTGGAGGCGGCGTTGCTTATATCCGCGCCATGAGCGCACTTGCCGGCCTCACGCTCGCAAACGAGCAGCAGTTCGGCGTGACCGTGATCAAGGCTGCCCTTGAATCACCGATCCGTCAGATCGCAGAAAATGCAGGGATCGATGCTTCGATCGTAGTTGACAAGGTCAAGAACGGCACAGATGCCTTTGGATACGATGCCGCCAATGATGAATATGTCGACATGATCAAAGCCGGTATCATCGACCCGACCAAAGTTTCCCGCAGTGCGCTGCAGAATGCAGCATCGATTGCCGGCCTGATGCTGACAACCGAGGCACTGATTGCCGAGAAGCCGAAGGATGACTCTGCAGGCGGCGGCATGGGCGGCGGAATGCCCGGTGGTATGGGCGGCATGGGTGGCATGGGCGGCGGCGGAATGTACTAGCCGATCAGCCACATCGCTTGATGTAATAAAAACAAGGCAGAGGACTTCGGTTCTCTGCCTTGTTTGCGTTGTGTCTACTGGTGGAGAGGGCTTCAAAGGGTGGTTAAAATCCTTGTCTTTTTTATCCATCGTGGTACTGTTGTACAAAATTATGATCGATAGGAGGAACAGCATGGAAGCCGTGCTCATTTCGCCAAAATTTCAAGTTGTCATACCGAAATCGGTACGGAGCCTCCTCAAACTGCTTCCTGGCCAAAAAGTCCAGATCCTGGCTTACGACAATCGCGTGGAGATAATTCCCGAACTTTCCATCTCCGAAATGCGGGGATTTTTAAAAGGAATCGACACCTGCGTGGAACGGGAGAATGACCGGGTATGAAACGGATCGTCGATTCATCCGGTTGGCTTGAATTCTTTGCCGACGGTCCGAATGCATCTGTTTTTGCAGTGCCGTTAGCGGAGACCTCACAGCTGCTTGTCCCGGTAATCACCATATATGAGGTATTCAAAGTTGTCATGCGACAACGATCCGAGCATGACGCTTTGCAGGCTATTGCCCTGATGAGACAAGGAACCGTCATTGATATCAATGAAACTATTGCTCTTGAATCGGCCAAGCTGAGTCTGAAATACAAGACACCGATGGCTGATAGTATGATTCTGGCAACCGCGATCCGGTATAATGCTGAACTGTGGACACAGGATGTTGATTTTATTAACATCCCCGGAGTGAAGTATATTCCCAAAAATACGGAAAATTGATTTCTAACAAGGAGAAAACCATGGAACTCATCGGAAAGGCATTAACATTAGGTGAACTTGTCGCCTATAACGAGGGCTCGGTTGTCAGCAAGACGCTGATCGACAAGAAGGTCGGCACGGTGACGATGTTTTCTTTCGGCGCCGGACAGGGGTTAAGTGAGCATACCGTACCGTATGATGCCTTTGTCCAGATCGTAGACGGCGAAGCCGAAGTGACTATTAATGGCGAAAAGCACACCGTCACCGCCGGGCAGATTATCATCATGCCGGCGGCTATCCCTCACGAAATGAAAGCGATCAAGCCGTTTAAAATGCTGCTCGTCATGATACGGTCGTAAACTATGTCCGAAAAAACTGCCGTAATTCTCCTCCAGATGGGGGGCCCCGATTCGTTGGCGTCGGTAGAGCCGTTTCTCTACAATCTGTTTTCCGACCGCGATATCATCAAGATCGGTCCGGCTTTTCTGCAGCCGTTCATTGCTAAAAAAATCGTCAAAAAACGGGCGCCTAAAAGCGCCGACAACTACCGTCAGATCGGCGGTAAATCGCCATTGCGAGAATTGACGGAGCAGCAGGCGGCGGCACTTGAAAGCGCACTGGGTGATTCATACCGCTGCTTCGTTGCCATGCGCTACTGGCACCCGTTTGCCCCGGAGGCTCTGGCGGCCATTGAGGAAGAAGGAATCAAAAGGATCGTCGCGCTCTCGCTCTACCCCCATTTCTCCCGTGCCACCTCCGGATCAAGCTTTAATGATCTGGAACGCTCGTTGAAGGGATGTTCATCCACATTCGATGTCCGCTCCGTACGCCAGTTTTTCAATCAGCCGCTCTATATCAAAGCCCTGGTCGAAAAAATTGAACAGTCATTGGCACTGTTTGCTGACCGCTCCAAAGTACAACTCTTTTTCTCGGCCCATTCTCTGCCGCAGTCATTCATCGCCGAAGGTGATCCCTACCTTGATCACATCCAGGCAACGGTACGGCTGGTCATGGCACAGCTCGGCGGTGTTGCGCACCATCTCGCCTTTCAGTCCCGCGCCGGCCCGGTCAAGTGGCTGGAACCATCCACCGGTGACGAGCTGAAGGAACTGGCGGCAGCCGGTCACACCGACATTCTGATGGTGCCGCTCTCCTTTGTCTCGGACCATATTGAAACACTGCATGAGATCGACATTGAATATCGCGAAGTTGCCGAGCACCTCGGCATTACCTCGTTCCGTCGCATGGAGTCCCTCAACAGCTCGCCGCTGTTTATCCAGTGCCTGGCTGAACTGGTGCGGGGCGCTGTTGCCTGAGGTTGATTTTACACGTTGTCTGGCGTATAGTCGCCGCCACAATTCATACATTTTTTCGGAGGGTATCATGTTTAAAAAAATGTTGAGCGCTGTTCTTGTAGTCTGTTTTACGGCTGGAATTGCCTGTGCAGAAGCAAAGAAAAATCCGGTTGTCATCATGGAAACGTCACTGGGCAACGTCAAGATTGAGCTGTTCGAGAAGGAAGCACCCATCAGCGTCAAAAACTTTCTCGACTACACAAAAAGCGGCTATTACAGCGGCACCACGTTCCATCGCGTCATCCCCGGCTTCATGGCTCAGGGGGGGGGATTGACCGCAAACCTCACACCAAAACCGGGCAATCTCCCGCCGATCAAAAATGAAGCGGACAATGGCCTCAAAAATGATCGCGGCACACTTTCTATGGCCCGCTCCGGAGACCCGAACAGCGCCACATCGCAGTTTTTTATCAATGTTGCCGACAATGCTTCCCTCAACAAACCCAGCCCGGACGGTTTCGGTTATGCTGTCTTCGGCAGAGTGACAGAGGGCATGGATGTTGTTGATAAAATCGTGTCCACGCCGCAGTCACGGAAAAATTCGGTATTCCAGAACGTCCCGCTGGAGCCTGTCACCATCAAAGCTGTCAAAATCGTGAAATAGGAACCTGCCATGGGCAAAACAGAAGAGCTGGTGAGCTGGTCACATGAGCAGAAGTGCCGCAAGGCGGTTGCGGCACTTGAGAAAAATGAATTCACCGCGCACTACTGCCCTACACCCCAGGAAGCCGCTGACTACATCATCACCGCAGCTGCTGATGCCGCTACGGTCGGTTTCGGCGGTTCGATGTCAATCGTCTCACTCGGTGTGGAATCGCTGCTGCAGGAGATGGGCAAGGAGATTCTCAATCATGGTTCGACAGAGCTCAGCCGGGAAGAAAAAATCGCTATCATGCGGCGGCAGCTGACCTGCGACCTGTTCCTCTCCGGCTGCAATGCCCTGACCCTGAACGGTGAACTGGTCAACATCGATGCCACCGGCAACCGGGTTGCGGCGATGTTGTTCGGACCACAGAAGGTGATTGTCGTCGCCGGGCGCAACAAACTGGTTGATGGCTCACCGCAGGATGCCATCGCACGGGTTAAAACCTGGGCAACGCCACCGAATGCAAAGCGCCTCAGCTTCAAAACCCCCTGCGCCACAACCGGTTTTTGCAGCGACTGCAGTTCGCCCGACCGGCTCTGCCGTGTCACCACCATCATCGATCGCAAACCGCGCATTACGGATATACATGTACTGGTCGTCAACTCAGACCTGGGCTTTTAAATGGTTGCCGTCAAGCAGCTCTTCCATGCGCTGCTTGACGTTATTCTCCCCCCCATCTGTCACATCTGCCACACTTTTATCCCCAACGCCGCTGAACTCCATATCTGCCCGTCATGCTACGATCACTTACCGCTTGTGGTCTCGCCGCTCTGCTCTCTCTGCGGCATTCCCTTCAGCGGGACCGGCAGCGACCATCGCTGCGGTGCCTGCACACTCCAATCACCCCATTTTGATGCTGCCAGGGCGCACTTCCTCTATGAAGGCCCCCTGCGCGAACTGATTCACGCCTTCAAGTACAACCGGAATATCCACCTTCGCTTCCCGCTTGCGCTTCTTGCCCTCGAAGGAGTTGATGGCATTGCGGCAGATCACCGTCCGAACCTCATAGTTCCTGTCCCGCTCCATCGCTCCCGGCTGCGCATGCGTGGCTTCAACCAGGCGGTACTGTTGGGGAGAGTGCTGTCGCGCCGCTGTGCCCTGCCGATGCTGCCGGATGCTCTCGCGAGAACACGTGCGACTGAGCCTCAGATCGAGCTCTCGGCAGCAGAGCGGAGGGTTAATGTCAGAGGGGCTTTTTCAGTCAGGACTCCCGAGCGTATCGCAGGCAAGAATATCCTGCTGCTCGATGACGTGATGACAACCGGCAGCACCATGGATGAGTGCGCCAAAGAGTTGAAAAAAGCGGGAGCAACTGCAGTAATTGCCGTGACAATTGCACGCACTGCCAGATAATGACACGCATCAGGCGACCGGAACCTGGCGGATTATTTTCTGTTTATTTTCTTGACAATCACGCTTTGCTTCCGTAAATATTCAGCCTGTTAATTTACATGAATGGAGGAATAATATGCGCCTCTCGACAAAAAGCAGATACGGACTGCGAGCCATGTTTGATATCGCCTACAACTGCGGATCTGCACCTGCCCAGATTCAGGATATTTCGCGGCGCCAACAGATTTCACCCCGTTATCTGGAACAGATTTTTCAAAATTTGAAGCGTGCCGGTCTTCTGAAAAGCAAGCGTGGGCCACAGGGGGGGTATGCATTGTCGCGTAAACCGGATGGAATAACGGTCCTTGAAATATTGAATGCCACCGAGCAGGATGTGCTGCTGGTTGATTGCGCTGGCGCCACGCCGAAAAAACTCCGCCGGAAATCAGAATGTCCCTTTGAAGGGAAATGCGTCACACAGACTGTCTGGAGTGAAGCGAACGCACTGCTTGACACTCTGTTTGGCGGCATGACCTTGCAAACACTCTGTCAGAGGGCTCATGATCTGGGTATAAAAAACGAAACCGATCACAAAGTTATGTATTATATTTAGCGACAATTGCGTCACCACACCGGAGAATAAAAACCACTTCGTGATTCCCTGCCTGTAATCTCTCAAACAGCAGATCGGTAGGTATTTCGGCCAGCGCGTTTGGCGGAGTACATCGCCCTGTCTGCTGCTTCCACAAGAGACTTTGAATGAATACCGTCATCCGGAAACAGACTGATACCGATACTGACAGTAACAGCGACTTCAGCCCCATCAATCCTGAATGGAACTGAGAATGTTTTCAACAGGTTATCGGCAATTCCCAGTAACTCCTCCTGTCCTTCACAGTCTGTGACAATAATGCCGAACTCATCTCCACCTTGGCGGCTCACCGTATCCACGTCACGTTTACAGCAGGATCTGATTCTTTCACTCGCCTCTATGAGCACCTCATTACCGGCTTCATGGCCAAAAGTGTCATTGATGTTTTTAAAATGATCTAAATCAAGGTTAAATAAACCGAATTTTATGCCGTTACGTTGGGATTTCGCGATAGCCTGTTCGAGGCGGTCTTCAAAAAGTCTTCTGTTTGACAGGCCGGTGAGCGGGTCTTTGAATGCCATATCCCGGATGATCTTCTCGTTTTTGACACGTTCGCTGACATCGTGAACAATCGCGACTGTTCCCGTAATGGCTCCACTCGAATCCCTCACAAGAGATGCGGTGCTTTCAATATGCAGGGTTGAACCGGCGGTCAACTTGTTTTTACAGGCAGAGTGCGCCTGGCCGTCCGACAGGGCAAGAACCGTCGGACACCTCTCACAGGGAACCGTATTTTCAAACATTTCGTAACAGGGTGACCCGGTAAAATCACCGAACATCTCTGTCAGAGCTCTGTTCTGATATACTATCCGGTTATTGAGGTCTTTAATGGCGATCCCCTCGCCCAGACAATCGACAACAGCCTGGAATCTTCGGCGTTCACTTTCCAGCTGCTGCCTGATCGTTATGATATCACTGCACCGTTTCACAGATAACAGCAGCTTCTCAATTTCGATCGGTTTCAAAAAATAGTCGCTGAATCCAAGTTCGATTGCCGCAATGAGGCAGTCGGTATCCCGATTGGCCGAGGTGGCAATTACCTGTACATCGGGATTCAGCTCTTTGATGTGGCTCACCAATTCAAGGCCGCTCATAACCGGCATATTGATGTCGGTTATGACAATCGGGCGATAACGTTCCTTAAATTTCAACAGTCCATCGCTTCCGTTCACCGCAATCTCTACCCGAGCCCCGTGCAGCAGAAGTATCCGCGAAATGAATAAAGCCGAAGCAGGATCGTCTTCGACAACGAGAAGTTCAAGACCATTAAATTGTATTGTGTGTATTGTCACAGACATAATAATTCGCGCTCCTCTTCATAATCAAAACCTGAACAGCCTCTTTCAGCACCGAGAACTTATACGGTTTTTGAATAAAGCCGGCCAACCCTTTACCGACGAATTTCTGCGTGACCTCCTGCTCGTTGTAACCGCTGGACATGATGACCTTGACATCAGGCTTCAGTTGCTTGAGTTCACGGAAGCACTGCACACCGTCCATATGCGGCATGGTCAGGTCGAGGATGACGAAGCTGATGTCGGGGTTCTGTTTGAACTGTTCCACCCCCTCACGACCATCTTCTGCAGTAATAACCGTAAATCCAAGTTCCTTGAGCATTTCAGATCCGATGCCACGGATTGTCTCTTCATCGTCCACGAGCAGGACGGTACCGCTCCCCTGCCAGTCCTCATTGTGGCCTGCGCCATTAAAGATTTCAACCGGTCTGCTGCTGGCCGGAAGTAAAATTTTGAAGGTGGTTCCTCTGTTCAGTTCGCTGTAAACTTTGATGGCTCCTTTATGCCCCCGGACGATCCCGAGAACCGCAGCCATGCCTAATCCCCGACCGGTAAATTTGGTGGTGAAGAATGGATCGAAGATTTTTGCCATGGTTTCTTTGTCCATGCCACAGCCGCTGTCGGCTATTTCCAGGTAGACGTAGAGCCCTTCGCAGATATTTTCGTCGAGCCAGACATCTTTCAGATAATTCCGGTCGCAGTCCATGCAGCCGGTACTGATGGCGATAACACCACTCTTCTCACCTATCGCTTCGGAGGCATTGATGACCAGGTTCATGATTATCTGGCGCATCTGGGTGGCGTCGGCTTCCACCGTGGGAAGGTGGTGATGCGGATTGATCCGGAGTAACGCCTTCTTGGTGATGGATACTTCCAGCATGCGCAGCATCTCTTCCAGCAGGGTGTTCAGGTTGATGTTCTCGATGACGAATCTGCCCTTACCCGAGTAGGCCAGCATCTGCTTGGCAAGGTCGGCAGCACGTCCCGCTGCCTGTTCAATACGCTGCAGATTGTCCACCGCAGGTGATTCCTTGTTGATCCGCATCAAAGCGAGATCAGCATTACCGATAATGGCGGTGAGGATGTTGTTGAAATCGTGGGCGATGCCGCCGGCAAGAACACCGAGACTTTCGAGTTTCTGAGACTGCTGCATTTTCTCATCAGCCGCACGTTGTCGTTCGTTCTGCACTTCCAGCTCTGCCAGCGCCGCTTCCAGTTGCGCCTTCTGAAGCGCCAGCTGATCCCGCTGTTCCTTCATTGTCAGATGATTGCGAACCCGCAGTCTGAGCAGTTCCATGTTCACCGGCTTGGCAAGATAATCAATACCGCCGAGTTCGAGCCCCTGCAGTTGACCCTCCTGGGTAACCAGCGCCGTCAGAAAGATAATGGGGATAGAGTTGTACTCCGCATCTGCCTTGATGATCCTGCAGACTTCAAAGCCATTCAGATCCGGCATCATCACATCCAGCAGAATCAGGTCGGGCTTGTACTGTTTGACTAGATCAATGGCCTCATGCCCGTTCAGCGCCGTGAGAATGTCATACTCATCACGGAGAACCGATTTGATGAGCTGTGTATTGACGTATTCATCATCCACCGCCAGTATTCTGTAGCGTTTATTCATGGTTTATCTCCTTGCCTTTCACCCTTTCACCCTTTCACCCTTTCACCCTTCACCCTTCACCCTTCACCCTTTTCATCTCCACCACCAGATCCTGGATATACAGCGGCTTTGACACATAGCCGTCAAACCCCGCGGCCAGAAGCCGTTCACGGTCGCCGCGCATCGAGTACGCCGTCAGGGCGATAACCGGCAGGTGAGCTGCTGTCCCCTTTTCTTGTGCCCGGATTTCAGCCAGTGCTTCTTCGCCGTTCATGATCGGCATCTGGATATCCATCAGCACGATATCGAACTCTGCTTTTTCCAGAGCGGCGAGGCATTGCCTGCCGTTTTCCGCTGTGGTGACGGTGTGTCCCAGTTTTTTGAGCAGTGATATTCCAAAGGCGATGTTGACCTGTTCATCTTCGACAAACAGTACCCGCAGCGGTGGGCCATCCCAGGCGGAGATTGTTGGTGGAGGTGCAGGTGACGCCTCGGGGATGAAAGGGGCCGTGCCGATTCGGAAGGGGAGTGCCACGCTGAAACAACTGCCGACGCCTTGCGTGCTTTCAACGCTGATTGTGCCGCCCATTAGCTCTGCCAGACGACGGCTGATGGTCAGGCCGAGGCCGGTGCCGCCGAATCTGCGGGTGGTGGAGCCGTCTTCCTGGATGAACGGTCTGAAAATCTGTTCAACCGCTTCCGGTGCGATGCCGATACCGGTGTCGCGTACCGCTATCCTGACAAGTACAGAGGTTTCATGCTGTTCCAGAAGCTCTGCCGAGACGGTGACGCTCCCTGCGGCGGTGAACTTGACGGCGTTGCCCATCAGGTTGAGGAGTATCTGTTTGATGCGTAACTGATCGCCCACCAGCAGACAGGGGATGTCATCGGCCACGTCAACCCCAAGCGTCAATCCTTTTGAGAACGTGGCATACTTCTGCATCATGATGCAGTCTTTAAGACACTGCTGCAGACTGAATTCGACCGGTTCGATCGTAACTTTCCCTGCTTCAATTTTGGAGAGGTCAAGAATATCACTCATCAGCGACATCAGATTTTTGCCGCATTGTTTGAGGGAGGTGACATACTCGCGCTGTTCCACCGTCAAGTCGGTATACTCGAGGAGCTGGGTCATGCCGAGCACCCCGTTCATCGGGGTGCGGATCTCGTGGCTCATATTGGCCAGAAACTGGCTCTTGGCGGTGTTGGCCGATTCAGCGGCATCGCGTGCAACAACCAGCTTTGCTTGCAACTCATAGCGCTCTGTTTCGTCAGAAATGATCCAGATGCTTCCGACAAACGGGTCATCAGGACTGACCGCCTTGCCGTTAATGAGTGCATGAAACAGCGAGCCGTCACTGCGCCGGAGCAGGAGTTCTCTGGTAAAGGCTTTTCCTGACGACAGTACGGCATACGCTTCGAGACCCACCTTCTCAAATTCTTCCCGGGACCGGTAAAGAAGGCTGGTGCTGGCGCCTGTCATCTCGTCAGAACTGTAGCCGAACATGCGGCACATGGCTGAGTTGATCGTCTTAAAGAGGCGATTTTTTATAAAAGTGATGCCGACCCCGGCATTTTCGAGAATAATAGACTGTTCGTGGACAAGGCGGTTCACCGTTGCTTCTATCTGCGTGCGCTCGGTAACATCGTGTACTATGGAGAATATGAATGTCGTGTTTTGTCGCCTGACAGGAGAAGTGTAAACCTCTACGGTACGGATTTCGCCGTTTGCCAGCTTGTGCGGGAATATGCAGTGATCTGAATTCTCTTCCATACCGGGATTTTTCCCGCTTAAAATACTCCTCAGCGACTGTATATTAATGTCAGAAATATTCATGCGCAGCATGTTTTGCTGTGAATACCCGTAAAACAGTTCAGCTGCATGGTTTGCACCCATTATGTGGCCGGATTCAGGCTCAACCAGCAGCATCACGGCACCATGGTTCATGAACATACCCTTGAACAGTTCTTCGCTCTCGAGCAGCGCCTCCTGTTTCCAGAGCAGAATCCGGCTTTGCGTTGACAACCTGCGATTAGCAGCCAGCAGGCTAATAGCCAGAAATATGATTACACCAAAAGCGAGCAAAGCTGCCATAATCTGCCAGAAATAGCGATGCCAGACATCGTTCGATGTAAAAGAAGGAGCACTCTCGAACGGTGGCAAACGCAATTCCCTCAGCATATCCTCCACCAGGGAGTAATCGGCCGGCACGACAAAACCATGTATGCCGATTGCCTGTACAACCGCTTGATGTTCTTCCAGGACAAAAAGCGTCGCGGCAACACGCCGTGCCAGATTTTCATCCATATCCGGCAGAGCTGCAAACGGCCACTCCGGGTAGAGGCGGGTTGAAAGCAGCAGCGGAAAGTCGGGCGGATTCTGCCGGTTGATAATCTTGAGCTGCTTCATCTCCAGCCTGCCCTCACGCACCATCCCTTCCAGTACCCCGCTGCGGACAAAACCGACATCGGCGCGACCGGCCAGCACGGCCTCGATGACTGTATCATGCGGCATGCCGGTGGCAATCACCGGGGCATCCTGCGGCAGACGAATTCCCGCCTTACTGAGCTCATACACCTGCATTTGATACGCGCCCAATGATTCGATGTCGGCGGCCGCAACAGTTTTACCTTTGATGTCAGTCAGGGAATCGATTGAGCCGTTGTCAGCGCGGCTGAAAATGACGCCGCCAAAAGCAGTGGCACGTTGACCATGTACATTGGCCGCCAGCGTAGCGAGCGGCGCTGATAATTCTCTGCGCCTTTTTAACAGGATAAAATGACCGGGGTTGGTCAGGACAAAATCGAGCTGACGAGCGGCAACAGCGCTATCCAGTTCCTGATAGCTAAGCGCCTCAACGACAAAATCGTACTCCGGCAGGGACGCCTTGAGTGCGGCAGCCAAAGGCTGCCATTGCGCCAACGTTTGTGGTTTCGGCCGGTAGGCGAGGACACCGATCCGTACCGGCTCTGCAGCGTATGCCGGTATTGCCGGCAGCACAAAAACAAGATACGCCACCAGCATCAGCATACGGATGAATGAGCATAAATGCATGGCCTGCTCCCTGTTCATCATTTTTTCCTGATTCGTTCTAATTCGCTGCTAAAACCTGTTCACCCTTTGACAAGCGTTTAAGTCAAAAGCTAACCCCTCCTGTCCTCCCCTTAGATAAGGAGAGGGACGCGTAGCAGTTGAAGTGTGGTTTTGCAATAAGCTGTTGCTTTTGCCTTTAAGCTCCCCCTCTTAAGATAAGAGGGGGTTGGGGGGAGTTATGAGTCTCTTGCGGCAGATTAGAACGAATCAGGTCATTTTTTGACTATCAGTTGGCACATAGTCGCCGCTAAAAAGCGAAGTCAGCATGAAAAAACCGCTGGCACCATATTTTTGCAACGGTATGCCTGCTACGAAACCCCCTCCACAACACTCTGCACTATATCCCGCAATTGATCAAACCCGAACGGCTTGCTGACCAGTCCGGCAATCTCATTACGGGGAATCCGTGAGGTGACGACGGTATCGCCATAGCCGCTGGAGATGATAATCGGCAGGTGCGGGTTCAATGCCTTCAACTCACGAAACAACGCATAGCCATCCATGACCGGCATCCCCATATCCGTAACAACCAGTATGATATCTGAAATATTCCCCCGGTACAACTCCAGAGCTTCCCTGCCGTTGCAAGCCTCAATTACCGTAAAACCGAGCTCCTGCAGCATGGTTTTTACGATCAGCATAACCTGTTCTTCATCCTCAACCAGCAGTATAGTGCCGCCTCCCTGCCAGGGTGCTGATTTTTTCTGCTGCAGCGAGCCCTCAATGGCGCTGACACTGTTTTGAACCGGAAGATATATTTTAAACGTTGAGCCCTCCCCCGGCACGCTGGAGAGCTGTAATGCCCCCTTATGTGCGGTGATGATACCAAGTGTTGCCGACATCCCGAGGCCGCGCCCGGTAAATTTGGTGCTGTAGAACGGCTCGAAGATACGCCGTTTTGTCTCATCATCCATACCGCAGCCGGTATCGGTAACTTCCAGACAGATATAGCCGCCCGCCGGTATAAGTATGCCGAGGTGGTCCTTCTCCGGTGAACCGGCTTTGATGGCTGTCTTTTCCAGTGATATGGTGATCAGCCCCTGTTCCTCGCCAATGGCTTCCGAGGCGTTAATGATCAGATTCATAACGATCTGCCGGAGCTGGCTGGCATCGCCCTTGAGAAGTGGCAGTTCGGCAGAGAGAGCAGATATGATGGCGACATTCTGGGTGGTGGTTGATTTCAGCATGGTGACCATTTCATCCACCAGTGCCGTAACGTTGACCTGAGTCAGAATAGCTTGGGCCTTCCCGGCGTAGGCGAGCATCTGGCGGCAGAGAGCAGCGGCCCGTTCGGCAGCCATTTCTATGTGCGGTATATTGGTTGCCGCTTTTTCATAATCCATTTTTATCAGAGCGCAATACCCCACGATGATCGCCAGGATGTTGTTGAAGTCGTGGGCGATACCGCCTGCCAGAACGCCGAGGCTCTCCAGTTTCTGGGTCTGTTGGAATTGCTGTTCAAGTGCCATTTTCTCATCAATGAGACGTTTATGCTCGGTGATGTCGTGCAGATAGATCAGCAGGCGGGCATGGCCACCTGAATGTATCAGTGTGGCTGATTCCAGCAGCGTAAATTTTCGCTGCTCGCCGTCACGTAATAACGTGATGGTGTGCTCTTTGTTGTGATGAGTTGTTCCGGTCTGAAACGAGTCCTCTATCGAGCGTAATAACGTGCAATTCAGGCAGTTGCTGCTGTATCCGCACCCTCTCGGATCATTTTCGGCGTTGACGCAATGAAAGACTCCACAGGCGGTTAAGCCCTTCAGGTCGTCTTCAGCCGTACCCGTAAAAAGTGAAAAGGCCGGATTTGCATAGTGGATTCTCCGTTCTGTATCGAGCAGACACATCATGACCGGTGAATTTTCGTATATTGCCTTTAGTTCGGACTCGCTGCGAACGAGTTCTTCTTCGGCACGCTTGCGCTCGGTAATATCAATGTCGAGGCAGAATAACTCCATAACCCGGTCGGCTCCCTGCACGATGGCATGGCTCGAAAAAACCGGCACCCGTGCACCATCTTTGCGCACCAATACCAACTCAGACGCCGGGATCGCCTGCCCCGTCTCGCTCATCTGCCGCATGGCATGCCTCACACCCTCTTTCATTTCGGGTGGTATGATTAAATCCAGCAGGCTACGTCCAACAGCCTCTTGCTCAGTGTACCCATACAACAGCTCGGAGGCTTTATTCCAGTATTGGGTCGTGCCATCCAGCGCATACCCTTGCACGGCAACAGAGGGGATGTTTTGCAGTAAATTCCGGAAACGCGCTTCACTCTCCCGCACCGTCTCATCAGCTTCTCTGAGCCGTTCATTCTGCGACTCCTGCTCCGCCAGCATCTCAGCAAGCACTTCTTTCTGGCGTGCCAGCATATCCCGCTGCTCCTTCAAAAGCAGATGATTGCGCACCCGCAGTCTGAGAAGATCCCGGTTCACCGGCTTGGTCAAATAATCTATGCCGCCGAGTTCAAGACCCTGCAGTTGTCCTTCCCGGGTATCCAGTGCCGTCAGGAATATAATCGGGATTGTGTCGTACTCGGCATCGGCCCTGATGATTCTGCACACGTCAAAACCGCTCAGATCCGGCATCATCACATCCAGAAGGATAAGGTCAGGCTTGTGCTGCTTGACCAGATCAATAGCTTCATGCCCGTTCAGTGCCGTGAGGAAGTCATAATCTGCGCTGAGAGCCGATTTTATGAGCTGAGTATTGACGTATTCATCATCCACTGCCAGTATTCTGAAACGTTTATCCATGGTTTACCTCTTTAGGCCCGAGAGGGTCCTTGACTTTCTTCATCTCCCCGACCAAGACCGAAAAACTGCAGTACCAGCATGGCGAAAATGCTGCCGAAGAGGAAATTGATGTTGAGGAATATTTCGAAGTTGAAATAATTGCCGGCCAGGCCGGCTGCGAGCAGCGACAGGAACAGCGGGATGGCGAATCTCGAGGGGTTGGCGGTGACTGATGTGGACATGTGCGGCCTTTACGAAAGATATTGATGAACTATACCGAAGTTTGTACAGATTACAACAGCAAAAATTCATTAACAGCTTCCTATGCGAAGACCTTTTAACGCTCATTACGGATGACTTCCAAGACAGCATCGGCAGTAAAACCGACCAACGATCCGCAGACGTCCATGATGATAATGCGGGCCTCCTTCATGAGGCCGGCACATCTTACAGATCAAGTATCATCGCATTCTCGTCACAATCCGGAAATTTTGCGCATTTAATACAGTCACCCCACACTTTATGCGGCAATTCGGATTTATCCACCAGACGAAAACCGTGCTTGGCAAAAAAATCCGGCTTATAGGTCAGGCAGAATATCCGGTTTAATCCTATCTGACGCGCTTCAGCAATGCACGCCTGCACCAGACGGCTGCCGATGCCCTTACGGCCGGAATCCTCCACCACCGCCACAGAACGGACTTCGGCAAGATCCTCCCATACGATATGCAGTGCTGATGTGCCGAGAAGCACGCCATCCTCTTCAACGACATAAAAATCACGCAGCGATTCGTATAATTCCGACAGCGAACGGGAAAGCATATCGCCCCGGTTGGCAAACGTCATCAGCAGCTTCTGGATATTCTTTACATCGGCAATTTGTGCTTTTCTGATCATGATCTTCTCCTTTTCTAGCGAACACCGACGGTGACGGTTTGCGGTTTCAACACCCTGACCAACTCTGAAGGCGTCATCCCGACCAGATAGCCACGCTTGCCGCCGTTGATGTAAATCTGTGGCAGGTCGGCAATGCTTGCTTCCATATAGACCGGCATCCGGTGACGGGTACCGAATGGTGACGTCCCGCCGAACAGGTAACCACTCTGTTTCTGGGCTACCTCAGCCGAGCATGGTGATACCTGTTTTACCCCGATCAGACGTGCCAGCTCTTTAGTCGAAACCTGCAGATCCCCATGCATAAGCACAATCAACGGCCTGGAGCGTTCGTCCTCCATCACCAGAGTTTTTATCACCGCATGCTCGTCAAGGCCCAGTTCACGGGAAGAGGCCGCCGTGCCCCCTTTTTCCTCGTAGGTGTAGAGGTGATCGCTGAATGAAACCTGTTCCGCGCGAAGCTGACGCACTGCTGCGGTTACCGGTGTTTTTTCCCTGGCCATATCAGCAGATCCTCGGCAACTGTTCGCCGGAAAGCATGTCAACCGATCTCATACCACCTATAACTGTCTCCATCTGTACCCGCCCGGCAGGGCCGGCAGCGACGGTGCCGATAACGGCGGCGCTGCTGCCGAGCGGATGTTTTTTCAGAGCGGCCAGAGCTGAATCAGCGGCATCAGCAGAGACGAATGCCAGCAGCTTGCCTTCATTGGCGACAAAGAGCGGATCAAGTCCCAGAATCGAGCAGACGCCGCGTACCGAAGGCTTGACCGGCAATGCCGCTTCGTACAGGGTTATCGAGACTCCCGATTGCTGGGCGATTTCCTTGATGGTCGTAGCGACGCCGCCCCGGGTCGGGTCGCGCAAGACATGCACGGCAGCGCCCACCCCGGCAATAAGGTCGGCAACAAGACCGTTCAGCGCGGCTGAATCGCTCGTAATCGCGGTGCTGACCTCAAGCCCCTCCCGTTCCGCCATGACAGCTATGCCATGATCACCGATCGTACCGTTGATAATAATGACATCACCGTGTTGTGCGTTGGCGCCATGGATTTCCAGCGTGTGTTCCACAGCACCGACACCTGATGTCGAGATGAATATCTTGTCGGCCTTGCCGCGCGGCACGACTTTGGTGTCTCCGGTAACGATGGCAACACCGGCAGCATCCGCCGCCGCACGCATATCCTCGAGAATTACCTTTAAATCCGCCTTGCTGAAACCCTCTTCGATGATCAGCCCGACACTCAGCCAGAGCGGCCGCGCCCCCATCATGGCGAGATCGTTGACTGTGCCATGCACCGCCAGACTGCCGATGGTGCCACCCGGGAAAAATATCGGATCTACAACAAACGAATCTGTCGTGTAGGCGATCCGGCCGGAATTCACTTCCAGCAGCGCGGCATCATTGAGCCCGACGGAAGATCTCCCGCTGACAATCGGTATTATCAGTTCATCGAGGAGCTGGTGGGAAAGGCGGCCGCCGCTGCCGTGGCCGAGAAGAATGAGGTCGTTATTCATATATGAGTTGTCTCCTGAAATTGAGTGTCACCGATAGCACGAAAGCGGTTTTATGTCACGGCTGCTTTTCACCGTTGGCTACCGTTCAATCAGGTAATCGGCGATATCAGACGTGGTATTTTTTACACCCAGCTCTGCTATTTCCGGAAGCAGCACCCGGAAACTCAGGTTGATACTGTTCGGGAAACGTTCGGGGATGCCGTGTTTTACCGCATGCCAGGTTCCGGCGAGTGCCACAAGTTTTCTGTCCGGATACCTCTTGTGGTTGTTTGCTATGATCATCGCCATGCCGCTGTTGCGCACCGCCTGTGCTTCACAGAAATAGGAAAATTGCTGCCCTTTCGCCTCATGCCCGAAGACCCCCTCGAATGTTTTCTTGAGGAACCCGGTTTGAGGTTTGTTGATGTCGCAGGTGACCCCCAGGGGAAGATTCCTGCGCTCTTCTGGCGTCAATGACTCAAAGCCCTTTTTTGCCACTTTGAAGACAATCGTTTTCGGGACGTTCAGAGCAATCATAGGAATATGATTATCACGGGCGAACAGGAACAGCTCCCGATAGAGGAACCAGTCATACGACCAGTTTCTGGCGTAAACATCTTTAAAGACCTGCTCCGGTATCCTGCCTTCGATCCAATCGTCAAGCTGCTTCTGGTAGTCTGTTTGAAACATTTCCAGACCAATTGCCACGGACACCTTTTGAGCCTGGAACGAGCGGATGATTTCGAGCTGCAGTTCATGATGTTTTTTGTTGTCATGAGTTTCAGCGACCATGGTGACATCCGAGCTCTGCACATCAGCCATCATCTGCGCGAAACTGACAACCTGCCTGTCGCTCATGCGCACGATCGAACCGCCTGCAGCGGCGCAGACCGGCACGGCGATGCAGCAGAGGAGAAGGAGATATTTGACCGTTTTTACCATGTTGAGCCCCTTCTCGTGAGCAAAATAACCTGAAATAAATGCGCGAACCATAGCAAAAAAACACCCGGTAGTAAATTTATTCGCGTCACCGCATGTCAAAATTGGTATGGTGTGTCGAATTACCCTATTTCGCGAGGTGTGGTGCGATGCGTTATTTTTTGCTGCTGCTGTTTTTCCTCTCCCTTTCCTGCCCGACTTCCGCAGCTCCAACCGATCTGCAGGAACCGGTCGTTCTGCACCAGAAGATCGAGATTACCCTCACTCCGTCAGAACATCTCTTGCGCGGCACGAGTACAATCACCTTTGCTGCCGGAACGCAGAGTGTCTCCCTGAAGCTCTCGCCAACAGCACAGATTGAATCTGTTACTGTTTCAGGAGCGCAGCTCCCCTATTCGTTTTCGGATGGCACCCTCTCCCTGAATATGCCAGAAACAGCCAAACATGAAACGGTTCCGGTATCTGTCACCTACCGCGCATTTTTTAACGATCCACTGCCGCAGCCCGGCGGCAGCAGTGAGGACCCGACCTATGGCGTACGTGGCGCCATCACGACACAGGGCACGTTTTTGAGTGACAGCGCCGGCTGGTATCCGCTCCCGCCGTCGCTGCCGCTCAAACGCTCTATCCGGGTCTCTGCTCCGGCCGGTATCGAGGCGATAACTCATGGAAAGAGGGTGGCACGGAGCACAAAGGATTCTGTGACTACCTCCTCCTGGGAAGAGCTGCGGCCGACCGGTGGACTCACGCTCTGCGCGGGGCCGTATCGGGTCGATGAGCGGCGTGAAGCCGGTGTTGACCTGTACAGCTACTTTTACGCGGATAATGCCACCCTCTCTTCCCGCTATCTTGATGCAGCTGCCAAATATCTCCGTATCTACAGCGATCTGTTCGGTCCCTATCCTTTTGAGAAGTTCGCCGTCGTGGAGAATTTCTTCCCGACCGGGTACGGCTTCCCCTCATTCACCCTGCTCGGCAGCACGATCATCCGGCTCCCGTTCATCATAGAAACCAGCTTCCCTCATGAGATCGTTCATTCCTGGTGGGGTAACGCGATCGAAGCAGATCAGAGCGAAGGAAACTGGACGGAGGGCTTGACCACCTATCTGGCCGACTACCTGTTGAAAGAACGGCATTCGGCGGAGGAGGGGCGCGAATACCGGCTGCAGCTGCTCTCCGATTTCGCCACGCTCGTGACAACGGATACCGACTTCCCCCTTACCGCTTTCCGCAGTCGCGTAGATCCGGCCTCGCGGAGTGTCGGCTACGGCAAGAGCGCCATGCTCTTTCATATGATCCGCACCGGAATCGGTGACGACGCCTTCTTTGGCGCTCTGCGGGAAATATGCCGGGAGCGGCTCTACCGTTCCGCCACCTGGGACGATTTCACCCGTGCATTCTCGAAAAGTTCCGGACTCGATCTCTCACCCTTCATGAAGCAGTGGCTTACCCGCCCCGGCGGTCCGCGTTTCCACTTCTCGGACGTAACGCGTCAACAGGAAAGCGAAGGGCGAGGGTGGACGGTTTCCGGTTCAATTGTTCAGACTCCCCCGTTCTATGAGCTCGGTGTGCCGCTTCGGCTGCAGAGTGACGGAGCATCGATCAGGAAGAATATTCCGGTCACCGGGGCGCTGACCCGATTCAGTTTTTCCACTCCCGCTGAGCCCCGGCAGCTGCTCCTCGACCCTGATGCTGAACTGTTCCGCCTGCTTGCCCCGGACGAGATACCAGTCACCGTAAACAGCATTAAAGGTTCAAGACAGCTCCTCGCCGTTATCACCGAAGATTGTCGGGCGAGGGATGCTACATTCAGGCGCCTGCTGGACTCTCTCGGGAAGGGCGGGACAGCGGTGATCAGAGAGCGTGAACTTGATGAGGAGCTCATACGTAGACACGACCTTATCTTCTGCGGAGTCCCGAAACACCGCTCACTGCTGCCTCCATTGCCCTCCGGGATCGCCCGGAACGCTGCCGGTTTTTCCTTGCGCGATGATGCTGTGACCGCGCCGGATGGACTGCTTTTTCTGGTACTGCCGTTCCCCTCGCCAACGGCACGGATTGCGGCGCTTTTCCGCCCGCTCTCGGAGGTGGCCGCTGAACAGTACGCGTCAAAAATTACTCATTACGGAAAATATGGCTCCCTCGTCTTTACCGGTGGCGCCATCCGGCATAAAGGCACCACTCCACCTGCTGGCGGAGGGAGCGCCGTCATTTTCTAGTTTATGTATGCTTACAAACGGTCAAAGTGTACCTCTTTTACATAAAATTGTAGGTTGGGTTATCTGCCCCCAAATTTTGCTAACAATATTGACATAGGTTAGCATATTTGCTAACCTCCTTCCTATGAACTACACCATCGAATATTTTCACTCCCGCGTACAAGCTGAAATTGAATCTTGGCCTGACGGCATTCTTGCTGATTACGCTCGGCTTATAGAACTTCTGATTGAGTTCGGGCCAAACGTGAAAATGCCTCATTCCAGAGCATTGGGAAAGGGTCTGTTTGAATTGCGGCCAAAAGGACGAGAGGGAATAGGACGTTCATTTTACTGTTTACTTGTTGGCCGACGGATCGTTATTCTTCATGCGTTTATCAAGAAAACACCAACAACCCCAGAACCAGAACTGAAAATAGCTCGAAAACGAATTAAGGAGGTGCAAAATGGCTGACTTGAAATATCAACCGGTATCCCATAACCATGACTCATTCATTGCAAAAGCAAAAAAACGGGAAGGTTTCAAAAAAGCATACGAAGATTTAGAAGAGGAATATGCGCTGGTAAAAGAGATGCTTACTGCACGAGCGCGACTTGGACTTTCACAAGAAGCCGTTGCCGAATTGATGGGAACAACAAAGAGCGCAATATCACGACTTGAAGCTGCTGGTAAACACGCTCCCTCCATGACAACACTCAGAAAATATGCTCGTGCTGTCGGTTGTCATCTCGAAATAAAGTTTGTTGCTGAACATGCTTAACATTCAGACGGACGAGTAAAGTAACTATGCACAAGTCAGGACTCCATATCTATCAAGCAGGAAAACAGCTAAAAAACCGAATTTCCAACAAACGGCAGCAGAGGGATCAGTTGTGCCAGGTTCAACATTTGAATATCTCTCAGGCACCCACACTCACCATACGACCTGACCAGCCCACTATTAAGCAGCGCAGCAGCTTTTTATATTCACATGCCAGCGCAATTCATGGTAAACAAACTGATTATTTTATTGAACACGGGGGAATGAATGACTGAATACAGACCACTGCAACGACTGCCCGAGCCAGCTGGATACAAAGCCGGCGATGTGCTGGTGCTCGTCGGGGAACTTTTCGGCCGCGGCTATGCGAACGGCCTGGTGGATGAAGCAAAACGTATCGGCATGACCGTAATCGGCACGACCGTGGGGCGTAGAGAGAGTGACGGGACACTACGGCCGCTTACGCCTGAGGAGCTTTCAGATGCAGAGACGCTACTTGGCGGGAGGATTTTAAATATTCCGCTCGAAGCCGGGTTTGATATGGAAAGTGTCGATGGCGTTCCTTCGCTCGCGGAACAGCTGAAAAAAGTGCGCCCGGATGATTTTGCCACGGCGGGTTTCATCGACGGGAGTATTGAAAAAGCATGCGCTGCCGGTACCTCCCGCCTCCGTGCACATCTGGCCCGGCTTGAAGCAGAGCTGCTCAACTGCATACCGGCAGAGGCCAATATCCTTCTTGCTCACTCAATGGCAGGCGGAATCCCCCGGGCCCGGGTTTTCATGCCGCTCCTGAACCGTATTTTCAAAGGGACCGGTGACAAATATCTGGCCTCTGAAGCGTTCTGGAACAGCCCGCTCGGCCGCCTCTGCGATATCAGCTTCAACGAAGTAACCGCGGATACGTTCCGCTACCTGATTGAAGGGACCGCCACCCTGCGTGACAGAAACTGCAGCGCCGGGGCCCGGGTCTGCTACACTGCGTACGGCTATCATGGTACCGGCGTGCTGGTGGGCGGCGAGTATCGCTGGCAGTCCTATACACCCTATGTTCAAGGAATCGCCAAGATACGGCTTGAGGATATCGCCGCCGAGGCGACTGCTCAAGGGATATCGGCAACCGTGTTCAACTGCCCGGAAATACAGACTAATTCCAGCGCCCTGTTTCTGGGCGTCGAGATATCACTCTACCCGCTCCTGACTGCTCTTCGCCGTGAAGCGGGGGAACAGATTGCAGCCGCCGTTGAGGCCCGTTGTCAGGCACTGCTGAAAGAGGATGAAAGCGTAGCCGGAATGCTGAAACGTGCTGATGACTACCTTTCCTCTCCGATTCTGGCTCAGATTGTCGACTTTGCCACCTGGCCGCAGCACAATACCCGCGAACAGGCCGAACTGATGCTGACGGCATCGGCAGAGCTTATGGCAATGCATGCAGATCAGAAGCAGCTCGTCTGCGCCGAGTTATCGAGAATAGTGTTCCTTGCCACCGGCAGACTGATACTGCACTGTTCCTGGAATCCGCCGTCACCAACGCTCTGGCTTAATCACGATATAATCGGCCGTCTGCTTGCAGATGCGCGCGGGTCGGAAATAGTTTAAATGTTCCCGGATAACAAAGGATTACGTATGAAAACCGCTCTGAATTTAGTCTTCTCCATGATTCTTGCAGCCCTGTTTTTCCAGGGGTGCGCGACTGTTCCGGTAAACAAGTCTGCTGATCTGCTCTATAAAGAGGGAGAGCAATTCTTTAAGGATAAAAAATATCAGGACGCCATCACCCAATGGAAAAAAGTCAAGGAGACGTATCAGTCCCCTGAGCTTACTGTTAAAGCGGAACTGGGAATCGCCAATGCCTATTTCATGAATGAAGATTTTATTGAAGCGGCGGCTGGATATGAAGATTTCCGGAAACTGCACCCGAAACATCCACAGGGTGATTTTGCCCTGTATCGTCAGGGGTTGAGCTATTTCAATCAGATTCACGGCATTGACACCGACCAGACTCCGGTGAAAAACGCTCAAATGACTCTTGCCTCGTATCTGACACTCTACCCGACCGGGGAATATCTTGCAGAGGTTCAGGAAAAAAATCGTGACTGCCGTGACAAGCAGCTTCAGTATGAACTGTATGTTGGTCGCTTCTATCTGAAAACGGACGCCTATAAAGCAGCAATCGGCCGGTTTGAAACATCACTTAAAATGTTTCCCGAAACAGCGCGACGTGATGAAGTGCTGTTTTACCTCGGCAAAGCATATCTGGAAGATGGCCAGAAAGCAAAAGCGCAGGAGGTATTGAGCCAGCTTACCCGTGATTTTCCCGGCAGCACGCACAGTGCTGACGCCGCCAAAACACTGAATTCTCTGAGCAAACCATGACCGGCGATGGAACGTCCATAACGGCTCAGTGTATTGTCATTGCTGCAGCCTACCTGATCGGCTCTATACCCACCGGACTGCTGCTCGGCAAAGCGTACGGCATAGATGTCCGTAAGGAGGGGAGCGGCAACATCGGTGCAACCAATCTGTACCGGACTGTCGGGCGCAAAGTCGGCATAATCACGCTGTTTGGCGACTGCCTGAAAGGACTGCTGCCGGTAGTGGTAGTAAAAGCAAGCACATTTCCGCCTGAACTGGCTGCCTGGGTAGGGCTGGCCGCTTTTTGCGGCCATGTGTTCTCTCTGTTCCTGAAATTCAAAGGGGGAAAGGGTGTTGCAACAGCTTTGGGAGTTTTTCTGGCGCTGGCTCCGCTTGCGGTTACACTTGCGATAGCGCTGTTTGCAGCATTGATGTTTCTCTGGCGCTACGTTTCGCTCGGATCAATCGCTGCGGCGGCCGCCATGCCTGTGGCAGTCTCTCTGCTGGGAGGGGACCGGACTATCACCATTGTGACATTTGTCATTGCTCTCATAGTCATCGCGCGGCACCACGAAAATATCAGCCGTCTGCTAGCAGGCACTGAGAGCAGGTTTAAAGCTTAAAAACGGCATTAATGCCCCGGCGCCTCACCCCGCATGACACCTGGTGGCCTGATAAACGCCAAAAATCGTTCCTGCAACTGCTCCGCCTCATCAATATTTCCCGAAAGCCGCAACACCCTGATGACACATTCAGCAGTACACAAACCAAAATCCTTCTGGTTTTTTCTGAGATTATAGACTGATTTTTCATCCGTTTTCAGGCTGATCCGGCGAAGCGTCTGCAGGTAGGGACTGCGTTGATGAATTTTTCGAGCCTCATGCCAGGTGCCATCGATCAGTATGCAGCGGCTGATGCCGCTGAGATCGCCGTCATTTTCATGTTCAGCGCCGGGATAAATCAAAGCCACGCCCCCCGCCTCAATGTCTTCAATTAACCGTGCCGGAGGATTCATCCGATCCCAGCGAATCTGTTCAGCAGCTCTTCCCAGAACGTCAACGACCAGGCGACCGGTATTTGAGCGTTTATCGAACTCTTTAAAATGCGTCAACAGTGTAATGTTCATAAAAATAAGGTGCCTTGCTCTGCCATAATGAAGTAAAGATATACCGTATTGAGACGTAAAATCATAATTCTAAATGGTGTTGTTTTTTCATAAGTATATGTTATAAAAATGACGGTTTTGAACTGGCTGTTCTTATTCGTAATCACTTAAGGAGCTTTACCATGAATTTGAGACAAGTAACTGCGGCTTTACTGTTTTTTACCGCAGCGACCATTGTACCGGACATTCCGGCGTTTGCAGCAGATGCGCCTCCACAGACAATTCTGAACCCGGCAACAGCAAAAAAATCATCCTATCCGAAAATTGTCATTTACACCGTTGCCTGGTGCCCACATTGTCGCGAGTTGAAGGAATATCTGACTTCGAGAAACATTCCTTTTATTAACCGGGATGTCGAACTTGACACAGCTGCGATGCAAGAATTGGAGAATACGTACCATTCCCGTGGCGTACCGGTTGTCGTGATCGGCAACAATCAGGAAATACTCAAGGGCTTTACTGCCGACAAGTTTGAAGCGTTGGTGCAGAAAGTGCGATCCGCAAACCAGTAATTATAAAGTCGATGGTGCCCGTTGCAAAAATTACGGCTACTCCGGCTGTTTTATGATATGGTATCGTCGTTTTTATAGAACCGGAGGAGAGATGACGTTTGAGAACATGGGGAAAAAAGCAACCATACTGGCTCTGCTGGTGATCGTCACAGCAGGTGCCCTGTTTGCCGGGTATGTAATGATAGTGCTTAACGTGAGCTATTCCAAGGGAGAGCGGGTTGGCTACGTTCAGAAATTTTCTGAAAAAGGGTGGCTCTGTAAAACCTGGGAAGGGGAGCTGCAGATGCTGCCGGTGCCGGGTGCGATGCCTGAGAAATTCCTTTTTTCAGTACGTGACGAAAGCCTGATCAGCAAAATCAATGCATCCATGGGCAAGAGACTGGCCCTCTCCTATGAACAGCACAAAGGCGTCCCCACCAACTGTTTTGGCGAATCAGAATATTTCGCTGTTGGCGCAAAGCCGCTGGAATAGGTGTGTGGTATGAGAACCATTTTTCCACTTACTTACCTGACCTGATTCAATAACTGCCACAGGTATTGTTCCAATAGTTGCCCACCCCAAAGCGCGAGCTGGTAGCGTGTCAGAGCCTTTTAAGCGAATTTTAAGTCTGAACTATATGACTATATGGGAGGAGGCAGCTCCTCCCATAAATTTTAAAAACCTGAAGCTGTTATACGTGAACCAGGAAAGAAGATGAATCCATGAAGCAACCTTCCGTAATTCTGTCCATTGTCGTCCTGTTTTTCCTCTGCGTCTCCTGCAGCGCCAAAAAAGAAAAGCCCAAAGTAAAACCGCCGGTACCGGTGAAAGTGGTCCAGGCAGTCCAAAAAAATGTGCCGATTGAGGTTAAAGCAATCGGCACCATCGAAGCGTATACCAGTGTTGCGATCAAAGCGCAGGTAAACGGCCAGATAGCGAAACTCCATTTTTCCGAAGGGAGTAACGTGGAGAAAGGCGCTCTGCTGATCAGCATCGACCCGGAACCGTTCCAGGCAACAGTGAGTCAATTTGAGGCAACTCTGGCCAAAGATCAGGCCCAGGCTAAATTCGCCCGCGAACAGGTTGAGCGCTACGCAGGGTTACTTAAAGAGGGTATCGTAACACGCGACCAGTATGAGTTACTGCAATCGAATGCCGACTCCTTGGCTGCGACGATAGCAGCTGATCGGGCCGCCATCAGAAATGCTAAAATCCAGCTCGGCTACTGCTCCATCCGTTCGCCGATCTCCGGACGGACCGGCACGATAGCCCTGCAGCCGGGCAATCTGGTGAAGGCAAATGATCTGCCGATTGTGACGATCAACCAGATTACGCCGATCTACACAACCTTTGCCATTCCTGAAAAATTGCTCGATGAGGTGAAGCGGGCCATGGCAGGCAATGAATTAAAGATTGAGGCGGTCATCCCGAATGAGCCGGAGAGTAACGAGACCGGAACGATCAGTTTTCTGGATAATGCCGTAAACCCAGCCACCGGAACGATCAAACTCAAGGGACGCTTTGCCAATAAATCCAAAAAACTCTGGCCGGGTCAGTTTACCGATGTGGTTATGACGCTCGGCAGCCGGAAAAAAGCCGTCGTTGTGCCGACTAATGCGATCCAGACCAGCCAGCAGGGACAATTCGTTTATGTGGTGAAGACGGATAATTCCGTGGATATGCGTCAGGTAACTGCCACCATGACGGTGGGCGAGGATACTGTTGTCGAGAAAGGATTGGCGGCGGGTGAAACCGTGGTAGTGGACGGCCAACTGCGCCTGACTCCCGGGGCAATCGTTACGACGGGAGAGAAGCAGAGTGTGAAAGGGAAGTGATTTTTTTGAGGCAATTAGTTCATGAACTATAACGAAGCAGAAACCCGCTACCACCTGATTGACCCGGTCTTGCGCGAAAAAGGGTACGACTCTCATCAGTGGGTAAAGCTTGAAACTCCCGCCCCGGTTGAACCAACTGGCCCCAAGGGGAGGCGGCGCAAGGGTTCCGGGCGCACTGATTATCTGCTTTGTGTTCAGGTTGGTGATATGCCCAAAGCGCTGCCGGTTGCGGTTCTTGAAGCGAAAAAAGAGGATGAAGATCCGCTCAAGGGGATGCAGCAGGCCAAAGGGTATAGTGATCGCTATGATGTGAAGTATGTCTTTGCCACCAACGGCCACCGTTACGGTGAATATGACACGTTTTCCGGTCTGCAGGCCGGACCTCATCCCTTTGCCGATTTCCCGCCACACCCTGATCTGACTGCACGCTATTGCAAAGATACCGGCATTGATGTGTCTCTGCCCGAAGCAAAAAAGCTGTTCATGCCGGATAGCCCCGCCTACCCCGACTCCCGCTACTATCAGGACGCTGCCATTCGCGCCGCATTTGAGAAGATCATCCACTGTCGGCAGAAAGGTGAACCGGCGCGTGTTCTCCTCAGTCTGGCGACCGGTGCGGGCAAAACGATTATTGCTGCCAATCTGCTCTGGCGACTGCATGAGGCCGAAGAACTTCCCAAACCGGCCCTGTTCCTGTGTGATCGTGATGAATTGCGTGAGCAGGCCTACAACAAACTGAGTGCCGTATTTGGCGATAACGCCCGAATAGTCAAAACGGAGAAGAACCAGAACGCCGCACGGAACGCCCGTATTCACATTGCCACCTACCAGACATTGGGACTGGATGACGACACTGAAGAAGAAAAGATTGCCAGCTTCCTCACCGATTTCTATCCGCTTGACGCCTTCAGCGTTATCATCATTGATGAGTGTCACCGATCCGCCTGGGGGCGCTGGTCCGAAGTTCTCAAGCGCAACCCGAATGCCATCCACATTGGTCTGACAGCTACGCCGCGCCGTTTGTGCGATTTAAAAAAGAAAACCTCCGAAGACGAGGTAATTACGGCAAATAATCGGGAGTATTTTGGGGAGCCGGTCTACGAATATACCCTGATTCAGGCGCAGGAAGACGGTTATCTGGCCGCCTGTGAAATAGTTAAGCGTAAGCCATCTATCGATAGCAAGATATTTACCAGAGAGGAAATTCTTGCCGCCAAACCGCTCGATATCAGAACCGGTAAGCTGATAACCGCCGAAGACCTCACCAAGAGCCAGTACAGCGGCAAGGATTTTGACGACGAGCTGTTTATCGACATGCGCACCCCCGCCATGTGTAAGGATCTCTTTGAACTGCTTTGCCAGAATGGCGGCCCGGAACAAAAGGTCATCATCTTCTGCACCCGCGAAATCCAGGCCGACCGGGTCGCCATGCAGATGAACAACCTCTACACCGCCTGGTGCAGGGAACAGGGCAGCACACCAAAAGAGCATTACGCCTTCAAATGCATGGGGGGCAACAACAACGGCAGCGACATGATCGAACCGATGCGTGGTTCCGGTGAACGTGCCTTTATTGCCTGCACCGTTGATCTGCTCGAAGCCGGTGTTGATATTGAGCGGCTCAATGCGGTGGTGTTCTTTCGCTATCTGGAATCTTCGATCAAGTTTTATCAGATGGTGGGGCGTGGCACCCGCATCCATGAAGAGACGCAGAAATACAAGTTCTGGCTGTACGACTACACCGGTGTTACCGATCTGCTCGGGATCGATTTCATCTCCGCTCCGCCACGTTCCGGAGGTGGTGGCTCCGGTGGGGGGACCGGTGGCGGAGGTGGTGGTAGCGGTGAAGAACCTCCGGCAGTTGCGGAGTTGTCAGGGCATTTTGTGAGCATTGGCGCGGATGGTCACTTCATTCTCGGCAGTCGAGACGGTCGCGATGTACGAATTCCGGTGGATGAATACCGGCGTGATATGATTGCACGGGTTTTGCAGGAAGCGCACAGCTTGAAGGAGTTTCGGCAGTTGTGGGTGGAAACGCAGAAGCGCCAGCAGCTTATCAACCATCTGCTGGCAAGCAATTTCAGCCCGGAGCTGATCCGTGAAATCGACAAGATGAACGATTGCGATATGTACGATGTTTTTGTCCATCACGGGTATCGCGCCAACGCCTTCAAGCGTTCGGAGCGCAACTGGTTCTATATTGATAACAACCGCAGCTGGTTTGATGGCGCCGATCCGAAAGCTGCTACGGTTTTAATGGCGTTGGGGAACCAGTTCGAACTGGGTGGCACCGAGGCGCTGGAAACACCGGCCTTGTGGGATGTGCCGGAGATCAGGCAGGCGGGCGGATTTAATGCTTTGAAGTCGTTGGGGAAACCGCCGCTGGTGATGCATGAGGCGAAGATGAGGTTGTTTGGGGTGTAGTTTTCTCTCCACGTGCAACGGCCCCCGCTGTGGCACCATCCCCTCCCC
>Ga0194059_1000017_pt1 | contig 105266 bp, 93 predicted proteins | sample SepL6211m_MetaG_FD_163426 | JGI IMG/M metagenome (GOLD analysis project Ga0194059, IMG submission 163426) | Anoxic zone freshwater microbial communities from boreal shield lake in IISD Experimental Lakes Area, Ontario, Canada - Sep2016-L626-11m | ecosystem: Environmental > Aquatic > Freshwater...
TAACTATAAAATCAAACAAGCCACTGTGTGGACAGGCGCGGGAAGGCTTTTCCTTGAAGAGATTGATCGCTCTCGGGCGCTTTCCATTTGAACATCCCGGTCTTTCATGAAATTTTTGACACTATCGGATTCTCTCCTGTACTGCGGTTCCGGTAGTCAACGGTGTTCTTGACCCAACCCACCAGGGGACAGGCAGTGCCAGCATTGCTGCCGCGACGACGCCGGGCGCTACCGTGACCGGCGCTTACAGCATCGCCGGCATCACCCCGGGAGCAACGACCCCTCTCTATGTCGCCTTGCTCGCCGGGAAAAACTCCATGGTGCTCGGTATTGTTCCGGCACCGGCTGCTTCCGGCACCTTTACCATCACCAACGTGCCGCCAGGGCACTACCGGGTACAGGGAATAGTAGACGCCAACAACAGTCATGCCAACGACGCCGGCGATCTCAACCTGGGCAACAACATGGCACCGGTTGTGGTGGTGGATGGCTCTGAAGGTGCGGTTCCGGTCAAGGGGGGTAAGCTCGTTTTTACCAGGAGTGGCTCCCTCCCGCAACTTTCGGTGCAGCATACCCTCGATACCACTTCGTCGATTCCTGCCGAATGGTATAACCTCAATTTTGAATTTCAAAACAACTCCTGCTTCGTCACCGGAGTTTCTATCGCCAATGGCGCCACCGGCACACTGCCGCTGTCTCCGGTATCAGTCGGGCGCGGCAATTGGGGCTCGGTTGGGTATTGGACCAGTTGGTCGAACGCGCGCCCGAATGCCGATCCGGTAGCCGGTGATCTGTACCAGGCGACCATCGAATACTCTGACAGCGTCGCCTGTCCGAATGAAATAGTGCCTCTACGGGTGCAGCGAATCAACGATGATTTCGCCCGGGCATCCTTCCCGAGGGGGACGGTTGTCGACAACCCCGTCATAAACGCTTCCTGGCGCATTCCGAACCCGCAGCCGTATTACTACTACGATTTTCAGGCGTGGGCAGGCAATAACGGCGGCGGCGACGGTTTCCCGCCCAGCATGCTGAGCACCTATTTGGGACCTCTCAATTCCAGCACCCAATGGGACCTGCAATCACGCGATATGGCGGGTAACTCCGCCTCCGCCCGCTATTCCTATTCTGTGGTGGCGACCGGACCTCAGATTACCGGTTTTTCGCCGGTTTCCGGCGTAAATGGCACAACAACGGTGACTATCTCCGGCAGCGGTTTCATGCCGGGCGGTACCGTCATCACACCGATAGTCAAATTCAACGGAGCTCAGGCCACCGTATCAGCGAGCAGTGATACCTCCATTACTGTTACGGTTCCAGGCAACGCCTCGCAGGGACCGATCACCGTCACTGCTGGCGGAGTAAGCGGTGTCACCGGCATCAGCACAACCGAATTCACACCGACGATCAGCTTCGGAGCAACCGGCGCTAGCGTATTTGTTGCTGATTCGTCAAACCTCCCCGTATCCGGTGTTGTGGTACACCCCATCGGCATAGCGACGTCAAATGCCACGACTGACATTAATGGGCAGTATACCATTACAGGGATTACTTCCGGAATGCCGCTCGATTTCAAGCTGAGCAAGACCGGCTATCTTGATACTTACACCAACTTCGGGGCCTATACGGCAAATGTGACGACCGGTAATTACGGCATATTCACCAATGCCGACCTTACCTCCTGGAACGTTGCCGGCGTCAATTGGACCGGAACCGTATCGGCGTCAAATCCTCCGGCCGCAGCAATGACCAACATGATTGCCGGCAGTCGCGGCATCATCCGCAGCCGCACCGTTGACGCCAATAATACGAGCGTTAATTTTGCTGGTGTCGTCGTGACCGCCTACAGCTGGCGCTACCACGGACAACAGTACAAAGTTGTGTATGGAGGTACGACCAGCGGACCTGACCCGACGCTCACCAGCACCGGCACTAACGGACGTTTCTATGTACTTGATGTCGATGACGGAGATTTTGTCACCGTTGTCGCCGACAAGGCCGGCTACATTTTCCGGCCGCGTAGCTACAACGTCAGGGGCGGGGCTGTCGGCCAAAGTTCCATCCAGGGCGCGCTTGCGCCGATAGTTGCCATCACGCCCCCACCTAATCCCCAGGACATGTCGCCCCTGGCCATCACCCTGACAACGGCCAACCCTTCAAGCGGCATCTACTGGACGGTGAACGGCACTGACCCCCGCTGGTTCGGCAGTTTCTGTACCAGTCCCTGCAATATTGCTATCAACCCGCCTGCTCCCTCAACCAGCGCGGCGGTAACCGTGCGCGCTGTTGCCATGGCCGCCGGCGTCTATGGTGACCAGGCGAGTGCCACCTACAACCTTTTTATGGACACCACCCCGCCGGTGTTGACCATTAACCCTGGAGTCGTCAATCAGGCCGGGTTGGATTACACGTACACCAATAGTCTGCCGCTGAATGTCACCTTCACCTCCAATGAACAGACAACCATCTATTACACAACCAATGGACTTCAGCCGACAACCGCCGATTCCGTTGTAACGGTTGCTGCCGCTAACGGCACATCGACGCCAATCTCCATCAGCCAGGATCTGACCGTACTCAAATACTTTGGCAAGGATACGACAGGTAACAGTTCCCAGGTGCAGACAGTAAATTATGTCCTGGATACCACGCCGCCGACAATTAGCCAGGTGTTCTCTCAGTCAATTTACAACAACAGGGCCTTTAGCGTTTTCGTCAACGCGAGTGATGTTGGCGGCATAGCCGGCTACATGATAACAGGGACATCAACGCCTCCTTCTCTCACAGACCCGCTCTGGAACACCATTAATCCTGTAAGTGTTACTGTCCCGGCAGACGGTGACTTCTCCTATTTTGTCTGGGCCAAGGATTCTGCCGGTAACCTGTCTGCGGCTTTTCCGTTTACTTTCAAGGTAGACACCCTCGCGCCGATAGCGCCGACTATCACCCCGTTTACCAACAACCGGGTAAACAGTACCACCCCGACCGTAACCGGCACTGCGGAGGCAAATTCCTCCGTGCAGCTGTACGAAGGAGCTACCCCTTTAGCCAGTGCGACTGCGAACGTTTCCGGGACCTGGTCAGCAGGATTGCCATTCCTGACAGAGGGAAGCAGCCACACCATCATCGCTACTGCGACTGATGCTGCGGGCAATATCAGTCCTGGTTCTAATCTTATGACCTTCACCATTGATACGACGCTCCCGACAACGACTGCCAGCCCGGCTGGCGGCACACAGACGGGGCCGATTAGTGTCTACCTGACCGTCAGCGAACCGGCGACCATCTATTACACTACCGATGGCGCCGATCCAACAACCTCTTCGCTTTCTTTTACTGATAGCGTTGGCAACGTTCCCAAAGGGCCGATTGCCATCTCCGGCAATACAACACTCAAATACTTTGCCAAGGATCTTGCGGGTAATTCCGAAGCACCGATCAAGCAGCAGGTTTATTTTTACGGAACACCAACAACGCTCACGCTTGGCCTGGGCGGTCTCAGCAGCATTGTCTACGGCGATAACCTGCCCGTTACAGCGACGATAACTCCCGGTGCCGGGCCGACCGGCACGGTACAATTCTTTGTCGATGGTTCTCCATATGGGGCTGCTGTACCGCTTAGCGGCACATTGGCCACGACAACCATTTCGGGACTTCAGGTCGCCGGTTCACCGCACACGATTTCTGCAGTTTACGGCGGAGATGCTTCCTATGCCAGCAGTTCTGACGCAAAACCAGTGACTGTCAGTAAGGCCGGCCAGGCCGTCACCTTTGGCGCTCTCTCCGGCAAGACGTTCGGCGACGCACCGTTCACGCTGAGTGCCACCGCATCGAGCACTCTTCCGGTAAGTTTCAGCATCTTCAGTGGTCCGGCGACCATCAGCGGCACCACGGTAACCATCACCGGCGCCGGCACTGTTGTTGTCCGCGCCAGCCAGGCCGGTAATGCCAATTACAGCGCGGCGGCAGATGTTGACCAGTCATTCGTGGTCGCTCAGGCGACGCAGAGCATTACTTTCGGCGCCCTCGCCGGTAAGACATACGGCACTGCGCCGTTCACGGTGAGTGCCACCGCATCGAGCACCCTTCCGGTAAGCTTCAGCATTCTCAGTGGTCCGGCGACCATCAGCGGCACCACGGTAACCATCACCGGTGTCGGAACTGTTGTTGTCCGTGCCAGCCAGGCCGGTAACGCCAACTACAGCGCCGCAGCAAATGTTGACCAGTCATTCGTGGTCGCCCAGGCCACACAGAGCATTACCTTCGGCACCTTGCCGAACAGGAACGTCACTGACGCCCCGTTCACCGTAAGCGCTAGCGCGTCAAGCTCTCTGCCGGTAAGTTTCAGTATCGTCAGTGGTCCGGCAACCATCTCAGGAAACACCATTACCCTGACTGGAACAACCGGAACAGTCGTCGTTCGTGCCACTCAGGTCGGTGACACCAACTACACCGCCGCTGCTCCGGTCGATCAGAGTTTTCTGGCCAGATCAGCTCAGACAATCACCTTTGGCGCTCTCTCCGGCAAGACGTACGGCGATGCACCGTTCACGGTAAGTGCCACCGCATCGAGCACTCTTCCGGTAAGTTTCAGCATCGTCAGTGGGCCGGCGACCATCAACGGCACGACGGTAACCATCACCGGTGCCGGCACTGTTGTCGTCCGCGCCAGCCAGGCGGGTGACGCCCTCTACAACGCGGCGCCGGATGTTGACCAGTCATTCGTGGTCGCTCAGGCGACGCAGAGCATTACTTTCGGCGCCCTCGCCGGTAAGACATACGGCACTGCGCCGTTCTCGGTGAGCGCCACCGCATCGAGTACTCTTCCGGTAAGTTTCAGCATCTTCAGTGGTCCGGCAACCATCAGCGGTACCACGGTAACCATCACCGGTACCGGGACGGTTGTTGTCCGCGCGAGCCAGGCGGGTAACGCCAACTACAGCGCGGCGGCAGATGTTGACCAGTCATTCGTGGTCGCTCAGGCGATGCAAAGCATCACCTTCGGCGCCCTTGCCGGGAAGACCTACGGAAATGCGCCGTTCACGGTGAGCGCCACCGCATCGAGCACTCTTCCGGTAAGTTTCAGCATCTTCAGCGGTCCGGCGACCATCAGCGGCACCACGGTAACCATCACCGGTGCCGGAACTGTTGTTGTCCGTGCGAGCCAGGCCGGTGACGCCAACTACAGCGCCGCAGCAAATGTTGACCAGTCATTCGTGGTCGCCCAGGCCACACAGAGCATTACCTTCGGCACCTTGCCGAACAGGAACGTCACTGACGCCCCGTTCACCGTAAGCGCTAGCGCGTCAAGCTCTCTGCCGGTAAGTTTCAGTATCGTCAGTGGTCCGGCAACCATCTCAGGAAACACCATTACCCTGACTGGAACAACCGGAACAGTCGTCGTTCGTGCCACTCAGGTCGGTGACACCAACTACACCGCCGCTGCTCCGGTCGATCAGAGTTTTCTGGCCAGATCAGCTCAGACAATCACCTTTGGCGCTCTCTCCGGCAAGACGTACGGCGATGCACCGTTCACGGTAAGTGCCACCGCATCGAGCACTCTTCCGGTAAGTTTCAGCATCTTCAGTGGTCCGGCGACCATCAACGGCACCACGGTAACCATCACCGGTGCCGGCGCTGTTGTCGTCCGCGCCAGCCAGGCGGGTGACGCCCTCTACAACGCGGCGCCGGATGTTGACCAGTCATTCGTGGTCGCTCAGGCTGCCCAGAGCATTACCTTCGGCGCCCTCGCAGGTAAGACATACGGCACTGCGCCGTTCTCGGTGAGCGCCACCGCATCGAGCACTCTTCCGGTAAGCGTCAGCATTCTCAGTGGTCCGGCGACCATCAGCGGCACCACGGTAACTATCACCGGTGCCGGAACTGTTGTTGTTCGCACCAGCCAGGCGGGTAACGCCAACTACAGCGCGGCGGCAGATGTTGACCAGTCATTCGTGGTGGGTAAAGCAGCGCTGACCATAACGACCAACGATAAAGTGCGCTTTGCGAAAGTGGCAAATCCGACCTTCAGCGCCACGTATTCAGGCTTTGTCAATGGTGACACTGCGGCGGTACTTGGAGGTGCATTGACATTCGCCACTGCTGCTACGATTACCAGTGATCCGGGAACCTACCCGATCACGCCTGCAGGACAGACTTCGGGAAATTACACCATTACCTTCGTACCGGGTACCCTGACGGTCAGAGTCATCGGTGATATTTCAGGCGGTTCCGGCTCTTCCGATGGCGTTTTTGACCTTGCCGATGCCCTGAAATACCTGCGCATTTCTCTCGGTCTTGATCCCGCTCCTGCATCGCTCGATGGCATTAAAATGGCACCGGTTATCGGTGGCGTTCCATCCATGCCGACAGGCGGCAGCAGAGTAACTGTCGGTGATGTCGTGGCCGCGCTGGAACATTTGGTCGGACTCTGGTAGCCGGCTGAGGAAACGTACTAAAACAATCTAACTACTTGGAGATATTATGAAAAAAACAGTGATTGGTGGTCTGATGGTGACTGGATTTTCCCTGCTGGTCGGCGGTTGCGGAGGTGGTGGCGGCGATACCCCTCCTCAACCGACGATGGCGGTACTGACTCTTAAAACAGCCGGTACCCCTTCCGGTGCCTATAAAGGAATTGAATTGACTGTAAATCTTCCGGCCACCGTGTCGGTCAAGACTGACCCGCTCAACCCGAAACAGACTGCGCCCGGCGCTCTCAAACTGTCAGGGGTATTTGCCCGTTATTCGACTCTGACGACTCCACGCCCATTCTGGGGAAGATATTCATCGGCCGGTGCCGGCAAACCGAGCGTGGTTATAATTAACATTTCAAGCGGAACGGCTGAATATCCGGTAGGTGAGTTCGCGACGCTTACCTGTAACCTCGCCAGCGGTCAAACGGCAAGCCTGACTGATTTCAGCGTCGTTAATTTTGCCGCCTACGGCACAGGCGGTGCTGATATCACCGGCTTGACGGCTTCACCTCTTGGAGTAACACTTAAATAAGCACGCACATTTTGCCTTACACTGACAAAAAAAGAGGTAGGCTTAATGCCCACCTCTTTTTTGTCACTCAAAATGGTACAATTCTTACCTGGCGACCACCGCTTCAGCCGCCGCCCTTCCGAGCACTTCACACTGCTCAAGCACTTCCGGTTTCGGAGAGAACTGCGTTCTCACCGTATCACCGACCAGCTTGAAGCCGAGGGTTTTGAGGCGGTCTTCCGCCATTTTACAGGCTTCGCCGCTCCAGCCGTAGCTGCCGAAAATTCCGGCCAGATTGGTCTTCAGCTTTACCGTGCTGAGATACGCGAGCACATCCCACATCGGTTTGGCAATGTCGCGGTTAAAGGTCGGAATGCCGAACAGCAGGGCATCGGCTTCCTCCATCAGGTTGCGCAGTTCACTGGCGTTAAGGCTGTTGATATGATAGCTGGCAACCTCAATGCCATCTTGAGCGGCGCCTCTGGCAACGGCGTGAGCCATCTTTTCGGTACTGCCGTGTGGCGAAAGAAAGAGGAGTACAATTTTTTTATTCTGTGAAGGGGGCTTGCTCCACTCTTCAAACTGGCAGATAACTTTCCACGGGTCACGGCGGATGATCGGGCCGTGACTCGGGCAGATCATATCGATGACGTCGTGGCGGATTTTTTCGATCGCCGATAAAATTTTGTCCTTGAAGGGGCGGAAGATGCAGTCGAAATAAAAGTGGCGCGCGGAGGTAAAGTCCTCCACTTCATCATTAAAGATGTGCCCGACCTGCCAGTAATGGGCTCCAAAGGCATCGCAGGAAAAAAGGATATTTTCTTCTTCGAGCCGGGTGAACATGGTATCCGGCCAATGGAGAAACGGGGCGGTGATAAAACGCAGGGTACGCCCCCCGAGATCAAGGGTTTCACCATCTTTGATCGTCTGGCAGGAGATCGTTTTATTCAGAATATTACCGAGAAAGTTTTTTGCAGCGGGCGTACAGTAGACCACCGCCTGTGGAGCCTGTTCCATCAAATACGTCAGTGAGCCGGAGTGGTCGTGCTCGGTATGGTTGACAATGATATAGTCGATAGTTTTGGGATCTACCAGAGATCTGATCTTATCCATATATTCATCAACGTATTTTTCTTCGACCGTATCGATAAGGACAACCTTGTCTTGCCATTTCAACAGATACGCATTGTAACTGGTGCCATGTTCCGTCGGGAAAAGATCGTCAAATACCCTGAGATCAGGATCTTCGGATCCTATCCAGTAAAGTCCGGGTTTAATTTCTATCGGTCCTAACATGCTGTTACTCTCCCTTTTGTGTATGTGCAGATATCCTCATCGTTGAGGCGCTTGCATGACCCATGTGGATTTATAAATAGTATCGTTTTGCTAAACAACATATCAGAACTGGCCTCTCGTGTACAAGCTGGAATTAAACAATTCGCGATTGTTTCGTCAGACGGTTTCTGCTACACTCCGCCCATGGCAGATAAAGCACGCGCACGTATAAACGCTTTGCAACCGTTACTGAAGGATCCTGCGCCTGAGGTCAGGCTCGCGGCAGCGGACGCAATTGAAGCTCTGGAAGCGTCCAGCACTGTTGTCGAGATTCTTGAGACACTCAAAAACGGGAATATGGGAGCCCGGATAGGTGCGATCTATGCTCTCGGTGAAGTTGGCGGAGCGGGTGTGTTAAAGCCGCTTGTCTATTGCGCCAGACGTCCCGAAATTGATATCCGCTCGGCAGCGGTGGCGGCTCTTGGGAAGCTGGCGTTAGCGGAGACCCTTCCGGTGCTGGTCGAACTTCTCGACGACGAAAGCCCGATTGTTCAAGCGTGTACCGTAGCGGCGCTGCGGAATTTTTCGGCGACCCCGGAAATACTCATCAAATTACGTCCGTTGCTCGACGCACATGACGGTGTTCTCGAAGCAGAGACGGCTCTGACGTTGTCCCGGTTTAAAGACACGTCTTCACTTCCCCGGATTGAAGCGCTCCTTACCTCACCTCATGCATCAACGCGTCAGGCTGCCGCCATCGCCTTCAGCAAAATTCCATTTCAGTAACGCGCGCCTTGATGTGGCAGTGCAATTAATCAGGGTCATTGATTGCCATTTGCAAGCCATTGACCTATTTCAATGTTTTTCAACAACGGATCAACAACCGCGACTATTCTGGCATAGCAGGTTCCATCCGGTTCTACGAGCGCCTGTTCACGCGGAGCGCGGAGTCGCTTGCCGCTTTCCTCAAACAATATCCGCACCAGTGGTGCATCCACATTCGACGGGTTCGGCCGGTACACAATCGCAACCTCGTTGGTATCAAGGCGCACGAGCGTTCCAACAGGATATGTGCCCATCATTTCCACAAAGCGCGCCACTACCGCTCCGTCCAGAATCGTGTTTGTCATTGTCTTCATATGGTCCAACGCTTTCTTCGGATTGATCGGATGCTGATACACACGGAGTGTCGTCATGGCATCATAGGTATCGGCAACCGCGATAATATCCATCAACTGATCAAACGGGAGCTTGTTTGCCCATTCAGGATATCCGGAGCGGTTGTAGTGCAGGTGGTGCCCGAGCACAATGGAAGACAGATGTGGTGCCAATCCCTCCATTTCCTTGATTATTTTCGAGCCAAGCTCGGGATGCAGCTTCATTTCATCAAACTCGGTGCTGGAAAGTTTGCCCGGTTTATTCAGAATTGTCTTTGGCACCATGGTCTTGCCTATATCGTGCAGCTGCCCCGCAATTCCCAGGTCCCTGAGCGCTCTGGAGTCCAGGCCGAGTACTGCTCCCAGTGACATCGCCAGAACTCCGACATTGATACTGTGCGTAAAGGTATAGTTGTCGTAATCCCGTATCATTGCCAAGCCAAGAAGGGCCAACGGTTCCCGAGAGATGATCTCGACCATCTGGTCGACAACCTGCACGACCTGAGCGCTGCCCGGTATGCGACCCCGTTCAATTTCACGGCAGACTGTCCGGAGAGCAGTAACTGCCCGACCATACATTTCACGATGATCATCGCCGATCTCAAGTTCTTCACTTTCGGGATCAAAGTTTTCTGCGCCGTGACGAAGAATTGTCAGTCCGGTGATTTTGCTGTCCGCCATTTGACGGGCAAGAGCTTCAAAGCGTGTCCCTTTGACGGAAAACAGCTTTACGAATGTTTCCATCTCTTCAAAGCGAAGGGATGAAGTTACGACAATCCGGCTTATTTCCTTTTCAACCATCCGGTTTGTCAGATCGGCAATTGCCGTTGAGGGATTACTGAAAATGTGGTCATCAAAAAAAATGAGACCATCGATTACTCCCCATGAAAGCTTCGTTTCAGCAATAAGCGCCGCTGACAGCAAGTTATATAGCTCCATGAGCGGCTGCCTGATCGCCGGATGCGCAGCCGGGTAAAAGGAAACTCCTTTAACGGCTCCGGAAAAGAGCGTGATCAGATGCAGTGCTTTTTCTTTATTAATGGCTCCCATCAGACCTTCCTTCATTTTTTTCTATCATTCTGATTGATTCGGCGCATGCTGCACCAAGCTCTCCCCCGCTGGAACTGAGCTTTGTCAGGATCGGCACCGCCCTGATGTCTCCAAGTTTACCAAGGCATAGCGCAATGGCCGTTTTCAGCTGTCTGCCCCGGCTTACGGCCAGCAGGTTGCGTTCTACCATGTGCAGCACAAGCAGCGGCGTCACCTGTCGATCTCCGATTAAAGCAATGGCAGCCAGAGCATCGATTTTGAGAGAGAGCGTACGCAAAAAAATGTCGCTGGTGGTGACAATTTTCATCAGCTCATTTAATGATTTTTTACTTTTCAGGACACCAAGTGACGCGATGGCCTGGGAATACAGCTCCGTATCAGGACCCTGCAAAACGTTGAGTATGCCCGATTCGGCTTCATCGCCGCCAATCTGAGTCAGACTGCGGATCGCCTCTTTGCGTACGCGGATGTCAGTATGCTGCAGGCATTGCGTAACGGCGGGCAGTGCTTTCCTGCTTGCGATAGTTCCTAAAATTGCACAGATGTTTCGCGTCATGAACCAGCGGGAATCATGCACCGCATTGAGAAGAATCGGCACGGCAGCCTCGCCGAGCGAGCCGAGCACTGTTGTAAGCATTTTTCTGGTTTTTGCACTGTGAGAGCGGCCCAACAGGTCAATTGCAGCGGTAACGGCAGCGGCACCACCTGCCTTGAGAACCGCTTGCAGGGCATTAAGCGAGAGACCGGATCCTTGTACTGCCTGTTCAAGGGCAACAGGGACAATATCACCGGTAATAACGATCTGTTCCAGCGCAAATTGAGCACATTCCTGTATCCCCTGACTGCGCTGCCTGTCGCTGATGTGGCCGGCGAGTAAATCGATCAGAAGAAACAGCGTATACGGTTCTTGACGCAGTTGGGGAATGGCGCAGCACGCAACCGCCTGACGGACTAAAAACAGATATATGTCGTCATCCGTACAGGCTGCAATTCGTCCAAGAAGGGCCTGAAGCTGCAGTTCCGGTGAGAGTTCCTCCGACAGCGGGGCGATATGCTCTTCAGCAGGCCAGGTCATTGCTTCGATTTCAGACTCGTCACCCCCCTCAGGAACAATCCCGGCCAGTTCTATTCTCTCACGTTTACCGCGAATAATCGCCAGGTCAAATTCATTGACCCAGATTGTACGTACGCCGCGTTCCTCCATGAGGCCGTCCATGCCGCCGGATTGGTGAATCTGCTCGGGAGAGAGGCTCAACAGCTTTACCAGTTCTTCGACATCTTCCTGAAACAGATCCTGAGAGAGTGTTATTTTTTTGACACGGCGCAGGAACAGCTCGTAGGCCAGTCCCGTAGACATCCTGGTAGCACCTTTAAGAAGCTCCCCGTCAGGAAAGCTGAAACCGGTGCGACTGCACGAGAGAGAGAGTGTATTCCCATCGAGAAGCGACAGCATCGCCGCATGAGCCCAGTTCAGGCTGCTGCGACGCGACGGGTGCCCCGGCGGATAGAACTTCCGCGCCAGCACCGCACGGTACAGGCTGCCAAGCGCATTATGAATATCCTGTATTTTGGGTGGACGATAGAAAGAGAAAGACATTGCCGCTCCTTGTATTGTGGCCGCGAATTATGCCATACTGCCGCACAAAAGTCTTTCCCAAAAAACATTGTTTACATATTGAATCGACTGAATTTTCACGAGGGGCGCTATGAGACAGAAAACCATCTTCACCTGCCAGAAATGTGGCGGCCAATCCCCTAAATGGCTCGGCAAATGCCCTGACTGTGCTGCCTGGAACAGTATGGCGGAAGAGACCGTTATCAAGGCGTCACACGGGCAGTACCCGACAGGAGGTGCACAGCCCATTCCGATTTGTGATGTCCCCCCCCAAGCGGAAACACGGAGGCCGACCGGCATCGGAGAGCTCGACCGGGTCCTCGGCGGCGGTATCGTGCCCGGTTCGCTCGTACTTATCGGTGGTGACCCCGGCATCGGGAAATCGACGCTGCTGCTGCAGGCGATGCACACCCTTGCGGAGGAAGCTGGTAAGGTGCTGTACGTCTCGGGAGAAGAGTCTGCTTCACAAACCCGGTTGCGCGGCGAGCGACTGGGCGCTTCAAGCAAGAACCTGCTGATTCTGGCGGAAAACTCCCTTGAAGCCATTCTCAATCAGGCGGCGGCTCTTAAACCGGCAGCTATGGTTGTTGACTCTATCCAGACCGTCTGGACGTCTGCCCTGGAATCGGCTCCCGGCAGTGTCAGCCAGGTGCGGGAATCAGCCGGCAAACTGATGCTGCTTGCCAAGGGGAGCGACATCCCGATATTCATTGTCGGCCACGTCACCAAAGACGGCTCGATTGCCGGTCCACGGGTTCTTGAGCATATGGTGGACACGGTGCTTTATTTTGAAGGTGACGGCAGCCACCCCTTCCGGATACTGCGGGCGGTCAAGAACCGCTTTGGCTCGACCAATGAGATCGGCGTTTTTGAAATGAAGCAGGAGGGGCTGTGCGGAGTCGCAAACCCTTCGGAACTGTTCCTTTCCGAACGTCCGCTCGGCGTGTCAGGATCAGTCGTCACCACCTCGCTCGAGGGGAGCCGGCCGCTGCTGGTAGAGCTTCAGGCGCTGGTAACACCATCTTCATACGGCGTACCGAGACGGACAACCATCGGAGTGGATCATAACCGCCTCGCCCTGCTGGTGGCCGTCCTGGAGAAAAAGGTCGGTTTGCATATGACCGGACAGGACATCTTTTTAAATGCTGCCGGCGGTGCCCGACTGAATGAACCGGCAGCAGACCTGGCAATGATTATGGCCGTAGCCTCCAGCCACCTCGACAAGGCCATCCCCCCCGATACGGTTGTGTTTGGTGAAGTCGGCCTGGCCGGAGAGGTGCGAGCGGTCACCCAGCCTGAATTGCGCATTGCCGAGGCGGAAAAGCTCGGCTTCAAGCGCTGCATTATTCCGGCAGGCAGCATGAAACGCCTGAAAAAGAGGGGCATCCGCCTTGAAGGCGTTGCAACGGTGCAAGATGCGATGGATCTGATATTTGCTTCGTAAATTTTTCCTTTGACCCCGCCCCTTTTCTCTGTTATATCAAGATAGCTTGATATAAATAAATTGCCTACCTTGATATAATTATGCTAAACACTTTCAAAGCATTGGCAGACCCCTGCCGCCTGCGCCTGACTGCGCTTCTTCTGGCCGGTGAATTCACCGTGCAGGAGCTGACCGGAATCATGGCCATGGGGCAGTCACGCATCTCCCGGCACCTGAAAATCCTGACCGAAGCGGGGATACTTTCCGTCAAGCGTCAGGGGACGTGGAGCTACTTTCGGGTTGGTGACGGGAACACTTTTTTTGCCGCCATCCGCACCACCTTTGAACGGGATATGGCAGCACTGCCTGATCGGCAGCGCGATTTGAACGCCGTTGCGGGGGTGTTGGAAGAGCGGCGCAGACGCAGCCGGGAATTCTTTGACCAGCACGCCCGTCAGTGGGATGACCTGGCCAGAACGCTCCTGCCGGTTCCCGAGTACCGCCAACGCCTGCTTGAACTGGTACCGCACGGCGGTACCGTGCTGGAGATCGGCGTCGGCACCGGCGGCCTGCTGGGAGAGCTGGCAGTACGGGCAGAAAAGGTGATTGGTGTTGATCATTCTCCGGCCATGCTGGAGGAGGCCGGTCGAACGGTGACGGACAACGGGCTTACCAACATAGAGTTGCGCCTGGGGGAGATGGCCCATCTGCCGCTCTCCGATGCTGCCGGTGGCTGTCTCGTGGCCAACATGGTACTGCATCATGCCGCGGATCCGGCCGCCGTTCTTGTGGAATTCCGACGGGTGCTGGCTCCCGGCGGTACGCTGCTGCTGGCGGATCTTGCCCGTCATGAGCGTGAGTCGGCACGGGAACAGCTGGCCGATCAATGGCTCGGCTTTGAGGAGACGGAGCTGCAATCGTGGTTTGCTGCAGCAGGTTTTGCCACCGCACAGAGCGAGCGTATTGATGCGGGGAACGGGCAGGAGTCGGTATTGATAGTACGAGCATCTATAACAGAATAGCCACACCACAAAAGGAGAAACACCATGTCACAGGATTACATCGTAGCAGATCTGAAACTGGCCGATTGGGGCCGCAAGGAAATCAGGATTGCTGAAACGGAAATGCCCGGCCTGATGGCCATTCGCGAAGAGTTCGCGGCAGCACAGCCGCTGAAGGGGGCCCGTATCACCGGTTCGCTCCATATGACCATCCAGACCGCGGTGCTGATTGAAACCCTGACCGCCCTCGGTGCCGAGGTTCGCTGGGCTTCCTGCAATATTTTTTCGACCCAGGACCATGCTGCGGCTGCTATTGCTGCAGTCGGAGTACCGGTTTTTGCCGTAAAGGGTGAGACACTGGAGCAGTACTGGGATTACACCCACCGCATCTTTGAATGGAGCGATGGCGGTTTTTCCAACATGATTCTCGACGACGGCGGCGACGCCACCCTGTTGCTGCATCTGGGTGCCAGAGCGGAAAAAGATCTCTCCGTGCTGACCAACCCCGGCTCGGAGGAAGAAACGATTCTGTATGCGGCGATTAAAGCCAAACTGGCCGGTGCACCGAACTGGTACTCCACCCGTCTGGCCGAGATCAAGGGCGTAACCGAAGAGACCACCACCGGTGTGCATCGTCTCTATCAGATGCATGAGCGGGGCGATCTGAGATTCCCGGCCATAAATGTCAATGACTCCGTCACCAAGTCAAAATTCGATAACCTCTACGGCTGCCGCGAATCGCTCGTTGACGGTATCAAGCGCGCCACCGACGTCATGATTGCCGGCAAGGTCGCCCTGATCTGCGGCTATGGCGACGTCGGCAAAGGTTCTGCGCAGGCGATGCGCGCTCTCTCTGCCCAGGTATGGGTAACAGAGGTCGACCCGATCTGTGCCCTGCAGGCCGCCATGGAAGGCTACCGTGTCGTAACGATGGAGTACGCCGCCGACAAGGCTGATATTTTTGTCACCTGCACCGGCAACTACCACGTCATTACTCACGATCATATGATCAGGATGAAGGATCAGGCCATTGTCTGCAACATCGGCCATTTCGACAACGAAATTGAAGTTGCCGCACTTGAAAAATATCAGTGGGAAGAGATCAAGCCACAGGTGGATCACATCATATTCCCTGACGGCAAACGCATCATCCTGCTCGCCAAAGGGCGCCTGGTCAACCTCGGCTGCGGCACCGGACATCCCAGCTACGTGATGTCCTCTTCCTTCGCCAACCAGACCATCGCCCAGATCGAACTGTTCTGCAACCCGGACAAATATCCGGTCGGGGTCTATGTTCTGCCCAAGCATCTCGATGAGAAGGTTGCCCGCCTGCAGCTTAAAAAACTGAATGCCCAGTTGAGTGTCCTGACAGATGAGCAGGCCGCCTACATCGGTGTGCCGAAGCAGGGGCCGTACAAGGCGGAGCAGTACCGGTATTAGGGTGGATTTATGGAATGCCGCGCAGGATGTGCCGCCTGTTGTATTGCGCCGTCAATATCCTCATCAATCCCCGGCATGGCTGATGGCAAGCCTGCCGGGGTGCGCTGCCTCCAGTTGACGGATGATAACCGCTGCCAGCTCTTTGACAATTATGAACGTCCGCAGGTCTGCAGAAATCTCCAGCCGAGTGAGGAGATGTGCGGGGCGAACCGCGCTGAAGCAATGGAGCGCCTGGCCGACTGGGAGCAGTTGACGCGACCGGAAATTACTTCTTCTGGTCCGCCTGGTTCAACGCCTTGACCAGATCGTCGGTAACATCCTTCGTATCAGCAGAACTGCCGATGTAGAGCAGTTCTTTTTTAATCACAATGGCGGCAAAACCGTTGGCTTTGCCGTGAGCCACAGCGGCTTGCTCGATTGCTTCGTAGAGGGCCTTCGTCTCTTGCTCCTGCAGGAGATAAAATTCCTCTTCCGACGCCCGGGCAAATTTCTGGAGCTCCTCCATTTTTTTCTGGAATTCCTTTGCTTTGGCGTCACGCTGTGCCGGGGTCATTGTTGCGATCTTGCCTTCAGTGGCGGTTTTAAACTTTTCGAACTGCTTTTTCTTCCCGTCGGCTTTCTCCTGAAGAGCATTTTTTTTCGCCGTCAAGAGAGCTTTGACCGCCCTGCCCCGCTCGGATTCAGAACCGATACGAATGATATCCACATAGCCGATACGGGGGCTTTGCGAAGTGCCAGCTGGCTTAACTGCTGTCTCGACCGGTGTAATACCAACAACCGGTGTTGCCTCAACCGGATTGTCGGCAGCAAACGCGAACGAAGGAAGGGCAATAAAGCAGGCAATTAGAATAGTTTTGCAATACGTAGACATGGCGTCTCTCTTTACTTTGGGATTTTGTGCTGCTAACTCAAGCGAGAAGTTTTAGTCCGCCGCGACGCTGTTGCAAAGACCCCCCATGTCAGCAGGAGCAGAGAAAAAACCGCAATCAGCGGGTGAGCAACTGTGAGAACGAGCGGCGTCAGAGCCAGTCGGGTGATGTAGCGAAGTACGGCATGCCGGGCAATAACATCAGCCACCGGCGGACTGGCGCGATAGTAAAACGCAACAAAAGCCCGTCCCGGAGCATTGGAAAGAAGGAACTCATCACGGAAATTTCGCAGCAGCTGCACCTGCGGATGAAGATAACTGCCGTATGCAGCGGTGGCGATGAAGCAGCCGCCGCTACTGCTCCCGCTCACGACCGGATTTGGCGTTACGGGTGCGACTGAGCCGTCAGTACTGAAGCTGACGTTCGCACCTTCATTCGTGCCAGACGTGTTTGCAACCAGCAGGACCACCTCATCAGCACTGCTGAAAGAGTTATCGGTATAGGAACTGCCACCGGCGTTGGCTGTGATTTCGCTGATGGCCCCGGAGCTCTTTCTGAAAGCAGCCGTCTGGATACCGGCACTTTTGCTTACGGTAATTGTCAGGGTAGGCATACTGGCAGAGCGTGTAAAGGTGTAGTAGGCAAACGAGTAATGGGGAAGCGAGATTGACGGTTTCTGACTGCTGCTGTTATTCACCGGATATGCCGAGTAGGTTGTCACAGGTGAGTAGGGGTGTATTTTTGCGGTATCAGAAAGATGGGTTGACCACTCCCTCGTGTAGACGCGCTTGGCAAAGCCGAAAAAGTCTGTCGCAAGAGTGCTGTTGTAGGTAGTGGAGAGCACGGAATCGAGCACCGGTGTTATTGAAATATCAAATCCGTTAGGGCTGGAAATGCCGGCCAGGGTTTCCCAGGCATTTCGAACCATTATTGAACCATGTTTTTCTGACAGATAACGATTAAAAATCCAGCGGCCGTAACCGCCCCCGGTAGAGATGCTTTCAGCAATATCCAGTGATAGTGTGCTTTGCGTAAACCAGGCGGGAATATAGTTGTAAAGTTGGTTTACGCTGTCATACAGTTCATCTTCCATCCACGTGGAGGTTGCTTCAGCGTACCAGACATCAAAATAATAATTATATCCGTACTGTATGGCGTGGTGGTATTCGTGAGCTGCCGTGATTTGCAGGCTCTGGGTCGGGCTGTAGATGCCCGGTTTATAGATGAGGTCGGTAAAGTTGTTATCCAGCTCCATCCAACTCGTAAATGCATTGGGATGGCTTCCGGTTGAAGCAGACATACCACTATTCGTCACTCCGTAAAATCCTTGCGGGGCGAGGTCACGCAGATACACATCGTACGGTGCGTTACCGGACGTAGGAGCCAGGTGCCACTGCAGAGAAGTATATGAAGCAGCAACGTCATCAAAGGTTTGCGCGACTGTTTGCACCCAGGTGAACGATGGAACGGCATCAGCACCTGCTGTGGTGTAGTGGATTTTAAATTTGCCGGAAAGTGAGACCAATGTTTGTTCCGTACCACTCAGAACCGGCAGCGCCAGCTGTTTCGCCAGCACTTTCTGCGTAGACGGTTCCAGCAGATTCCAGTCACGGCGCAGACCATGTTTGAGCGGCATGCCGCAGTGTGCCGCTTCCAGGGCGACAGGAGCTGCAGACAAGACGGCTTTTTGAAGCTGCATATTCCCTGCCTCACCGAACTGCTGCAGGTAATACTCATCAAGCGTTCCGGCACGTACGGTCGCAGAGAGGTGCACCAGGGTAATAATGCCGAGGGTCAGACGTACAAAGAAGCGGCTCATCAATCGACCATCCTTTTGCCGGCCCGCAATGGGACGAGAGTTGTAATGCCACGTTCTACGGTTATCTCTGCGGTAAAGGGGCCGCTGCCGACGGCATAGGTCCCGGCAGGCAGCACGACCACAAAATAACCATGATCATCGGTCTGCACCGTGACAAGCTGTTTGCCAGATGCGGAGATCAGCAGCGGCACACGTGGGTAGGGCTTGAAACCACTGCTGCCGCCGAGTTTGCCCCCGGAACTCTGCAGATAGCAGATACCGGCAATGGCGCCTGAGCCTTCCGGCAGAACAGCCTGTTCAAGCCCGTCTGCCTCGGCTGTCAGCACAACGGGCTGCGTTTTTTCGCGAACCGCCACAAATGCGCTGCCGTCAACTGCCGGGCCGGGAGCAAATGCGCTGCCGTCAAAGTGGTAATAATTCCACACATCGCCAGGGCGTTTACTTGCCGCTGATAGCGAGGTCGAAAGGAGAGTGCCGGTGAGAAAAACAAGTAAAAATGTGAGTAGCCTGGACATGACGGTCGCCTCAAAATCAATGAAATGGTTTGCCATAGTGCCTAATTCACATCAATTAAGTCAAACGGAATATTGTGACTGATCCCTCTTCACTTGACAAATCAGCACTCTACCGATATTTTCACCATTCAAAATAATGAATACCACGCAGCAAATATCCAATAAAAGGAGTTCATCGACATGGCAGAAAAATTCATTTTCACTTCCGAATCCGTATCCGAGGGTCATCCTGACAAGGTGGCCGATCAGGTGTCTGATTCGATTCTTGACGCAATCCTCACCCAGGATCCCACCGCCCGTGTCGCGTGCGAGACGATGGTCACTACCGGTATGGTGGTAATTGCCGGCGAGATCACCACCAACGCCGTCATCAACTATTCCGAAATCGCTCGTCAGACCATCAAAAACATCGGCTATACCGACTCGGAAATCGGCTTTGATGCCGATACCTGTGCGGTGCTTGTTTCCGTTGACCGTCAGTCTCCGGACATCTCGCAGGGCGTCTCTGAAGGGGAAGGACTTCACAAGGAACAGGGTGCCGGCGACCAGGGGCTTATGTTCGGCTATGCCTGCAATGAGACTCCGGAGCTTATGCCGATGCCGATCCAGTTGGCTCATCAGCTGGTTGCAAAACTTGCCGAGGTGCGCAAATCCGGCAGGCTGAACTTTCTTCGCCCCGACTCCAAATCCCAGGTTTCGGTTGAATATGTTGACGGCAAACCAAGCCGGATCGATACGGTTGTTATCTCTACCCAGCATACCCCTGACGTTACCCATGCGAGAATTGAGGAAGAGGTTATTGCCGAAGTGATTCGGAAGGTTATTCCGGTTCACCTGCTGGATGCCAACACCCGTTACTTCATCAATCCGACCGGACGCTTTGTCGTTGGTGGTCCGATGGGTGACTGCGGCCTGACCGGCCGCAAGATCATTGTCGATACCTACGGCGGCATGGGCCGCCACGGCGGCGGTGCATTTTCCGGAAAAGATCCCTCAAAAGTAGACCGTTCGGCCGCCTACATGGGTCGTTATGTCGCCAAAAATCTTGTCGCCGCCGGTCTCTGTGACCGCTGCGAGGTACAGGTGGCATACGCTATCGGCATGGCACAGCCGGTTTCCATCATGGTCAACACCTTCGGCACCGGCAAACTGCCGGAAGAGCGTTTCTCCTCGCTGGTTCGCGAAACATTTGACATGCGGCCGAGTGCCATCATCGAACAGCTTGACCTGCTTCGCCCAATCTATCTTAAAACCGCAGCGTACGGTCACTTCGGACGGGAATTGCCCGAATTTACCTGGGAAAAAACGGATAAAGCCGCGCTGCTGAAGCAGAAAGCAGACATTTAAATAAAACCTGAAAATAAATCAATTGAAACACGGAGCAACAGAGCAACGGAGTAAAATCTGAGAGAAAATCGGCTTGATTTCTCCGCTGCTCCGTTGCTCTGTGTTATTTAAAGACCGGTATTTACGGATTTAACGCCAATGCCAACCAGCTCAATCGAACATAACCCGCTGCTCTTCGGGCGTGATGAACGCTCCGGCATCGTCGCGATTGAGTCGGTCGGGCACTTCATCCGGCTCTTTTTCAGGGCCGCCGGCCGCGTTCATTTCCATGACGAACCGTTTCAACCGTTTATCCTTGTCAATGACGCCGCAATTTTCTCCGGGTGTCGCATCCCGTGTGCTGTGCGGCCATTGTCCGGAGAAGCTTTTTTCCGCTGCCAGTTATTGTTTGATTCGTGGAACGATTGTTTGGCCGCCCGTGATTTTCTTGCCGGGAAAACCGGTAAGAACTATGCTGCCCCCGATGCCCCCTATCTCTTTCTCCCGGATCTTTCCCACCAGTACATGCTGGCCAGCGGCGCGACGCTCTTTAAAGGCATGGAGTTTTCCGCACTGCGCTGTCTCGCTCTCGATATCGAAACCGCCTGTGCCGAAGGCTATGAGTTTTCCAACCCTGAACGTCCGGAGGACCGGATTATCTCTGTTGCTCTCAAGGATTCCCATGGTGACGAGGTCGTGCTTCGCGGCGATCAGCTCTCAGAACCGGAGCTGCTCCAGGCCCTGAACAATGCGATGCTCCTCAGTGATCCGGATGTAATCACCGGTCACAACCTCTTCCGTTTTGATCTTGATTATATCGGTCGCCGGGCGCAGCGGCATGGTATCCGCCTGAACTGGGGGCGCAACGGGACGTCGCCGCATATAACGCCGCATGCCCGTTGGAGTCTCGCCGAAAAAACGCTCGAATACCCCCGCTGGGATGTCTACGGGCGCCACATTATCGACACATACTTTCTGACACAGCTCTATGATATCGGCGGGCGCAATCTTGAAAGTCACGGGCTCAAAGCCGTAGCACAGCATTTCGCAATTGCCGCGGATGAGCGCACCTATCTGGACGGCGCCGATATTTCAACCGCTTTTCACAATGACCCGGAGCGACTGTATCGCTATAACCGCGATGATGCCCGCGAAACGCTCTCCCTGTTCCGCCTGCTCGGCTACCCCTGGTTTCTGCAGAGTCGAATTTTCCCCTATTCCTTTCAAAACTGCGTCATTCGCGGCAACGCCACCCGCATCAATTCGCTTTTTCTCCGTGAATACCTGCATCGCGGCCACGCGATACCTGCCCGGACTTCTGCCGTTGCACCTTTTGAGGGGGGCTATACGGAGTCGCCATCTTCGGGGATTGTCGGCCCGATTGTCCATTGTGACGTGGCATCACTCTACCCGTCGTTGATGCTGACATACCATCTTGCCCCTGCCAAGGACAGCCTGAATCTTTTCCTTCCGATGCTCGCGGATCTGCGCCGCTTCCGCCTGACCGCCAAACAACGGGCCCGCGCTTCAGCAGATGATGCGGAACGGCACTATTTCGATGCGCTGCAGCAGGTGTTCAAGGTGCTGATCAATTCATTCTATGGCTATCTCGGCGCTGCGCGGCACAACTTCTCCGATCCGGCAACCGCTGCCGAAGTAACCCGCCTGGGACGGGTTACGATCAAAAACATGATTGAACTGCTCGTCTCTGAAGGAGCCCGACCGATTGAGGTAGACACTGATGGCATCTATTTTAAACCACCGGCGGCCTGTACCTCCGTGGAGGCTGAGCAGGAACTGGTACAGCGCCTTTCCCAGAAGTTACCGGAGGGGATAGAGGTCGATCTGGACGGCCGCTATCGGACCATGTTCGCCTACAAAAGTAAAAATTATGCCCTGCAGGAGTATGACGGCAGGATCATTATCAAGGGGAGCGGACTTCGATCACGAGGGGTTGAGCCGTATTTACGGGAATTCATGCGCGATGTCATCGAACGTTTACTGAACGGCAGCGCCGAAACAGTGGAGCGGCTTTTTGCCACGTATGTTGCCCGGCTTCGCGCGCGCGGACTTGATGTCGCCTGGGTTGCCCGCAGTGAAACACTCAATGAGTCGCCTGACAGCTACACGGAGAAACTTCGTTCAGGGTCGCGCAACCGCGCAGCAGCCTTTGAAGTGGCCCTTGCTTCGGGGAGGCCCTACCGCACCGGAGACCACGTCAGCTATTATGTCAGCGGCTTCGGAAAAGGCACCGCTGCATACGAGCAATGTCGTCCGGTAGCGGCGTTTAATACCGCGCATCCCGATATCAATGTGCCCTATTACATAGAAAAACTGCGCCATGTCAAAAAGCGCTTTGAACCGTTTCTGCCGCAGGAACCGACACTGTTTGACCTGTGATGCTTGCAAGCGGTATTTCTTTGTGGTAAGAGTCTGAAACTGGAGAGAATAGACATGCAAGCACTGAGAAAAATTTAAATCGTTAACACAGATTATATATCGTTGAAAATTCCCAAAGCGTTTATGAAACGGTCTCTGGAAATTATTATTATGCCTTTAGATGAATCGAAGCCACTAATCGAGCCTCCACGGACATGGCCAAAGGATTTTTTTGCCAAGACCGCCGGATGCTTTGCTGGCGAGCCACTTATCCGAGAGAATCAGGGTGAGTATGAAGTTAGAGACATGCTGCAGTGAAATTTCTGTTGGATACAAATGTTTGTATCTCATACCTTAACAATGCCGCAACTCCGATTCGTACGCGGATGCAGATGTTAAATCCGGCGCAAATAGTGCTTTGTTCTATTGTAGAAGCGGAGCTGTACTACGGAGTAATGAAGAGCGCCACCCCTTCGAGAAATCTTGCCAGACTTACTCCGTTCCTTGATCTATTTGATTCGCTCCCCTTTGATAGTGAGGCCGCCAGGGAATTTGGCCACATTCGAGCTTATTTAGCTAAAGCAGGGACTCCTATCGGACCATATGATCTTCAGATAGCCTCAATCGCCCTCGCGAACAAACTGAAACTTGTCACACACAACACCCGAGAGTTTAGCCGGATTATAGGACTGCAATTGGAGGATTGCGAATTGGAACATATTTAAGTAGCAAATCAATTTCAACTTGCTAAAAAGGAGACCGTATGAAAAAGCTTCTGTTGGTATCAGTTTTTTTGTGTGCTTTTGTTATCCTGGAACCGGAACGCGCAGCAGCCGATCAGCAGCCGGAAGTGATAGTCGAGAAGATGGCGATCAAACTGGTACGGGGAGTCACCAATACATTTACCAGCATTGTCGAACTTCCGAAGCAGACCATCCTGACCGGAAGAGAGATGGGGCCGGTTGGCTATGTCATCGGCCCGGTCAAGGGTGTCGGCATGACATTATATCGTGCGGTGATCGGCATAACGGAAGCTGTTTTCTGCATGGTTCCCCAGCCGGGATATTATGATCCGATGATCGACCCGGAATATGTCTGGCAGGGGTGGGAACCGAAAAGAGTTACGACAAAGGCGATTGAAGAAGAAAAGGGCAAATAATTTGTAGGGGCAAAGCAAGCGTCCCACCTGCTTTGCCCTTATATCTCGAAGTTCAAAAGCGGTCAAAGCAGATGAAACCTGCTTTGCCCCTACGTGTAAAATGGTATTTTCACAGTTGCGATTTCACCCCAGCCGCTGCCGCAAAAAGGCTTCAAATTCCGCACTGAATTCCTTCCTCTTGAGCGCCATATCAACCGTCGCCTTCAAAAAGCCGAGCTTGTCACCGCAATCATGGCGGAATCCTTCAAACAGACAGCCGTATACCGCCTCTTCTTTTGACAGGGTGAGGATGGCGTCGGTCAATTGAATCTCTCCCCCCTTTCCCGGCAGCTGATTCTGGAGAATATCGAAAATCCGGGGCGTCAGCACATAGCGGCCGATAATCGCCATATCCGAGGGAGCTTCCTCCCGGGCCGGTTTTTCCACCATATCGGTAATCCGGAAAGTGCGCTCACCGACCTTGTCCGCTGCAACACAGCCATACGAAGAGATGTTTTCCATCGGTACTTTTTCCAGCGCCAGCACCGATCTTCCCTGCAGATTGAACACATCCAGCAGCTGCCCGAGACAGGGGCGCTCGCCATCAACAATGTCATCACCAAGTAACACGGCAAACGGTTCGTCGCCGACAAAATCCCTGGCACAGAGGATCGCATGCCCGAGACCCATGGCCTGCCGCTGACGGACATAGAAGATGTTTACCATCTCGGCAATTTCCCGTACCCGCGACAGCTCCCGATCTTTTCCCTTGTCATAGAGATGCGCCTCCAGCTCAACGGAAATATCAAAATGATCCTCAATATTATGCTTGCCGCGACCGGTCACAAAAAGAATCTGCTCGATGCCGGAAGCCACCGCCTCCTCGACAACATACTGCACCAGCGGTTTATCAATCAGCGGCAGCATCTCCTTCGGGGATGATTTGGTGGCGGGAAGAAAGCGGGTACCGAGACCGGCAACCGGGAAAACAGCTTTTTTTACTTTCATGGGGAGGACTCCTGGGTTACGAGATTATTCCGCCGAGCAGGCGCAGCCGCTGCACGCGGCCGGTTTTGGCGCTTCTGTTTTCGGGCAGTAGCCGGTATTGAACCAGCCGTCACCTTTCAGGGTAAAGGCGGTGGATGAGATCATTTTTTCGACGGCGGCGTTGCAGTGCGGGCATTGGCTGGCGGGCGGGTCTGAAAATTTCTGGCGCAGTTCAAACTGATGATCGCAGGAGGTGCAGCGGTATTCGTACATCGGCATAACGGGTAAGCTCCTCTTCTCTGATAATGGTGTGACTGCACTATAATAACGCACGGTGGTATTTGTCAACGGTGTCAACTTCTGCGCCCCGAAAAGGTGTCCGTTACCTCGACGCTTCAATGCAAAAGAGCCCTGATTTCCCAGAAGTGGACCTGGAGAGCATTGCAAAGTATTATTTTTATTCTCTAATTATTAAATTTTCAAAAAAATCCTTGCATCTGGCGTGCACTATTGATAGTGTTCAGCATACGAAAAGTAGCGCTATCTAAATAATACTTCCTTAAGATACTGCTTTTTTTACTGCGTTGCTTGACATTGATAGTTTCCGGGATATCCTTTGAGACGGCGCTGTCAAATAGCTAACACGTTATAAATGAGGATATACCCGCCAACAACTCCACTCACGTTAATTGCATGACGCTTCAGAACGCATTTTTTGGAAAGGAGGGAATATTTTGAAATTTACCTACACGAATAAAAGCTGCCTTGTCCTTGGAGCGGGGGCGGCAGTACTGGCTTCAACACTGCTCTGGTCAACGCCGCTCATCGCGTCTGATTATTCATTTTCTGGTGAGTCCAATACCATCTTCCGCATGCGCACTTCAATCACCGACAAGACCATATCCCCAGCCTACGAATACCTCCGCCTCACCATGACCGATAAGCTCAGTAACGGGTCAGGGGTGGCATTTCACCTCGGAGCATGGGGCCGGGCCGATCTGGGTGACAAACCGGACGACCACGGCACGAATGGCAATCTTCAATATGCCTATCTCACCTACCAGGCCGCAAAAAACAACTCCGTCTTCACCATCGGGCGCCAGTTCATCAGTGAAGGTGTTGCCGCTGAGCGCATCGACGGCGTATATCTGCGCAATGACTTCAAGTACGGCATCGGTGTATCGGCTTTTGCAGGCAGCTCCGTCACCACCGAGGCTCTTGCAAACCCAAAATATCAGGGTGGAGACCTTATCTATGGCTCCCGGATCTCCCAGTCCGACAAACAGATGTACAGCATCGGCCTGAGCGCTCTCAAAAGCGAGAGTACGACCACTCGTAACTATCGCGAAGAAGAGGGCCTCGATCTCTGGCTGCGACCGCACCAACAGGTCGATATCAACGGTCGTTCAACATATAACTCCATAACCAACGGGTGGATGGAGAACAGCTATGCTATCAGCTATGCACCGACATCAACGCTCAGCCTGGGCGCTGATTTCTCCCATGTAAATTTTAAAGATTACCTCTTCAATGTCACAACACCGGCTTTAAGTGTCAATAATCCGCTCTGGAGTTACAATAATAAGCAGACCGCTTACGGAGCAGGCGCTTCATATAGCGCAAGCAAGAACCTGACTGTTGCCGCTGACTACAAATTTTACCGCTACGACCAATCCGGTGACGCCTCGTATTTCGGGGCCAAGGCCTCCTATAAACTGCCGGATAATTTATTGGCCGGTGGTGGAATTCATCGCATGAATGGTGATGTCGACAAACTCCGCTACACCGAGTACCGGGCGTTTATTGCTAAAAAAATCAATCAGGCCGACCTGACCCTTGATGCGATTAACGTAAACTATGACAAAAACATCAACGGCATCAGTAACAGTTATGTTGTCACCGGAGCGGCCGGATACGAATTCAACCCGAAGCTTAAAGTCAGAGGTGATCTGCAATACTCAAAAAGTCCTGATTTTGATAACGAGGTTCGTGCTCTTGTCATGGCGACCTATACATTTGATACAAAGTTTGCTGCTGAAGGGGGTACAAAGAGTGAAAAATAAAATAGCCATCGTGTCTCTTCTTTTGCTGATGACTCTGCTGTATGCCTGCGCGGGTACCACCAGCCTGCCGCGTACACACCCTGAGCTATTGAGCCAAAGTCCAAACTGTACTGAATGCCACACTGATTCATGGGGCGCCCTCAATCATCGTGCTCCCGATTTCATGAGCAAGCATCGTTTTTATGCCGCTTCGACTCGTCAGACCTGTAACTCGTGCCACCATGAATCGTTCTGTACCGACTGTCACGCCAATAAGGAAGATATCAAGCCGAGTGATAAATTCAGCGATGCCCCCGAGCGGTCCCTTCCCCATCGCGGTGATTATATGACCCAGCACCGCATTGACGGCAAAGTTAACCCGGTTTCGTGCGTCAAATGTCACGGACGCACCAACAATGTGAGGTGCGCGTCATGTCACAAGTAAAACCTTCTCATCTGTTTTTCACATTGGCTCTGGCGACCGCCCTGTGCGGGTGCGGAAGCAAGAACGATACGGCTGTCTTTACTAGCGATTATGGGCATCCGCAAGGTTGGAACTCAACGCACAAATTGTCAGCCAAGGCAGATCTTGAAACATGTATCCAATGTCATGGGGAAAATCTCAATGGCGGCATATCACAGGTTTCCTGCACTTCGTGCCATCTTGGCGGTTCCGCTGCGATTCATCCGGTTCAGTGGGGCAACTACGCCTATGCACGTCATAAAGGCTTTGTCGCAGTGAACGGGACGTCAAGCTGCGCGACGATCTCCTGCCACGGGACGTTGCTCACGGGAGTCAGCGGGAGCGGTCCTGCATGCGCAACCGCCTGCCATATCGGCGGTCAATCTGCTAAACACCCGGCAAACTGGACCGTCATCAGCAGCAATGTATTACAGAACCCGAAAGGGCATGCCAACTATGTTAAAGCAAACGGCTATACCTCCTGTGCCGCTAACGGTGCCTGCCATGGCGCAGACTCAAACAGCTTGAGAGGCGTCTTTCTCAGCGGCCCGTCCTGTTTCTCCTGCCATCCTGCAGAGCCAACGGTTGTTAACCCCGTTCCTGACAAGCATCCGCATAACCGTCTGGTCTCCGGAAGCTTCAAGTCTACGCACAAAGACTTCATCAACACAGTTGGTAATGGCAGTGTTTCTACCTGCTGGACAAACATCTGCCATGGCACAAGCGGACAGGGAGTGGCTGGTTCTGGGCCGAAATGCTTTAACAACAGCGAATTAGGTTGCCATGTGCCATAATTAACCTGTTGCGTACCTGCGGTAGAGAGCCGCTTATAGTTTGGGAAGGAGGAAATAATGAACAAGGCCTTTCAGAGGTTTGTAACATTGATTATGCTGGTCAGCCTGCTTCTTGTTATTGCTGCATGCGGTGGCGGCAGTGGCGGTGGGGGACCTTCCGGACCGGTGCAAATGATAACAATATCAGGTACGGCAACGAAAGGCCCTATTAAGAACGCACTGGTACAGATATTCCGCTTGCGTGCCGATGGCAGTACTGGAGCACTGCTCGGATCGGGCGTTTCAAGTGCAACCGGAACGTACGCCATCGACATACCAGCAGCGAATGCCTACGTGCCACTCCTGATCAGGGTGACCGGTCAGCCTGGCGCTGCCTACATAAGCGAGGCGGCAAAGGCTGAGGTGCCGTTTACGTCAGGCGAGACATTTAACGCCATTGTTGAATTTGTGGTTCCGGGGCAAAGTGTTGCTGTCACCCCCCTCACGGAAGCGGCCTATCAGCAGTTTCAGAAAATTTTGACCGACAACCCCGCACTCGCAAATGATGCATATCTTGGTGCGGCAATCAATGCCGCTAACAGCCGGATTGCCAGTCTCTATTTCGGACTTGGCAGTTCCGGGAGTATGATTCTTGCCAATCCCGCCGAAAACATCAGCTACACTGCAGTTCTTCTCCTCATTGATCAGGCCTTGGAAACCCAGAAAAGCAAAGGGTTTCCTGCAAACACCACGACAATAATGGCTATTGTCAATCAGGCCTTTGCTAATGCTGTTCTGACTAATCCGGCATATCAGGTTTATCTGCAAATGTTGACGGCAGCAGCCGGTCAGGTCAAGCTGGCAAACCCGAATAATCCGGCACTGATAGCAGCGATAGATGCAATTGTTGCTCTGGCCGGCAACCCTCCTGCCGTACCAATCTGGACTGACACAGTGCAGCCCACTGCGCCGACTCATTTAAATGCGACGTCAAAACTTTTTGCTGACAATACCGGTTCTGTGACGCTTTCATGGGGAGCAGCAACTGATAACGTCGCAGTAACCGGGTATGACATTTATCGCGACGGCATAAAAATTGTAACCGTGTCAGCTACCACACTGTTCTATACCGACCTGCCGCTTGCAACCAATGCCACATATAAATATGTCGTATTTGCCTTCGATGCGGTCGGCAACCGCTCTGTGGCAAGTAATCAGGTGCAGGTGCCGCTCGGAGTGCCGATTGTCGATTCAACTCCGCCAACTGCGCCGGAAGGCCTTTCGGCCACGACGTTCATAATTAATGATACGACCGCCCAGGTAACGCTCTCGTGGCGTCCGTCAACAGATAATAAAGGTGTTGCGGGGTATGACGTATTCCGTGACGGCGTCAAAATAGCTGCCGTGCCGTATCCCGGTTATACCGATCCTTCTGTTGCTATTCCTGGCACCTATCAGTACGTAATAGTCGCCTTCGATGGGGCAGGAAACCGTGCTGGAAGCAATCCGCTCTCCGTCACGCCCAACAAGCCATCTCTGGGAGTCACGGTAAACGGCCAACTTTCCTGGGATGTTTCCGGTTTACCGGCAAAGGATATTACAGCACCCAGCGCCCCTGCAAATCTGGCGGCGACCACTTTTGCGCAGACAGCAACCTTGAGCTCGGTGGTACTCACCTGGAATGCAGCCACTGATAACGTTGCCATTGCAGGGTATGAAATTTACCGTGACGGTGTCAGAATTGCCGACAAAGTAACCGGCCTGACCTACACCAATCTGTCGGTACCTGCCAACATAACATACCTGTACTACGTTATCGCCGTTGACACTTCCGGCAACCGTTCGATTGCAAGCAACCAGCTTTCGGTAACGCCAAATCAGGCCTCTCTTGGGGTGACCATAAATGGCCAGCTTTCATCCGGAATAATCGGATTACCGCTTAAAGACATCACACCACCGACAGCACCATCGAACCTGACAGCCTCCACATCTGCAGTAACGGCAACCACCAGCGCAGTGCTCCTTTCCTGGAGTCCTTCGTCTGATAATATTGCCGTCACCGGCTATGAAGTGTACCGTAACGGCAGTTTGATTGCCACGGTGTCTCTGCTGGGCTATACGGACGCATCAGTAACCTCAAACGTTACCTACACCTATTACATAAAAGCGCTCGATGCCGCGGGCAATCGTTCCGTGGCAAGCAACACCCTGTCAGTAACGCCAAACCTCCCCTCCTTGGGGGTAACGGTAAACGGGCAGATATCTACCGACATAACGGGCCAGCCTTTCCTGGATATTACTGCTCCGAGCGCAGCCACCAATCTTACCGCTTCTACAGCTGCCGTGACGGCAACAACAAGTTCGGTGCTCCTCTCCTGGAGCCCGGCAACTGATAACGTGGCGGTAACAGGGTATGATGTTTATCGCAATGGCAGCAAAATCGCCACGGTAACAGTGTTGGGATATCTCGATGCGTCTGTTACTTCCAGTGCTACGTACACGTATTACGTCATCGCCTTTGACAAGGCCGGAAATCGCTCACCGGCAAGCAGTCCGCTTACCGTAACTCCGAGTACACCCTCCCTGGGGGTAACCGTAAGTGGTCAGTTATCACCCGGTGTAACCGATCTGGCATTTAAGGATATCACCGCACCGACAGCGCCGACTAATTTGACAGCAACGACATCTGTCGATACGGCAACGACAAGTGTGGTGTTTCTGGCGTGGAGCCCGTCTTCGGATAACGTTGCGGTAACCGGTTATGACGTCTACCGTAACGGAGTCAAGGTTGCCACAGTAACAACGTTGGTCTACAGAGACTCATCAGTACCTACGGGCGTAGCAACCACTTATTTTGTCAAGGCTTTTGACGCTGCCGGAAACACCTCTCCAGCAAGCAGCCCGCTTGTTGTAACACCAGGACAGGCTTCGCTTGGAGTTACCATAAACGGTCAGCTGTCTACCGGAGTAACAGGACTGCCACAGCAGGATGCGACTGCACCGTCAACACCGACAAACGTAACTGCAACGGTAACCACCGTGACAGGAACGACCAGTTCCATAAATCTCGCATGGAATCCATCTACTGACAATACCGCCGTAACCGGCTACGAAGTTTACCGGAACGGCACCAGGATCACTACAGTGACAACCCTGGTATATAACGACTCGCCGGTTACTTCCGGTGTGACCTATACGTATTATGTCAAAGCCATAGACGCAGCAGGGAACCGTTCGCCAGCCAGCAGCCAGCTTACGGTAACTCCGAGTCTGTCTACCCTGGGTATTACATTCGGCGGCCAGTTATCGTTACCAATTCTCGGGTTTTAGAACACCCGGGCAGCAATCCCGGGCGATAGCGAATCTATCGGCGGAAATGTGAAATGCAGTAAAAATTAAAGACCGTAGTTGTGGCAGAGTAGTTGATACCATGTTAAAAAAACTATAGGAAAGGAGGTGCATCATCGCATAAAAAGAGATAGCTTTGCAGGAGAAACAGCAGCCAACAGAAGTTCAAACAGAGTGTGTAAAAAACCAGACAGGAGGAAACTATGATTGGCAAGAAACTATGGTACATGGTAACGCTCGTAGCACTAATGATGTTGCCTCTGGCAGGATGCAGCGGCAGCGGTTCAAGCACAACCAGCAGAGACGGAATCCCGGTAACGTTCAACGGTAAAGTGGGAAAAACGACCCTTAAATCGGTCTTTGCAACTGCCGACCTCGGCACGCTGACCATCATTGATGCCCAGAACGGGGCGACCCTGGGCAGCGGCGTCATTGACGGCAGCGGCTCTTTCAAAAATGTGACGATAACCCTGCCTACCGCCAAAGCGACTTTGGTATTCAAGGCTGACGTCAACCTGGCAGGAACGCCGTTCCGTGCCATCGTTCCGATGGATTTGAGCAATCCTCCGGCGTCCGGTATCACCGGCAGCAATACCGTTAACATCACCATCAGCCAGGAATCCACCAATATTGCCATTACAACTTCCGCCATGCTCGGCGTAACCGGAATTCTGGGAGATCCAGGTGCAACTCTCAACTCCGCAAACAAAACGTATGCTGATGCGGCACAGCAGGTTGTTAACAACGGTGGCCAGGTTCTCTCTTACAGCTCGGCCGGAAACGTTCAGTTGACCGGTTCACTGTCGAATGCGGCACTGCTTCCTGCCATGGATGCTGCTGCGCTTACCGTTGCCGACCTCAACAACGTTGCGCTTGGTGGCGATATTCAGAGCACCTTCATCCCGACCAACAAGCCTATCGTGAACTTCACGGTAACAAACAAGGCGACCGGAAAAGGTATCAAGGGTCTGCGCACCTTTGCACTACATGTCGCGAAACTGACCCCGGAACTTAATGGCAGCAACTCTTACTGGATGAACTACATTGCCAGCGGTCTGCCGCAGACGGCGATGCCCGGTTCTGCAAACGCAGCCACCAACCCGACGACTGATGCTGCCGACAGGTTCAACACCACGACCGGTGCCAAACTGGCCGATGGTTACAAGGTTATCGACCATGGCGACGGTTCCTACACGGTAACCTTTGGCGCCGATATCACCAAAAATACCAACGTAGCTTATGACGCCAATGCAACAACCCGTCTCGGCATCTCCGTCCGCAGTGTCGCCGTCCCCGGTGTTATCGGCCTTACACCCGGTGCGTACGGCGGGCCGATCAATCCTCTGACTAACGCTCTTCAGGCAGTATTTACGAGCCAGAACACCACCAACCTTATTTATGACTTTATCCCTGCGACCGGCGCAAAACTGGCGACACCTGCACGTGATCTTGTAACTGCTGATGCCTGTGCCCAGTGTCACTACAAACTCGCATTTGCAGTGCCAAACAACGGCCTCTCCGGTCATACCGGTTCCCGGACCGATACCAAGCTCTGCGTAATGTGCCACACCAAACAGGTTGCCAATGGCGAAGGCGAGTTCGTTACCTTTATTCACCGCATCCATATGGGTGAAGTCTTTAACGAAGGCGGCTCATTCAAGCCGGTTACCGGCTCTCTCGTAACCTATAACGAGCAGACCTATCCGCAGGACATCAGAAACTGCACCACCTGCCACAAAGGTAATGACAGCTGGAAAGATAAGGCGAGTCAGAAGGCATGTGGTTCCTGCCACAACGCCGTTGACTTTGCTTCACATCACGGTGGCCAGCCGACCGACCAGAACTGTACCGGCTGCCATGCCGACGCAACTCTGCTGCATGTCGCCATGACACCACCTGATGCCGCCTTCTCCGGTTGGAACGGCGCTACAACCATCAGAGCCAATGCCGGTTACATGGCTGTTGAAGGTTCGATTGCAGCTGCAGAAAAAATCACTTATGACGTCAAGGAAGTTAAAGCAGTCGCTACCGCTGATGTCAATTTTGTGAATCCTTCGATAACGTTTAAACTGAAAAAGAAAGACAACAGCAGTGTTGTATTCGGTGATTACTCCTCAACTAACGGAGTACGGTCCATCATGCCCGGTTTTGTCGGTACACCCGGTGTGTACTTCGCCTTTGCCGTGCCGCAGGACAACATCGCAGCTCCGGCCGATTATAACGCAACAGCCGGCGCCAACCTGAAAAACATCTACTACACCTCCATCGGTAAAACAGGTGGCAGCACACCTGCAGTAGCATCAACCATGACCGGTCCTGATGCTACCGGCTATTACACCGCCACATTGACAACGGTAAAAATTCCTGTTTCAGCAACAATGCTCACCGGCGGCCTCGGATACCAGTACGATTACCCGAATAACCAGCCGCTTACCCAGATGAACGTAACCGGCGTTCCGCCATACGACCTCACCACGAAAATCGGCGGCCTCATCATGGCTCCGACAAATGTTGTCAAGGTTGCCACCGGCTACAGCGGACGCCGTGCGATTGTTGCCAACGCCAAGTGTAATGCCTGCCATGTACAGTTGGGCGTGAAGCCGCAGTTCCATGTCGGCCAGCGCAATGATGCGCCAACCTGTTCCTTCTGCCATAACACCAACCGTGTCAACAGCGGCTGGTCGGCAAACTTGAAGGATTCCATCCACTCGCTCCACGCAGCTTCCAAACGTGACACCAGGTTCAGTTGGGAAGTCTCGGCTGGAGCAAAATACTGGGCCGTTACCTTGCCGGGTACAAACGCATCCAACCGTCCGGTCCTGAAAAACTGCGAAATGTGCCACCTTGCCGGCATGTATGACTTCAGCAACAGCGCATACACAAGCACGACATACAACAAGGGTGGCGTTGCTGTGACCGGTGCTCCTGCTCTTACCGATCGCCTGCTCTACAGCACGTATGCAACCGGATTAATTCCTCTTGATGCACAGTTTATTGTTACCGGTCTGGAAACTGTTCCGGCTGCATATTATTCACCATTTGTCACACCTGGCGCTAATTATGGTACTGGTTTTGCCTTCTCAGCAGCAACAGGTGCAATTACACCTGCAGCAGACACGACTCTGGTCATGTCACCGATTACGGCTGCCTGCTACTCATGCCATTTTTCCTCGCTTCCGAGGGCGCACATGATCATGTTCGGCGGATCAATTTATGAGCCACGCAGTTCAGCGCTTGCCAAGAAAGAGCAGTGTCTGCTCTGCCATGGAACAGCCCAGAACGTTTCAAACGTCACTGTTCCAACCATCAAAGCAATTCACCGCTGGTGGTAAACTGAAGAGTGCAGGAGAAGTTCAGGTCGGCTTCTCCTGCACATTTAACTTGAATTACCGTCTGATTTTGAAGTACACAGATAACCCGGGGGTGGTAACACCTCCGGGCTATTTTCTTTTCAGGAGATGCTATGAAAAAGGTCGTAACAGTAATTGCCCTGTGTGCATTGCTTGGCGGGATTAGCGCATGCAGTGACAACCCGAACGGATTCACACAAAGCAGCAGCAAAAAGCAGAATGTTGCACCGCTATCGAGCGATACTAACGGTGAACTGGCTCTCAAATACCTGTCCGGTGCCCAGACGGGCGACAGGTTATTCATGTTTGAAGCAACCAACCTCACCGGGGAGTTGTTAAACGATTGTCGAGAAAAACTTGTCAATCCAGCGCAATACAAACAAACAGAAGACCAGCGCAAGGCATGCGAGACGGTCCTGCGCACGTCAGGTGAGATCGATTATTTCAGCGGCCCTTTGAAAAAACTGTTCCCGAGGTCGGCAACTCTCACGGTGACTCGCTCAGATACGCTTGGCATGGAGGACGGCTCAAAACGTTTCGACCACACCGTGACGGTTACCTACAATGACAGCTCAGAAGCTTTGAGTGACAAGACCGGCAAACGGGTAAAAGTTATGAATATCCACCTTTACCAGACACCCGGCAGTGTCAACGGCAGAATAATCAACTCTTTTTCGTTTGACGGTAAAGGATTCGACCGCTTTGCAGATAAGGATTTTGATGTTGTCACGTACTACTGATATTGAAAGCGATTTAGGCTGAGGATGGCTTTGAGTTCACATAAAATTCGAGCAAAGAGCATATTGTCACTGTCAGGAGGTTGTGCTGTGGCGCTTTTACTGGCAGCAGCCCCGGCCGTTTGTATGGTCTATATGTGGGTCGATTCAACCGGAGTCGCCCATTACGCCAATAAAGAGTATGAAATCCCGGCCCGCTTTAAAACGAAAGTAAAAATCCTCTACCCGGAGCCGTCGGATATTCGCTCCCTCCTGAATACCGCTCAAGAGCAGCAAAAGCCTTTGGAAATGACGGTGAATGTCGAAACAGCGACAGTGCCGGCCGCTGCTGTGCCCTCTCCGCCCCCGGTTGCCACCACCGGTTCTGCCAACAGTTACAATTCAAAGGTGAGAAGGCGCAGCACTGCACGAAGAGATAGCGAATCGTCAGAATAACGAATAAGCCTATAAAAGCACGTGCACATGGATTAACAGGATAAAGTGCAATAAAACAGGTAGTTCAAATGCTTTTCGTAGGTTGGTTGAGGAAATTCGAAAAAGTTCAATTCAGGGAGAATGGCAATGGCTTTGGAACAGGGCTGCGTCCAGGTTTATACCGGAAATGGCAAAGGCAAAACGACAGCATCTCTCGGGCTGGCATTGCGGGCGGTCGGGCGGGGCCTGAATGTCTGTCTGTTCCAGTTTATCAAGGGTGGCGGCCGCTACGGCGAACATATCGCGGCAGAAAAACTGGCGCCGCTCTTGACCATTATTCAGACCGGCAGACCCGGGTGGGTTAACACCAAAGATATCAGCGAAGACAGGCGGGTCGCTCAGGCCGCCTTTGCTCAGGCGAAAGAGCTGCTGATCTCGAATCGGTATGACCTCTTTGTCTGCGATGAAATCAATGGCGCCGTTGGCTTCGGCCTGGTTGACGTTGAACAGGTGCTGGAACTGATCAATTGCAGACCGGATAAGACCGAACTGGTGCTTACCGGACGTAACGCCCACGAATTGGTGATGGCAGCAGCTGATCTGGTTACCGAGATGGTGGAGGTCAAGCATTACTACAAGGCCGGCGTTCCGGCAAGAACCGGAATCGAGCTGTAGGATCAGTCTGGAACTGCTTATATAGCCGGTCACTGCAAGCAAAAATTTAGCGACCGGCTACAATCGATCTACCCTTTCAGCTTCAATGCAATTCCTGCCACATGCGCCCCCTGATACCGGGCACCGGCGAGTTCGTTGTCACTCGGCATACGCTCACCCTGGCCACCGGTAATGGTAGTTGCGCCATACGGTGAACCTCCGGTCAGTTCCGTAACGCCCATCTGACCGGTAAAGGAGTAGGGCAGACCGACGACAACCATACCGTGGTGAAGCAGTGTCGTGTGAAAATTGAGGATGGTTGATTCCTGGCCGCCATGCTGGGTAGCGGAACTCGCAAAAACGCTGCCGACCTTGCCGATCAACGCTCCTTTCATCCAGAGTCCCCCGGTGGCATCGAGAAATTGACGCATCTGACCGCACATGTTGCCGAAGCGGGTCGGTGTGCCGAAGATAATTGCATCGGCTGCAGCCAGATCATCAACAGTAACAACCGGGAGATGAGCCATACTCTTCTGGGCGTCCAACGCCCCCATCATCCCCAGGACTTCATCCGACAGCGTCTCCGGGACGCGCTTGATGACCGCCTCGCACCCTTCAATCTGACGTACCCCTTCCGCTACCGCCCCAGCCATTTTGTAGATATGTCCATACATGCTGTACTGCACGATGAGAACGTTCATAACTTCCTCCTCCTTTGCTGCTATTCAGTCATCTTGCCGGGCAAGTCGGGAGTGCGCGAATCTCTGTTCCGACTTACCCGGTATACTCTTCTATTTTTTGATCATTTCTATTTCGAGTGTGATTGTTACCTCTTCTCCTACGGCAACTCCTCCGGTCTCCAACGCCTTGTTCCAGACCAGGCCGAAATCCTTGCGGTTAATCTTGGTGGTGGCAGTTGCACCACGACGGATGTTACCCCAGGGATCTTTGCTTTCTTTCGAGGGACCTTCGACATCAAGCACCACCTGCTTGGTCACACCATGCAGCGTCAAGTCTCCCGTCACTTTCAGGGTATCCTTCCCGGCCTTGGCTACTTTCTTTGAGACAAAGGTCATTGTCGGAAATTTGGCAACATCAAAGAAGTCGGCGCTGCGCAGATGCTCGTCACGCTTCTGGACATTCGTGTTGATGGAATTGGTGTCGATACTGACTTCAACTTTTGATTTGGTGATGTCTTTGTCGTCAATCTCAACGGTGCCGATCAATTTCTCGAAACTGCCTTTCACATTGGACACCATCAAGTGACGAACTTTGAAACCGACATTTGAGTGGTCCGGGTCGATGGTCCAGGTTTGTGCAAAGGCAAAAGCCGGCAGTGCCAGAGCGATAATGGTGCAGATGGATGTGATAAACTTTCTCATGGTAGTTCTCCTTTTATTCCCAGTTTTTTGCACAGGTTTCCCAGTACTTCCTGCTCGCTTTCGGAAAGCGAAGCCATTTCAGTAACGATAGATGCTTCAACATCGGTAAAAACAGTGGTAATCAGCTTTAGACCGGTTTCAGTGAGGTGGATGGTTAAATAGCGCCGGTCTTCACAGTCTCGCTCCCGACGCACCAGGCCTGTTTTCTCAAGATTATCAATGACCAGGGTGATATTGCCGGTGCTCTTAAGAATTTTTGTGGCAATGTCCTTCTGACACAGAGGACCTTTGTGATAAAGCGCTTCCAGCACACCAAACTGGCTGATGGTGAGTTTTGGTGCCGCCAGAACCCGGTGAACCCTGGTAGTTACGGATTCAGCAGCCCTCATCAGTTTGGTATAAGTATTAAGAGCCCGGTATTTCGGGTTAGCTGACGTTTTCATGAAACAACCTGCTTTGGCTTGATGTCTTATTGTTTAATATTAAACTATATATTTTGACATAAACTGTCAAGTACTTTTTTTGATAGCGGACACTATCGCTAAATGACTTAAGTCATTTAGGCGAAAACCGTTTCAAAATTCCCAATAATTGGCACTTTTCAACTTGTACTGCCAAATAAATGATGTTATTTTGCAGTCCATGCTAACAACTGCCATACAACAACACAAATTAGAGCGTGACCGCACACTGGCGGCAACGACTATTCCCCGTGAATTATTGAACAAGACGCTACCGCAGATGGAGAGTAGCCTGATCAAGGTCATTACCGGGCCGCGCCGCGCCGGTAAATCGGTCTTTGCCTTCCAACTGTTGCACGGACGTGACTTCGGCTACGTCAACTTTGACGATGAACGGTTGACCGGACTGGCCGATTTTGATGAACTGATGCGTTCAGTGGTTGCCGTCTATGGGGCGGTGACAACGCTACTGTTCGATGAAATCCAGAATGTCCCGTCATGGGAGTTGATAGTCAACCGATTGCAGCGAAATGGATTCAATCTGGTCATCACCGGCTCCAACGCACACCTGCTCAGCCGCGAGCTCGGCACCCATCTGACCGGGCGCTACCTGGAGTTCCGCCTGCTCCCTTTTTCGTTTCGCGAATACCTGGCCGCCAAGGATGCCGACCCGGCGGATGAGCCGATGGTTCAGCATCACTTTACCGCATGGCTCCACACCGGCGGCTACCCCGAAGTGGTGGTCAACAATATATCCCTTGAAACCTATCTTCCGACCCTGTTCGACAGCATCCTGTTCAAGGATATTGTCCGGCGCTACCGGGTTAAATATCCGCAAAAAATTCACGAACTGGCCCATTATCTCACGACCAATCATTCATGTGAGTATACCTGCAACGCTCTCAAGGGTGCGCTCGGCTTCCGCAGCGTCCATACGGTTGAGAATTATGTCGCCTACCTGGCGGAATCATTTCTCTTCTTTCCGGTGGAACGGTATTCCACGAAGCTTAAGGAATTGCTGAAAGCACCGCGCAAGGGGTACGCCATTGACCTCGGGCTGATCGAGGCGATCAAATTCAAGCAGCAGCCTGACACCGGACGTTTGCTGGAAAACGCCGTGGCGATCGAATTGTTCCGCCAGAGAGCTGATTTCTACTCCTACAAGAGTGCCAGCGGCAAGGAGACGGATTTCGTCATCCGCACCGGCATCACCACCAGCGAGCTGATCCAGGTGACTCTCGAAACCACTTCACCCAAAACACTGAAACGGGAGATGAGCGGCATACTGGCCGCTGCACGTGATTTGTCATGTTCACAGCTCACGGTATTGACCGGCAATGAGACCTGGGAGAAGAGTGATGATGGCCTGACTGTCAGGGCGTTGCCGGTCTGGAAGTGGTTGCTGACGTGTAAGAGATAACAACCGGAAAATTTTTCATCATTGTTCAGGAAAAGCGGCAGGACGAGTTTAGGATAAATATGCAAAAGAGGAGGTACAGATGGCTTTTGCCGACAGCATACGTAAATGGCTCTGGAGTGGGTCTGGAATTCTTCTGGATGAGTTATCAGAACGAGACGAGAAAATGGCAGCGGAATTGGGTGAGTTGAAGAAGCTGGTGCGGCGTCAAGGAATCCAGAAGGACGTTATTTATGACTGATGAAGGAGTATATTAGTTCTCAAAACATATGCGGTGATACCGCGAAAAGTAAAAAATGCCCCGGATTTCTCAGACCGAATCCGCGACGCTAAAATTTTCCGCTTCCAAGCAACCCCCCTTGTACTTCATAGCATTTTCAATGAATCGTGAATCACGTCCTTAACAATATCTACTTCTTAATCCATGTGCCCCCCTATACGCGTAAAACGGTTTCTATTTTGATATCAAGTTCAGCGCTTTTTCCGTCTGAATTCCCAGGGGGGCTGGGGATTTGATTCTCTCCATAACCCGGTACGGCGTGACCGGGCGCGGTTCTCAGCACCGATATACTGTGACTCGTATGCTCCCTGAAGATACTGGCGATACGCCCACGCCATCCCTTCTTCAGCCATCTCACGGTTGATATCTCTTCCTGCATAGCGAATGACCCCCACGGCCCGCTTGTACTGGTCAACATCAATAATCTCCGCCGTTACCCGCCGCCCCATGATCTTGTACATCAATGTGCGCTTCGAGACATCGCCATACGGCTGTCCCGGCTTGTCAGGCTTCTTTGTCTCCGGCGCATCAATACCGTACAGGCGTACTTTTAAGCGGCTCTCTTCCCGGGTCGCCAACAGAATCGTATCGCCATCATAGACCGCCTTTACCATCCCTTCGATGACTCTTCCAGCATACGCGGAGCAGGTCAGCAGCAGTATCTGTAGTACGGTAAAAAGAAAAACTCTCATTCAGATCAGCTCCGCTGCATAATTGAATTCTGTTGTGCCCGCAAGCTCCCGACCGGATTTAAAGGCGGCGATAATTTCACCCCACCGCTCTCGCGGTTCCTCACCCAGATCGATCACAAACGAACTGCACCCTTTCTGCCGTAGTTCACCGTGGCGTGCTGTCAGCGAGAAGGGCAGTGACGAGGTGATCGTCTGCAGGCCGTCATGGCTGGTGACCCGGTAGGTCTCGCCACGGTCGGAGCGAAGCGGGGTATTGGCATGCACGTCTTTAATGCGGATTTTCGTGGTCATAACCGGCAGCGGTGAATAGACCACCACCCGGCGTTCGACGTCGATTCCGGCACCCAGTACGTCGGCAAGATTGACGCTGTCATCCTCCAGATAGAGCGTTGCTGATGTGGCGCCAAGCTCATGCCACGCCGCCAGCGCCTGGCTGTTGAGCGAAAAACAACGGTGCCAGGTGGATATCTGCAGACCCTCAAAACCACGGAACAACTCAAAGTGAGACAGATTTGCCGCTTCAAAACGGCGGAATCCGGCACCATAGAGAGTGCGGATGGTGTCACGATAGAGCGGGATATCGCGATCAAAGAGCATGAACGGCAGCTGCCAGATAATGTTTTCTTCAAAGCCGCGCATGCGCGGCACTGCCGAGGCGAGCTGGTGAATGGTCGCTTTTGAGAGCGGCAGCAGCGTTGCATCAGCGCCGTTCTGGAGCGGAAAGCGCCACTCTTTCGGCTCATCAATAACAACGGCCAGCGTTTCGCGTGGAGCAGGACGCCGTGCTGCCGTACGGACAATTTCCAACTCCTTCAGCGCCCCTTTTCGGGCAGATGAAAGTTGTTCGCGGAAAACAGCCGAAGATGCTTCGAACAGCTGCTGATAAAAACGGCGGCGCAGATCCTTGAACAGTGCCGAAGGAATCAGTACGGCGGGGAAATCGGGGGCGGTCAGAGACTCAAGCTTGAACGGGGTCTCGCCGCATTTCGCAAACTGGCCGGTCAGCACCGCCTGCATGTCGCCGCTGCGCGCCGGTTCCAGCGGGCCAAGCGGGAAACTGAACTCATGCTGATACCCGGATACGGAAGCGGAGATACAAAGAATAACTCCCCCTCCCTTGACGGGAGGGGGTTGGTGGGTGGGTGATGCAGTGGCTAAGAAACTGGTGATATCTTCTCCAACAGGAATCAATTTCAACGTCAGACGGCACGGCAGCTTATCACCCTGCCCCCCCTCAAGCCTGCGCAGACAGGCGTTGTCACTCAAGGTGTACGCCTCTTTGGATGACACCTTATAAATCGAATCTCCGGCTGAGAAGCTAAACGGGGTCTCAACCTCAACCAGGCTTCCCGCCGGAGCCTCCATGCATTTTTTGCGATTGACAAACAGCTCGCGCACGGTCCAGGCCTGGCCGGCCATATCGCTTTTGGGCTGCGCCCGCAGGCGATCCCCGACGTGCAGCGCATCTCTCGTTTCAAAAACCAGGCTTTTCCCTTTGATGCTCTTGATCTGGCCGATAAAACGTCCGGTCCCCCCCTTCTGCCAGGGGTTGGCGATGTCATCAGGCTGCTGTGACGCCAGAAAACCTTTGGTCGGCGTGCGTCCAAAAGAATATTTCAGTATCCCCTTGGCAGCGGTCAACGCTTCTTTATGTGACGCGGCAGGCGCATCGAGCACGGTGCGGTACGCTTCGACCACCGAGGCGACGTATTCCGCCGATTTCATCCGCCCCTCAATTTTGAGCGACTTCACCCCCGCCTTGACCAGATCAGGAATCATATCGATAGCCGACAGGTCGCTCGTGGAAAAGTAGTGTCCCTCTTTGCCGCGATGGTTGTAGAGACGGCGGCAGGGCTGGGCGCAGCGGCCGCGATTGCCGCTATGGCCACCGAGCAGTGATGAGAAGAAGCATTGTCCCGAAATGGAAAAACAGAGGGCGCCATGAACGAAGCATTCAATCTCCACCGGAGACGAAGCGGCTATGGCTGCAATTTCATCGACCGCCAGTTCGCGCGCCAGAACGGCCCGCTGGAAACCGAGCTGTTCCAGCATTTTGACCCCTGGCGTATTATGGATCGTCATCTGGGTTGACGCATGCAGGGGTATCGAGGGGAAATGATTACGGATCAGCCGTGCCACCGCCAGATCCTGCAGAATCACCCCATCAACGCGCATTCCCGCCAGGGCTGCCAGGGTGTCAACAAGCTGCGGCAGCTCCTTTTCCTTCACCAGGGTATTAAGCGTGATGTAAATCTTCCGGTTCTGGCCATGGGCATAGGCAAGCATCCGCTCCATCTGCGCCAGCGTGAAATTTTTGGCCCGCGCCCGGGCAGAAAAATCCTGCAGACCGGCATAGACCGCATCGGCGCCTTTTTCGAGAGCGGCAAAGAAGGATTCAAGAGAACCGGCGGGAGCGAGGAGTTCCGGTTTTGTGTGCTGCATTGTCATGAATAGTACCTCGATTTGAAAACGGTCAATCTTGTGGTGCCTGACTCCAGGCCATACTCCACACACGGTTCAGCCTTTTACAATTCCGCCAAGTTCAGATTGCCAATCCTTCTGATATACCAAGGCGCAGTTGACGGTGGTCTGCGGGTTATAGACCAGTTCCAGCTCACCAACACGTGTAGCGTTCTCCCAACTGAATGAGCCTGAACAGAGTTCCAGGAGTTTTTTCTTGTACTCGGTGTCGTTATTTCCGGCCAGGTGGTCACCTTTCGTTTCCACGATCATTACCCGCTCGACTCCCCCCTCTGCAGACAGGGCAAAGATAAAGTCCGGGTAGATTTTCGGTTTGCGCCATCCTTGCACTCCGTACTGTCGCTTGGCAACGTTGCGATGCCACCAGCGAACAGCTGCATCACTGTCAAGGTAACAGGCAACCTGTTGTTCATACTCGTTGAAGTCATCCCGATAGGCCGGGGCAAAGAGGCTCTGTTTGACGATCTGGCCGTCATCACGCCGTAGCTCCTGGCTATTGGCTGCCCGGTCAGTCGGCATGGTATCCGGCATGCGCCAGTTTTGGCCATCGGTTCGCAGACGAAACTGTACGAACCCTGCCGCAACATCTGACGTAAATAGCTCTTCGGCCAATTTATCCCGAGCAGCTTGGAGGGTCTTACGCAGCTCTTCAATGATATGAGATTGACGTTGGCCCAATGCCTCACCCTCAAGACCGGCAGATTTGAGGTGCTCTAAGGCTTCAGCCACTATTTGTCTCGCCCGCCATGGATTTGGCACAATATCCACGATCGAACGAACGACGTAGACCGGATCAAAAGCCTCAAGTTCCGGCCGGATTTCACCTTCTGTCTTGGTGATGAAGTCCTTGTCTGTCAGATCATCCTTGAGACCGATCCGTATTGTTCGGGCACTCGCTGTGGTGGTTATCTTTTTTACCCGCTCGGCAAAGGCACTGTCAGGTGTCAGTTGTTCCCATGGCAGTCGCAGCAGGATGTCCTGCTCATAGTCGAATGGTCGCACATCGGCGCCACCCACCCTGTTGACTTGTGGCAGATAGATTTTCGTGGTGCGGAACTCATCCCGGCGGTTGATCGTGCGCGGCTCGGGGCGTTTCGCTCCATCCCCTTTGTACTCCCGGATCTGGTCTGCCAGATCAGCCATACCATCTTGTTCCAGTCCAGCTTTGACGGCATCAATCACCTCGCGCGTTGAAGCGTGGTGGCAGATCACATAACACTCGTCCAGGGCGTCGATCCCGGTTTTGATTGTATTGGGCTGACGGAGTATTCTCCCGACCAACTGTGTCAAGGCGCTTTTGTTTGTTGTTGCCGCCAAGGCGCACAGGACGTAGGCAAAAGGGCAGTCCCACCCTTCCTGCAGCGCTTGCTTGGTGATAATGAAACGCACCTGGCAGGTTTTACTCAAAAGATCGATATTCTCCGGGTCTTTCAGCTCATTCTTTTCAGCCGTCTTTTCGGCAATCTCATTTTCGCTTACTCCCAGGGTCAGCAGATACTCCCGCACCTCTGCCGCGTGGATGAGGCCACTCTCCCGCTGATCCTTGCCGGTTCGCTCCACCTGGATCAGGGCGATAGGGCGAATATAGCGGCTCGTTTCACTTTGCAGCCGTTCGGCTTCGCGTTGCAGGTCATTCAGCCGTTCGAGGCTTTCCCGCAGACAGTCCCGCCACTCTTCGCCGCCATGCACGGTCACGTTGAGCGGCAGCTTGATCATTCCTTCCCGATCCAGCTCTTTTCCCCGTACATCCACCAGCCAGTTGCTGTACATGGGTGGAATGTCTTTGGGGCGATCCTTGGGGGTTGCCGACAGCTCCAGCACAAAACTCGGATTCAAGCCGTACAGCGTGTTTAAAGCCAGTTTGGAGTATCCTTTGTGCCCTTCGTCCAGCACCACAATCGGCTGGATAGAACGGAGGACGTTGCCGAGAGAATCTTTGACGATTACCCCCATCTCCTCCCTGTTACCGTACACATCAAGATTCGGTACGTTCAGCAGTTCCTGATGATGTGCAAGATAATCATCCGTCACAGGAAAAAAACCGTGGACATTGCCCCGATCGCGGAAGATGCGCAGGGTTTCCTGAGTCTCCCGGTTTGCCGACTGGAGCATCAGTAGCATTACGCAGAGGTGGCTTTCAACATCCCGCTTGTTGAGCGGGTCGTTTTTCTCCAGGATTTTGACCCGTCCGGCGGCGGCCTTGTCCAGTTGCTGGCGATTAGGGTGATTACGGTTGCACAGTGCCCTCTTGGTCTGGCTGTAGATGGATTCGTTCGGCACAATCCAGAGAACAAAGCCGTAATTGCTGTCGATATATTTGGACATGATGCGGGATACGGCGTTCGCCGCCAGGATGGTTTTACCACCACCAGTGGGGACTTTGAGGGCAATTGAGGGGACCGGGCGACCAACTCCGTCTATGCGAGGGCTGAAGGGAATAGCGTGTCGAACCGGAGGTAGGGGCGTATTGCAATACGCCCCTACGCGCATCTTCTCCCACGCCCTTTCGGTGAAATCGGGCAGCGGAAGGTCGAGGTCGGGATTCTCCTGTTTGAGCGCTGCAATCTTCAGATAATTTGCCTGACTGGACTTCAATTCATCCAGATAGCTGTCAAGGGTATCAAGTACCCGTTGCTGGAAATCTTTGAGCTCCATTTATTCCCCCGTAGGGGCGTATTGCAATACGCCCCTACAATCCAATACGCCCCTACACATTTGCAGGATTTTCCTTGTCTAATTCCCATTTCAGCGGATTGTTGATGATATATTCCCGTGCCCGCCCCAGCTCTGCATCGTTGCGGATGACCCGTTCGAAATAATTGCGTTGCCACACCGGACTACCGGGATTTTGGCGGATTACATTGATCTGTGTGGTGATAGCGGATTTGAAACCACGCACAATCGCGCCTATAGTCTGTGATGGTGAACGTAACTGATTGTGCACAATGGGTAGGGGCGTATTGCAATACGCCCCTACGACGTTGCCACTATCAAATGTGCTGCCATTAATTGCAATGATTCCATGAAAATGATTCGGCATGACAACCGACACATCCAACGAAACCTGTACCCGTATTTGTGGCGTCCGATTCCATTCATTCAAAACAACCTGCCCCAATGCATTCAGCCGCATTTCGCCATCAACAATGTCACCGAACAGGCATTCCCGTTGCCAGGCACAGATTGTCACAAAATACGCACCAGCCTGAGTATAATCATAATCCTTGAGGCGGATGGAATGGCGGTGGTGAATATTGGAATTAAATGACATGGTTTCACCCTATTGCCAGAAGTAAAGCGAGCAGATGCTTGTTAAAAATCATTGTGCAGATACGACTTGAGATCATTTACCGCTGCCTGAACTGCGCTACTTGTTTGTTGCTTCGATGAAGCTATGCCATCACACACTGACACAATCAATCTCTGTATCTGGAGAGTGTTGTACTCGGTAGCCAGTAACTGGGCACAAGCCAACAATAGTTCGGGTTTTTCGGTAGCAGCCCCTATTGCAAAAACCTTGTTGCTGAGTATGCGTGCCTGTTCAAGGTGATTGATTGCGACATTCATTGCCTGATCGTTTAATTGCGAATCCATGAAACCTCCCATTTTTAATCCTTCTCAAAGCGATACAGCGCAAACGGCAGTGGCGCGTGCTCAACGCCGAGTGGCAGCAGGTGCTTACTGGCGACAAATCGGGCTGGCGCAAAAACCAGATGGCGTTTATTGGGTGAATCGCCATTCGCCCCTACAAAAGTGGCGGCGATCTTCTCAGCCAGGGTCAGCGTCAAAGCCGCATCACGGGATTTGAGCCAGTCCAGATCCGGCCGGTAGATCAACCACACATGGTAGCTGGGGCTTTCACCCAGATACCATTCAGCAATGATGGCGTTACCCACAGGGGCGTTACCTCGTAGGGGCGTATTGCAATACGCCCCTACCCCGTTCGGCAGCGCCATCCCGGTGGCGGTATGAAACAACCACGCGCCGATGCTTTGGAATTCGGGAAGATGTTCACCGGTCAGCAGTTTGTCCAGATCCAGTGGCTGTCCAAGTGTGCAGTAGGTGAAACCGCCGCCCAGCCCTTCGGTTCTCTCGGTTATTTTCTTCTCGCCAATGACCAGCAATTCGTCATTTTTGATGGTCTTGCTGATCTTGTCGAAACGCTTCCCTTTCACCTGTTCGAGGTGTTCAATCTCCCGCAGCAGCTTGGGTGCATCCTTGAGCGTCGAGAAGTTTACCTTCTTGCGGAACAGCTCTTCCTTCTGCGTCCCCTCAAATTCATAGCCATTGATCACCCGGCGGACACGTTCTGCAGTCAGGGTGTCGGCGTACTCTTCGCACTCCACCAGAATGAAGTTTCGGTTACCGCCGTCTTTGGCATTGAGGGCGAGAACTGCGTGAGCAGTCGTGCCGGAACCGGCGAAGGAGTCAAGAACGATGGAGTCAGTGTCGGTGGCAAGTTGGATAATCCTCTCAAGAAGTCGGGTCGGTTTTGGATAATCAAAGCCACCGTCTGAACCCAGAATTTTATTTATCTCTTTTTTTGATTCCTGGTTGTCGCCAACTTCGTTATTTGGCCACCATGTCCAAGCACTGACTCCTTCTGATTCTTTGAGGTAAGTCTTTATTCTTGGTCGTGCGGCCCCAGATGCACCGAACCAAATGCGTCCTTCTTCTCTAAGTCTATTGAATTCAGGCTCAATTAATGCCCAGCAGCGTCCCGGAGGTGGTGAATACATTGTTCCACCAGAAGTAGTAATTGGATACATTTGGTTCGGACGGAAGCCTTGAGCAGTAAGATCAGTGGAAACCCATTCTCCCCTTGCATCATCGTCAGGGTTTGTAAATTGTGAAATTTGCCCCTCGGAAAGAGCAAGCTTCTTCAGCTTTGTACAACAGGGATCTTTTCCGTAAACCAAAATATAGTCATGTGCAGATCCCAATTGAAGACGAGATTCCGGGGACGTTCTTTTCTGCCAAACTATTGATGCGATGAAGCTATCCGCACCAAAAATATCATCCAGAATCAACCGGGCATGGTGAATTTCATTGTCGTCCAATGTCATCCAAAAGCTGCCCTGCTCAGACAGTAATTCGTGCAGAAGTTTCAAGCGCGGGTACATCAAGCAGGCCCACTTGTCGTGACGAAGCATGTCCTCCCGGTTGATCGGGTTACTGGAGAGCCATTCCCGCATGATGGGGGAATTGACGTTGTCGTTGTAGCACCAGTTTTCGTTGCCAGTGTTGTACGGAGGATCAATAAAAATGCAATCAACCTTGCCCGCGTAGTGGGGTAGCAGTGCCTTCAGGGCATGCAGATTGTCGCCATGAATGATCAGGTTGCCGGAATCCTCGCCGACAGATTTATCCGGATGTGTTTCCAGCGGTCGATACGGCACCGTCAGATGATGGTTATAAACAAACTCTTTTCCCTTAAAATATAGTTCGGGCATGGTGCCTTCCTTCATTGTTAGATTGTTCGGGTATTGTAGGGGCGAAGCAAATGTTTACCTGCTTCGCCCTCTGTTGCCACGAAGATCAAATGCGGGCGAAGCACGATGAAACTGTGCTATCGCCCCTACAACTGGATAAAATGAATGATTTTTTTCGGAATGGAATATTTTTTACAGGATCAACCACTCCCTCACTCCCCATCCGTCCCAATCAACCCTTTTGCATCGCTTCCATCAAGTTCAAGAAACGGCGGCGTGTTCTTGATCCGCTCCACCGCTTCCGGCTCACGATCAATCATCTGCACTGAAACCGGATCTATAGATGGCTCTGAATCCCACAATTCGCGATAAGCGTTGATGTAGTATGCTGTGGCGGCGGGGTCGATATCGAAGTAATGGCGGCAGAGACGCCGATAAAGCAGAAGAGCTTGTTCGTATGCGCAAAAATCAAGCAGACCATCGAGAGTATGTTCGATCTGCCGGACATCGTGGCTGTGGGTGGCGATAATGATTTCCACCACCGGTGTATATTGCGCCATGGCGACTGCTTGCAGCCCCCGCATCTGTTCGGCAATGGCACTCACGGATTCGACGAGCGTGTCGTAGTCCTTCATGTCATTTCGCGTGATGCAGTACTTCATCAACCTTTTCAGCCAGAAGAACTTTCAAAAGGGATTGGTAGGGAACGTCCTGTTTATTGGCGAGCATTTTAAGGCGATCAATCAACGAAACCGGAAGACGCAGAGAAATAGCCCTGGTTGATGGTTTCAGGTTGGGAAATACCGTTTCTTCGGCCTGCGAAAAGTCCAAATAATCCGTTGCGTCATGGGTTGCCCAGAAATCCCGCTCATCATCCTCTGTTTTAAATTTTGGAACTTTTTTTAAGGCGGTCACGATATACCTCCAACTCTTTATCTGTCATATCCCGTGCTGAAATGACCCGGATGAAATTATTCCTGATCAAGAAGACCACAAACAGCGGTCTCGCTGCATCTGTTCTTCCAAGCGCCGCATTGCGAGCCTCCTCCTGGGAATGAGAACTGTCTGGTCGAATCAGCAGCGGCGTGTTGAAAAACACCTCCTCACACTCCGCATTGCTAACACCATGTTTGACCCAATTTTTATCGATGTTTCCAGCATCCCATTCAAAACCTGCAATGTTATTTAACTTACCCATTACGTCTCCATGTATACTACCAATATATACATTTTGTTGTGATGTTGTCAATTACCTTAAAAATCTTTCGCTGCAGAGCTGCTTCATTCTGTAACCCCTCACTCCCCATCCGTCCCAATCAACCCTTTTGCATCGCTTCCATCAAGCTCAAGAAACGGCGGCGTGTTCTTGATCCGCTTCTCAACATGGCTGATATGCTCGACAGGCGGGATATTCTCAGGCATGGCTCCACCGATACGCTTGATCGCCTCGCGAACTTCCCGGCCAACAGCTTCATGGGTGCGGATTGCCTGCTGCTGGTCCTTTGCCGGTGTACGGGCAAGCTTGTCGCGTGTCTGTGTCATGCGAAACTGATTAGCGGCAAGTTCTGTGGTATCCATCCGATCCATCAGATTGTCTTTTTTCGGAATTCCCTTGCGCTGTTTGATTCCTTCATTGCCGAGTCCGTTATACAGACCCTTGTAACCGGCATCGTGAAAAATTCCGAACATTCTGTCCTGTACACCCGCCTCGCGGGCCGCTCCGGAAAGCGCCTTGAATTCTTCGCTGGCCTGTTTTCTGATTTCCAGCCGTTCAAGGTCTGCCGCCAAGGCATCAGATATCTCCTGACGACGAGCCTGAATCGCAAAATACTTCTGCGCTACGGCAATTTCCGGTTTACGAGGATCGCCGTTCTGGGCGATCAGGTAACAAGCAAAGCGCGAAAGGTGGAAATCGGAAACAACCTGAACGGCACCTTTACCTCCCGTGATCGGTTTGCCGGCGCCGGCAAAGTGATACTCATGATTGTTTCCCGACTGTCCGCATGAAGTCATCGCCCTGTTGATCGCATCTTCAAAGCGCCGCCATTGGCCATACCCCAGCAACGGCTGAAGCTCCCGGGCACTCCAGTATTCAGCGCCATGTTCGTTCGTCTTTTTCAGCTCTTCAAATGTGAGGGAACCGCTTACCGGCAATGAATTGTCTGTCATTTTGGCACCACCTGTTTGTCCTGATTCGGTTTTAATTCCCTCGAATTCGAGGGGTTTAAAAATGCCTGAGAAGTTATCTCAACAGTGTTGAGAGTTTTGCCCGCTACTCGCGCGCCAGTGGTGCGAGTTTTTCATCACAGGCATACCTGACCTCAATCTGTGACGTGTCTGATATATTGATTATCCAGTCAGCTTTCTTCCCTGGCGGCAGGAAGTTTCAACCGGTTACAATTTGTCACCGGTTCACTACTTTTTCCCCAGCCTTCAAGACCTGCTTGATTGCGCAAGTCTCTCCCGAATTGCTTCGAACTCCGCCGCAAAGCCTTCCTTCACCGACCAGCGCCGCACCTCGGCAATGTCCACGGGATGGCCTTCGGCAACCAGTACCGCCTGTTCGAGGCTTTGCCGATCCTTCCAGTGAAAGTAGGCGGCCAAACGGTCTTTGACACTATCGGTGGGCGATAGGAGCCGCAGCACGCCTGTCGGGTAGGTACGCGAGGCAATTTCACCGGGCGGCTCATCCCCGATGGCCAGAGGGCCAGAGGGAAATTCGACGAAGTACTCGGTTTCCGGATGCTTGAAATACCGCTGTTCTTCCGTAAAGCCGATTTCTGCTAGCGCCTGCCGGATGCTCTGGCGTCCCGCCATGCCGGTGGCAATGAAATCCAGATCGAACGAGCTGTAGGCATTTTCCGAATAGATGCAGATGCAGGCGCCACCCACCAGCACGACTTCGATTCCTTTTTGGTGCAGGTGGTCAGCGACATAGGCGGCGAGTTCGCCAATGGAAAACCCGGCAAGCGACGTCACAGCGGTTTCGCTCTGCGGCGTGGCCGCCGCCGAACCAGCAGGAGCCGGTCTTGCAACTCCTGGCCGTAAAAGGTAAGTGACTTGTCCAGAAAGGCGCGCAATTCGGCACGTAGCGGATAGCGGGGGTTGAACTGGTAGACCCTGGTGCGGCCAATGGTTTTGCTGACAAGCACACCTCCGGCCTCCAGCTTGTCGAGCTGTTTCTGCACCGGAGCGAGCGATGTGGCGTAAAAGGAGGCTATCTCCCGGGCATACCCTTCATCCCTGGCGGCAAGAAAGATGAGCGCCCGTTCGCAACTTAAGGAGCCGAGTATTGATTCGAGCATGAGTTAAACCTTATCATAATATAGGTCATATGACTTTTATATTAGGTCAGTAACGGATGATGGAGAAAATGTCAAGCATCGTATTGCATCTCTGGCTAAGCCCGACCTGGGATTATTCAGTCGGTGACAATTTGTCACCGACTCGCGGCCTTCCTTGCCAAGTCGTTCTTTCAGCGTGGCTCATTACCAGTGCACTTTCAATCCGAGTTTTCGATAGGCGACAAAGGCGCTATCTTGCGATATGAGTGTCAACTTGTGGGTGATGGCCTGCCAAATAATCAGACGGTCAAAAGGGTCTTTGTGTTCCATGCGAGGCAAGTGATGGAAGGTCGCGGCATCATCAGCGGCAATCGGCAGTATATCAAAACCCGACTGACGGACTATGGCGGGAAAATCGTCCGGGGCTACGCCGGACAGCCCCAGCTTTCCAGTGGCGTATTTGAGAGAAATTTCCCAAAATGAGACCACGCTGACAGATACGGTTACTTCTGGATTTTTGATGCTTTCCTCCGCTTTTTTACCAAGACGGGACGGGTCAAACAGCGTCCAGAGGAGGGCATGTGTATCGAGCAGACAACTCATAACGACAGCAATTCATCATCAGTAATCCTGAAGTCAGCCGTGATTGCAAACGTTGCCTTGTCGGCCAAAAGGCCGAGGATGCGTTGAGGTTTGCCGTCATAGCGGTCATAGGGAACCAACACGGCAATTTTTTCCTTCTTCTTGCCATAACTGATGACGACATCCTCACCACGTTGAACAAAATCAATTACTTGTGAAAAATGAGATTTAAAATGGCCAACCGTCATGGTTTGCATAGGTAACCTCCGTTTATCTATGTCACAATATCCTTTTTTCGTGTCACGTTGTCAAGTAAATGGACGGGCCGGTCTGAAATAGTCAACCACCCCTCACTCCCCATCTGTCCCAATCAACCCTTATCATCTAAAAAGTTCCTCAAACAGAAAGCGCCCCGAACGGGGCGCTTTCTCAAAACGTGCACGGTGAGTAATTCACGGCTATTTTTCCAGCAGAATACGCAGCATCCGGCGGAGCGGTTCAGCGGCGCCCCAGAGGAGCTGATCACCGCAGGTAAAGGCGGAGACGTACTGCGGCCCCATCTTCATTTTGCGTACGCGACCAATCGGCACCGTTAGGGTGCCGGAAACCGCAGCGGGAGTAAGCCCCGCCAGAGAATCCGCCTTGGTATTGGGAATCAGCTTGACCCACTGATTGTCATTCTTGATCAGGTTTTCGATCTCGGCAATCGGCAGATCCTTATTCAGTTTGATCGTCAACGCCTGGCTGTGGCAGCGCATGGCGCCTACCCGCACACAGATGCCGTCAACCGGAATCGGCGACGTTGTGCCAAGAATCTTGTTGGTTTCAGCAAAACCTTTCCACTCTTCACGGCTCTGGCCATCTTCAACCTCGCGGTCGATCCAGGGAAGCACATTGCCGGCGAGCGGGAAGCCGAACTCTTTGGTCGGCATGGAACCATCGCGGAGCGTGGCGGTGACTTTCTTGTCGATCTCCAGAATCGCAGAGCCGGGGTTCTTCAACTCCTCGGCAACAACACCCTGCAGTACGCCCATCTGGGACAGCAGTTCGCGCATGTTGGGAGCGCCGGCGCCGCTTGCCGCCTGATACGTCATGGAGCTGATCCACTCAACCGCGCCGGCGCGGAACAGGCCGCCGAGCGCCATCAGCATCAGGCTGACGGTGCAGTTGCCGCCGATAAAGTCCTTCTCCCCTTTTGCCAGGGCAGCATCGATGACGCCCCGGTTAACCGGATCAAGAATAATGACGGCGTTGTTCTCCATGCGGAGCGTGCTGGCGGCGTCGATCCAGTAACCGTTCCACCCCTGTTTGCGCAGTTCCGGGTGAACCGCCTTGGTGTAATCGCCCCCCTGGCAGGTGAGGATCACATCCAGCTTTTTCAGTTCGGCAATGTCATCAGCATTTTTCAGAGTCCCCGCATTCATCGGGGCAGACTGCCCGGCCTGGGAAGTGGAGAAAAAAACCGGCTCAAAGCCGAGAGCAAAATCGTTCTCCTCCTGCATCCGCTGCATGAGAACCGAACCAACCATACCGCGCCATCCAACAATTCCGACTTTCATAGGTATTTTCCTTTCGCGTTAATATTTTATTTATAGATTCGCAATTATCGCCGCACCCATCTCCTGTGTGTTCACCAGCTTTTCGCCGGCCAGCTTCTGGTAGATATCGGCGGTGCGGTAGCCTTGATCAAGAACCTTTTCCACTGCTTTGTCAATGGCATCAGCGGCATCCAGCATGCCGAAAGAGAATTTGAGCATCATCGCCGCCGAGAGAATCTGGGCGATCGGATTGGCAATTCCTTTTCCTGCAATATCCGGAGCTGAACCGCCGGACGGCTCGTACATGCCGAACGTCCCTTCAGCGAGCGATGCCGACGGCAGCATGCCGAGCGAGCCGGTCAGCATGGCCGCTTCGTCGGAGAGGATATCGCCAAACATATTCTCACACAAAATGACATCAAACTGTTTCGGCCATTTTACCAGCTGCATGGCGGCGTTATCAACGTACATATGAGACAGCTCGACATCCGGATATTCTTTGGCAATAGTGATGACTATTTCACGCCAGAGTACCGAGGTTGACAGCACATTGGCCTTATCGATCGAGCAGACTTTTTTACTCCGTTTTCTGGCTGCCTGAAAGGCAACATGGGTAATCCGCTCGATTTCCGGAACACTATAGCGCATGGTGTCAACGCCGACCCGCTCGCGCCCCACCCCTTCAATCCCTTTCGGCTGGGAAAAATAGATGCCGCCGGTCAGTTCACGGATGACCAGAATATTAAAGCCGCCGCCGATGACCTCTTCCTTCAGCGATGACGCACCGGTCAGTGAAGGAAAAATGATGGCCGGCCGCAGGTTCGCATACAGGCCGAATATCTTGCGCAGCGGCAGCAGCGCGCCACGCTCCGGCTGCTCATCCGGAGGCAGGCTCTCCCATTTCGGGCCGCCGACAGAGCCGAACAGGATCGCGTCAGACGCTTTGCAGATGTCGATGGTACTCTGCGGCAGCGCTTTGCCCTCAATGTCTATACCGGCACCCCCGACATTTGCAGCGGTTCGAGCAAAGGTGACGGCACATTTTTTTTCAATTGCATCAAGCACGTTAAGCGCTTCGGCCATAACCTCAGGGCCAATGCCGTCGCCGGCCAGAACTGCTAATTTGTACGTTTTACCCATGAATATAATCCCTCCAAAAGTTTGCCTCAGAATTTAATTTTTGGATAATAATTTTCATAGTACAGTTTTGTCAAACTAAAAGCACAGGCAACAGGTTTCTCGTTAACATACGAATAACAGCATAACTGTTGATTAACGCAACTCCATCCTGTACAATGGCGCCATTTCCATTGGGGGGTTCCTGTGAACAATCTGCTCTTAATCACTGATGTGGCACGCCTGCGAAAAATTTTTGGTCAGCTTGCAGAGGACAAAGATATTCGCCTCCGCATTGTAAATGACCTCGAAAAAGGTGGCGAAGAGATCGCCATTGAAAAGCCGGATGTGGTCTTTGTTCAGACCCATCTGTCGGGTCTCTCGGCTGATATATTGCTCATGCACCTGAAAAAACAGTTGGGGCGCAAACGGGCACGCTTTGTTCTCCTGGCTGCTCCCGGACAAACGAATGAAGCAATTCTGAAGCTGTATCATGGCTGGCTCGATACTTCAGCAGAAGATGGTCCGTTCCTCTCTGAACTGGAACAGCTCCTTGAGATACTCTTAAGTAAACCGAAATTGGGCGAAGACTTCTCCCCGGATGATCCCTTTGCATCAATTGACGGCACACGGAGACCAGGCGGTTCTGCTGATTTTTCAGCTCTCCTGAACCATCAAGGAGTTCCCGCTGTGTATAGCGACACAGATTTGGAGCGTCAGGTTTCCGCTCCGGGCGGGTCGGAATCCTTAATGGATGAACAGGGGCTCACCTACGCACCCCGACAAAAATTAAAGATTAATTCCGAGTTCAGTAACTCCTTTGATACTGCCGTCAGCAGCACGCCTGAACCGGCAGCGCTCGGACAGGCGGCGCCGGGCATGGCTAACGGCTGGAACAGCGAAAGTATCGATACGGCAGGAGCCAGGCAGACCCGTTCAAAAAAAGGTATGTTTCTGCTCTGGCTGCTACCGGTTGTTATCGTTGTTGTCGGCATAACCTATGTCCAGCAGAAGTCACCTGCAAAACCGGCCCCGGCTGGCGTCGCAATTGCGCCGGTCGCCGGTGAAAAATCTGCGGCAGCGGTTGTTCCGTCAAGCTCCGGCGTGCCTGTCCCAGCCAAGGAATCCGGTTCCGCCAAAGAGCCTGCCGCCAAGGTTGTGTCGCCGACAGCCATCAGCGAACAGGACAGGGTGATTGACAAGGCGATGCTGGATGCGCTTGCCGGAAAGAAAGACCCACCTCCGCCTCCCCCCGTTGTTGTGTCGATCGCCCCCGAACTGACCGCTCTTCCCCGGTTTATTCCGGCGTACGGGCTCGACAAAAATTACAGCGCTGCACATCCGGGTTGGGATCTTTATGTGGGTAACGTTACCGAGTTCAAGGTACTGCGGGAGGCCCAGAAAATTAAGGCAATTCAGGTGATTGATCGCGGCTGGCGCGGCCTTACTGACCCGTTTTTGAAACGGGCTTTTGGCCAGTTAGCCAAAAATCCATCCTTCAGCGTCTATACCTCCGAAAGAAAAGAGGGGTACAAAATTCAACGTGGACGAATGGCGGATAATGTCAAGGTTGTGTATTACCGTGAGGAGAAAAGCGGTCTGTTGCGGGCGTTTGCACTGACGTGGCATTGATACGACACCGTCTGTTATTCAGCCTCTTCTGAGAAAGATTGATTCAAACCTTCTTTGTTACGACCTTGCGCTCTGTAAGCGGCAGCCGCATCTCGATTTCCAGACCGCCATCGCTGCTGTTGTGTGCCTGGATGGTTCCTCTGAAAAGTCGTACGGTTTTTGCGGCAATGGCCAGACCGACCCCGGCACCGCCACTGTTCCGGCCCCGGTCTTCAGCAACTCGGTAAAACGGGTGAAAGATGTTTGACAGGGCGGATTCAGGCACTCCGGGACCGTGATCCCTGATCTTGAGCAACGCCTCTCCGAGAGGGCTGTGTACCAGACTTACTTCCACATCCGTTCCCTCTTTCGTATAGCGGATGCCGTTGCGTACAATGTTTTCAATAGCGCTTCGCAGCAGTTCCCTGTTTCCCAGCAGGGTTGTCTCCTCGACCTGGAGCAACAGCACCTGGCGGTTCTTGCCTGCCGCCTCAAAATCGGCGTCCGATGTGACCTCTTCCACAACATCACTCAATGAAAACGGCTCTTTTTCGAGAGTATCCTCTCCACCCTCCATTTGACTTAAAACCAGCAGATCGCTGATCAGAAAGTTCAGGCGCTCTGCCTCCAGTTCAATCCGGTCCAGAGCCTTCTGCGATCTATTGGCGTTCTCTTGACGTGCGAGGCCGAGGGCCACATTGAGGCGGGCCAGAGGGGAGCGGAGTTCATGAGCAACATCACGCACCAGCTGTTTATTGGTCTCAATAAGTTTTTCGATGCGGACGGCCATCAGGTTTATATCCCGTCCCATACTCACGAGATCGTCATTTTTACCGCTCAATTCCTTTAAACTGACTCGTGCAGTAAGATCACCATCCGCCAAACGCTTGGCTGTTGCCCTCATTTGGCGGATTGGCGAAGCCATCCACCAGACCAGCACAAACGATGCCAGACCCATAATAACGGAGGAGACGCCAATCCTCATCCAGATGTCCGCAGGAAGGTAGATACTGAATGAGCGTTTTTCCGGCAGATCCGCCTGCATGGTGCCGACGGCAATGTACTGCTTTCCCGAAGGTCCAGTCATCTCTATCGCAGCGACATCGGTAACATCGTCAGACGTTACATAGGGATACGTTTTATCTTTTCTGGCTGCTGCTGCTTGTGCAACCACCACCAGTTCATGAGGCGTGCGGGCAGACAATGGTGCGCCATTCTCGGTGAAAAGGTAGGCATCAAAATCGTTTGATGCGATATTCATGGCAGTGCCATCACGCTCCAGAATACTGGCTGCAGTATAGCCATAGAGCAACAATGCATCTACAACCGGTCGAGCCTGCTTCACATGAAGTTCCTGATGCAGAGCGGCATTACGCAGTTCAAGTGTAGGCCGTGTATTTACTCCCAAAATAAAGGAAATAATCCCTGCGAGGGAAGAGGCAGCCCAAAACCAGATGAACATTTTGACAAAAAGTGTGCGCATAGTTGCTCCGGCAGTCTACTGAGATTCGCTATCATCCTTCGTATAGATATACCCGACTCCCCGAACCGCTTTAATTCGTTGCGCACCTGCAGGCGTTAGCCCCAGTTTACGGCGCAGGTTGCTCATATGGACATCGATGCTACGGTCATTATAGTTTAGTTCACGACCGTGAGCATGCAGCAAAAGCTCTTCACGGCTGAGAGTTTTTCCGGGCTGGCGCAGCAACAGTTCCAGTAAAGAAAATTCGGCTGAAGTCATATCCAGCACATTGCCTCCGCATACAACAGACCGGGCCCCGACGTTGAGGGTCACATCTCCGACTTTTAGTAAATCGGAAGCATCCTCCTGGTGCGGTTGCAACTGGGATGTCCGGCGCTGTATCGCCCTGATGCGGGCTAATAGTTCCCGATGATTGAACGACTTTGGCAGATAATCATCAGCACCCATCTCAAGACCGAGAATCCGGTCAATTTCCTCGCCGCGTGCCGTCAGCATCAATATCGGCACTAATGATGCGTTCCGAACCCGGCGTAACACCTCGAAACCGTTCAGCTGTGGCAGCATGACATCCAGTACCACAAGATTGTGGTCACCTTCCAGGGCCCGCTGCACACCCGCTTCACCATCGTGCACCGCCTCGACGACATACCCTTCAGCAGAAAGATATTCCTGCAGCAAAGCGCACAGCTCAAGGTCATCATCAATCAATAATATTTTCTGTTCCGTTTGTTCCATAATTGCCTCCAGCACTATGAAGCAGACTCTCACTGAAAATACAACAGGATAACTGTTAAGATTTGTAAGGTACCACTGTATATGTCAGGTAAAGCACGCTGCACGCATATTGAGGATTTTGACGTACTCAGCAGCGACATCACCAGGCAGAGGGAGTTACAAAGCCTTACACTTCTTTACATATCCTGACGCAACTTTACAAAAAAAAAGTGTAAGGTCTCACCATAGTAATTCGACACACGATAATACTAAACCATCTGCGAGGATGGGGCGGAAAGCCTACAGGGTCTCTTTGAGACAGCCGGGATGCCGAAATGTCACCACTTTATTCGGTCCCGGTTTTTTTGTGTCCGGACACAAACGAGACGGGGACGGCACGAGGAGGTGTCGCAAGACGACAACACTATGGACAATCAATTATCGACAGATTCATTCACTCTCACCAACACCACACATCTTTGGAGGAATTATCTATGTTCGTTAAATCAAAGAAATTTATAACCGTGTGCAGCATATCATCATTACTGATTGCAGGTTTCGCCGTCGCCGGCTTTGCTGATGAGGATTCAGACTACAAAAGCGAAAAGAAAGAGAAGAGAGATCACCATTATGTAAGACCGACGGCAACACCACGACCGACTGCAACACCACGGCCAACGGCAACACCACGGCCAACGGCAACACCGGCACCAACTGCCACGCCGCGGCCTACGGCAACTCCGGCACCAACCGCTACGCCGCGTCCGACGGCAACTCCGGCGCCAACACCGACACCGACACCACGTCCGACGGCAACTCCGGCACCAACCGCAACCCCTGCTCCGGTAAAAACATGGGCATTGTATAACGCCAACTGCGCCATGTGTCATGGGACATCGAAGCAGGGTGCGTCAGCATCCACCACCCAAGCCGCTATCACCAACAATCTTGGCGGCATGGGCTCCATCAAACTGACTTCGGCTCAGCTTACCGCTCTGGCAGCAGGTCAGTAACGAAGATACGCTGCTAACGTACCACTAACGGCCGGGAGGGCACACTGCTCTCCCGGTTTTTTAAACTGTCGTACCTAAAACTACGGGCAGAGGAAATGAGCGGAATGATGCGCATACTGGTTACCATAGTACTGCTGCTGCACATGGCACCGTGCCTTTCAGCCGCCGGGATTCCACCCGCACAAAGTGACGGCGCAATCCTCAATGCACGGGAATGGTCACAGTACGACTGGAACGGCACTGCTGCAAACACCGGAGCAGCGCGCTTCATGATCGTGCAGAATACAGACGCCGCAGAGCTCCTTATTGTCGCTTCAGCGCCAAACGATGCCCGCTTTGTACGTGACGTTGCAGTTGAGCCGGATACCGTCTATCTCTTCAGCTGTCAGGCCCGGAGCAAAAATATCGGATCTGATGCCCGTGGCGTCAATATTTCGGTTAAAGACATTCTGGGCGGTTCTCCAGAAATACCCGCCAATGAGAAGGAGTGGCAGACTCTTGCCTTTTACGGCAAAACAGGCCCGGAGCAGAGGAAGATCTCCGTAACGGTCGGCATTGGCGGCTATGGCAGCGTAAACAGTGGTACCGCCTGGTTCAGGAACATTTCGGTACGTAAGGCTGCCAGCGTTCCGGCAGACATCAGCGTTGTGCCGTTGCTCCCGGCCGACGCATCATCTCCACCACCAGCCGGAACAAACCGTGCCGGCGGCCTGGTAATTGCCGTTTTGGGATGTTTTGGCCTCCTCATGGCGTGGTGGGGCACTATACTGGGAAAGCAGAATTCCAGAACAGGCGAAGAGGTTACACAGAATACAGTGCTGACTTCTGAACCACAGGAAAAGGTTGAGCGGCGCGACATGGCCGTTATGGGAGCATTGGCGGCAGTGTGTCTGCTTGTTTCACTGTTCAATCTTGGCGGGCACCATGCACCTGAGACCGGCAGACTGGCAGCGACGTCCGGAGAATTCATAACTGTCGAGTTTGGACGTGAAGTCGATCTTTCCCGGATATATTACTACTGCGGCATCAATAACCGGGAAGGTGACGATAAGCAGTACACTTTCGCTGCTCGAACTTCATCCGGAGCCTTTGAAACCGTGACCTCCTTCGTCAAAAAAGACTCGAATACCTGGAAGTACCGTGAAGTCGCCATACGCACAACGGCTGTCCGGCTCGTTGCTAACGCACCCGGCAGCCGTTTGAATGAACTTGCCTTTGTTGAAAAGGGGAGCCGAACTCCTCTGACTGGGTTGAAAATCGGAGCCACGAATTTCACCAACTCTCGATTTGGTAAACCTGAAAATCTGATAGATGAGCAGACGGCTTTCGAGTATGCCCCCTCATTCCGGACCGGATTCTATTTCGACGAAATTTATCATGCCCGGACCGCCTGGGAAATGCTCAATCTCATCGAGCCCTATGAAACAACGCATCCACCGCTGGGCAAGACGCTGATCGCAGCCGGAATTGCTGTTTTCGGCATGAACCCCTTTGGCTGGCGGAGCGTCGGGGCACTGTTCGGCGTTGCACTGGTTCCGCTTATGTACCTTCTTGGCCTGAAACTGTTCCGCAACCGCTTTTACGCCTTCTGCACGTCGTTTCTGATGTTGGTCGAATTCATGCGCTTCGCCCAGACGCGTGTAGCGGTGATCGATGTCTACGGCGTTTTTTTCATCCTGATTATTTACTATTTACTGCTCGACCTGTTTCCGGAGAAGGGAGAAACCTCCCGCAGGAGTGTCACCAGAACAATTTTTCTGGCGGGGATTGCCTTCGGAGTCGGAGCAGCGTGCAAGTGGATTGTACTCTATGCCGGGTGCGGTATGGCGCTGCTGGCGGTGCTGCGGACGCTGGCAGATCTGCGCTGCCGGAATTACCCTGAATCACGCAGCGCCGTCACATTTGTCCTGCAACGGATCGGCCTCTGCCTGATAGCATTCGGAGCTGTACCGGCCGTAATCTATCTGCTCGCATATATACCATTTCTCCTTATTCCCGGTCCGGGACACGAACTGGCCGATGTATTCCGTATTCAGGCTCATATGCTCGACTACCACCGTACGCTCAAGGCAACCCACCCGTTTTCGTCGGCATGGTGGACATGGCCGCTTAATCTCTACCCCATGTGGATGTACACCGGCGAAGGGCTTTCCACCGGCACCGCCTCAAGCATAGTTTCCTTCGGCAACCCGGCGGTCTTCTGGGTTGGCGTGCCGGCGGTCGCAGCAACGGCCGTACATGCGATACGCACCCGTGACAGCAAGTCAGGGGTCATACTGCTTGCGCTCATCTGTCAATACCTGCCGTGGATCGGTATAAATCGGATGGCATTCATCTATCACTTTTTCTCAACAGTGCCGTTTATGATCCTCTGCATCGTTACGGCTCTGAAGAGCGCAGAAAACTGCTGCCCGCACTTCCGCAGAGTGACGTGGGGATACCTGGGAATTGCTGCCGGGCTATTTATCATTTTCTACCCGGTGTTGTCAGGAATGCATATTTCGCGGGATTACATCGCGATGCTCAAATGGTTTCCGACCTGGTACTTTTGATGATGACACCACAACACCTCTCCGACACTGAGGCCGATGTAAATCGCCCTAAATCTGATTTATAAAAAGGATAAGATATGAATAATCCAATAATTTCTGTAGTCGTTCCCGTGTATAATGAAGAAGAGGTCATCCATGAATCCTATGCCCGCCTCAAGGACGTGCTGGAGCGGTTGCAAGAGTCGTATGAGTTGATTTTTGTCAACGACGGCAGCCGTGATCGTACTGCGGAAATAATATGTGATATATGTGCAGATGATCCGACGGTTCGACTGATTGATTTTGCACGCAATTTCGGCCATCAGACAGCTATTACCGCCGGGATGGATTATGCGAAAGGAGATGCCGTCATTGTCATTGATGCGGACCTCCAGGACCCCCCGGAAGTAATGCCCGAGATGATTGCCAAATGGCGGGAGGGTTTTGACGTCGTGTACGGCCAACGGGCAAAGCGCGAGGGAGAAAGCCTCTTTAAGCGCTTCACGTCAGCCGTTTTCTACCGTCTCCTCCAGAAGCTGACCGACATACACATTCCGGTGGATACGGGAGATTTCCGCTTGATTGACCGCAAGGTGTGTGATGCTCTGAAAAGCGTCAAGGAGCGCAATCGCTATGTGCGTGGTATTATCAGCTGGCTCGGCTTCAAGCAGGTCGGTGTGGAGTTCGTCCGGGAAAAACGCTTTGCCGGCGAGACCAAATACCCGCTCAAAAAAATGCTCCGCTTTGCTTTTGACGCCATCACTTCGTTTTCCTACAAACCTTTAAAGCTTGCCACCTATGTAGGAATTATCGTCTCGCTGAGTGGCTTTGCCTATATGCTTAATGTCATTTACTTGAAGCTTTTCACCAACGCCACTATTACCGGTTGGGCTTCAATGATGTCGGTGACCCTCTTTTTTAACGGTGTTGTCCTGATGATGCTTGGCATCATCGGTGAGTATATCGGCAGGATTTACGATGAGGCGAAAGGACGGCCGCTGTATGTGGTGCGAGAAGAGGTGAACTTTGCGCGTGCAGGGTGGCGAAAGCCCGTGGCCGTACAAGCCAATCCAACCCCTTATTCGTTGGCCGCCTGACCGATAGCGATTGAGGAGTGCTACCATGAAACAACGTACTGCGCGGCACCGACATTCGATAGTGGAATTTATTAAATTTGCCTGCGTTGGCGTACTCAATACCTGTATTGACGTGGCCATCTTTTTTCTGCTTACCTGGTTCGGCATCCCGTATGTAGTGGCCCAGGGAGTGTCCTACTCCTGCGGAACCGGTAACAGTTATCTGCTTAACAAGTTCTGGACGTTTCACTCCAGCGGGCTTTCCTATGCCGAAATTTTCCGCTTCATAGTCGTCAATCTCGTCTCGCTGGGGATTTCCATCGCAGTGCTGGCAATCCTCCGGGAAAAAATGGGTATCGGATTGGCGGCAGCCAAAGGGGGGGCTACCGTCTGCGCTCTGGCAGCCAATTTTCTTGGCAATAAACTCTGGGTCTTTAAAAAAAGGGAGGTGGCATGTGACAGGAGCATGGTGGGGAACGGTCGTGCTGAGTTGCGTACTATTCCTGAGTGCGAGTTTAGTCGTTGCACGAGCGGGGGGCGGTGAAGAACCGGAGACAGCCACCACGTTGAAATTAACCCTGCTGCTGATCGGCGCAGGGTTTCTTCGGATTTTTCTTGCCGCTGTGACCAAAGGGTATGAAGCTGACATTGCAACGTTCAGCGCCTGGGCAGGACACGCCGCACATGGGCTTGGCTCATTTTATTCGCCCGGTTACTTTGCCGATTATCCTCCCGGCTACATTTATGTACTGTGGCTGATTGGTACATTGCAGAAAGCCCTTGGCATTGATTTTGGTTCCCCGGAGTTTCTGATACTGCTGAAGCTTCCGGCCATATGTGCAGATTGCGCCACAACAGTGCTCCTCTTCACATACGCCCGTCGTTCCTGGGGAAGCACCGCTTCACTGCTGCTGGCCGGATTGTATGCATTCAATCCGGCGGTCATTTTTGATTCTGCGGTATGGGGACAGGTGGACAGTGTTTTGACCCTGCCGATTCTGCTCGGAGTGCTGCTGCTGGAAAAAAGTCCGGCTGGCGCCGGGGCCGCCTTTGCCACAGCGCTGCTGATCAAGCCCCAGGCTCTCATCTTTGCCCCGCTGCCGCTGCTCTGGTTCGCTATCCGCTTTCTCCGCCGTGAACAACATACTTCCGCCGATCTTCTCAAATTTACCGGTTCCGGGCTTGCGCTCTTCTGTCTGGTCATTCTCCCCTTCTCCGTGGGAGAGAGCCCACTCTGGATCATCAGAAAATACGGCAGTACCCTGGCCTCTTACCCGTACGCCACCCTCAACGCCTATAACCTGTTTGCCCTGAGCGGCGGCAACGCTGCACCAGTGGGAGATCCGTTTCTGTTTTTGACCTATGGAGTATGGGGGAATATAGGAATCGTGCTGGCGGTACTGTTCGCGACAGTTGTCATGCTGCGTGGCAGGGAGTTTTCCCGCTTCTGGTATTCGCCGCTGTTTCTCTCGGCAACGGTTTTCATCATGACGGCGAAGATGCACGAGCGGTACCTGTTTCCGGCGTTGGCGCTGTCTTTGGGCCTTTTCATTGCCACGCGCAGTCGCCCCGTACTGGTCATATTTGCCGGCTTCAGCGTGACCCAGTTCCTCAATGTGGCTCAGGTACTGACGTACAGCCATAGTAATATCTTTGGTGTGCCGAGACTTGATCCGCTGTTACTGTCAGTCTCCTTTGCCAACGTGGCGCTCTGGATGCTGCTTGCGTGGATCGGTTACCGGCGCTATGTTTCCCCGCGACAGCGCCAACTGCCGTCACATTCATGCAAAGCCTTATAACCCCCGATAACTTATTCATGTCCAAGAGGAGAATCGACAAGGAGGATATTGACCCGGCTCTTCACAGGTTCTCTTTTACAACCGCCTTCAAATCAAGACGTTCCAGTTTTTTGAGAAAGTTTTGCGCCACGCTGCTATCCAAAAAATTCCCCGCTGTCAGAACTGTCAATGGCAGTGAAACGGGCATTTTTTCTAATGTAACGGTTATACCTGTTGCTTCCAGCCTCGACTGATCGTTAAGGGCATCGTTCTGGTCAAAATATTTACCGGCGTAAAGTACATGACGCTTTTTGCCAACCGAGACAATAAAACCGTCTGCGGTGAAATAGAGAAGTTTCTTGAGGGCAGTTTCGGCCTGGGAGCGGCTTACAAACTCCGTTACGTAGAGGCGTATAACCTGTTCCGTTCTAAAACCACCATCTTTCTTACGGATATTCAAGCCGATACTTTGTATCTTTTCAACGGCTTCAGCCATAGCGAGCGTATCGGTAAACTCACCAATCAGAAGTGTATATGTTTTTTCGGTAACGGGAGCTCTTTTCGGTACGACTGAGGTGAGAGGGGTGGTGCTCTGTATTATGCGCGGTACAACAGTTTTCACAGGGGGCACCGTTTGAGAGAGACTGGCAGACGCATGCGGAGGATCATTTGTCGGCGTGACAGCGGCACCCGGAAGCGTTTTTTGTGCCGGGATGGCCGCAAGAGCTGCGGGAATGTCGGTCAGCTGAATATCTTTTACCGGAAGGATGACTACCGATGCCGGTTTTGACGCCTCTTTTTTTGCTATCGCAATCGGCTGGGAAACATCAATCATTACATTATGGCGGTCCAACAGGACTCCGGTATCTTTCCAGATTTTTGAGACCGCGTTCGAAAAAGTTTCAACGGCCTCCATTTGAGAATTCCGGGAGTTATTCATGTCGTTTTCGGCATTAAGGACATCCTGAACAGAAGCCTGATTGAGCCGATTATTCTTGACATACTGTTCATAGCGCTGCTCGGCAGAACGACTTGCTTTCTCTGTCATATACATCTGCAGGCGTGCCGAGACAAGGGCATTCATATCGTTTTTTATTTCATTCCGGATGCGCCACGATAGAGCTTTAACCTGATCCTGAGCCTGCTCTGTCCTTATTTTGCTTTTCACGTATTCGTTGCCTGGGGTTGTATTGCCGAGAGGAATGGTGAACTGCACGCCAACGTTCCAGTTTTTTGTCGGATTATCGCGAAGCTCCCGGTAACTATCACCGGAGTTAAAACCGCTGCCTACAACTCCCCCGCCGGCATTGACGGTCAGTTCGGGAAGAGCCTGATGTTTGGCAATCCGCTCAAGTAACCGGGCTGATTCCAGGCCCGATTTCAGCTGTTTCATATCCGGGCGGGATTCCACAGCTGTGCCAACCGCCTGCTCAAAAGACTCCAGTGGTTCACTTTTTGAGGGTGCATCAGTCGGAATAATTTTATCAGCTGTTTCCAGCCCGATCAGGTAGCGGAGATATGTTTCCTGTTCCTCGACACTGCGGGTTGCTTCAAAAAAATCTTTGGTCCGCTGGTCAATGGCAAATTCGGCATCAGCAATACCGATTCCTTGTAATAGTGCCCGGTCTTTATTCTTTGCCCCCTCCAGAATTTCCCGGGCCGAGGCCAGTGCTGCCTTGCGTGTGTTCAGGATTCGCTGCTGGACATACAGGCGATTGTATGAGGTTATTACATTGTAAACCGTGTCTGCAGTAGCCGAGCGAAATCGTTCCAGGGACTCTTTTTGGGTGGTGGAGGAAAGAGTGATGTTCAGCTCAAAGGTTTCCTGACCGGCGTTTTTCAGGAGCGGTTGGGAGAGCGCAAGCGTCGCCGAAGACTGCCAGTCTTTGGAAGCGGTCAACGCAGGTTCGTATTTGAAATACCCTGTTTGGGTTGTTGCCGAGATATTTCCCCCCGTAGGGAGGTATTGGGTTACACCGGCTGATGTTGTCAGATTTTTAGAAGAATATTGATCCAGGCCCTGCATTTTCGAGGCACCGGCTGTAGCGGACGCATTCAAAATCGGGTCATAGATTCCCTTGCTTTTTACAGCATCGACAGAGGCCATTTTCGAGTTTTGACCTTCAATGCGCAGATCAATATTTTTCTGAATTGCCATTGTTATAGCGGCATTCAGAGTCAGCTTCAGTGGAGCAGGCGCCTGATTTTGAGGTTCTTCAGCCACTTCCGGCAGAGCATGCAGGCTGATCGGGCTAAGCGTAACCGTCAGAAAGTTTACAACAAGAATTTGAGCAAATAATCTCATTACGAAACCTGACTTGACAAAGACAATCGGGATATGGTCAAGCGGTGCACGGACTTTTCGGCAACGGCGAACACCGTCATCTTGACGTGTTGCACCACTATACACGATTGCAGCATCTGACAATTGTTAAGAATTGTAAGTATCGTTGCGGCGTCAGATGCAATCTGCTGCTGCGACAGAAAGTATCTTCGAAAATTCTCAAATCAGCGCCTCAGGCATAGCTTCCTGCATGGTACGAACTGCGCACATACGGACCGCTCTCCACATGGCTGAACCCCATCGCCTCAGCTGCTGACCGCAGTGATGCGAAGCACTCCGGCAGGATATACTCCTGCACCTGATAATGCCGCCGGCTTGGTGCCAGATACTGGCCGATACTGAGGTAGACACACTCCACACCGCGCAGGTCACGGAATACCTGAAGCACCTCCGCCTCGCTCTCCCCCATCCCGAGCATGATGCCGGATTTGGTCCTGATCTCCGGAGCCAGTGCGGCACAGAGCCGCAGTACCTCAAGCGAGCGGTCATAGTCAGCGCCGCTGCGGATATGGTAGAGGCGCGGCACCGTTTCGACGTTGTGGGCGATAATGTCGGGCTCTGCTGCCACAACTGCTGCCAGGCTTGACACAGCCCCCTGGAAATCCGGAATCAGCAGCTCAACCCGCGTCGCCGGTGAGGAAGTGCGGATGGCTGCCACGGTGGCGGCGTAGAGCGCTGCGCCGCCATCCGGCAGATCGTCGCGGGTCGGGCTCGTTATCACTACATGAGAGAGGTGCAGGCGGGCAACCGCTTCGGCAACCCGCGCCGGTTCATCGCTGTCAATCGGCAGCGGCACGGTTTTCTCCACATTGCAGAAACTGCAGAGGCGGGTACAATTCCTCCCGAGAATCAGAAAGGTCGCCTGACCGCAGGAGAAGCACTCCGAAATATTGGGGCAGAGCGCCTGCTGGCAGACCGTATTCAAGCGGAGTTCACCGAGTAACTGCCGCATTTCGCTCTGATCTCCGGGATTGACCTTCTTGCGCAGCCACTCCGGTTTCCGCTGAATATTCACGTCACAACCCCTTCCATATTCCACTGGTCCATACGGTATTTACCGGCACACAACGACTCCATATCTGCCTGCTCCCGCTGTGACAATGAATCGCTCTGTAATACGGCAGTAAAATGGTCGCTGAACGCGCTTGCAAGTGCAGTCGTCAGGCTGTTCCGGTCACTGCTCACGCCACATTGAGCAAGGCTTACAGCTCCCTGGGCTTGTTCGGGAGCCTGATCGCGCATGTACCTCAAACCGGTTGCGGCACGATTGAGCAGAGGAATCGAACCGTGCTGAAAAATCACCTCTTTCAAGCGCCGCTGGGCGTTGCCACCAATTTTACAGCCATTGACAATAATATCAAAACTCTCTTTACCGGCGAAACAGAACGCAGTCCGTTCGCCAAGGCGTGTCCCTTCAGGGACGAAATCAACCGCATAGCGTGCGTCAAGACCGAGCGTGCGGTAGAAACGGAGCAGAAAACCGGTCAGTACGCGAAAAGAGTCCTTTATGGATGCAGTCGGCGGCATCTGTCCCGGTGCACAGACAAGTGAGTAGGTCAGCTCATCAGCATGGTAAATCACGCCGCCGCCGGTCACCCTCCGCACCACCGCGACGCCGTCATTCCGGCAGCGCTCCAGATCAAGTATCTCAGCGGCCTTCTGATACCTTCCGAGCGACAGCGCCGGGGGACTCCAGCCATAGAGGCGCAGCACCGGCAGGGAAACGGCAGGCTTGAATGAACGCAGCAACGCCTCATCGATGGCCATATTCTCCGCTCCTGTCAGCGGGGAGGTTACGATGAGGCGCCAGGTGGTACGTAGTGACGGTACGCTTTCCATTATTTTACAGACCGAACGCACAGAGGATTCAATGCCCCGTCAAAATACTCGCTTCCACGGCAAAGCGCTTGATCTTGCGGGTTGTCGTTTTCGGGAACTCATCTTCTCTGATGGTGAATTTGCGCACCCGCTTGTAATCGGCCAGGCCATTACATGCTTTCTGGACTTCCACCCGCAGCAGCGCTTCGACATCGGCCTCACTCATCGGGCAATTGCCATCGATGCGGCATTGTGTATCAATTGCTTCCTGTTCGGGGAAAATAATGGCGTGGATCTCCTCTGAGGTGCCGACACGATGGCCGTACACCATAACTTCCGCGATGAACGGGCTTTTGAGCAGCTCGTTTTCCACCTCCTCCGGATAGACATTCTTGCCGTTGGGAGTGACAATCAGGTTTTTCAGCCGACCGCTGATGGTTAAAAAGCCGTCAGCGCTGAGAACGCCGAGGTCACCGGTGCGATACCAGCCATCGACAAGAACTTCTGCGGTGGCCTGCGGGTTCTTGTAATACCCCTGCATGACATTCGGCCCTTTGACGATAATTTCTCCCACCCCTTCGTCGTTCGGCGCATCAATGCGCACCTCTACTTGATCAAGCAGGCGTCCGATAGTACCGAGCCGTTTCCCTCCCGGCTGCTCGGCACTGATTATCGGGGAGGTCTCGGTAATCCCGTACCCCTGATAGATCGACAGGCCAAACTCCGTCATCCCCTTGGCAATGGCGGGGTCGAGCGCTGCGCCGCCACTGATGAAGATGGTTCCTGAGCCGAATGCCTGGCGAACTTTAGAGGTTACGATTGATCGTGTGAGCGGTAGTGAAAAAAGCAGTTGCGACAGTTTTTTTGAATTAATGTTCTTCAAAACCCGGTCGAGAATCATCCGATAAACAACCGGAACAGCGAGGAAAAAGGTCGGCTTGACCTCCGCCAGATTTTCCCCGAGTTTTTTCAGCGATTCACAGAACGTGACCTTTCCTCCGAGCGAGAGCGGCAGAAGAACGCCGCACACCTGTTCAAAAACATGATTTATCGGCAAAAAAGACAATGTGTGAATACTGTTGTCGAGCCGGAAGTGGGCAGCTGCACCCTTGATGTTGGAAACAATATTGGCGTGGCTGAGCATGGCCCCTTTTGAGCGTCCGGTGGTGCCTGAGGTATACAGAATGACCGCCGTATCGTCCGGGTTGCGCGGCTTTTCGGGGAGCGGTGCGCTATGGCAGAGAGTAGCCAGCGGGAGCAGTTTCCCTCTGCGTCTCAGCTTGCTGCGGAGTCTCTTGGCCGGATCAAATGGATCCGTCGTATCTGTTTTTGCGCCCGCTTCAGAACCGGGTGGCGAGACCAGGCGGTATGCCTGACGGGCAAGCGCCTCCATCGTGGCACGTCGCTCCGCCGGCAGCTCCACGGTCGTGACAAGCTCACGCCACTCCTCAATCAATACATCCAGCACCTGCACGACCTGGGAATTATCATCAGCAGCGGGTGGAGTCAGGGTCACAATAGTGTCGAGCGCCGGTATATCATTGAAAATTTCCAGAACAAGGTCAAGGCAGGGGGGGGCGGTAAACACGAAGCGGGCATCGCAATCAGTGAGGATATGCCGCAGTTCAGCCGCTTTCAGCTCCTTGTCGACAGGGACAACAACCCCGCCCGCTTTGAGAATACCAAGATAGGCGGTAATCCATTGTGGTGATGAAGGGGCCAGGAGAGCGGCGTGATCGCCATTCTTGAAGCCGCATTTGATCATGCCGGCTGCAATGCGATCTGACAGATCCCATAATGTACCGTAGGTCATGCTCTGCCATGCACCGGCAATTTTGGTGCTGAGTGCCGGCTGGTCACTATACTTCTGGCAACTTTCTCTGATCAGGGAATCTATTGTCTGCACGCAAAACCTCCATGACGGCATTTTTGCTGCATAGTAGCATGGCGGAACACTGTTTTGTCAAAGCAAAAGCAGCGCCTGCCGGTCAGAAAATGCTTTTTTGGCGCTGCCGGGAATGGTATAGTGGCGATTCTAAAAATCACTGCAGAATGTGCCAAACAAAAGGAGTCACCACCATGTCTGACCTTCGAGTCCGTTTCGCCCCCAGCCCGACCGGGTACCTTCACGTCGGCGGCGCCCGCACTGCGCTTTTTAACTGGCTGCTGGCCAGGCATCGAGGCGGCACATTCATTCTGCGCATTGAAGACACCGATGTGGAGCGTTCCACACAAGAGTCTGTCGATGCTATTCTGGAAGGGATGAAGTGGCTCGGGCTTGATTGGGACGAGGGGCCCTTTTTTCAATCGGAGTACTTTCCGCTCTACAAGGAATATGTGCAAAAACTTGTGGCGGCCGGTAAAGCATACAAATGCTATTGCACTGCTGAAGAACTCGATACCAAACGGAATCTGGCGATGGCGGAGGGGCGTAAGCCGAAGTATGACGGCACCTGTCGTGATGGTGCCGTGCAGCCTGAGAATCAGCCGTACGTTATCCGCTTCCGGGCGCCGCAGGGGGGGGCGACCAGCTTTGACGACCTGATAAAGGGAACCATTACGTTCCCGAATGACGAGCTTGACGACCTGATAATCCAGCGCAGCGACGGCACACCGACGTACAATTTCTGCGTGGTGATCGACGATGCCACCATGCAGATAACCACCGTCATTCGAGGCGACGACCACGTGAACAACACCCCGCGTCAGGTTCAGCTCTACGAAGCGCTCGACTTTCCGGTGCCGCAGTTCGCCCACGTCCCGATGATCCTCGGTGCCGACAAGGCGCGCCTCTCCAAGCGGCACGGCGCCACCAGCGTCATCGCCTATCGCGACATGGGCTATCTGCCGGAGGCGCTGCTTAACTACCTCGTTCGTTTGGGGTGGAGTAACGGCGATGACGAGATTTTCAGCATTGAGGAGATGATTGATAAATTTGATATCAGCAACGTGGGGCGCTCGGCTTCGGTCTTCAACACGGAAAAGCTGAACTGGCTGAATGCCCATTATATCAAAAACAGCGATCCACAACGTCTCGCCGCTCTCCTGCTGCCGCATCTCACCACCAGGGGGGTATCAACGCTCGATGGTCCTGATCTGGCAGCGGTTGTCAAAACCCTGCAGGAGCGCGCCCAGACCCTTGAGGAGATGGCCGAGCGGGCGCTGTTCTACTACCGCGCGCCGAGCGGGTACGATGAGGCGGCTCTGGCGAAGTTTGACAAAGAGCTGCTGCTGGCGGTTTTCGCGGCGGTAATCGAGAAACTTTCAGCGTCGTCAGCTGCCGATGTCGCCGCAGTGGATGCCCTGTTCAAAGAGATCTGCAGCGAGAACAGTTGGAAGATGGGGCAGGTCGGACAGCCGGTCAGAATAGCGCTTTCAGGAGGGACCCACGCTCCCGGAATCGGAGAAATTGTAGTGACGCTCGGAGGGGAGGAGACCGTGCGGAGGATTCGTGCAGCACGGGAGTTTGTGGCGGGAAAATAAAATAATGGCCATATCTTCTGATGTGGTCCTTTCTGGTTGAATCGTGAAGGAGAAAATCTAATGAAAACATTGATCCTCAGTTTCAGAGTGATACTAGCGTTGTGCTGCGTAGTTGTCATGGCACGTAACGCTTCTTCAGCGACGGCTGCACCGGTGGGTGCACTGGAAAAGGCCGCACTTGCCGGCGGCTGCTTCTGGTGCATGGAAGCGCCTTTTGACCAGCTTCCCGGCGTTGTATCTGTTCTCCCCGGCTATATCGGCGGTAAAAAGAAGAATCCGACCTACAAAGAGGTTTCAGCTGGCGGAACCGGACATGCAGAAGCGGTCCAGATCGTCTATGATCCGGCAAAGATCAGCTATGAAAAGCTTCTGGCGGTATACTGGCATAATATCGACCCGACTGTGTCAAATCGCCAGTTTTGCGATACAGGAGACCAGTACCGGAGTGCCATATTCTACAACAGTGAAGAACAGCGCCGTGTTGCCCTGCAATCGAGGGCTGCTCTCGAGAAAAACAAGCCCTTCAAGGAAGCTGTCGTAACCGAGATAACCCCTGCAGGAGAATTTTACCCGGCAGAAGAATACCACCAGCACTACTACAAGAAAAATCCGCTCAGATACAAATATTACCGGAACGGATGCGGCCGTGATCAGCGGCTCAAGGAGTTGTGGGGCAGCGCAGCAGGGCATTAGCAGGCTCACCCGGGACATGTCTTTGCAGACGGGCCGAAGCCCGACGGGCTGGGCTTTTCGGTTGGTTGAAGTGGCAGAGGCGAGGCCGTGGAGAAGCGTTCTAAACAAACGAGGCCCCTGTGGGATTCAGGGGCCTCGCATATGGGTCAAACCGTTGAGATATTGTACTTTGGAAACTGGGCGGTTCTCATTGCTAAACCAGTTTCTTTGATGATAGCAGGAATGTCAGCTTATTTTTTGTGGCAATCCTTGCAGCCAACAGGCCCTTTTTTCATTTCAGTGTGGCAGCCCTTACAGGTTTTGTGAGCCCAGTCCTTGCCGAGTTCGGCAATTTTACCAGGAGCTTTTTCGTGGCATTTTTTGCAGTCCTTCAGAAGTTCCTGATGCTTTTTGTGCGGGAAGGATACTTTACCCATGGAAGCCGGTAATTCGATTACGTCGGCTGCGAGGGCTGCTCCTGCAAAAGCGGTGACGGCAAACATTGCTACTACGGCGCTGATTTTTTTCATCTGGTATTCTCCTTTTTTGGTTTTTGCCGCGTTATAACGCTGGCATAATTTTATACTGCTGTTTCTGTATTTCAACAATGCCAGTTAAATAGCATATTAAATGCCAACCTGCAAGTTATAATGTAACCATCTAATTTAATTGATGTTACTAGTCTTCCAGCGATTATTTACTGAGATTTTTTACCTCAATTGAGGTGGCAAATATATTTTTTGAAGTAATCTGCACCTGAAAGAACTTGCCATAAGCAGCGTCTATCAGTAAGTTGGGGCATATTTTACAGAGGAGGAACAGAGCTATTATGCAGTTTTTAAAAGGCAGAAAAGGTTTTACGTTGATCGAGATCATGGTTGTTATCGTTATACTGGCCCTGCTGGCAGCACTGGTCGGCCCGAAGCTTATGGGACGTACGGATGACGCTAAAATCACTGATGCACGGGTACAGATCAAGAACATCGAGACCGCTCTCAAGCTCTACAAGCTTGATACCGGCAACTACCCCTCTACTGAGCAGGGACTGACTGCGCTGGTGTCAAAACCGACCGTCGGTGTAATACCGAACGGCTACAAGGAGGGAGGCTATCTGGAGAGCAAGAACGTTCCCAGAGATCCCTGGGGAAATGACTATCTCTATATTTCACCGGGCGAACATGGCGACTACGACCTCTTTTCGTACGGCTCTGACGGTGCGAAGGGTGGCGAAGGAAAGAATGTTGACATAACCAGCTGGGATACAAAATAAGAGGGTACGGGGCACAAAGTTTCGCTTGAATTTTTGAAAAACTGCGCTATAGTAAAACACCTAAACCATTATATTCATTATGAATAAATGTTTTTAGCATCCGTAAAGCACACGTAATTATTCTGCGTAAGAGGAGACGGTACTATGGCTCGGAAGTTTGTGTATTTTTTTGGCAATGGTCAGGCTGAAGGTCGGGCTGACATGAAGAATCTTCTGGGTGGCAAGGGGGCGAATCTGGCTGAAATGACCAGTATCGGCCTTCCTGTTCCCCCAGGCTTTACCCTGAGTACCGAGGTTTGCACCGAGTTCTACAAGAACGATAATAATTACCCCTCCTCACTGGCGGCCGAAGTTGCCGCCCATCTTGCCCAGGTAGAAGCATTAATGGGGCGAAAATTCGGCGATTCTGCCAATCCTCTGCTCGTTTCGGTACGTTCCGGTGCCCGCGCATCCATGCCGGGCATGATGGACACCGTTCTTAATCTCGGCCTTAATGACATCACCGTGCAGGGGATTATTGCCCAGAGCGGCGATGAACGCTTTGCCTACGACGCCTATCGCCGCTTTGTCCAGATGTATTCCGACGTTGTCATGGGGATGGACAAGCACTCCCTTGAGCACCTTCTGGAACAGAAAAAAGACCAGAGGGGTGTCCATCTCGACACTGACCTGAGTGCTGGCGACTGGAAAGAACTGGTTGCGGCATTCAAAGCACAGATTAAGGAGGAACTCGGAACTGCCTTCCCTGAAGACCCGATGGACCAGCTCTGGGGAGCAATCGGCGCCGTATTCGGTTCATGGATGAATCAGCGCGCCATTACCTACCGCCGTCTCAATAACATCCCCGCAGAGTGGGGCACTGCCGTTAACGTCCAGTCGATGGTCTACGGAAACATGGGTGATGACTGTGCTACCGGAGTGGCTTTTACCCGCGACCCTTCCACCGGGGAAAATTACTTTTATGGCGAATATCTGGTCAACGCCCAGGGTGAAGATGTCGTTGCCGGTATCCGCACCCCGCAGCCGATCAACCGCGCCAAGGATACTTTGTTACCGCCGATGGAAGAGGTCATGCCGGAGTGTTACCAGCAGCTTGATGCCATTCGCTTAATACTTGAAAAGCACTACAAGGATATGCAGGACATCGAGTTTACCATCGAAAAAGGCAAACTGTTCATGCTCCAGACCCGCAACGGCAAACGTACCGCACCGGCCGCTATCAAAATTGCCGTTGATATGGTCAACGAGGGGCTGATCGACCAAAGAACCGCTGTGAAACGTGTCGCTCCGGAACAGCTCGACCAGCTGCTGCATCCGTCTCTCGATCCGAAAGCGGTCAAAAACATTATTGCCAAGGGGCTTCCGGCATCACCGGGAGCCGTATCCGGAACGGTTGTCTTTACTGCCGATGAAGCAGAGTCCGAAGCGAAAACCGGACGCAAGGTAATCCTTGTGCGTATCGAAACGTCACCGGAAGATATCCACGGCATGCATGCCGCTCAGGGGATTCTGACTGCTCGCGGCGGCATGACCTCCCATGCGGCCGTCGTCGCCCGTGGCATGGGCAAATGCTGTGTTGCCGGCTGTGGCGATATCAAGGTGGATTACGCCAATCAGTTTTTCACAACAAAGGGTGGGATTGTTGTCAAAAAAGGTGACATGATCACCCTTGACGGCTCACTGGGCGAGGTCATGCTCGGTGCTGTGCCGACCGTATCAGCACAATTGACCGGTGATTTTGGTACCCTGATGGGATGGGTCGATGGTATCCGCCGCCTGAAGGTGCGAACCAATGCCGATACACCTCATGATGCCAAGGTTGCCCGCCAGTTTGGCGCCGAAGGGATCGGTCTCTGCCGCACCGAGCATATGTTTTTTGATGCGGAGCGGATCGCCGCCGTACGTGAAATGATTCTCTCCGATGATGTTGAAGGCCGCGAACTCGCCCTGGCAAAGATTCTTCCGATGCAGAAGAGTGATTTTATCGGCCTGTTCCGTGAAATGAAGGGGCTGCCGGTTACAATCCGGCTGCTCGACCCGCCATTACATGAATTTCTGCCCCAGGAAGAAAAAGATATCGTCGAGCTGTGCAAAACCATGAAAGTGCCGGTCAGCGCCCTCAAACACAAGATTGAAACGCTGCATGAGTTTAATCCGATGCTTGGCCATCGCGGCTGCCGTCTCGGCATCACGTTCCCGGAAATTTACAATATGCAGGTTACGGCTATTATGGAGGCGGCCTGCGAACTGGTTAAAAACGAGGGTTTCAGTATTGTGCCTGAGATCATGATTCCATTGATCGCGACCGTCAAAGAGCTGTCAGTGCTCAAAACGAATGCTGTCGCCATCTGTGATGAAATAATTACCCGCTACGGCGTCACGGTCGAATATCTGATCGGTACGATGATCGAGTTGCCGCGAGCCGCCCTGACGGCAGATGAAATCGCGGTCGAGGCCGAATTTTTCTCTTTCGGCACCAACGACCTGACCCAGACGACATTCGGGCTGTCGCGTGACGATGCCGGCAAGTTCCTGCCGTTCTATGTTGACAATAACATTCTGCCGGAAGATCCTTTTGTTTCGCTCGACCAGAATGGCGTCGGCAAACTTGTCAAAATGGCGTGTGAGCTTGGCCGCACAACCCGTCCGAATATCAAACTCGGTATTTGCGGGGAGCATGGTGGTGACCCTTCATCGGTGATCTTCTGCCACAATGTCGGGCTTGATTATGTCTCCTGTTCGCCGTTCCGGGTGCCGATTGCACGTCTGGCTGCGGCCCATGCAGTTTTGGACGAAAAATAATTTAGAGATCCGCACCGTCCCGTTCATGAAAAAAGTCCGTTCAACTCTGTTAACACAGGGATGGACGGACTTTTTTTTGGACTACTGATCGTGGAGGAGCTTATTTGATAATCATCAGCGACAGATAGTCAGGTGTATGTGCGGCAATTTCACTGAAATCGGTCAGCACCTTCTGACGGGAACTGCCGACCCGTTCGACAAAGAGGGTACGCTGTTCACGACCGGTTTTCCGGAGAAGTTCGATTATTTCAGCATAGAGCGGCTTAACCTTGAGGAGTACAACGGTCTCATAGTCGGCCAGAGCGGATGTTATCTGGTTGATCCCCGCAGTTGCCGGAATGACCACCATCCTCTCATCTCCCTCCACCAGCGGGAGAATCGCTTCCGCTGCGGCAGCATTGATACTTGATATACCGGGGATTATCTCAATCGGCAGAAGCGGCCACTGCTCACGAAGAATCCGCAGCAGGTAGATGAACGTGGAATAGAAAAGCGGATCACCGATGGTGATGAAGGCGACCGACCGTCCCTCCTGCGCATGGCTGGCGATCAAAGCTGCCGCTTCCTGCCAGGCGGGGATAAGCCGGGTCTTGTCAGAAGTCATCGGAAACTGATGAACAATTATCTCCTGACGCTCCTCGTCGATAAACTCACGGATCGTGCCCAGTGCGACACTCGCCTCTGACGGATTTGACACCGGAGCGAGGATGACATCAACACTGCGCAGGATCCGTTCAGCTTTACGGGTCAGCAGTTCCAGATCGCCGGGGCCAACGCCGACTGCGAAGACCGTAGCCACTATTCGCCGCCCTTCCGGGCGGAAATGACATACACCGGATTCTGGGCTTCAAACATTTTGTATTCAGTCAGATTGCGGGTTTTTGCCACGTTAATGCAGGATGCTTCAACCGTAAAGCCGTGGTCTTCGAGAAACTCAACCGACCGGGTAAGGGTATCAAGAGTTATGGCGTTGATGACGACAACACCTTCCGGCCTCAGGCGCTGGGAAATAATGTCGATGATCTCGTCCAGTTTGCCGCCGGCCCCGCCGATGAAGACGCGATCGGGATCTGGCAGATCGTCCAGGCCATCGGGAGCGTATGCTTCGATCAGTTTTATATTGCGGGTACAGAATTTTTTCAGGTTTTGGTTGATAAAGCCGATACACTGGGGATTTTTTTCAACGGCAAAAATCCGGCCTTCCGGCATCAGATTGGAGGCCTCGATTGAAACCGAACAGCTTCCTGCACCGATATCCCACAGAACGAGGTCATCCTGAAGCTGGAGCTTTGCGAGGGTGACAGCGCGAACCTCCTGTTTGGTAATCAGTTTTTTTGAAGTATGAAACTCGTCGTCATCAATACCGATCAGCGGATAGTGAACGAGGTTTGCTTCATAGGTGCGGATCAGAATCAGGATGTTCAGTTCAGAGGCGGCAATATCGAGCAGACCGCGCACGGTCGTCTTGGTGAATGCCTCGGTCGGCATTCCCAAATCTTCACAGAGCCACGCTTCATACCCCTCCGCGCCACGATCGATCAGTTCAGTTGCAATGGCTGCCGGAGTATTGACGGTATCGGTCAGAACGCAGGCTTTTTCAGCTGAGATGATTTTGTCTATCGCCTGATGCATACCTCTGCCATGAACCGAAACGAAAATGCCATCGTCCCACGGCTCTTTAATTCTGGCGAATGCATATTGCATGCTGGTTACATTGGGGAATATTTCGAGACGTTCCTTGGGGAGATTGCGGAGCAGAAAGCGTGAAATGCCAAAAAAAGTCGGGTCTCCCGAGGCGAGCAAGACAATCCGCTGCTCAGTTTTCTTGAGAAAATCGATAAGTTCGGAAAGATCACCGAGCTCTTTTTTTATGCCTGAAAAATTGGGGAAAATTTCCAGATGACGGTGATGACCGATCAAAATTTCAGCCGAGTCAATTATTTCGAGCGCCCTGGCCGGAAAACCATCCCATCCGGTAAAGCCGGCTCCTATCAGATAAATCGTTTGCTGTGTCATAGTGTGCGCCCCGTAGCGGAAGTCTGGAATCAGCCGGTGGACTATATCACCCACCCACCTAAAAATCACCAGATTATTCGAATAACCATAAAACGAGACGGACAAAAATTTCCGGCTCGAATATTCTCTGAAGTTGAATCGCGATGTATCTCCTGCCGCAGAGGCAAAATCCTCCTGAACCCTCTGCTACACTTCTGCACCATATCAAGTTACCCCGTACCGTATTTGTGCTTGCCCAACAGACACCGCTTATGGTATCTAAGACGTTCAGATTTTATGGCTGTACCGTTGTATTTTATGCTGTTTTTTACAAAGCTGACTGTTTGCAGACGGATATGATAGCCGGGCCTCGCGCAACGGCACGCCGTGAACTCCGCCAGGTCCGGAAGGAAGCAACGGCAGCGGCTCCTGCTGTGTGCCGCGGGTAAACCCGGCTATCATATGCGTCTGCAAGCTTTTCCCACGTCCCCCGGAACCACACGCTGCTCCCCCGTTCGTCGAGTGGAGAACAAGAATACCTGTGAGGTCAAATCTCTTGTCCAACGGCACGCACTATGAAGTCCTGGCAAGGAAATATCGCCCCCAGAATTTTTCCGAACTGGTGGGCCAGGAGCATGTCAGCCGTACTCTGCAAAACGCCATCGATTCCGGCCGGGTAGCACACGCCTTTCTTTTTACCGGAGCCCGTGGCGTCGGCAAGACCAGCACTGCCCGTATCATGGCCAAGACCCTCAACTGCGCAGTGGGGGTGACTCATGAACCGTGTAACAGATGCCCTCAATGTGTCGAAATCACCAAAGGGACATCAACCGATGTCTTCGAGATCGATGGCGCTTCCAATAACGGTGTCGATGACGTCCGTGACCTGCGCGACAATATCAAGTATCTTCCCTCCCACAGCCGTTACCGCATTATTATCATCGACGAAGTCCATATGCTCTCCACAAACGCCTTCAATGCACTGCTGAAAACCCTTGAAGAACCGCCGGAGCATGTCAAATTCATCTTTGCCACGACAGAACCGCACAAGCTGCCGGTAACAATCCTCTCCCGCTGCCAGCGCTTTGATTTCAAACGCGTCACCCTGACAAAGATTATCGCCCGTCTCCGCTACATTGCCGGAGAGGAAAAGGTCACCATCAGCGACTCCGCTCTGGGACTGATTGCCCGCAAAGGCGACGGCAGCATGCGTGATTCTCTCACCGCTTTCGATCAGGTGCTCGCTTTCTGTAGTGACACTGTCAGCGATGAAGATGTTGCCACCCTGCTTGGCACCATCGACCGGCGGCTGCTGGCAGAAATATCGGCGGCGGTATTCGAAGGGAACTCACAAGCCGTTCTTGCAGGCATAAAACAGGTTGATCTGGTCGGCTATAATATGCGGCAGTTCTGTCAGGAGTTGATCGAACATTTCCGCAATCTGCTGGTGATCCGTTCTGTCAAAAAACCGGAAGAAATCCTTGATATAACTGCAGCAGAGCTCGATGAACTCCGCAAACAGTCTTTGCACGTCTCCGCCCTTGATGTTCAGCGCCGTCTGACGCTGTTTATAAAGGCCGAGACCGAACTGGCGTACGCCAGTTTTCCGCGTCTCATTGTAGAAATGGCGCTTCTCAAAGCGGCTCTGCTCGCTCCACTGGTACCGATACAGGAACTGATTGAAAAGATAAAATTGCTGGAAACTGCTGCGGTTCATACACCGTCGCTGCCATGGGAAGCCGCCAGAGTCGCCGCAATACCGACCCAGCAGAATGTAGAGCCACGCACCTCAACGAACGAACCGTCGAGGCATCCTGATGCAGAACCGGCACTATCATCCAAGCCGATCGGGAATCAGACTGACTGGGGACGCTTTGTGGCTTTTGTCAATGGCAAGGATCTCCAGCATGGAGCAGTGCTTGAGCATGGCAGTCCGCTCAAACAGGAGCCCGGTGTAATTGAAATCGGCTTTCCCGCAGGCAGCTACTATCTGACCGCTGCCCAGGACGCAGAATTTGTCGCTGACGTCCAAAAATTGGCCAGTGCATTTACCGGCGGAAACACGGTTGTCCGGATAAAATCGATTGAAACAGGCTTTGCTGATGCACCATTGTCATTGGCTGAAAAAAAAAAGAGTGATGCCGAACAACTCCTCGATGAACTGAAACGGGAGGTTGAAAACCATCCTGTGACGAAAGAGGCTGAGCGGGTGTTTGGCTGCACCGTTACTGACGTACAGAGTTTTTAGTACAATAACTGAGGGGGGAAAATGTCAAAGGGATTAGCAAATATCATGAAGCAGGCTCAGATGATTCAGCACAAGATGGCGAAATTGCAGGAAGAGGCCAGCCTGAAAACAGCCACGGCAACATCCGGTGGCGGGGCCGTTACCACTACCGTTAATGGCAAAAATGAAGTAATTTCACTGGAAATAAAAAAAGAAGCGGTAGACCCGAATGATGTTGAAATGCTGCAGGACCTTGTCATCACTGCGGTTAATGAGGCTTTAAAGAAAGTCCATGCCGAGATGGGTGACGAAATGTCCAAAATTACCGGCGGCATGAGCATACCCGGCCTTTTTTAATTTCACTATAAAACTAAAAAAATGTTTTATTTGTCGCGGAATTTATGTTAACAAAATCATCCTCATTGATGCGCCTGGTTGGTGAGTTGAAAAAAATGCCCGGCATCGGGGAACGGACCGCGCTCCGACTGGCATTTCATCTTCTCAAGTCCCCCCGGAATCTGACCGCATTGTCAGAATCGCTCTGTGAGGTGAGAGACCGGGTTCGGCCCTGCTCGACCTGCTTTGCCATTACAGAGACTGATCCCTGTTCTCTCTGCTCCGGCAACAGGGATGCAAGTATCATCTGTGTCGTAGAGAACTCGCAGGATCTGATGGCCCTGGAACGAAGCAACGCATATCAGGGCACCTATCACGTTCTGGAAGGCGCCATCTCGCCGCTTTCAGGCATTGGCCCGGCCAATCTGAGGATCACCGAGCTTGTGGAGCGAATCGGAACCGGCCTGGTTCACGAAGTGGTACTTGCCACGAACTTCACCGTTGAAGGTGAAGCAACGGCGCTTTATCTGACCAGAATACTGAAACCGACCGGAGTCAGGATAAGCCGCCTGGCACACGGCATTCCGCTCGGAAGTGATATTGAGTTTGTCGATGCGGCTACTGTGCAGTGGGCGCTTCAAGGAAGAAACGTATTATAACAGCATCATATTTGTCGGAATCCAAAAAAGAGGAGGCAGTACATGAGCAGAAAAATGGTAACCATTGACGGCAACACCGCCGCCGCCCACGTGGCGCACGCCACCAACGAAGTCATCGCAATTTACCCGATTACCCCGTCGTCAGTAATGGGTGAGATCTCCGACGCCAAGAGCGCTGCCGGGGAGAAAAACATCTGGGGCACGGTCCCGCTGGTATCTGAACTTCAGTCTGAAGGCGGAGCGGCCGGTACCGTTCACGGCGCTCTGCAGGCCGGCGCACTGACGACAACGTTTACTGCCAGCCAGGGCCTGCTGCTGATGATCCCCAACATGTACAAGATCGCCGGCGAGTTGACCTCCACCGTCTTTCATGTATCTGCCCGTGCCATCTCAGCCGCCGCTCTGAATATCTTTGGCGATCATTCTGACGTCATGTCATGCCGTTCCACCGGCTGGGCGATGCTCTGCTCCAACAACGTTCAGGAAGTCATGGACTTTGCCCTGATCTCCCAGGCGGCAACCCTGCGCAGCCGTATCCCGTTCCTGCACTTTTTCGACGGTTTCCGCACCTCGCATGAAGTACAGAAAGTCGAAGAGCTGACCTTTGATGATATGCGCGCCATGATTGATGATAGCCTCGTCAATGCCCACCGCCTGCGCGGGCTCTCCCCTGACCGGCCGGAAATGCGCGGCACCGCGCAAAACCCTGATGTCTATTTCCAGGGTCGCGAAACCGTTAACCAGTTTTATCCACCCTGCATCAAGATTGTTCAGGAGGAGATGGACAAATTCGGCAAGCTCACCGGCCGCAAGTATAAACTGGTAGAGTACCACGGCGCCAAGGATGCCGAGCGTGTTGTCGTAATCATGGGTTCCGGAGCCGACACCGTTCAGGAAGTTGTTGATGCCTTGAACAAAAAAGGGGAAAAAGTCGGCGTCGTCAAGATCCACCTGTTCCGCCCGTTCCCGCTTGACGCATTTATCAAAGCTCTGCCAAAAACCGTCAAAGGTATCGCCGTTCTCGACCGCACCAAAGAGCCCGGCTCAATCGGCGAGCCGCTTTACCTTGACGTTCGCACCGCTATCGGTGAAGCAATGTCTGATGGCAAGTTCAGCTTCAAAGGCTACCCGGCCATCGTCGGCGGCCGTTACGGGCTCGGCTCCAAGGAATTCACCCCGGCCATGGCCAAAGCCGTACTCGACAACCTTAAAAAAACCAAACCGAAAAATCACTACGTCGTCGGCATCAAAGAGGATGTTACCAACTGCAGTCTCGATTATAACCCGGATTTCCGTACCGCCATGGACGGCACCTACGAGGCGATGTTCTTCGGACTCGGCTCCGACGGGACCGTCGGTGCCAACAAAAACACCATCAAAATCATCGGCGAGACCACCAAAAACTTCGCTCAGGCCTATTTTGTCTATGACTCGAAAAAAGCCGGTACGGTCACCGTTTCGCACCTCCGTTTTGGTAAAAAGACCATCAGCGCTCCGTATCTGATCGACAATGCCGATTTTATTGCCTGTCACAATTTCTCCTTCCTGGAGAAATACGACATGGTCAGCAAAGCCAAGCCGGGCGGCACCTTCCTGCTCTGTGCCCCCTTTGAGCATGACGAAGTATGGGACAAGATGCCGAAAGAGGTCCAGCAGCAGATCATCGACAGGAAATTGAAGTTCTATGTGATCAATGCCATCAAGCTGGGCGAGGATCTTGGACTGGGCGCCCGTATCAACGTTATCATGCAGACCGCCTTCTTTAAAATTTCCAACATCATCCCGCTGACTCAGGCAATAACTGAAATCAAGGATGCCATTAAAAAGAGCTACGGCAAGTCAGGCGATAAGGTTGTCGCAATGAATAATGGCGCTGTCGACGAAGCTCTCAAGAATATCCATGAAGTCAAAGTGCCGGCCAAAGCCACCAGCAAGCTCAAAATGCCGCCGGCTGTCGCCAAGAGCGCTCCCAAATTCGTTCAGGATGTTACCGGCCTGATCATCGCCGGTTTCGGCGACAACCTGCCGGTATCCCTCATGCCGGCCGACGGTACCTTCCCGACCGCTACGTCGCAATACGAAAAACGCAATATTGCTGTTGACATCCCGGTCTGGGACAGTGCCGTCTGCATCCAGTGCGCTATCTGTTCGTTTGTCTGCCCGCACGCAACCATCCGTATGAAAGTATATGACGAAAGCCTGCTCAAGAAAGCGCCGGCTACCTTCAAATCGGTTGACTGCAAGCTGCCTGAATTCAAGGGGAAGAAATTCACCCTCCAGGTAGCTCCTGAAGACTGCACCGGCTGTGGCGCCTGCGTTCATAACTGTCCGGCAAAAAACAAGGATGTACCGGACAAAAAAGCGATCAACCTGCAGTTCCAGGCACCGTTGCGCGCTGCTGAAGCGCTTAACTATGAATTTTTCCTCTCCCTGCCGGATGTCGATCCGACCCAGATGAAACTGGATACTCTGCGCGGCAGTCAGCTCGTGCGGCCAACCTTTGAATACTCCGGCGCATGCGCCGGCTGCGGCGAGACACCGTATCTGAAGCTGCTGTCCCAGCTGTTTGGCGACCGTGCCATGATTGCCAATGCCACCGGCTGTACCTCCATCTACGGTGGTAACCTCCCGACAACTCCATGGGCCAAGCGTGCCGACGGTCGCGGACCGGCGTGGTCCAACTCACTGTTCGAGGATAATGCCGAATTCGGTTTCGGTATGCGCCTCGCAGTGGATAAATTCACCGAGTCAGCCCTTGAGCTTCTGGGCCAACTGACTGCCTGCAGCTGCAAATCCTGCAAACCGATTATCCCGTTGATGAAAGAGATCCAGAGTGCCGATCAGTCTGATCAGACCGGCATCGAAAAACAGCGTGAGCGGGTTGCAGCATTGAAGAAAGGCCTGAAAGGGTGCAAGGAACGGGCTGCCGTACAACTGCTGCCGCTGGCTGATTATCTGGTCAAAAAGTCAGTCTGGTGCGTCGGTGGCGACGGCTGGGCATACGACATCGGGTACGGCGGTCTCGATCACGTCATCGCCTCCGGCAAGAATGTCAACCTGCTGGTACTTGATACCGAAGTCTACTCCAACACCGGCGGCCAGGCCTCTAAAGCCACCCCTACCGGTGCGGTCGCACAATTTGCCGCCGGCGGTAAAGCAATGGCCAAGAAGGACCTCGGCATGATGGCGATGGCGTATGGCAATGTCTATGTCGCCAACGTGGCACTTTCCAACCCCGCTCAGGTTGTCAAGGCCTTTATCGAGGCCGAGGCGTACGACGGACCGTCACTCATCGTCGCCTACTCGCACTGCATCGCCCACGGCATTGACATGACCAAGGGTGTCGATGAAAACAGAAAAGCGGTTTCCTCCGGCTACTGGCCGCTCTACCGCTATAACCCTGCCCTGGTTGCCGAAGGGAAGAACCCGCTGCAGCTTGACAGCAAGTCTCCGACGACTTCATTTGAGGACTACGCGTACGGCGAAAACCGCTACAAGGTTCTGCAGAAGGCCAATCCTGAGGCTGCAGCTTTGCTGATGAAGAAAGCAAGTGCCTGGACCGCAAGCCGCTTCGAGTATTACCAGAAGCTTGCGGCGCTCACATACGAGAAAAAGTAGTTTCCTGATGTAAGGAGTGCTAGTATCCAGCCCCGCAGAGCAATCTGCGGGGCTTTTTAAATTTATTTCCGGAGAGTCACCATGCTTAAAAATAACAATGACCTTGGCGCCTCACTGTTCAAAACCTGGACGGAAAAGCAGCGCAGTGACGAGATTGAAAAGCTGGTGCAGGGATACCGCAACGGCGTACCGGTCGGCATTCTCTGCAAAATGGCTGAAACGGTTGCGGGGGACAAGAAGAAGGCGAAGAAGTACCTCACGTTGTTTATGACAGCAGCCGAGCGAAAAGCCGCAGTAGCGGCGGCACCTGATGCGCTGCTGCCGGTCGTTAAATCATTTCTGGTGTAGTATATAAATCAACCCCCCTCAGTCCCCCCTTATCAGGGGGAAGCTTTGAAGTCTCCCCTGACAAGGGAAGATTTAGAGGGGTTTGCAGTTAAAGGATAAGAGTTACACTGCACCAAAAATAACGGAGAACTAATTATGCAAAGAATCTTTATCGCCGGGTGCGGCTACATCGGAGAGCGAATAGCTCATTCGTACCTGAAATCAGGGGCAGATGTCACCTGTATGGTGAGATCTCCGGAACATGCTTCCCGCCTCGATGCAGCCGGTTTTTCAACTGTTATCTCCTCCTTTGATGAACAGACCGCTATCCCGCCGCTTACATTGTCTGGTTCGGTTATTTTCTATCTCGTCCCCCCGCCTGGCGGCGGAATTACCGACAGCCGCGCCAGGAATTTCATCGCGCGAATTTCAGGCGGGGAAAAACCGGCAAAGATCATCTATATGAGTGCAACGTCGGTGTACAGTGACAACAACGGTGCTGTAGTCACGGAAGATTCCCCAGCGTGCCCTGATTCGGCAATGGGCAAACGCCGCCTTGACGCTGAAAGCGCTTTTCGGGAATTTGGCGCCGCCACTGCTGTACCGGTCATAATCCTGCGCGTCAGCGGCATTTATGGCCCCGGTCGTCTGCCGGTAATGCAGATCAGCCAGGGGCAGCCGCTGCTGAACGAAGAGGAGTCCGGCCCGAGTAACCGCATTCATGCTGACGATCTTGCTGCTGTCTGCATTGCTGCTGCAGAGCGTGGCAGCAACGGCGACATTTTTAATGTCTCGGACGGGAAACCTTCGAGCATGACATCTTATTTCAATGCCTGTGCCGATGCCCTGGGGTTGCCGCGCCAGCCTCAGGTGACGCTGGCCGAAGCGCGCCAGGCCATGTCACCGCTGATGTTCTCCTATGTCACTCAGGCACGGATACTAGATAACCAGCGGATGCTGAACCATCTCGGCATTCGACTCCGCTATGAAAACCTGGCGGATGGACTTGCCGCTTCAGTTATGGCTTGTCATCAGAAGTGAAGAAGTATATATTCAAAGTAACGAAATGATTGCGAGGATTCCAACGAGTCCTCATTTGCCCTGGTAACTTCCCCTCCTAGTTGCCGGGGCTTTTTTTTGTGAACAACGGGGTTACGGTTGACGCACCGGGGCGGTTATGTTTTAATCATCCTGTGGAAACAGTCGCCTACATAGCCCTCGGATCGAACCTCGGCGACCGGGAACTCAACCTGCTGCGCGCTGTTGCTGAAGTCGGGAAACTGCCGGAGAGCAGGGTAACAGCGCTTTCTTCGTTCTATGAAACGTCTCCGGTTGGCGCTGTAGCGCAGAACGCCTTTTACAACGCGGTACTGAGGCTCTCGACACGGCTTGACGCCCGCACCCTGCTGCACCGAATGCTGCAGATTGAAGATGAAGCCTTCAGGCGGATTCGGACAATACCGCAGGGACCACGCACCATAGATCTCGATCTTCTGCTCTACGGAGACAGTGTCATTGCCGAAGAAAATCTCGTTGTTCCTCATCCGCGTCTCACGGAACGCCGCTTTGTACTGCAGCCGTTCTGTGAAATAGCCCCGGAAGTGATACATCCGCTGACCGGGAAAACTGTCTGCGAACACCTTGCCTCGCTGAATTCAAACGAGACGGTCGTTAAATTATAATCGGGGAGTCTGCGTGATCAGATTATTAGTAATTGGCCTGCTGCTGTACCTTGGTTACCGCATCATTATTTCACTCACTTCAGCAAAAAAACCTCTGGTGAAGCCTGGCGAAAACCATGGCCCCGCCGGCGTAGAGACCCACCGTGATCCGGTCTGCGGGGTATATGTTTCAGAGGAGACGGCGATCATCGGCAGACATGACGGCCAGCGCCACTATTTTTGTTCGATGAATTGCCTTGAAAAATATCGCGAACAGCTTGACCATTCTTCACCAACATAATCGGGAGGCAACAATGAAATTTTTTATCGACACTGCAGATGTAACGGAAATTCGCGAAGCACACGCACTCGGCCTTGTAGACGGTGTAACCACCAATCCGTCGCTGATAGCAAAATCGGGGCGCAAGTTCAAAGATGTCATCAAGGAGATCGTCTCGATCGTTGACGGCCCGATTTCTGCCGAAGTGATCTCGCTGGATGCTCCGGGAATGATCAAGGAAGGGAAAGAACTCGCCAAAATCCACAAAAACATCGTTGTCAAGCTGCCGATGACCCCTGAAGGGCTGAAAGCCTGCAAGGCGCTCACCGACAAAGGCATTAAAATCAACGTAACGCTCATTTTTACCGCGATGCAGGCGCTGTTGGCCGCCAAAGCCGGTGCGACGTACGTCTCCCCGTTTGTTGGTCGTCTCGACGACATTTCGCAGGACGGCATGGGCATTATTGAAGATATCCGCACCATCTTTGACAACTATGGCTATATGGCAGAGATCATCGTAGCCAGCGTGCGTAACCCGATTCATGTCCTCGACTCGGCTCTGATCGGCGCAGATATTGCGACAATCCCCTATTCCGTCATGATTCAGTTGGCCAAACATCCGCTGACCGACGCCGGTATCGAGAAGTTTCTCAAAGATTGGGAAAGCGTGCCAAAATAGTCTATGGAAGCAAAACTGCGGATCATTATTGTCGAAGATGAAGAGGTTCTGCGCACCGTACTGGTGACCATTCTTACCCGCCTCGGCCATGATGTGCGAGGTGCCGGTGATGGTGCCGCACTGGATCTGGCCCTGGCCGATTACCCGGCAGATGTGGTTGTGCTTGATCTTAACCTGCCGGATGAGGATGGCGTTGATATTGCCCAGAGGTTGCGCCGGACGTGCAGCTGCGGCATCATCATGACAACTGGCCGGGGTCAGGTAGAGGAACGGGTGAATGGTTTCCAGGGCGGAGCTGATCTCTACTTTGTCAAACCGATCGATCCTCTGGAACTTCATGCTGCGCTGCTCAATCTTGCCAGGCGACTCACGCCGGCTGAAAGCCCCGCAAAAAAGATCGCCTGGCACTTTGATCCGCAGTTATCAACCGTACGCACTCCCCATGGTATCAGTATTAATCTGACGGCACACGAGTATATTGTCATGCAGCAGCTGCTCGCTGTGCCGGGCAAGACGGTCAGTCGCTCAGAGCTCTTTTCGGCTTTGGGACATCCCGATGATGAGTATGGCAGCAAACGGGTGGAGACACTCTTGAGCCGCTTGCGCTCAAAAGTACGCCATTTCGATCCTGAATCCGAACTGCCGATCCGTGCGCGCCACGGCATCGGCTACGCTTTTCTTGCCGATCTGCAACAATAATTTCTTACCTCTCCGGCCTTTTCCTGCGCCGCTTCATCACCAGTTCTCTCGTTAAAATGTAAGAAAGTGTAAGTATCATTTACCGTCAGTAGTGCTATTTTGGGAAGCTGAAAATATGACTTAAGTAACGCGTACTTAAAGATTCCCCGACGTAAATGTAGAGCGAAACCGCAGAATCAGGAGCCGATTTTGGATACAACGCGACCCCTTTCTGCCGGCTTTCCAAAACGATACAGCATTCCCCTCTTTCTGGTGCTGGTCGTCGCCGGCCTGGCAGGCAATTATTTCAAACTTCCGATCTTCCTCAACATCGACTTTATCTTCGGCAGTATCTTCGCCATGCTGGCTCTCCAGCTCTTCGGCCGTGGCCGCGGCATTGCTTCCGCCGCACTAATTGCCGGTTACACCTATATCCTCTGGAATCACCCGTACGCCATTATCATCATGACCGCCGAAGTGGCAATTGTCGGCTGGCTGATGGGGCGCCGCAAGATGGGCATGGTTCTGGCTGATACGCTGTACTGGCTCATCATCGGTATGCCGCTGGTCTACTTGTCTTATCACCTTGTCATGCACGTCCCTGCAAGCAATACCTACATTGTCATGGCCAAACAGGCTCTGAACGGTATTGCCAATGCCCTGGCCGCCCGACTAATTTTCACCGGATATGCCATCCGCTCACGCTCATTGCTGATATCATATCGTGAAATTATCTATAACCTGCTGACATTGTTTGTGTTGTGTCCAGTACTGGCACTGCTGGTGGTAAGCAGCAGAACCGATTTTGCCGAGACGGACCGCCGTATTCGCAACACGCTGATGCAAGAGAGTCGGCACGCAACTCTTTTATTGGAAAACAGAGTGTTGAAAAGTAATGGCACATACAACGGCATTATCACTGAGAACATCGATTTGAGGCAGCTTTCGGAGGATTTCGGCAAGCATACGGTTGAAAATTCACTGTTCTATACATTGCTGGACAAAACCGGCACCGTTATTATGAGCAACCGCACCGATCAAACGGTGATGAAACCCTTCCAACGGGGTTCAGGGGTGCTTACCCGTCTTGATAACGCGATCAGTCAGTGGCTGCAGACGCTCCCACCTAATACTGCTGTCACGGAACGCTGGGAGAACTCACTCTATGTTACGGAGAGCACGGTTGGCGATCTTGCTGAATGGAAGCTGATCCTGGAACAACCGGTGGCACCCTTTCAGAAAGCGCTTTACGAAAACTATACCGGTAAGCTGACTCTCCTGTTTCTTACATTCCTCGGAACGCTTGTATTCGCTGAAGTATTGAGCCGCAGGGTTGCCGAGACACTTGTCAGGCTCGGTTTTCTGACGCACCAGCTTCCTGACAAGCTGATAAACGGTAAGACAGATATTGTCTGGCCGGATAGTGCTATAGAAGAGACAAACCTCCTGATCAATAATTTCAAAGAAATGGCGAATGCGTTGAGTAAGCTGTTGGCTCAAGTCACGCAGGGCAACGAAATGCTTGAGATGCGTGTGAAGGAACGATCGACAGAGTTACAGGTCAGTGAACAGCGCTTCCGTTCATTTGTCGAAAATATCAACGACGTCCTGTTCGTGCTGACATCGGAAGGGCGCTTCAGCTATGTTTCAGCGCAGTGGCACACGGCTTTCGGCTATGAACTGAGCGGAACTGTCGGCCAGCTGTTTTTACCCTTTGTTCATCCCGATGATGTTGCCGAATGTCTGGCGTTTCTACACCAGGTTATCGAAACGGGAGAAAAAGGTACTGGGGTTGAATATCGAGTACGCTGTAAAGACGGCACCTATCTCTGGTACCGGGCGAATGCATCTCGTATGATAGATCCTGCCTTTGGTGCGAAGCTGCTGGTCGGCATCGGACGGGACATCACCGTGGAACGGCAGTCGGAAGAAAAACTGCGGCAGTTCAACGAATTACTCGATATGCAGGTATTTGAGCGGACAAAGGATCTGCAGAATGAGCGCCAGCGCCTGGCAAATATTATATCCGGAACCGCGGCTGGCACCTGGGAATGGAACGTTCAAACCGGGGAAGCCGTCGTTAGCGAGCGCTGGGCCGAAATAGCCGGCTATACGCTGGATGAAATTTCCCCCGTCTCGATTGAAACCTTGATGATGCTGACGCATCCGGAGGATTTTAGAGAAAGCATGAATAAAGTGGAACAACATTTACGTGGCGAACTCGACTATTTTGAGAGCGAAATGCGGATGTGTCACAAGGAGGGCCACTTTGTATGGGTACTTACTCGCGGTAAAGTGATTACCTGGAGTAGAGACGGGAAAGCACTGGTGATGATGGGAGTTCATCAGGATATCACCGAGAGTAAAAAACTCAAAGATCAGTTGATGCAATCCCAGAAGATGGAGGCGGTCGGGCAGCTTGCCGGCGGCCTTGCTCACGATTTCAACAACGTACTCAGCATAATCAACGGCTATTGCTTCCTGTTGCAGATGGATGACGAGCAGAATCAACAACAGCAGGAATCTATTGAGCGGATTCTGGCGGCTTCACATCGTGCGGCAGAGTTGACCCGCAGCATGCTTGCCTTCAGCCGATCACAGGTCATGAACCCGGTGAAGCAGAATTTGAATGGGATTGTTGCCAAAACAGGGGGCTTCATCGAGAAAATCATCGGCGAGAATATTCACTTTAAATCCATTGTCAAAGAAGCGACACTCTCCGTGTTTGTTGACGGCGGCCAGATTGAACAGATTCTCATCAACCTGGCCAACAATGCCCGGGATGCCATGCCAGACAGTGGCGAATTGACCATCGTCACGGAAATGATGCAGATGGATCACAGGTTCATCACTGAGCATGGTTTCGGTACACCGGGGCGGTATGCACTTATTACCGTTTCTGATACCGGGACCGGAATGGATGAAGCGACCAGGAATAAAATCTTCGAGCCGTTTTTCACCACGAAAGCGGTTGACAAGGGGACCGGACTAGGACTGGCAATGGTGTATGGCATTACCAAACAGCACAATGGCTTTATTGATGTCTCCAGTACACCGGGTCACGGAACCAGTTTTATGGTGTACCTGCCGATAGTCACGATGGAAGCGCCATCCGACAGCGTGAAAATCGTCACTGGCCTGGAGGTGCCGTCCGGGACTGAGACGATTATGATTGCAGAGGACAATGCCGATTTGCGGGCATTTATGCGCAACATACTGGTCACGCTCGGCTACCGGGTGATTGTTGCCGCCGATGGTCAGGAAGCGGTTGATATGTTCAGGGATAACATGGATGCCATTCAGTTGATTGTCATGGATATGATCATGCCGAACAAAAGCGGCAAAGCGGCATACGACGAGATCCTGCAGCTCAGGCCGGGTACCAGGGCACTGTTCAGCAGCGGTTACAGCGCAAACATCGTCCAGGAGCAGGGGGAGTTGGGTGAATTCGCCGAGTTTATTGCCAAGCCGGTTGAGCCGGTACTGTTTTTGAAGAAGGTCCGGGCAATGCTGGATCGGTAGGAGATCAGGCGAACGGCAATAAACAACGTACCATTATAAGTTACGCCAACATTGGAGAGGCAAAAGTTTATTGCCGACAATTCCGCATCAAAAGGAGAGTACCACCCATGGCACATATACTGATACTGGATGATGAAGCGGATCTTCGCTTTATTCTGAAAACGTTTCTTACAAGCGAAGGGCACACGATTGATACCGCCACAGACGGGAAGGCCGGGTTACGCCTTGTGGAGCTTCACCACTACGATCTGATAATTACCGACATCGTCATGCCGGAAATGGACGGACTGGAGTTTATCTCTACGATTAGACGGAAATTCCCGGACATGCGGATCATCGCGATGAGCGGGGGGACGGCTAAATTAGACAAGAACCTCCTGCTGGCAACGGCCAAATTAATGCGGGCAGGGACCGTTATTGATAAGCCGCTCGACATGATAGCGCTGAAAACGGCTGTGAATGAAGTGCTGGCTGGTTGAACCGGTGAACATCGAGTTAATGGCAGATTCCCGTTTGACCGCACGGCACAATTGAACTACAATGTCCCATTTATTTCTCTAAACGGGACAATCGATGAAAAAACCAGGTACCCCCCTCTCCATCCTCTTCTCTGCTTCCGAAGCAGCACCTTTTGCCAAGGAGGGCGGCCTTGGCGATGTTGTTGGCGCGCTCCCCAAGTACCTCTCCCGCATGGGACATGATGTTCGCGTTGTCCTCCCGCGCTACTACAGTGTCAAGCCGGAGAAGTATGATCTCAAACTGCTGCCGGGGACACTGGTCGTGCCGATGGGCATCATCGGCTATCAGTACTGCGGCGTCTGGGAAGGACGCTTGCCGGGGTGTGATGTGCCGATCTATTTTCTGGAGCACGAAGCCTATTATGGCCGCTCCGGGCTCTACCAGCAGGATGGTGAGGGGTACCTCGATAACGACAACCGTTTCGTCTTTCTCTCCAAGGCGACGCTCGAACTGTGCAAGATGCTCAACTTCACGCCGGATGTGATCCATGCCCACGATTGGCACACCAGCGTCATTCCGGTACTGCTGAACACCTCGTACCTGCATGATCGCTTCGTCGGCAATGCCGCGTCACTGCTGACGCTGCACAACATGCAGTATCAGGGGAACTTTTATCCCGGCCTGATGGATGTGATTGGCGTCGGCTGGAAGCATTTCAACTATCTTGAGCTGGAAATGAACGATGAAGTCAACCTGCTGAAAGGGGGGATTTACCACGCGACCCTGCTCAACACGGTCAGTGAGGAGTATTCCCGGGAGATCCAGACCGCCGCTTTTGGCTGGGGACTTGAAGGGGCGATACGGGATCGGGCCGCCGACTTGAGCGGCATCATCAACGGCGTTGATTACGAAGAGTGGGATCCGGCGACGGATCCGTTTATTGCCGCCAATTATACGTCCCGTACGGTAAAAAAAGGGAAAGCCGCCTGCAAGCGCGACCTTCAGGTTGAGCTGGGACTCCCGCAGCGGGATGATGTCCCGCTCTTCGGGATCGTTTCCCGTATGGTCAAGCAGAAAGGCACCGATATCCTGGCCGAGGCCATTCACCGCATCATGGAGATTGATTGCCAGTTTGTGGTGGTCGGCAACGGCGAACCGTGGGCGCATTTCTATTTCGGCGACATTGCCGCCCTCTACCCGGAAAAATTCGCCTGTTTTATCGGCTACAGCGAAGCGCTTGCCCACAAGGTTGAAGCGGGCGCAGACTTTTTTGTCATGCCGTCCGCCTTTGAACCGTGCGGCCTGAATCAGATGTATTCCCTCGCCTACGGTACCCCTCCGGTCGTGCGCGCGACCGGCGGCCTTGCCGACAGCGTCGAAAACTTTAACGAAGCGGTCATGAGCGGCGATGGTTTCAAATTCTGGAACCATAGTGCTACGGCGCTGTTTGACACAGTCGGCTGGGCTGCCTGGACTTTTTTCAACAACCCGAAGGGGCTAGCCGCACTGCGCAAAAACGGCATGAAGAAGCGTTTTACCTGGGAGGCCGCGGCCCACAAATATGATGAACTCTACCGCCTGGCGATTTTGCGGCGGAGGGGTGGAGAATATTTCCGGAATCGGTTTGAGGGGTAGGTCGTGCCGGAAACAGGGATATTCAAAAAAATCAGCATCTTTCTGGAGATGATCAAGTTTTCTCACACGGTCTTCGCTCTACCGTTCGCTTTGACCGGCGCGTTGCTGGCTGCCGGAGGAGTCCCCTCGCTCCGCCATATATTCTGGATTATTATGGCAATGGTTGGTGCCCGTACCGCCGCGATGGCGATGAACCGGCTGATTGATGCCGGTATCGATGCCCATAACCCGCGCACCGCAGGACGGGCCATTCCGGCCGGACTGATCAGCAAAGGGATGACCCTGTTTTTTATCATCGTATCTACAGCCCTGATGTTCTTTTCTGCGTTTATGCTGAATCCGCTCTGCCTGAAACTTGCCCCGCTCGCCCTGTTTTTTCTGCTGCTCTACTCCTATTGCAAGCGCTTCACCGCCCTCGCCCACGTTGTCCTCGGCATCTGCCTGGCAGCTGCGCCGATCGGCGCCTGGGTGGCGATTCGCGGCACGATTGATCCACCGGCGCTGATTCTGGGAGCGGTGGTACTGTTCTGGGTTGCCGGATTTGATATTCTCTATGCGCTGCAGGATCTGGAGTTTGACCGGGCGGCGGGATTGCACTCTATCCCGGTCCTGCTCGGCGTTACCGGTTCAATTCGGACGGCCAGGATTTTTCACACGATCATGATCGCACTGCTGTTCACTCTCTACAACTTCATGCACCTTGGGATTTTTTTTCTACTCGGCACTGTTGCTGCGGCGGTAATGCTGATCTACGAGCACTGGCTGCTGCGCAGCGGTGATCTGAGTAAGCTCGACGCGGCTTTTTTCAACATGAACGGCTACATCAGTGTCACCGTTGTGCTCTTTGCGGCTGCCGACGTCCTGATGAGGTAACTGCTGATATTTCCTGCACACATAGCGTCCTATCTGACCAAGCGGGGAATTGGCGCTACCTGGGCGCTCCATGAAATGCCCGACCGTTTTTTCTCCGCTGCAGTGGTCATCCCCTCCCTGGCTGAAGCCGTCAATCTGCCGCAGACGCTTGAATCGCTCTCCCGCAACCCTGCCGATCTACTGGAGCGTTTCCTCATACTGATCATCGTCAATCAGCGAGCCGATGCCTCAGACTCGGAAACCGCAGATAACCGTGAAACGCTGAGGCTGCTGCCGCTCTGGAAAGAGCAGTTTCAGCTGCCCAACCTGTGCTGGGTTGATGCCGCCTCACCCGGTAGAGAATTGCCCGCCAGACAGGGGGTCGGCCTGGCGCGCAAGATCGGCCTTGATCTGGCGCTGTCGCTGCTCGATTATCGCACTGCAAACCCGTTTCTGGTCTGCCTCGACGCCGACACCGTGGTGCAGGCTGACTACCTCCCCGCGCTCACCGGTCATTTTTCCTGTTCCTCCGCAGGCGGCGCAAGCATACCCTACCGGCACCGCTCTGCCTCCGATCCGGCGGGGCAGTCTGCCATTGACCGTTACGAACTGTTTTTGAGAACGTATGTGCTCGGCCTGCAACTGGCCGGTTCACCATACGCATTTCATACGGTAGGGAGCGCCATGGCCAGCACAGCGTCGGCATACGTTGCCTCCGGCGGCATGAACCGGCGTCTGGCCGGTGAAGATTTCTATTTTCTGCAGCAGGTACACAAAACATCAGGCGTCGAGCCTTTACACGGAACGGCCGTACATCCTTCGCCCCGTTCATCACACCGGGTCCCATTCGGGACCGGTCGGGCCGTGGGCGATATGCTGGCAGATGGAGAGCAGCGGTTCCTTTTCTATCAGCCGGATGTGTTCTCGATTGTAGGAGAGTGGTTGGCGTGTGTGGCAGACCATGGTGAAGAAGATGCGCTTCTGTTGCAGAAACGAGCTGCCCTGATATCGCCGGTTCTGTGCGATTATCTCGATCAGACCGGTTTCAAGAGCGCCTGGGGAAATCTGAAGAAAAATAACCGCGAGAAAGTTACATTACAAGCTGCTTTCCACGGCTGGTTTGACGCCTTTCGCACCATGCGGCTGATTCATGAGTCGAGTGACCGGAGTTACCCGCGAATACCGCCGAATGAAGCGGTTGTGCCGCTGCTGGAGCAAGCCGGCATAACCTGCACCAGCAGCATGACTATAGGCGGGCAGCTGGAGTTGTTACGAACGTTACAGGACGGAAATGGTTACCCGGGCCGGGTTGAACTGATTCCGGTTATATAGAGCGTTACCTCGCCCCCCGGTTTACGGACGATAACCTCATCATCAAGCTTCTTGTGCAGCAGCGCCTGCCCGACCGGTGAATCCATGCTGATCCTGCCGACGCTGACGTCGATCTCATCCGGGCCGACCAGCTGGTAGCTCCGCTCGTCACCGCCTTCTTCTTCGTAGGTGACCCAGCAGCCGAAGGTAACCTGCTTCGGGTTCGCCGGAACCGTTGCCACCTTCAGCACTTTCAGGCGCGAACCGAGATGTTTCAGCTTGCGATCAATCTCGCGCAGCCTTTTTTTCCCGTAGATGTATTCGGCGTTTTCCGAGCGATCACCCTCTGCAGCTGCGTCAGCAACCCCTCTGACAACCTTGGGACGTTCGACTTTCCAGAGGTGGTCATATTCTTCGCACAGCTTTTTCAGCCCTTCTGCAGAAATCAGGTTCGTCATTCAGGTGCTCCGGTTCATAAGACAAAAACAGCCCGCGCAGGCGGGCTGTCTGGTAATAGTGTGGACGTGTGAAAAATTATTTTGCGACGTCAAGCAGCTCAACATCAAACAGCAGGGTGGCGTTCGGAGGAATGACGCCGCCGGCGCCCCGTTCACCATAGCCAAGCTTGGCAGGAATAATAAGCTTGCGCTTGCCGCCGACTTTCATCGTCATGACGCCTTCGTCCCACCCCTGAATAACCTGGCCGACGCCGATTGAGAAGGAGAACGGTTCATTGCGGTCAACCGAGCTGTCAAACTTTTTGCCGTTTTCAAGTGTTCCGGTGTAGTGAACCTTGACCGCTTTACCGGCAGTCGGCGCTGCTCCCTTACCGACTACAACGTCAACATACTTGAGACCGGATGCTGTTGTTACCGTCTTGCCGCCATCCTTCTTCGCTTCCTGTGCGGCAAAAGCCGGCACAGCAAGCAGTGCTGCCATAAAAACCGATGCTACCATTGTACTGAAACGCTTCATTGATGTAACCCCCCGGATGTTTTTTTGCTGCTGTCGACAAGATAGTTGGTTTTCCTCGCGCTGGCAACAGGGATTTTGCATGGATGCGGCACGTCCTGTCACGAGCAATATCATTGACACGCGACAGGATCTTCTGTAATTTTCTTGATGGTTGGCTGGTTGTGGGATAAGGTATCGATAAGGAGGTGTGAACCATGCCAAACAAAGCGCTTCATATTGCCCAGATTTATAAAAGTATCTACCTGTTGCCTGAGGACAAGTTGCAGGAGGTGAAAGATTACATTGAATTTATTTGTGTCAAGGTAACCCCACGCAAGAGAAATGTCGTAAAGTTGGGCGGCATCTGGCAGGGGAAAGGATTTGAGAATCTTACTGATTTGGACGGAGAGTTGAAAGCTATCCGTATGAAAGCGACCGAATCCATCCTCGGAAAAGATTATTGAATATGGATTATCTTGCCGACACAGTGACAATTATCCGTCATTTTTCAAAAACCGGCTCCATTGGAAAAGAGGCTCGGAATATACTTGCAGCCGCTGAAAAGGGCAGAGTTAGCATTCATCTTTCTGTCCTCTCCCTTGTTGAAATCATGTACCTTTCTCAAAAGAACCGTATCGCCATTGACCTCGCCGAAACTATCCGCATTATCAACGCCTCTGAAAATTACAGCATTATAGACCTATCCCCCGGTATTGTGACCGTTGCCGATTCAATCGGTTTTTATGAACTGTTCGACCGTCTCATCATAGCTACAGCGCGATTTCTCGATGTTCCGCTGTTGACGTGCGACAAGGAAATCAGAAAATCTCAAATTATTGAGGTTATCTGGGAATAACTCGCATACCGTAACCTTCCCCACCTCCAAAACCGTGGAAAGTGCCACCAGTGCCTTCGAGATGATAATAAAGTGTTACAGGACAGATGCACATTCTTGACTTACGATATCATTATTGATACTATTCCACCGTTTACTCAAGGCTATCGAACGGAGGGAGGTCGAACGTGGCACAGAAAAACGAAAATCGAGACAAGTACACCTATCGTGTTACCTGGTCTGAAGAGGATGCCGAATATGTTGGACTTTGTGCTGAATTCCCCAGCCTTAGCTGGCTTGCGCAAACTTCGGAAGCGGCTCTTAAAGGAGTCAGCGCCCTTGTTCACGAGATCACTGAGGAAATGCGAAAAAATGGTGAACCGGTTCCTGAACCGCTTGCCACCAAACACTTTAGCGGCAAGTTTATGATCCGTGTTCCTCCTGACGTTCATCGTCAGCTATCAATCGAAGCCCTTGAAGCCGGTGTGAGCCTCAACCGCCTGGCAAGTGCAAAGCTGAGCCACTAATTCTGAAAAAGGACCATTCATGCTCGCACCACATCTGCTCAAAGAGCTGACTGCTATTGTCGGCTCCGACAATATCGCGACCGGCAAACAGGACATGATCTGCTATGGCTATGACGCCACCCAGATGGAGTTCCTGCCGGATGCTGTTGTCCATCCGGCTAATGCTGAAGAAGTTTCTGCCGTTCTTAAGCTGGCGAACCGGGAAGGGTTTCCGGTGTTTCCGCGTGGCGCCGGCAGCGGCTTTACCGGCGGGTCGCTCCCCAAGGGGGGCGGTGTCGTGCTGGTGACGACCCGCATGAACCGCATTCTGCGCATCGACACCGAAAACCTGATTGCCGAAGTTGAGCCGGGCGTCGTGACGGAGCAGTTCCAGATCGCGGTTGAAAAACTCGGTTTTTTCTATCCTCCTGATCCCGCCTCGCTCAAGTTTTCCACGCTGGGGGGGAACGTCGCTGAAAACGCGGGGGGACCGCGCTGCGTCAAGTACGGCGTCACCCGTGACTTCGTTATGGGCCTTGAACTGGTACTGCCGACCGGCGAAATTATCCGCACCGGCGGCGAGACGTACAAGGCGGTGGTCGGCTACGACATGACCCGCCTGCTCTGCGGCAGTGAAGGGACGCTCGGTGTCATTACCAAGATCATCTTCAAAATTCTGCCCTTTCCCGATGCCAAGAAGACCATGCTGACGATCTTCGATTCGATCGATGGCGCCGCCAAAGCGGTCTCGACGATTATCGGCAACAAAATCATTCCGACCACGCTTGAATTTATGGATTATGCCACGTTGCAGTGCGTCGAGCGCCGCTTTAATCTTGGTATCCCGGCTGAAGGGCGGGCGGTGCTGCTCATTGAAGTTGATGGCGATCGCGACCTGATCGAAAAGCAGGCGGCGCAGATTCATGAGCTGATCAAACCGCTCGGTCTGGTGCAGTTTCGGGCGGCCAAAGATGCTGCCGAATCAGAAGAGCTCTGGCGGGTGCGACGACTCGTTTCGCCGTCGCTGCGGGATATCAACCCGACTAAATATAATGAGGATGTCGTCGTGCCGCGCAGCAAAGTGCCGGACATCATCCGCACCATCGAGAAAATACAGGCAAAATACGATATCCCGATTGTCAACTTCGGCCATGCCGGTGACGGCAATATCCATGTTAATATTATGGTTGACAAGGATGTTCCCGGCATGGACGAGAAGGCGCATGAGGCGATCCGTGACGTTTTTCAGGCTGCGCTGGACCTGAACGGCACCATGTCGGGTGAGCACGGGGTCGGGCTTTCGAAAGCCCCCTATATAGAACTTGAGCTCTCCCCGCAGCAGATCACCGCCATGAAAGCGATCAAGGCGGCACTTGACCCAAATAACATATTGAATCCGGGAAAAATGTTTCCCTGGCCGGAGAAATCACATGACGCATGACACAGCAAAAGAAGTTCAGAAGAAGCCGCTGATCGGACGCATCGTACCGACGGAAATTTTTCTGCTCTGTATGGGAATCGCCACGCTAACCTATGGAATTGTCAATAGCATGACCATGAGTATATTCTGGGGATGCATCATCATTCCCGGAGTATTTATTCTCCACCATGTTCGTAAGACGGATTGGACCAAGCATTGGCAGGAGATGGAGGCAGAGCAGAAAATTGCCATTGAGCGTGCCGAACAACGCAGGCGAGCCGTTGAAGAAGCACGGAAGGGTGCCGATGAAGGAAAATAGCCCAAGTACCATAGTGCTGGCATCGGCATCGCCGCGCCGCAGCGAACTGATGTCATTGGCGGAGATTGAATTCGCTGTTGTTCCGGCAGACATCTGTGAGGATATCCTGCCGGGTGAACTGCCTGTTGATCATGTCGTGCGCCTCTCACATGAAAAAGCTGATGCGGTGGCGGAGAGAACGCCCGGCCGCTTCTTCATCGGTGCTGATACGATCGTGGTACTGGATGGCGCCATTCTCGGCAAACCGGTTGATGCAGGTGACGCACTCCGCATGTTGTCCGGGCTGTCCGGCAGGAATCATGAGGTCATTACCGGTTTCACGGTTTATGACAAAATCGGTGGCATCCATATCAGCCGCAGCGTCTGCACCGAAGTGACTTTCAAAAAGCTGCAGCATTATGAAATTGCGGCATATATTGCTACCGGCTGTCCGATGGATAAAGCCGGGGCCTATGCGATTCAGGGTGGTGCGGTCCATTTTGTCCGTTCCATCAACGGGTCATACACCAATGTGATCGGTCTGCCGATGACGGAACTGTACGAAGTGCTGCAGGCCATGCAGGCCGTTGAGTAAGCGCCATGAGCATCTCCTCTCATCTGGCTCAGATTAACCAGCGTATTCATGCTGCGGCTCACCAAGCCGGGCGCGATCCCGCCACCGTCCGCCTCGTTGCCGTGTCAAAGACCCGCCCGTCGGCGGATATCGTAGAGGCATACCAGGCAGGGCAGACGGTTTTCGGGGAAAATTATATTCAGGAACTGGTGCCGAAGCTGGCAGAGGTGTCAGAGGCTGTCGAGTGGCATGTTATCGGCCACCTGCAAAGCAACAAGGTTAAATATATCGCCGGTCAGGTGGCACTGATTCATTCAGTTGACCGCATATCACTGGCGTCTGAGATCAATCGGCAGTGGGGTAAACTCGGCAAAATCTGCAACATTCTGGTCCAGGTAAATATTTCCGGGGAAACTACGAAATCAGGGACAACCGAGGCTGGGGCGATTCAACTGGTACGGGCATGTGCCCTGCTGCGAAACATCAGGGTGCGCGGGCTGATGACGATGCCGCCATTTTTTGATGATCCTGAAGCGGCGCGGCCTTTTTTTGCCGGGTTGCGGCGCTTATCGGAGGCCGTTACCGCTGAGAATATCGCAGGAGTTGATATGGCCGAACTTTCCATGGGGATGTCAGGTGATTTTGAAGCGGCAATTGAGGAAGGGGCCACACTGGTCAGAGTCGGCACGGCAATTTTCGGCAACAGGTAAATCTCGCAAACTGAGAGCAACAAAAGAGGGGATGGCCAAAGCCATCCCCTCTTTTGTTGCAATACGTTCAATTAATCACAACATCAATGATCAATCGCTTTAGCCATGCCAAGACCGGTATTCTGTCGGACATAGACTTCGTCGAACATGTCTTCAGCCCGCTTGTTCGGGAACATTAAAGCACCGAGAATAGCGGCGAGGAAGCCGAGCGGGATCGAAATGATACCCGGGTTTTTCAACTTGAGGATCGGCTCGCTGAGGCCCATGATCGATTTGCCGTCTTTGCCCAGCACGTCTTTTTGTGCTTTGGCAAGAGCCTTGGTGTCTTTCTCGGACAGCGTTGCACCAGGAGGCAGAGCAGCCTGCTTTTTCTCCATGGCGGTGATTACTTTGGCGGCGCCGGCAGCAACCAGTTTCGGATAGGTCATGTTCGGGGAAACCATAACGAGACCGATCGAGGCGATCGTACCGACTACCAGACCGGAGATAACGCCGGCGGTGTTGAACTTGCGCCAGAAGAGCGACAGCACGACAACCGGCAGGTTACCGGATGAAGCAACAGCGAACGCCAGCGCCACCAAGTGGGCAACGTTGGCTTTTTCAGCCAGGAGGCCGATGCCGATACCGACAACACCAACAACCAGAGACGTAATACGGGCAGCCATAACCTGCTCGTGCTGGTCGGCATGACCATCCTTGATGACGTTAACATAGATGTCATGAGCGATAGCTGCGGAGGCAGCCAGAACCAGGCCGGAAACAACAGCGAGGATGGTGGCGAACGCTACTGAGCAGAGGAAGGCAAGGAAGATATCGCCAAGGATCGGAGCGATATCGGCGCCCAACTGCTGTGCCAGCATCAGGGTAGCCATGTTGCCGCCCGGGTCAACAGAGATGATGCCCTGCGGTGTCAGGTTGATGGCGGCACCGAAACCGAGCAGCGTGGTGAGGACGTAGAAGCCGCCGATGATGAACATGGCGATAATTACGGATTTACGTGCGGCCTGGGCGGTCGGTACGGTGAAGAAGCGCATCAGGATGTGCGGCATACCGGCGGTACCGAGAACGAGGGCCATACCGAGGGAAATCTGGTCAAGCGGGGCCTTCATGAACAGACCAGGCTCAAGGAAACGCTGACCGGCAGCCTCTCCGGTAAGGAGGTCTGCCCCTGTCTTTCCGTCTTTCAGCAGCAGTGTGTTGACGTGGGCCTGAATGTCAGGGCTCTGTACGATTGAATCAAAGAAACCGATTATATTGAAGCCGGATTTAGCCAGAACCAGGAAAGAGAGCAGGAAGGCACCTGACATAAGCAGGCCGGCCTTGATGATCTGTACCCAGGTTGTCGCCGTCATACCGCCGAAAACAACGTAGCCGACCATGAGGATACCAACGCCGATGATGGCGGTCTGGTACGGGACACCAACAAGCAGTGCCATCAACTTACCTGCGCCGACCATCTGGGCGGTGAGGTAGAAGGTAGATACGGCGACCGTTGCGATAGCGGCTACGGCGCGAACCGGCTTGGGATCAGTACGGAAGGAGAGAATATCCCCCAGGGTGTACTTACCGGCGTTACGGCACGGCTCGGCGACAATCAGGAGCACCGTGATGTAGGCAACCAGCCAGCCGACCGAGTACATGAACCCGTCATAGCCATACAACGAAATCATCCCGGAAATACCGAGGAACGAGGCTGCCGACATATAGT